>Ga0164290_1000538_pt1 | contig 115255 bp, 120 predicted proteins | sample Micstemetagenome_FD_108782 | JGI IMG/M metagenome (GOLD analysis project Ga0164290, IMG submission 108782) | Contaminated culture microbial community from soil near Moab, Utah, USA - Microcoleus steenstrupii SON62 (Illumina Assembly) | ecosystem: Environmental > Terrestrial > Soil > Soil crust...
CATGCGCCGTCGAAATCGTGATGCCGCGCGCCTTCTCTTCCGGCGCCTTGTCGATCTGGTCATAGGCCGTGAACGTGGCCCCGCCCGTCTCCGCAAGCACCTTCGTGATCGCCGCAGTCAACGACGTCTTGCCGTGGTCAACGTGACCAATCGTGCCGATGTTGCAATGCGGCTTGTTACGTTCGAATTTTTCCTTGGCCATTTCTCTTACTCTCTTCCTCTGTTCTTCAAACGGCTTGCCCAGCCGAAGCTCGCCTCAACTCGCCCGCTTTCGCCCTTCGGGCTTCAGCGCGGCAGCCTTCGCTCGCCTGGCGAGCGAAGGCTGGAGCGGGTGAAGGGAATCGAACCCTCGTATTCAGCTTGGAAGGCTGCTGCTCTACCATTGAGCTACACCCGCGAATTCGGCGGTCTTTTAACGGGAACGATGGCCCCAGCCAAGCCTCGCGGACTTGCCAGCGCCGCTGTCTTTCTTCACCATGAATGTCGGCGAAGCCTTGGGATTTCAGGGTCGTTGAGGGGCAAAAATGAAGGTTCGATACTTCTTTTTATTGGCAACTCTGGCTGCGTTCTTCGTTCCGGCTACTTCCACATTTGCTCAAGGATGGCACTCAGTTTCTTGCGCCACATGGAAAACAAGCCGTGGCGATTTTGCAAAAACCGGCTATTCCGGCGTATGGCCTAATAGCAACCAAGCCCACAATAAAGCACGCGAAGTATGCGAAAACGCGGGCGGTGTGGGTTGCACGGCGTATGGTCCCTGGAATTCAGGCTGCGTTTACATGGCGGCGGGCACACGACGCGATGGTCGGAGCGGCGTATCGTGCAATCTCGGTGGAACAAGATCTGCGGCAATCGCCAACTGCGAGCGTGGCGGATCCTATATCTGCACATCGATAGTCGGCGGGTGCATCGACTGACAGTCTAAGCGCGCTGGTTCTAAAGCGAAGGCTGGTGGGGGAGGCAGGACTCGAACCTGCGAAGGCATAGCCAGCGGATTTACAGTCCGCCCCCTTTGCCGCTCGGGACACTCCCCCGGTTAGCCCGGGTTTCTTCCGCATATAGTGCAGAAACCGACAGGGCCCCGCGACCGCGAAGCCCAGCGGCGGGACTTATGGTTGCCGCCCCCGGGGGTGTCAACCCTGTGAAATCATGTTGGTTCGGCGCGTCTTAGCCCCTCTCCGGCAGCCGAATTGCCAAGCTCCGGCCGGGGGGCCTAGATGCCCGCCCCGACGGGACAAATTCATGGCCGGACGTCCGCAAAAACCGATGAAGAAGAAAGCAGCACTCAGTGGCCGGCGGAATTTCGGCGCGGACGGCCGGAAGATCCCGCTCGACCATGCGATCCTCTATGGCTGGCATCCGGTCGCCGAGGCGCTGAAGAACCCCGCACGCCGTTTCCGCGTTCTGATTGCGACCGAGAACGCGCTGCGCCGCTTGCAGGAAGCGAACATCGAGCTTCCGGTGCAGCCCGAGATCGTGCGCCCGGATGTTCTGGACCAGAAGCTGACGCCGGATGCGGTGCATCAGGGTCTGTTTGCCGTAACTGACCCGCTGCCCTCGCCCGGCCTGCACGAACTTGCGCTCGACAAGCTCGTGCTCGTGCTCGACCAGATCACCGACCCGCACAATTTTGGCGCCATCGTGCGTACCGCTGCCGCCTTCAACGTGTCTGCGATCGTCACCACTGCGCGCCACTCTCCGGAAGCCACCGGCGTGCTCGCCAAATCCGCTTCCGGCGGGCTCGAGCATGTTCCGATCTCGCTCGTGCAGAACCTTTCCCGCGCGATGAACGAACTGAAGGAAGGCGGCTTCACGCTCGTCGGATTAGCCGAGGAAGGCGAAACGGATTTGAGCGAAACGAAACTCACTGCACCCGTTGCTCTCGTCCTCGGCGCGGAAGGCAAGGGCCTGCGCCAGCTCACGCGCGAGACCTGCGACGTGCTCGCGCGGATCGATTTGACGGGAGCGATCAGGAGCCTCAACGTTTCGAACGCGGCCGCGCTCGCGCTTTACATCGCCGACCGGGCCACCCGCAGCAGATAACGGTAACGGCCATGCATTTCGGATCGTGGTTCAACTCGCCGCCCCCGAAAGGCAACTGGATCGAGCGCTATGTGATCCCATCGCTGATCGCGCTCTTCCTCGTCGCCGTCACCACCGTTCTCATCGCGGTCGCGTTGCGATGGATCGTACTCGGGAACGTGGGCGTGCTCTATCTGCTTCCCGTTTTCGTCGTCGCCATGCGCTGGGGCCTGATCCCGGCACTCGTCTGCGCTGTCGTCAGCGTCGCGGCATCAGCGTTCTTCTTCTATCCGCCGATCTTCAGCTTCAAGGCGCAGAACTGGGACAATCAGGTCGACCTTGTGCTGTTCACGATCGTCGCGGTCGCGACCAGTCACCTCGCAAGCAGGCTCAGGAGAAAAGACGAAGTGGAACGGCTGCGCGAAGCGCTGATCGGATCGGTATCGCACGAACTCAGGACGCCGCTGGCCTCCATCATGGGCGCTTCTTCGGTGATTGCGAACGCGGAAGGCGTGAAAAGCGATCCCCATCTCTCAACGCTCGCAAACGTCGTCCGCGAGGAAGCCGAGCGCCTCAATCACGACATTCAAAACCTGCTCGATGCGACCCGGATATCGAGCGAAGGCATTCACCCCAAGCGCGAGTGGATCGATCCCGCCGACATCGTGAACGTGGCGATCGAGCGGCGCGCCCGCGCGTTGGCCTCGCATAAAGTCCGCGTAAATATTTCGGACACGGTGCCGCTGTTCGAAGGCGATCCGGTGCTGTTCGATCAGGCGATCGGGCAAATTCTCGGTAATGCTGCGAAGTATTCGCCGGCCCATTCCGAAATCGCAGTCGACATCGGTCACGAAAACGATCAGATCATGTTCTCTGTTTCCGACCGCGGTGCCGGTATGACGCGGGAAGAACAGGCGAGACTGGGCGAACGTTTTTTCCGAAGCCCGCGCCTCGCCAGCACCACGACCGGCTCGGGCCTCGGCATCTGGATCGCCCGGGCCTTTCTCGAAGCGAGCGGCGGCTCGATCGCAGCTGAAAGCGGCGGTGTGAACCGGGGTTCCAGGGTTACGATCACGATGCCGGCGTCGAAGATGCCGGCCCGCGAAGCGGAGGCAACGGATGAATAGTCACGCACCATCGGTTCTGCTCGTCGATGACGAAGCGCAAATCCGCCGTTTCCTGCGCGCGGGCTTCGAGATGGACGGTTTCAACGTACGGGACGCGGAGAACGGCTCCGAAGGCATCAGGGACGCGACCATGCGTCCGCCGGATCTCGTGATCCTCGATCTCGCCCTCCCCGATCTCGACGGCTCCGAAGTGCTCGCGCGTCTGCGCTCGTGGTCGAACGTGCCGGTCATCGTGCTGTCGGTGCGGTCCAGCGAAGACGAGAAAGTGAAACTCTTGCGGCTCGGCGCGGACGACTATGTCGTGAAGCCCTTCGGCATGGCGGAACTGCTCGCGCGCTCGCGTGCCGCGATCCGCCGCCACACCCGTAATCAAAGCGGCGATCCCGTAGTCAATCTCGGCAGGCTCACCGTCGATCTCGCCAAACGCGCGGTGTTCGTCGACGGCGAGCGGCTGTCGCTGACCCGCAAGGAGTTCCGGCTGTTGCAGATTCTGGCGCAACATGCGGGCAACGTGGTTACGCACAGTCATTTGCTGAGCGAAATCTGGGGCGCAGGCCACGATCAGGATTCGCACTACCTGCGCATCTTCGTCCGGAAGCTGCGCCAGAAGATCGAAGCCGATCCGACCAAGCCGAGACTCCTGCTCACCGAACTCGGCGTCGGCTACCGGCTCTCCACCGACGAAAGCGCGAAGACAACCCAACACTGACCCTGTCCGTCCCGCGGTGAGTTTGCCGTAACTTGCTACGGCGAATTTACGCACGCGCACGCATTCTATACGTCCGCGCAAAAGCGTCTCTGCCTAGCTTCACGCCGCGCAAGGATGAAGCCATGCCCGGACGGAAGCTCGACAGCCTGCAACGCCCTTATGAGACGATCAGCGAACGCGAAGTCATGACGCTTCGCAACGAATACCTGCTCGAGTTGGGCAAGCAGGTCGCGCTGGATGCGGCAGCACCCCTGCTTGCGAAGGCCTCGGAACTTTTGAAGTCGCGCTACTGGGCGAACTCGACCTGGCGCGAGCGCAGAAAAATCCTGAAGACTGTCGAATGGCTGCTGCGCGCGCATGAAACGCAGCACGCAAGATTGCGCAAAGAATATTCCTAGCGAAACCCGCGGCAGATTTTACGCGGACGATACTCGCGCCGGGAATTTCCATTCTTGGAGAATGTCGTTTGTTCTCTAAGAACTACCGCGGCGCACATCATCCTTTCGCCTAAGACGACTTGGTATCACGACCGTCCTGAGACCCGCGCGTAGCGTCTCGCGCGAGTTCGCGCTGCGACGATTCTTCGCCGCGCGACTCCAAATTCGTCTCAACAGGGGGATCACCCATGGCAATGGCCACATCGGCAAAGGGCAGCGCCGCCGGAATGACCAAAGAAGAGAAAAAGGTCATTTTCGCGTCGTCGCTCGGCACCGTTTTCGAATGGTACGACTTCTATCTTTACGGTTCGCTCGCCGCGATCATCGGCGCGCAGTTCTTCTCGGCCTATCCGCCGGCAACGCGCGACATCTTCGCGCTGCTCGCCTTCGCCGCCGGCTTCCTCGTTCGTCCGTTCGGCGCGATCGTGTTCGGCCGCGTCGGCGACATCGTCGGCCGCAAATACACCTTCCTCATCACCATTCTGATCATGGGCCTGTCGACGTTCATCGTCGGCCTGCTCCCGAGTGCCGCGACCATCGGCATTGCCGCGCCGATCATTCTGATCATCCTGCGCCTCTTGCAGGGCCTTGCGCTCGGCGGTGAATACGGCGGTGCGGCGACTTACGTCGCGGAACATTCGCCGCACGGCAAGCGCGGCTACTACACGTCGTTCATTCAGACGACGGCAACGCTCGGTCTGTTCCTCTCGCTCCTCGTCATTCTCTTCACCCGCACGATCCTGGGTGAAGCGGAATTCGCGGCGTGGGGCTGGCGCGTTCCGTTCCTGCTTTCGATCATCCTGCTCGGCATCTCGGTCTGGATCCGTCTGGCTCTTAACGAGAGCCCGGTCTTCCAGAAGATGAAGTCGGAAGGCAAAGGCTCGAAGGCTCCGCTGACCGAATCCTTCGGCAACTGGTCGAACGGCAAGCTCGTGCTCATCGCCCTCCTCGGCGGCGTCATGGGTCAGGGCGTGGTCTGGTACACCGGCCAGTTCTACGCGCTGTTCTTCCTGCAATCGATCCTGAAGGTCGACGGGTATACCGCGAACCTCCTGATCGCCTGGTCGCTCCTGCTCGGCACGGGCTTCTTCATCGTGTTCGGCGCACTCTCCGACAAGATCGGCCGCAAGCCGATCATCCTCGCAGGTTGCGCGATCGCGGCGCTGACGTTCTTCCCGATCTTCCACATGATCACCGGTAACGCGAACCCGGCGCTGGAAAAGGCGCTGAACACGGTGAAGGTGGAAGTTGCGGCAGATCCGAAGGGCTGCGGCGACCTGTTCAACCCGGTCGGCACGCGCGTCTTCTCGGCGCCTTGCGATACCGCTCGCGCTTTCCTCTCGCAGCAGTCGGTCAAGTACACGACGACGAGCGGCGCAGCAGGCTCCGGCGTTGTCGTGAAGGTGAACGGCAAGGACATCCCGTATGCGGCTGCCGCGGACAACCCGAAGCTCCTCGCCGCCGTGCAGGAAGCGGGCTACCCGAAGGCGGGCGATGCGAACATCGTGAAGATGGCGCATCCGTTCGACGTCTTCCGTCCTCAGACGGCGGCAATCGTCGGTCTGCTCTTCATCCTCGTGATCTTCGTCACGATGGTGTACGGCCCGATCGCAGCGATGCTGGTCGAACTGTTCCCTACCAAGATCCGCTACACCTCGATGTCGCTGCCGTATCACATCGGCAACGGCTGGTTCGGCGGTTTGCTGCCCGCAACCTCGTTCGCGATCGTGGCCTCGACCGGCGATATTTACGCCGGCCTTTGGTACCCGATCCTGTTCGCGACCCTCACGGTCATCATCGGCCTCCTGTTCCTGCCGGAGACCAAGGACCGCGACATCACCAAGTAGTTGCTTGACCAAGACGGGGCGGCGCAAAGAGCTGCCCCGTTACTCCCTAACTCCCACCCGGCCTTCGTGCCGGGTTTTTTTATTTGTCTTCCACCTTCGGGGCGGGAATGACGGAGGGGCCCTGCGGCATGTATGGCGGCGGCACATCGGCCGGCACGTTCGACTGCGTGCTCCAGTAGCGGTTGTAACGGGGGCCCGGCACCGAAGGCTGGCGCGTCGCGCGCGAGCGATAGGCGAACGGATCGCCCGAATTGGACGGGTAGTAGACGCCGCGCGGCGCGAACGGCATGTAATAGTAATGCGGGCCCCAATATTCCGCGTAGGGCACGACGTTGTTCGTGCCCGCGAGGCCCCATTCTCCATGCAGCACCGTGCCGTCCGGAAGGATGACGGGCCGCTTGTCGGCCTGCGCCGGCAAGGACACGGCGGTCAGCAGTGCAAAGATCAGAACGAGACGCAGCATGGCGGGCTTTCCCGGTTTCCGCGATCCTGCCACCGGCCGGATGAAGGCCGGTTACCGCCGCCTTCACTCTTGAAACTATGGTTAGTGCCTTGCCTACGGGGCGCGAACCCTTCCGTTTCCGGCGGCGGTAAGGAACGGTTGACCTTCCATGCGCCCGGCATTGAAGTGATGCACCTCCAACCGGGGATTGGGAGACAGCAATGACCGATAATTCAGCAAAGCCCGCCGTTTCGACATGGCGAAAGATCGCCGCTGCTATTCTCGACTTCTTCTTTATTTTCTTCGCCGGCGGCTATGTGATCGGACTTCTCACCGGCGGCACGACGGAGAAAGGGTTCAGTCTTTCGGGCGGTCCTGCGCTCCTGCTGTTCGCGCTCATCGTTCTCTATTTCGTCGTGCTCGGGCGTTATCTCGGCGGCACGCTGTTTCAGCGGCTGCTCGGCACGCGCTAAGGCCTGTTGCCGGCGAGCGATCGCGCTTCGGGGAAGCAAATCGGCGGCTTGCATCAGCCGCCGAAGCATCGCAAATAGCGGCGCATGGCTGAAGATGCCGGGTTAGCTCAGCGGTAGAGCAGCGGTTTTGTAATCCAACGGGTCAATGGGTAAAGTACTTGAAACTAAAAGACTTTTGAAATGCTAGGCATCAGTTAGGCATCAGGCCGGGTTAGCTCAGCGGTAGAGCAGTGGTTTTGTAAACCAAAGGTCGGGGGTTCAATCCCCTCACCCGGCACCAGTCTCCTCATTGGGAGATATAAGCAGTGTTCGCAGTTGGAGTGGCTCCTATGATAAACGTGAAACAGGCTGTGGAAGCGGCGATTGCTTACACGAGACAATTCGCTGACTTGATGCCAACAAGCGGCCTTCGTCTCGAAGAAACTGAACTGGATGACTCGGGCTGGAACATCACTCTAAGCTTCGTCGAAAATCCCGTACTGGGCACCCGCTCTTATAGAGTCTTTGAGATAGACCCGGATAACGGCGAGGTTATTTCAATGAAAGCTCGAAATATCCTCGGGCAGAAGCGCTAAACAATGTACCCCGAGGCCTTGTTCGAGAAGTACCGGAACAAGGGGGTGTTGATTGACACCAACTTACTTCTGCTTATCGCCGTAGGAAATTACAACACACAGCGAGTGCTTTCCTGGAAGCGCACCCAGCAATACACGCTTGATGATTACGCGCTGATGCTCAGGATACTGGTGCATTTTCAGCGCCGCGTTACGACTCCAAACATTTTGACCGAGGTAGACAATCTAGCTCGACAGTTACCAACAGACGAACATGAAGCAATTTCTGCGGTCTTGTTTGAGCTGATTAGGACGTCATTTGAAATTTATTCTGAGTCAGCCACTATCGCGCAAACGCCGCTCTATCCCGCTCTCGGTTTGACTGATTGTGTAACGGTAAGTTCTGCCGATGAGGTCTTGGTTCTGACCGATGACTTCCAGTTATCGAACCGAATATCGCATCTTGGTCGAGATGCCCTCAACATCAATCACATTAGGAATTTCACACTTTGAGAAGTTCCGGGTCCTCGTAGACGTTTCCGATGACCTCGACGACGAGCGGGACCGCTAACAAGTCTTGGTGGCTGCAACCAATCCCAACGAGCGAGAATATCCCGTTTCCGAAAACTACCTCAGCAAAATATTCCCCGACACTAATACTTCTGACCTTGCAGATGTCCCGTTCGTAGATTTCCTTCCCGTTCTTGTCACGTAGACCTGTAAACTGCGCGAATGAATATCTCACCCGACTGTTCGACATTAGCGAAAACACTTCAGACTCGTTGCCCTCAAACCACTTCTTCTCCAGCGTATCCCACGCGCGAAACTTAATTGTTCTCATATGCCTTCATTGAATCACGCCACAGCTCGCTCGCAAGCTCGCGGTGTGGATAGCGAAAAGTCAGGCATCGTTTAGGCATCAACACCCATTCGGTGCTTTGAAAAACCCCAATAAAATCAACGGAAATCCGCGATAGGCAGAATGTTCATCTGTTAAATAAACGGAAGCTCAGAAAGCCAGACGGCGAAAAAGAGATTCAGTTTCAGAGACTTACGAATTGCGGAATGAACGTCCGTTTTGTAAACCGAAGGTCGGGGGTTCAATCCCCTCACCCGGCACCAAGTTTTCCAGCGAGCGATTCAAAAGCCGCGTCAAGCGCCGCCGCCGCATGGTCGATCATGAACTTCCGGCGGATATTGCGCTGGGCGGAAGCGACGCCGAAATCCGTATCGCTCCAGCGCTCGAGCACGCTGCGAAGCGCCTGCGCGAGCGAAGCGGGATCTGCCGGCTCGAACAGCATCGCCGGATTGGTCTGCACGTCTTCGATTACGCCGGTCTTGCTGGAAAGCAGCGGCACGCCTGCTGCAAGCACCTCGATCGCCGCCATGCCGAAGGTTTCCATGCGGCTCGGGTTCACGACGAGATCGTAGCCGCGGACGAGTTCGCGGAACTTCTCCACGCGTCCGATGAAATTGCACACGACGTTTTTCAGCCGGCCGAGCTTCAGGTCGTTGTCGCCGGGCAAAGGCATCGTGCCGGTGAAATCGATCTGGAGTTTCGGCAGCGCGTTCCGGCTCTCCAGAATGTGCAGCGCTTCGGTCAGGTCGGCCCACCCCTTCCAGTCCAGCGGCGAGCCGATTGCGAGAATTTTCGTGGGCGCCGCCGCGGGCTTCGGCTTGGGCTCGAGGAACTCATCCTCGAATACGCCGTCATAGGCGGCATGAATCGTCTTGCCGGAATCCCACGCCTGCACGCGCTCCGTCAGTTCGTCGCCGATGGCGCTGACGTGATCGAACTCGTTGCAGCGATACTTGAAGTAATCCTCGCGCCGCATGCCGGGCGAGCGCAGCAGGATCGCCGTTCTGGCCTGAAGACGCCCTGCCAGCGACAGCGCAAGAATTCCTTCCTGATGATCGTTTGCGAAAACGATCGAAGGCGAGAAGTTTTGCGCCGACAACGCCGAAGCCGCCCGTTTCGCGAAGGCTTCGTTGCCGAACAGCCTAGCGCTCAGGCTACGCGAACTCGGAAACTCTTCCAGCACAACCGGAATGCCGAGCCGCCCGCACTCCTCCGTGAACCATCCCGGCTTCGAAGAGAGCACCACTGGATTCCAGGCCCGCACCTTCTCGTGGCGCAGCAATCGCGCGAGACAGGTCTGCGCGCCCGCGCGGTGCGTTCGGCCTTGAAAAAACAGGACGCGCTTGTTCATGCCCTACGCACCAGAATCGAACTCGGCTGCCGGACCCTCAGACCAATTCATTTCAGCCTGAACGGCAACGAAATTCTGATAGCCGGAAGTTCAGAGGTAGCGAATACCCGCTTACTTCCCGGGCTTTACTGCCTCGATCCTCCGGCGCGCAGCGGCGACATCCGAAGGCTTGATCGACTTGTCGTAGGTCGCCTGCCGCGTCCAGTAGCGCCGGGGGAACAGGAGATACTTGATCCATAGCATCATATCGAAGTGATAGGCCTGCCCGAGCGCACGGTAGATTCTGAGCTTGATCCCCCTCCGGTAGTCTTCGAAGCGAAGCTTGCTCCAGTCCGCCGGGCGCTTGGTCTCGATGGCTTCGCCGATGATGCCAGCGATCCGCTCGCAGACGTTCCCGTCCGAGTTTCCGCACCAGTCCTCGATGTGCTGGCGCCGTATCGCGGCGACCTCCGGCTGAGTGGGATTTGCGATCTGCGCCGCGACCAGCGCGGGCAGCTTCTTCGGGTCGTCGCAGACCACGTTCGCGCGCGAATGGATCTCGTGGCACCAGAGCGGATCGCGCTCGAACGAAAGCTCGACCGTCGGCTTGCCTGCGATCCAGCTTTCGATAGCGGTCGTGCAGGTCTCGCAGGAGATTTCCAGATCGGTGTCGAGAATGAGCCCGCTGATGTTGCTCGTGTTGTCGTAGCGAACGTAGCGCTTCTTCTCGGGCGGGAGCGCTGCGAACCAGTCCGCATAAACGTCCTGTCCTTCGAGCGGATGCGGACGCAGGGTCACCTCGAATTTATCGGCATCGACCAGTTCGTTGAGATAATCGAAGAAACGATCGCGGCCCTTCCAGTGGGCCTGCACCGACCGCTCGTAGTTCCTGTAAATCGGGAGCCTGTCCGCGACGATCGCGAACTGCTTGTCGAGATCCTTCTTGGGAAGGCCTTTGTATTTTCCGCCGAAGAAATTGGTGCAGACGAGAACCTTCGGCCTGCCGCTCGATTCTGCGGCCGGACGCTGGATCAGTTGCGACCAGGGCTTGAAATAGAAATCGAAGCGATGGACGCCCACCGATACGGCGGTTGAATCCGGATTGAAGCCCTCGTCGATGAGCGCCTTCCTGTAGTTTTCATTCCAGCAGAAGTAGAAGTCGACATGCGCGTTCCGGTGGAAGCGCCCGACGTTGAAGCGGAGCGTCTCCGGATCGTAGAAAATCCCTTCGGTAAGAAGCACTCCCGTCAGTACGCCCATTTCGTGCAGGCGCCGCGAAAACGAAGCGATGTGGCTTGCCGTGACAAGATTGAAAATGATCATGGCCGGCCGATACGTCTCCAGCACGGCACGAAACGCCTCCAGGGGCTCCAGATGGCACTGGATGCCCAGCCTGCGGAGGTGATGTGCGATCAGTTCCGCGCCATCGAGATCGCGGATCTTGTTGTCGACAAGAATCACGACGTTCCGGTCAGGTATCGACGGCTCACTCATACGGAATCCTGAACGGTTGGCGCGGCGCGCGCCCTGCCCCAAGGCCGGCGATTTAAGGAATTAATCTACCCAAACCAGGTTGGGATTGAATTCCATGACCTGACGCTTTTGCGCAGGCAGCGCTTCGATGTCCTTGCGCTTCACGCGGACCTTCTTGAAGTGACGCCAGCTGACATAGCAGAGCGTGAGCGTCTCGCGGATTTCGCCCTCGCCGCGGTTTCCGGAATGCAGCCCGTTCGAATCGAATATCGCGACGGTCCCGGCCGGGCCGACGACTTCGGTAATTCTTTCCTTGAGGCTCGGATTGCTCACGACGTCGACCTCGAAGCGGGAGCCGCCGTCCTTGCTGCGCGCATAATTATAATATGTGTCGTGAGAACGCTTGAGGTAGGTCATGCGCTGCCCCTTCGTCGTCACATCCGACAGCAGCACCATCACGTGGACCTGACGGCCGCGCGTATCGTGGTGCCACTGAAACGACCCGGTGCGCAATTCCGAAGGCGCAGGCAGCAGGCGCATTGCAGATGCGGTCGTAACCGCGAAGCGTTTCTGATAGTAGCCGCCGATGACTTCCAGCAGGAAATCGTCGAGAGCGGCGTCGTAGAATGTTGCGTCCGCTTCAAGCGAATTCAGATTCGAGAACGCGTTCGGATTGCCCTTGTCGGGATGACCCGATACCGCGCGATCAAGCGCGCCCTGAAGCTTGCCGAGCAAAGGCTGCTTGAAGTAACCGGGCAGCAACACGATACCTTCCCGGCGCATTTCCTCTACCAGCGCGCCAGCCCGCTCCTTGGCTTCGCCGGATACGAAATTCGGAGCGTAATTGGGGTCGGGACGGCGATGGAAATACTCTTTCGCGTATCCGAACGGCGTTTTGACGATGGATGCCAGCGCCGTGCCGAGGCCGTTTGGTGCTGTTCCATTGTGCATATGCGTCTCCCGACCGCTGGTACCGAGTGGCGAAATGATTATCCGACTTCGAAAAGGCCTTCAAGTACTGCGCCAGCACGCCGCCCAAAGCACCACAACTATTGCGATACGCTCAGAAGCGGCCTGATTGCTTTGAATAGATACTCCGAACCGCTGTCGGACAGATGGTCGCTGTCGATCGCGACAAGGCTGCCGGCAGCGTCGCCGATACGCGCGAGGCAGCCCGACACATTGCAGAAAACATTCACCGTGGAGACGTAGTCGATCTCAAGCTGCTTCGACAGTTGCGCGAGATCCCGATCCATTTTGCGCACGCTCTCGAAGGCAAGCAGCCCCTCGGTCATTCTTTCCGGAACGGTTCCATGCCTGAAATAGAAATAGGCAACCGCCCCCTTCAGATCGGGCTTCCATGTCGGCGGCGGGCCCACGAGGATGACTTTTTTCGCGCCGTTCGCACGCAGGAAATCGACGGTGTCCTTCAGGCGCTGCGGCAACTCGGCGCCCATGCGCGACCACCGTCCGCCGATAATGACCGTGTCCGGGCGCAGTGAGGCGATCCGCGTTCGCAGTTCCTCATTGATCTTCGCACAATGGCCCTTCGTTCCCTTGCCGCCGTAGTCGAGCGCTGAGCAGCCCGTGAACTGCGCAAGCCGGAAGGCATTCGTGTCCTGCTGCAACTTACGCGCACCGAAATAAAAATGCGCCGCATGAGAATCTCCCCACAGCAGCACGAGCGGCTTCCCGCCTCCGCCCGTGTCCGGGTCTACGCAGGCCGGCGAATAGGACGACGCATTCTGGGTAGCGAGTTCGAGGAAACAGCTCCTGTAGCGGTAGCTGTTCTCGTAATTGAACGGATGCTGCAGCATCTGCACGATCGCGGGCGGCAGGCGTTCGGGAAAACCGTTACGCTTGTACGTGACAAACCCCAATACCCCGACAGCGAGCATCATCACGGTAAGCACGGCGGGCGCATACCTGCGCACGTTCGGAATCGAACCGTAGCGGATCGGTTTTTCGACGAACGCATAGGTGAGCCATGCAAGCAGGAATGACACGGCTACGGCGGCCACGCTCAGAATGCGGATTTCATCGCCCTCATAGATCCGGATGAATGCAAGCAGCGGCCAGTGCCAGAGATAGAGCGGATAGCTGATGAGCCCGATGAAGATCATCGCGCGCGAAGAGAGAAAATCCCGATTGATCGCCGCGTTCTGCCCGGCAGCGATCATCAGCGCCGCGCCTGCCGTCGGCAGCAACGCCCAGAACCCAGGAAACGCGGCGCGGCTTCTGATCAGAAATATCGCGCAGACGATGAGAAGAAAACCTGCGATGGCCGCAGCGTCGCCTATCGTAAACGGCCGCCCGCCCACGCCTCGAAAGAGTTTACGTGACGCGAGACTTTCGATCCGCTGCGGATAGCGTACCTGGATGTAGGCAAGCAGGCTCCCCGTCATCAATTCCCAGAACCGGGTGAACGGCAGGTAGAAAGCGTCGCTCGGGTTGGCGCGGGTCGCCGCGACATTCAGACCGAATGAAATGACGAGCAGAATTACGATCGCGAGCAGTGCGAACGAAGTGCGCCGCCAGATGAAGTAAGCGATCAGAGGCCAGATTACATAATACTGTTCTTCGACCCCGAGCGACCACAAATGCAACAGCGGTTTATTCGCCGCCTCGGCATCGAAGTAACCCGTCTCCTGCCAGAACACGAGATTGGGCACGAACGCGGCCGTGGCGGCGATATGCTTGCCGAGGCTGGCGAAGCCGTCGAGCAGAAGAACGCGCCAGCCGACGATCCAGCAGAAGATCAATACGAGTATGAGCGCAGGAAAAATCCGGCGGATTCGCCGCGCATAAAAATCGGTAAAGCCGAACGAACCCTTCTCCAGCCCGCTAAAGATAATGCCCGAAATCAGAAAGCCGGAGATCACAAAGAATATATCTACGCCGACAAAACCCGAACGGAAAGTTCCGGGAAAGACGTGAAACAGAACGACCGCAAGCACTGCGACCGCGCGCAGGCCATCGACATACGGCCGGTACTCCAGCGGACGGCTCATGCGCGCGGGCTGCTCTCTGCTGCCCCGGCCGGCTGCCATTCACGCGCAAGAATTCCCCAGCAATCTACGTCGGCAAATTCGCCGTCGAGCAGGAATGCTTCGCGTCTCGTGCCCTCGTGCCGCCAGCCGAGCTTCTTGACCGCGGCATTGAACCCCGGATTGGGCGACTGCGCGCTCAGGCGGTGAAGGCCCATCGAACGGAACGCGTGCGTCGTCAGTGTCGAGATCGCGTCGGCTCCGTAGCCGTGACCCCAAACGTCCTTTGCGCCGATCATGATTGCGAGATCGGCCGAGCGGTGGCCCCATGAGATGTCGTTCAGCGAAATGTTGCCGATATGCTTTCGTTCGCTGCCTACGCGGATCGCGAGCACCAGATCGCCACGGGCGGGCAATCCCGCGACCCAGTCTTTCAGTTGCGCCATGGTCGTCGGAAAAGACTTCGGCCCGCGAAAGCGAAGCACGTCCTTGTCATTCAGCCATTCGAGATAGGCCTGGCTGACGTCGGCAGCGCCAAGCGGCATCAGTTCGACCGAGCGGCCGCGAAGAAACACTGCTTCTTGTGAATTGGACATTTGCGGCTCTCGGCAAGTTTGCTGAAACTAGACCGCCCTGCTCTTGCCTGACAAGATATCGTGTCCCGTCAGCGACACTGCTTTGCGCCCCAGAAGATTTGCCTCGTATAGCATGGACGAATTCATGCCGACCGTGATGTCGGCGGCAAGAATCGCAAGATCAGGCGCACCCTCGACAGTAGCGTTGATTCTGAGTTGCTCCCGCCAACGGTCGATCACTTCCCGGTATTTGTCTTTTTTATCGCGCGGGTGGGCGCGAACGATCACGAGCAGCGACGACGGATCGATGGCGCCGCCCCAGGGTGCGCGGCCCTCCTTGAGCATCCGCAACATGCCGTCCAGCACTTCCGTCTCGACATACGTGCTCTTGTATCCGAACAGCGTCATCTCCGCCGTGCATTCCGATACGAACAAAAGGACGAAATCAGATTCGTCCGCGCCCCATTTTCCGCGGAGGACTCCGATCTCATCCGGACTCCTCTTCCCCGCGATGCGCTTCAGACGCAGATGGTGAAGATCGCCGATCAGACGAATGCGCTCCGCCGGCGCTCCGATCTCGCTAAGCCGCCGGGCGAACACTTCGTCGGAAACATAGAGCCAGTCCGGCCAGCTCATTCTTCCATCCGGATTTCTGAATCGCTCTGCGAGACCCGCCGGGTGATCGAGCACCGCATGGCTTTCGATGCCGAGCGAACGTGCTGCCGCCCATAGCGCCCTGTCGCCGGACTCGTCGAGATCGCTCGTGCCGGTCAGCACGGATAGCACGCCGCTGTCTTTCAGAAGCGCAAGCGCCGCAACCTCGTCTTTTCCATCCCAAACCTCGACGCTGTAGCCTGCATCACGCCAAAGGCAGTCGCCGGGAGACCTGCTAACGATACGCGGCGGCAACGCAAAGCCGCGTGCGGAGGCCAGCGCCTCCAGACCCGGATTTCCGCGCCAACTCTTGATGTCCGACAACGCATCGAGCGTTGCGATCAACTCGTTGGTCGGACCCGGATCGCGGCTGAAGACGAGCAACGTGGACAAGGCGACACCGGTCAGGCGCCAGAACGCGCGAAATCCGTCAATTCGCTGCGATGCTCGGCGACCTTATGAAATGCCGCCGCGACGTCGCTCAGATCCGCCTCGGTCATCGGCGGACGCATCATCTCGTGCGTAATCACGCGCGAGTAATGGGCACGTTCGGCATTCGGACACTCTCCCGCGGCGTAGGAAACCTGTCCCTTGTAGTGGGGGCATTTGAAAGGACACTGCACGTTGCCGTAAGCCGTCATGGTCTGGAACATCGGGTTCAGATAGAGCGGCCGCGTATACCCCGCTCCCATCAGCGGACCTTCGTGCTCGCGCAGTTTCGTCGCGGGCAGTTCGGCGCTCACGGCCTTCACAAAAAGGTCGCGTGATATTCCCGCGGCTTCTTCGTCGAAGTCGAGCGCATGCACATAATATACGTGATCGCCGCCGGCACCGACCACCGGCATGGAAAGACCCGGAACGCCGGCGAGTTTCTTTTCCAGAATGCGCACGTTCGTCTTGCGTTGCGCAATCAGGTCGCCGCCCTTGCGCAACTGGCAACGGCCGATCGCAGCCTCGATCTCGCCGAGCCGGAAATTGAATCCAACCATGTTCACGAGATTGGTGGTGCCCTTGTCCCGCACGACCGCCTCGGCATGGTTGCGGATCAGGCGGATACGTTCGGCAAGCTCGTCGTTCTCGCTCGTGCACATCCCGCCTTCGCCGGTGTGAACGTGCTTGTGGTAGTTGAAACTGAACACGCCGATGTCGCCAAGCGTGCCGACCGGACGGCCCTTATAGGTCGCAAACGGCACCTGTGCGCAGTCTTCGATGACCGCAATCCCCTTGCTTCTCGCAAGCGCCATGATCCCGTCCATGTCGGCGGGCTGGCCGAAAATGTGCACGACGATAATGGCCTTGGTGCGCGGTGTGATTTTCGGAGCGATCGTCTCGGCGGAAAGCGTATAGGTCTGCGGGTCAATATCCGCGAAGACCGGCACGGCGTTGAAGATCACGGCAGCGGTCGCGGACGCGAACATGGTGTAGGGAGAAACGACGATTTCATCGCCCGGCCCCGCACCGACAGCGCCGACCGCGGCGTAAAGTCCTGACGTGCATGAGTTCACGGCGATGGAATGCTTGACGCCGAATTTCTCCGACCACTCCCGCTCGAACGCCTGAACCACCGGGCCGCCGTAAAAATCCGGATGCCAGCTGCCGAGGTACCGGGACAGCACGCCCGAATCGAGCACGTCCTGCACCGCTTTTTTCTCTTCGGCGCCGATCACCTCATAAGCCGGGAACGGCGTCGTACGGACGGGATCGCCACCCAATAACGCAAGTTTGCTCATTCTCTACCTTTCGGACGCCCGCTTACGGATCGCACTGGCAAGCTCGATAGCATGGCTTGCACTGTTCATGTCGGAGGAAAGCGTGCCTGTATGCTGCCAGGCCGCCAATTCATCAAGCACGGCGAGCATCGCTTCGCCAAACCTTGTCGGCGTCCAGTCGCCCCGCTGCAACACTTTCTCCCCTGCAAAGGCCTCCGAAGACTCGTAGCGCCGCTTACGGACGGCAAAGCCGCCGTCTTCGATCGTAACGATCGCTTGCAGGAATGCCATTTCAAGCTCGAAGCGCGAACCGGTGCCCGCCGGCCGCGCAACAATATGAAACGGCGCCTCGCCGAACATCGCCAAAGCCGACACAGAGGGATCAGGCACTGATTGTCCGCTTCGCGCGACCTGTGAAAATCTTGCGGTCTGCCCGGTCAAGTAGTTTGCAAGGTCGAAAAGGTGGCTGCCGTTGTTCATGACGCCGCCGTCGTACCAGCCGACAACCGAATAAAGCTCGCCATACTTGCCGCTCGCGATCTCCGCCTTCAACGCCTTCATCGCGGGATCGAACCTGCGCGTATAGTTGACCGCGACCGGAATTTTTTTATTCGCGAAGGCATCGGCGAGCTTGCGCGCGGCAAGGACATCGCCGTCGAGAGGCTTTTCCGCAAAGACACGGGCCACATCGGAAGCGAGCAACTTCTCGAGTGCGGCGAGATGCGTGCCTGTCGGCGAGCAAACGCTGACCGTATCGAAACCGCCATCCTGCAAAGCCGCGTCGAGCGACTCGTAACCTTTCGGAATGCCCCACTTCCGCATGAATGCCGCGCGCGCCTCTGCATTGGGTTCGACGCAGGCGACGAGATCGAACCTGGGATGACGCAAATATGCGAGCGCGTGGGTCAGCACCATTTCGTCATCGGGACCCGCGTTGTAGCCGCCGGCAATTTTTCCGGCGCCGACGATTATAGCCTTGTGCAGATCAGACATTCTTGTCGACCACCGCGGCATTCAGCGCCGCAATTGCGGGATTGTCGTCGAGGAAGTGAACGATGTCGCCGAGCGAAAAGTCCTTACGCTTCGGACGTAGTGCCGCGAATACTTCCCGCGTCAATGCGAGATCGGCGGGCTCGTCGAGCGTGAGACGAAGATCGGCACGCGCGTCGATGCCTTCCGCGGGGAAGTTAGCGAGCGAATACAACTCCGGGTGCTTGTATATAAAGTAGCTGACGTGCTCATGATCGACGGGGTCGGAAGTCCTGCGCGCAACATCGGCGAGAATATCGCGCGCAAAAACCTGCGTCTCCATTCCCGAAGGAAACGTCACTTCCAGACAGTTCGACACATAGTCGACGCCCAGTTCGCGGTAGCGCCGGATCACGCGCGAAACGATCGCGGGATCGATCAACGGGCAGTCGCCTGTCAGTTCGACAATAACGTCGGCTTGATAAGCGGTCGCGGCGTCCAGCACGCGCACGAGCACGTCGTCCTCGCTGCCGCGCCAGACCCCCACGCCAAGCCGCTTCGCCAGCGCTTCGACAGTATCGTCCGACGCGTTCACAGTGGTTGCGATGACGATTTCGTCCAGTTCGGGCACGAATTTGAGGCGTTCGACCATCAGTTCGAGCATCGGCCGGCCTTCCGCCTCGGCGAGGACCTTCCCGGGCAGACGTGACGAGGTCATCCTGGCCTCAATGGTGGCGATCGTGCGAAGCAAGATGATGCCTTGTGCGCTGTCGGGATTCGGCTGGCCGGTGCGGCAAAAAACGACGGCTAGCTACCCCAGCCGGGCCGCCGCAGTCTACTTGGCAGCCTTTTCGCGTCCAATCGGGTGAAATGCCGAAAGCGCCTGCCGGACATGCGGACTGGAAGGCACGGACAAACTTGAAAATTGCTGCAAAAGCCGCTTTCTAGCCCTATCTGTCGAACCGGTTTCCCGGAATGGCCTCCGGTCACCTCTAAATAGCCATATGCCGCCAGTTCATGCCGCGAGGCCTGAGGAATTTCATGCCGAATCCGCCCGTCCGAACCTTTGCAAAACCCTCCGCCGACCTGACCAACGCGTCGATCATGATTACCGGCGGCACCGGGTCGTTCGGACGCGCGATGGTCCGGCACCTTTTAGCGGCCGCCCAGACCCGCAGGCTGATCGTCTTTTCGCGTGACGAACAAAAGCAGGATTCGATGGCGCGCGAACTCGAGGGCGAGTTTCCCGACGTGCAGGAGCGGATGCGCTTCTTCATCGGCGATGTGCGCGACGAGAACCGCCTGCAACTGGCGATGCGCGACGTCGACTACGTTATTCATGCAGCCGCCATGAAAATCGTGCCCGCCGCGGAATACAATCCGTTCGAATGCATTCTCACGAACGTGCACGGCGCGGAAAACGTGGTGAAGGCTGCGCTGCGCACCGGTTCGGTGAAGAAAGTCGTGGCCCTTTCCACCGACAAGGCCGCGAACCCGATCAACCTCTACGGCGCATCGAAACTTGCGTCCGACAAGATCATGGTTGCGGCAAACAATCTGGCGGGCGCGACGGGCGCGGATTTTTCCGTCGTTCGCTACGGCAACGTCATGGGCTCGCGCGGCTCGGTTCTGCCGCTCTTTCTGGAACTGAAGCGCAAGGGCGTGAAGAAGCTCCCGATCACGGACGCCCGCATGACGCGATTCTGGATCACGCTAGAACAGGGCGTAGCCTTCGTGTTGTCTTCGCTCGCGCTCATGAACGGCGGCGAAATCTTCGTGCCCAAAATTCCTTCTATGCGCATTACCGATCTCGCGGATATCGTGGCGCCGGGTCTGCCGCACGAGATCGTCGGAATCCGCCCCGGCGAGAAACTGCACGAAGTCATGATCACCGAGGACGACGCACGCATGACGGTCGAACTCGACGACCGCTATGTCATTTGTCCTTCGCCCGTACTCGCCGGCTGGTCGCCGAAGCGCCTCAACGAACACGGCGCGAAACCGGTTGCCGAAAGCTTCCGCTATTCGTCGGACACGAACGACGACTGGCTCGACCGCGAGCGTCTCTTGCAGATGATCGAAAAATCGAAGCACTAGGAATGCGCCAGTGAAAAGTTGCACCAAATGCGTGATGCCCGAGAGCGCCGAAAGCCTCGGCTTCGACAGCGGCGGCACCTGTTCGGTCTGCCGTCAGGTCGAATTCAAGCAGACTGGAATCGACTGGAACGCCAAACTCGGGGAATTCCATAAGATCATCGACGGAGTTCGCGGCAAGCACGACTACGACTGCATCGTTCCTTTCTCCGGCGGCAAGGACTCGACCTTCACGCTCTGGTATCTGGTCAAGAAGCTGAAATTGAAGCCGCTGGTGGTCCGCTTCGACCACGGCTTCATGCGGGAGACGCTGATCGAAAACAACGTCCGCACCTTCCGCACGCTCGGCTGCGACGTCTTGAACTTCACGCCGAACTGGCAGGTCGTGCGCAAGCTGATGTTCGAGTCGCTGCGCCGCCGCGGCGACTTCTGCTGGCACTGTCACACCGGCATCTTCGCCTACCCGATGTGGATCGCGCTGGAGAAGAAGATCCCGCTCGTGATCTGGGGCGAACCCAGCGCCGAGTACTCTTCTTTCTATAGCTACGACGAGGACGAAGAGGTCGACGAGCGCCGCTTCAACAGCTTCGTCAATCTCGGCATCAATGCCGAGGACATGCTCGGCATGATCGACAACACGGTCGGCGACTATCCGATCACCGCGCGCGACCTGAAACCCTTCAGCTATCCCCCGATCGCCGACCTACGCGCATTGAAGCTGCGCTCGGTCTGCCTCGGCTCCTACATTCCGTGGGACGTCAAGGAACAGACCGCACTCATCAGGGAAGAACTGGGCTGGCAAGGCGAGGAAGTCGAAGGCGTGCCGCCGGAATACGATTACGAGAAGATCGAATGCTTCATGCAGGGCATGCGCGACTACATCAAATATCTGAAGCGCGGCTTCGGACGCACCACGCATCTCGCCTCGATCGACATCCGGAACGGCCGCCTCACCCGCGAACAGGGCATCGAACTCGTCAAGCAATATGACGGCAAGCGCCCGAACTCGATCGAGATCTTCCTGAAATACCTTGGCATCACCGAGAAGGAATTCATGGAGATCGTGCGGCCGCATGTCGTCGAGCCGCATGTGATGCCCGAACTCGAAGAAATGGCGGCGAACAAGATGAACCAGAAGCCGTGGGACTTCGACAACTGGACCCGCATCGTAGGCGACCGCCGCGTCGATAAGTGAGCGCAGGATGAACGTCACGATCGTCGATTACGGAGCAGGCAATCTCGGATCGGTGCATCAGGCGTTCTGGACCGCGGGCGCCGAACCCGAGACGACCTCCGACCCGGAGAAAATCGCAAGCGCCGAGCGCATCGTGCTTCCCGGCGTCGGTGCCGCCGGTGCCGCACTCGAGCAGATCCGCGCACGCGGCCTAGACCAGGCGATGGATGCCGCGCGCCATAAAGGCACGCCCATTCTCGGCATCTGTCTCGGTTTGCAGATGATGGCGGAAGAGATCGACGAGTACGGCATTCATCGCGGGCTCGGCTGGATGAAGGGCAAGGTCTCGCGCATTCCGGAATCGGCATCGGTACATGTGCCGCACATGGGCTGGACCCGGATCGAGACCACCGAGCGCGCGGGCAGCCTCATCGGCGCTTCCGACCGCGACCGGCATTTTTATTTCTGTCATTCCAACCGTCTGCATCTCGACGAAGGGGTCGCCGCCGCCACCGTCAGTCACGGCGAGACGTTCACCGTCGCCGTGCGCTTCGGCAATGTCTTTGCCGTCCAGTTTCACCCGGAAAAGAGCCAGCTCGCGGGGCAGAAACTGATCAAACAGTTTCTCGCCTGGTCGCCGCAAGGCGCATGACCACGAACCGGATCATTCCGAGCCTGCTGCTTCGCGACAAACGCCTCGTCAAAGGCGTTCGCTTCGCCGATTATCGCGATGCCGGCGCACCGGTTACGACCTGCCGCGCGCATAGCGCGCAGGGAGCGGATGAAATTTCCGTTGTCGATATCGACGCTTCCCGGCTCTCGCGCGAACCCGATTTCGAAACGCTGCAAGCGGTTTCCAAGGACGTGCAGGTGCCGCTTACGTTCTCCGGCGGCATCGACAGCGTCGCCCGCGCACGCCGGGCGATGGAATACGGCGCCGACAAGATCGGTATCAATTCGACGGCGCTCGAGCGCCCTGCCCTGATCGAGGAACTCGCGCATGTGTTCGGCGCACAGGCCGTCGTGCTCGGCGTCGATTTCGTCAGGCGGAAGGGAAAACTGCTTCTCTACGATCACCGCAGCGGCAAGGCGCTCGAAACCCCCGGCTTCGGCGAATGGCTGCGCGCGGCGACCGAACGCGGCGCAGGAGAGATCCGGCTCGTCGCCGTGGACCGAGAAGGCACGCGCGAAGGCATGGACACGGAAGCCTGGCAGGAAGCGCGTGCGCTGACGGGCGTCCCGATCATTCTCGAAGGCGGCGCCGGCAATCTCAATCAGGTTGCCGACGCGATGAAGGCAGGCGTGGATTCGGTTGCGCTCGGGACCCTGCTGGTTTTTTCCGACAACAATCTCCTGAAGGTCCGCCGCTTTCTCGAGGGCGCCGGACTGCCGATGCGGCCATGATCCTCGCCCGCCCGATAGAGACGCCACAGCTCACGCTCGCGACGCTTTCGCGCGAACATGCGGACGGCCCCTATCTCGCGTGGATGAACGATCCCGAAATCCTGCGCTACACGGAATCGAGAAACAGGACATTCACCGCCGCCGATCTCGAACGCTTCATCGCGGAGAACAACGCGAGCGAGGACAATCTCCTGCTCGGCATGTTCGACAAAAGCGACGGCACGCACGCCGGCAACATCAAGCTCGGCCCGATCCGTAGGCCAGAGAGCGGCGAAATCGGACTGATTGTCGGCGACCGGCGCAAATGGGGCAAAGGCTTCGGCCGCGAGGCAATTTCCGCAGTAACGCATTATGCCTTCAACGAAATCGGCCTCGCCAAAGCGACAGCCGGCTGCTACTTCTCGAATGTAGGCTCGATCCGCGCGTTCCTTGCCTCGGGCTGGCACGAAGAAGAGCGCCGCGAGCGCGTGGCAGAGATCGAAGGAAAGTGGGAAGGTATCGTCCGGCTCGCGCGCGACCGCAGCGGCCGACGACCGGCTTAGCGAATGAAAACCGTCGCCATCATTCAGGCCCGCATGGGCTCCTCGCGACTTCCGGGCAAGATGCTCTCGAAGATCGGCGGCAAGGCCGCGCTTTTCTGGGCCGTGCGCGCGGCGCAAAGTGCTGTCGGCGTCGATGAAGTCGTGGTTGCGACTTCCGGCGCCAAATCCAACGACGCGATCGCAAGCTGGTGCGCAGACAACAAAGTCGCGGTGACGCGCGGCTCCGAAAGCGACGTGCTTTCGCGCTATGCCGACGCCGCGCGCGCAAGCAAGGCGGATGTCGTGATCCGCATCACCGGCGACTGCCCGTTTCTCGATCCCGCCGTCATCGGCGCGATTGTCCGCCTGCGCAAACTCTCGAACGCGGACTATGCGTCGAACGTCGAGCCGCCGACCTATCCCGACGGCCTCGACTGCGAGGTGATGACGGCGAAAGCGCTGTTCGCCGCCGAGAAGGAAGCCACCCGCAAGTCCGACCGCGAGCACGTGACACCATTCATTCGCCGCAACCGCACGCGCTTTCCGGCGGAAAATCTCGTGGCGCCCTTTCCCGGCCTGATCGGGGAACGCTGGACGCTCGACACCGAAAGCGACCTGAAGTTTCTCGACGCTGTCGCGAAAGAGCTGCCGTCTGATCGAGCGCCTGCGCTGCTCGACGTACTCGCGATACTCGACCGCAAGCCGGAGCTGCGCGAGATCAACCGCGGCCAGACGCGCAACGAAGGATTTTCGATCAGCGAGCAGCAGGAGCCGATCTTGCTCGACCGCCGCTTCGACCGTTCGCAGGAATTCATCGAGCGTTCGGAAAAAACGATCCCGCTCGGCTCGCAGACCTTCTCCAAGAGCCGCCTGCAATATCCGCCCGGCGCCTCGCCGCTGTTCGTCTCGCATGGGCAAGGCGGGCGCATCTACGACATCGACGGCAACGATTACGTCGATCTCGTCAACGCGCTGCTTCCGAACGTGCTCGGTTATTGCGATCCGGATGTCGATGCCGCGATCCGCAAACAGCTCAACGCGGGCATCTCGCTGAGCCTGCCCTCGCCGCTCGAAACCGAGCTTGCCGAGCGTCTCACGAAGCACATTCCCTGCGCGGAGATGGTGCGCTTCGGAAAGAACGGCACCGACGCGACCTCCGCCGCGATCCGTCTTGCCCGCGCCTCCACCCGCCGCGACCGCGTGATCGCGCTCGGCTATCACGGCTGGCAGGACTGGTATATCGGCGCGACCACGCGCAAGCTCGGCATTCCCGGCGCCGTCGGCGAACTCACGCATATGGCGGCCTACGGCAACATCGAGGCGGTAGAGAAGCTCCTGCGCGCGCATCCGAAGGAATTCGCCACGATCATTCTGGAGCCTGCCGGCGGCACCGAGCCGCCCGCAGGATACTTGCAGCAGCTGAAAGATCTCGCGCATCGTCACGGCACGCTGCTCGTCTTCGACGAAGTCATCACCGGCTTCCGCTGGTCGCTCGGCGGCGCGCAGGCCCGCTATGGCGTGACGCCCGATCTCGCGGCGTTCGGCAAGGCGATGGGCAACGGCATGCCGATCTCTGCGGTGGTCGGCCGCGCGGACGTCATGCGGCTGATGGAAGACATCTTCTATTCGGGCACATTCGGCGGCGAGACGCTTTCGCTGGTCGCTTCGATTGCGACCATCGACAAGATCGAGCGCGAGAACGTCGTCGATCATCTGTGGAGCAAAGGCGCTTCGCTGAAAGACGCCGTGAGCGCGGAGATCGCGAACAACAAGCTCACCGACGTCATCAGCCTCGCCGGCGCCTCACCATGGACGATCCTTGCTTTCAAGGATCATGCGAAGGCTTCGAAAGAAGCGATCAAGACGCTGCTGCTGCGGGAAATGATCCGCGCGGGCGTGCTCATCAACGCAAGCCACAATATCTGCTACGCGCATACGCCCGAGGATATCGGCCGCGTCGTCGGCGCCTACCGGCATGCTCTTCCGCTCGTGCGCGGTGCGATCGACGAAGGCGACATCGAGCGCCAGCTCGGCAATCAGGTGATCCGTCCGATCTTCACGCTTCGCGCGACACCCGCGTGACCGTCATGAGCGGCGATTTTCTTCCCTATGGGCGGCAAAGCATCGGCGACGACGACATCGCGGAAGTCGCAGCCGCGCTGCGTTCCGATTTTCTCACGACAGGCCCGCTGGTCGAACAATTCGAGCATGCGCTGGCGGAAGCGACGGGCGCCGCGCATGCGGTTGCCTGCAACTCCGGCACCGCCGCGCTGCATCTCGCAGCACTCGCGGCGGACCTTAAGGAAGGCGACACCGCAATCGTACCGGCGCTGACATTTCTTGCGACCGCGAATGCGGTGCGGATGACCGGCGCGGAAGTGATCTTCGCCGACGTCGATCCCGATACCGGCCTGCTGACGCCGGAAACGCTGCGCGATGCGCTCGCGCGCGGCAAAACATCCGGCCGCAAGACGCGCGCCGTTCTTCCGGTTCACCTGAACGGACAGGTTTGCGACATGGCGGCGCTGAAGCAGGCTGTGCCCGGCGGAACGGTCTTCATCGAAGATTCCTGCCACGCGCTCGGCGAGGACAGGATCGGTGCTACGGAAAATTCATTCGCCGCCTGCTTCTCGTTTCATCCGGTCAAGGCGATCGCCACCGCCGAAGGCGGCGCCGTCACGACACACGACGCCAAGGCCGCGGAGCGCATGCGCGCACTACGCTCCCACGGCATGATCCGCGAGCCCGCCGCTTTCACAGAACGCGAACTCGCCTTCGACGGCAATGCGCCGAACCCCTGGTATTATGAGATGCAGGAAATCGGCTGGAACTACCGCCTGCCGGATGTGCTCTGCGCGCTCGGCATTTCGCAACTGAAGAAGCTGCCCGGCTTCTTCCGCCGCCGCCGCGAACTCGCAGCCCTCTACGACAAGGCGCTTGCGCCGCTCGCGCCTTTGCTGAAACCGGTGCCGCACGGAAAGCAGCCGCACGGCTGGCATCTTTACGCCGTGCTGATCGATTTCAAGACACTCGGCACGACACGCGCGAAATTCATGAACGCGCTGCGCGCGGAAGGCGTCGGCTCGCAGGTGCACTACCTGCCCGTGAGCAGCCAGCCCTATTACCGCGAGCGCTATGGCGCGCAGAACCTTCCCGGTGCGGACGCCTATTACGCGCGCTGCCTTTCGCTGCCGCTGTTTCCGTCGATGCGCGACGAAGACGTATCGCGCGTCGCCTCCGCTCTGGAAAAACTCGTTCGCCACTAGCGCATTGTTACGATGACCGGAACCTCATCCCGTCTTGCACTCGGCACCGTGCAGTTCGGCCTGCCCTACGGGCTAGGCAATTCCGGTGCGGCGGTCGCGCGCGGCGAAGTCGAGAAGATTCTCGCGCTCGCCTGGGAGCGCGGCATCGACACGCTCGATACCGCTGCCGACTACGGAAACGCGGAACAGATGATCGGTCTTGCGCGGCCCGCGCATGCGTCCTTCAAAATCGTGTCGAAAGCGCCGCGCATCGGCAAGGATGAAATCGCACAATCCGATCTCGATGCGGTCTCGGCGTCGGCCGGCCGTTCGCTGGAGCGCCTGAAAGTTTCCGCGCTCGATTCCATCCTCGTCCATCATGCGCCCGATCTTCTTGCCCGCGGCGGCGATAAACTCTTTGCGGCGTTGCTTACCGCCCGCGAACGCGGACTGACGAAGCGGATCGGCGTTTCGGTCTACGATCCCGAGACGCTTGCAACGCTGCTCGCGCGCTTTCCGATCGAGATCGTCCAGCTTCCGGCGAACCTGCTCGACCAGCGCTTCGAGCGAAGCGGCATGCTCGCGGAGCTTGCACGCCGCAACGCGGAGGTCCACGTCCGCTCGGTATTCCTGCAAGGCGCGCTTTTGATGGGCGACAATCTCCCGCGTCATCTGGCTGCCGCCGCGCCGAAGATCCAGATGTTACGTGACGCAGCAAAGGAGCTTGGCGTCACGCCGGCCGCGCTGGCGCTGGCCTATCCGGCGAAACTCGCTGCTGTCAGCCGCATCGTGATCGGCGTGCAGCGCGCGGACGAACTCGCGGCGAACCTTGATGCCTTTGCCGCCGCCTCCGCACTCGCCGACTTCGATCCTGCGGCTTATTCGGTAGACGATCCCGCGATCATCGACCCCCGCCGCTGGAACGGCTAAGGCAGCGCCATGAGCCTGGTCGTATTTCGAGCGGATGGCGGGCCGGCAATTGGCGCGGGCCACGTGATGCGGATGCTTTCGCTCGAGCACGCCTTCCGCGCGGGCGGCTGGCGGATCGGCTTCGCGGCGACCGAAGAAACTTTTCAGTCCGTTACGGCACTTGCGGAAAGCGAAGTCGAGAAACTCATCGTTAGAGATAAAGACGACGCCGGCTCGCTCGCCGCAAAATGGCCCGAAGGCGCGGACCTGCTCGTCGCCGATCACTACGGGCTCGATGCCGCATTCGAGCGCAAATGCCGCCCGTGGGCCAAACGCATCGTTGCAATCGACGACCTTGCAAACCGGACGCATGACGCGGAAGCCTTGTTCGATCCCGTTTGCGCCTCGCCAACGGCTTATGAAAAACTCGTCCCGCCGCATTGCGCTGTCCATTGCGGGCCGGATTTCTCCTCGCTCCATCCCGCATTCCGGGAAGCGCGTGCCGCGGCGCTCGCGCGGCGCGGGGGCATCGAAGTGAACCGCATACTCGTCAGCTTCGGCCAGATCGATGCAGGAAATGCGACCGCCGAAGCGCTGGATGCAATCGAAGCCGCGGGATTTCGTGGCGGCATCGATGTCGTACTTTCCTCGCGCGCACCACACCTGCACACGATACAGGCGCGCATAAAAGACCGCGCGGCGCTGCATATCGACACAAAAGTAATGGCTGCATTGATGAGTGCCGCCGATCTCGCCATCGGTGCAGGCGGCACCACGACGTGGGAGCGCTGCTGCCTCGGCCTCCCCGCACTTGCGGTCGAGATCGCGGACAATCAGCACGATCTCTTGTCCCGGGCTGCGGCATCCGGCGTGCTGCTCAACCTCGGTCTCGCGAAACCCGGCATCGCATCGGAAATGGCCCGCGCGCTGCGCGGCCTTCTCGACAATCCCACGAAACTTTCGCAGATGAGCATTGCCGCGGCTGCACTCGTCGATGGACGCGGCAGCGAACGTATTCTACTCGCAGCCGTCGCGCCGGAAACCGCAAGCTCCGGAGAAACAGTCACGCTGCGGCTAGCGGAAACGCGGGACGAAGAGTGGCTGCTCGCGCTTCAAAAGATTCCCGAAACGCGGCAACACGCGAACAACCACAAGGCTCCCACCGCAGAGGAGCACAGAATCTGGTTCGCACGCACGCTTACCGACAGCGCGAAACTCCTCGCCATCGTCCAGGTCGCCGGAAAGCCTGCCGGCATGGTTCGGCTCGACCGGCGCAAGGATGCAGCGCGGGTCAGCATCGCGATCCTGCCCGCATTCTATCGGCGCGGCATCGGCGCTGCCGCGCTATCGCTCCTGTCACGTGTGGCGCCCGGAATCCCGCTGGAAGCCGAGGTAAAGTCCGGCAACGCCCCCTCGCTGGCCCTGTTCAAAAACGCGGGCTATCGACATCTGCGCGGCGATCTGTACATACGCGAGCCGAAATGAGCGCCAAGAACTTTTCCATCGCGGGACGCAGCATCGGGCCTTCGCACTCGCCCTATGTCATTGCCGAACTCTCCGGCAATCACAACGGCGACATCGGCCGCGCGCTTGCCCTGATCGACGCGGCCAAAGCCGCCGGCGCGGACGCGGTGAAGCTGCAAACCTATACCGCCGACACGATCACGCTCGACCATGACGGCCCCGGCTTCACCATCAAGGGCGGATTGTGGGACGGCCGCAGGCTGCATGAGCTTTACCGCGAAGCATCCACGCCGTGGGAGTGGCACGAGAAATTGTTCGCGCATGCGCGAAGCGCGGGCATCACCTGCTTCTCGTCGCCGTTCGACCCGACCGCAATCGCATTTCTGGAAAAGCTGAACGCACCCGCCTACAAAATCGCGTCGTTCGAAATCGTCGACACGCCGCTGATCCGTCTCGCGGCGAAGACCGGAAAGCCGCTCATCATTTCGACCGGCATGGCCTCGCCCGACGAAATCTCGGAAGCGCTCGACGCCGCGAAGGAAAGCGCGGGCGCCGTACTCCTGCATTGCATCTCCGCCTATCCGGCGCCGGCCGAGGACGCGAACCTCGCGCGCATCCCGGCACTCGCCGCGAAATACGATTGCGCGATCGGTCTTTCCGACCACACGCTCGGCATCGAGGTTTCGATCGCGGCGGTAGCCCTCGGCGCCTGCGTCATCGAGAAACACATCACGCTGCAACGAGCCGATGGCGGCCCTGACGCCGCGTTCTCGCTGGAGCCCGACGAACTCACGGCCCTTGTGAAGGGCGTGCGTACGGCGCACGCCGCGCTCGGCCGCGCCGATTACGGTCGTGCTGCGAGCGAAGAAGGAAACGTCGCGTTTCGCCGCTCGCTCTATGCGGTAAAGGACATCGCCGCGGGCGAAACGATCACGGAAGAAAACGTGCGTTCGATCCGCCCGGGATATGGACTTGCGCCGAAGCACCTGCCCGAGATACTCGGACGGAAGGCAAAGCGCGGCATTCCGCGCGGAACGCCGATCTCTCGCGATCTGGTCGGCTGACTTTCTCAATACCCCCTTGAGTGGCGGATCATGGAGCCGAGGACGTTCGAATAGTCGTCGGTCCAGACCCACTGGCGCTGATCGACCTTTTCGTCCTGCCAGTGTTTCGCCTCGTTCAGCGCGCCGAAGTCTTCCGGCTTGCGCACGATCGCGGTGACGGTGCCCGAGAACTTGTAGTCGTCGTCGCTCACCTCGGTGTCGTCCTGGGTCGTGTTGTGCGTGCGGACCACCATGCCGTTCGCGTTTGCGATACCCGCCACCACCGAAGCAAGTTCGAGATGGCGGTTCGAAATGTGCATCACCAGAATCCCGCGCGGCGCAAGCTTGCGCTTGTAGGTCTCGACCGCCTCTTTGGTCATCAGGTGGATCGGGATCGCATCGGACGAGAAGGCGTCGATCACGATCAGATCGTAGATGCCGTCCTGCGCCTCCGCGATGGTGAGCCGCGCGTCGCCGAGCGTGATCTTCGCGTCCGGCGCACACTGCGCGAGGAAGCTGAAGCCGTAACGCCTCGGGTTGGTCGCGATCTCGATCGTGGTCGGATCAATCTCGTAATACGAGACGCTGTCCTTCTCCTGCTTGTGGCAGGCAAGCGTGCCGGTGCCGAGGCCGACCACGGCGTAATTGATCGGGCCGTTCTTGTTCGCCCGCGCCTGCGCCACCGCCTGCGCGATCGCCGCCGATTTGTAATAGTATGTCGTGAGCTCCGGCCGGCCGGTATACGGCTTGAAGTCGTTCGTCATCATCCGCTGCGCGCCATGGATCGTGGTGCCGTGCAGAAGCACGCGGAAGCGCCCGTCATAGCTGTCGTTCACCTTGTGGACGCCGAAGAAGCTCCGCAACGTGTGGCGCGTACGTGAGTCGATGTTCTCGTAAGCCTTGATCGTGAGAAAGCAGAGCGCGATCACATAGGCGTACTTCACCGAGTCGAACGAGATCAGGATGGACGCGACCAGCAGAATGCCGATCGCCCATTTCATGTAGGTGTAGGTGCCGGGCGCAAGGTCGGAGAGGAACGGCACCTTGTGCCCGAATGCCGGCGCAAGCACCGCCGCCGCGACCATGCCGAGCAACAGCCAGAACACCGGGCCGAAGCGCCCGGTCGGCCACACCCAGCCCGGGCGGCACAGAAGCGCCAGCACGATCAGGATCGGGTATTCGGCAACCCAGTTGAATATCTGCGGCGCAATCAGCGCGGCTGCAATGCCGCCGATCATGCCGCCCGCCGACATCCACATATAGAATTCGGTGAGATGCGCAGGCGCAGGACGAAGCCGCGCAAGCTCGCCATGACAGACCAGCGCCGTGAAGAAGAACGCGGCGATGTGGATCGTGAGAATCCAGAAGATCGAATCGAAGCCCTCGAACACCTGTGACGCGACGAGCGCTGCGATGAACAGCGGTTGCAGGATCACCGCGGCCTGATGCACGCGCGCCGCAAGCCCCGAGAAGACGAGCACGAAAGTCAGAAGATAGAGCGCAAGCGGCACCACCCAGAGAAACGGCACCGCCGCAACGTCGGTCGAAATGTGGTTGGTGACGGCGATCAGCAGACCTGAAGGAATGGCGGCGAGCGCAACCCAGACTGCCGCTTCGGACCAAGTGGGCTTGCCTTCAGTCTCGCCCTTTGCGGACTTCGACGCCTTGAGGTCCTTCGTGTTCCAGATCAGGTAGCCGCATCCCGCAATCAGCGCGATCAGGAGGATGAATCCGGCCGACCAGCCGTAGGTCTGCTGTTGCAGCCGCGTCAGCGGCTCGACCACGAAGGGATAGGCCAGCAGCGCGAGGAAACTGCCGACGTTGCTTGCGGCATAGAGAAAGTACGGATCCTTTGCCGCCGGATGCGAAGTGCGCGCGAACCAGGCCTGCAACAGCGGGCCATTCGCGGAGAGCGCGAAAAACGGCAGCCCGATCGAAACCGTAAACAGACCGAGCAGCCATATCGCTTCGCCCGAGGCGGGCGGCTTGTTCCAGCCGCTTGCGATGCCGAGCGGCAGAAAAATAATCGCGACCGCCATGATTGCGAGATGCACGATGACAGCCTGCCGCCCCTGCAAATGGCGGGTGATGAAATGCGCGTAGGCATACCCCGCGAGCAGCACGGTCTGGAAAAACACCATTGCGACCGACCAGACCGCGGGCGTGCCGCCAAGCTTGGGCAGCACCATCTTCGCGAACATCGGCTGCACCAGGAACAGAAGTGCCGCGCTTACGAAAATCGCAAAGGTGAAAAGCGGCAACAGAACGCCCGCCTTCGAACCGTCGGTGGCTTTGGCGCTGGACGTCTTCTTCGCGTTCATGGGAGTTCCTTGGCTGGCCGGGTCTCTGGCGCGCACGCTCTCCGCAGTGCAGCGCGGAGAAAAGGCTTGCCGCTAGGGCGGAATTTGGGGTTGGGAGGCTTCCTCGCGGAAGTTTGTTCAGGTTTGCGGCTGCACCCGGACTGAACAGCAACCGGGCCGGCAGATAAAACCCGAACCGGCGATTCCGGTCCAGCCCCGCAGCTTCTATTTTTCCGCATTGCGGCGCAGGGCGTTTCAGCCACAAGCCGTTGCATCGACGCAATAAAATCCCTGCTAGGATAGCTGTGCGTTTCGATTCAAACGAAACCGTCCCCAGGGAGAACTGTATGACCGAACTATCACGCCGCACCGTGCTTGCGGGCAGCGCTGCCTCCGCAGGCGCGCTTTCGCTTGCACCCAGTTTCATCGAGGCATTTTTCAATTCGGCAATGGCACAAGCAGCGGGTTTCAATAAGTACAAGGTCGGCTCGATCGACGTTGCGGCGGTCTACGACGGCGCATTCATGATGCCGCTGCCGGACCGCTTCGTCGTTAATCAGCCCAAGGAAGAAGTGCAAAAGGCGCTGCAGGCTGCCGGTCTCGATAGCGAAAAGCTGACCATTCCGCTCAACCCGACCGCGTTCCAGAACGGCAATCGCATCGTGGTGATTGATACCGGCATGGGCCCTGCCGCAAACGCGCAAAATCCGAACTTTGGCAACCTCACGAAAAACCTCGCGGCCGCCGGTTTCGATCCGGCGAAGGTAACCGACGTCGTGATCTCGCACTTTCACGCCGACCACATCAACGGCCTCCTGAACGGCACCGAACCAACCTATCCGAACGCGCAGGTTCACGTTCCGGCGCTGGAGTGGAAGTACTGGACGGACGAAGCCGAACTCGGCAAAGCGCCGGAGGCCCGCAAAGGCGCATTCGGGAACGTGAAGCGCGTCTTCACCGACGGCCTTAAGGGCAAGGTCACGCAGTACGAACACGGAAAAGAAGTTGTGCCGGGCCTGACCGCCATGGCAACGATCGGCCACACGCCGGGTCACACTTCGTTTGTCCTCGGCTCTGGCAACGACCGCATCTTCATCCAGTCGGACGTCACCAACATTCCGGCGCTCTTCGTCAACAATCCGGGTTGGCATGTGCAGTTCGATCAGGATGCAAAGATGGCGGAGGAAACCCGCCGCAAGGTCTACGACATGCTGGCGACCGACAAGATTCGGGTGCAGGGCTTCCACTATCCGCAGCCTTCGCTCGGCCGCATCGAGAAAGCTGGAAACGGCTACAGGCTCGTCGCCGCGTAAACGCGAGCAAAGCTGCGAACAAAAAGGCCGCCGGAAACGGCGGCCTTTTCATTTGTGCGAACGATGTCTTGCGGAGAATTGACTCCGCCTCCCGCATCGCGAATAAATGGAGCATTGATGTTGGTGTTCCGCGCGGCGAAATCCGCAACGAACATGGGAATACGGTCAAGGATCGCGTTCTGATCCGAATCCGTAGCTGCCCCCGCAACTGTAAGCGGTAGCCCTCGCTTCAAGTGCCACTGGACGAAAGTCTGGGAAGGCGGAGTGAGACGCAACGACCCGCGAGCCAGGAGACCGACCCGCATCAGTCACCCAACCGGCGCGCGGGGCGTGCGATCGGTGCGGCTAACCGCAGCGGTGACACGTGAAGACGTGAACCGTTGCGGGGGCGCAGGTGGAACTGCATCTCGACGAGCGTACCGGAATGAACGAGGCGTCACGCCTCGCGATTTCGCGCGCCTCCGTGACTTGTCCAACGACAGTCATTGGGGGCTATCCATGTTTCGTTACTCCGGTGCATCCGCACTTGCGCTGATCGCACTTCCCTTCTCTTTCGCCGCGGCACAGGCGCAGACGACCGTGCTGCCTGACGTCGTGATCTCCGCCAGCCAGACGCCGCAGCCCGCGGATCGCGTCGGCGCGAGCGCGACCGTGTTGCAGGGCGACGAACTGCGCCGTCGCGGTGTCGAAACCGTCGCCGACGCGCTGCGCACCGTTCCCGGCGTGCATGTAAACGCCGCCGGCAGCAAAGGCACGCTGACGCAGGTCCGCGTGCGCGGCGGCGAAGCCAACCACCTTCAGGTCATCATCGACGACGTACCGGTCGGCCGTCTCGACGGCGGCGACTTCGACTTCTCGGACATGATGATCGACGATGTCGAGCGCATCGAGGTCGTGCGCGGGCCGCAGTCTGGCATCTATGGCGGCAACGCTGCTTCCGGCGTGATTGCGATCTACACGAAATCAGGGCGCGGTCTGAAGAAGCCAGAGCTAACCCTTCGCGCCGAAACCGGCACGCAGAAAAGCTCGCTGCTCAGCACCACCCTGCGCGGCTCGAACGGCCCGCTCTATGGATCATTCTCGATCCAGCACAGCGACACCGACGGCTACAACATCTCCCGCTCCGGCGGCGAGAAAGACGGCCACCGGCACCTGTCGCTGAACGCGAAAGTTGGCTTCGACGTCAACGAGCACATCAACGTCGAAGGCGTGCTTCGCCATACCGACCGCAAGGTGCAATACGACTCCGAAGCCTCGATCCCGCTTCCCGACAACTTCGCGCAGGACGTGAACCAGCACACCAATGCGCGCATCAACCTGAACACGCGATCCTTCGACGGCGCGCTGACCACCCGTCTCGGCGTGTTCCTCCGCGACGAAAATTATCTCCTGAATTTCGGCAATTCCTACGCCAAGGCGAACGGCGGCGACTACAAAGTTTCCTACAACTTCAATGCAGCCAACGTCGCGCACAGCATGACCGCGCTGTTCGACTGGAAGAAGGAGACCTACGTCAACGGAACCAACACGCCCGAACGCCAGCGCACCGGCCTCGCCTACGAACACATCCTGAGCTTCGTCACCGGCCTCACGCTGTCGGGCGCGGTTCGCCACGACTTCCACGATGTCTTTCAGGATTTCACGACCTATCGCATCGCGGCGTCGCAGAAGCTGCACACCGGCACGCGCCTGCACGGAAGCTACGGCACCGGTATCTCGCTGCCGACCTTCTACGAGCAGTTCGGTTTCGGCCTGAACTTCACCGGCAACCCGAACCTGAAGCCCGAAACCACCACCGGATGGGATTTCGGCATCGAGCAGACGTTCTTCGGCGGCCTGTTCGTGTTCGACGCGACCTATTTTTCGGTGGACCTCGAGAACCGGATCTCCGGCAACGGCACCACTGCGGTGAACAATGCCGGCATCAGCGAAATCCGCGGCGTCGAACTGACCGGCAAGCTCAACCCGGTCGCATGGCTGACGCTGGAGGCGAGCTACACCTTCACCGACGCGGAAGCCGCCGACGGCACGCAACTGATCCGCCGACCGAAAAACGCCGGCAGCTTCACGGCGACCTATCTCGCGCCCGACAACAAGACCCGCGCCAACGTCAACGTCGTTCACAACGGCAAGATGGCGGACGACGCGTTCTTCGGCTTCCCGGCGACGAGAGTGTCGCTCGACAGCTACACCGTCGTGAACGCAATCCTGAGCTACCAGTACACGCCGATGACGCAGTTTTATATCCGCGGCGAGAACCTTCTCGACGAACGCTACGAGGAACTGTTCTCCTATCGCGCGAACGGCGCAACCGCCTATATCGGCATGCGGATGAAATTCGGCGAGCTGTCGCCGCAGATCAACTACTGAGCGGGCCGGGCCGGCCGAAAGGCCGGCCTTTCCTGCCTCAGGAATTTACGTTCAGGTCGAAATTTCCTGCCCTTTCGACCCGGACAGAATCCAGTTGATGTATTCCGCGTCACCGCCGTCCGCGGAGATAAACAGGATCGCGGGCGTATCGTAGGCGTGGCCGCGCTTCACTTCGGCGGCGACCGCTTCTTTCTGCGCGTCCCGCGTCTTCACGATCATCACCACTTCGCCGGCCTGTTCGATCTTGCCCTGCCAGCGGTAGATCGAGCGCATGCCGGGCAGGATGTTCACGCAGGCCGCGAGCCCTTTCTCGACGAGGTACCGTCCCGCCTTCTCCGCCTCGACAAGCGAAGGATAGGTCGTATAGACGAGAACCGGCCGATCCATTGCCGAACTCCATTTTCCGGGCCGCGTATCCGCAGGCAGCGTATCAGATGACCGCGTCACGCTACGACAAGATCGCATTCGTCGCGAGCAGCGCGCCAGACGCGATCGCCGCGCAGGATCGCCTTGCGAAGACCTACGGCAACGCGCCCGAAACCGAAGCCGATGTGGTGGTCGCGCTCGGCGGCGACGGCTTCATGCTCCACATGCTGCACAGGTTCCGCGACCGCGGCATCCCGATCTTCGGCATGCACCGCGGCACCATCGGCTTCCTGATGAACGAGTTTCGCGAGGACGGACTGCGCGAGCGCCTGAACGTCGCCGAAGGGAGCAGGATCCATCCGCTCATCATGGAAGCGACCGACGCCAGCGGGAAAGTGCACACCGCGCCCGCGCTGAACGAGGTCTCGCTCTTACGCCAATCTTATCAGGCGGCGAAGCTGCGCATCCTGATCGACGGCAAGGCCCGCATGGAGGAGTTGATCTGCGACGGCATTCTGGTCGCGACCCCGGTCGGCTCCACCGCCTATAACCTTTCCGCGCACGGCCCGATCCTGCCGCTCGCGGCCCCGTTCCTGGCGGTGACCCCGATCAGCCCGTTCCGCCCCCGCCGCTGGCGCGGGGCGCTGGTCCCCGACCGCGCCCGGGTCGAGATCGAAATTCTGGAGAGCGACAAGCGGCCCGTTAACGCGGTCGCCGACTACTTCGAGGTCCGCTCGGTGGTACGGGTCAAGGCCCGTATGGACCAGACTTCTTCGGTCGAAATGCTGTTCGATCCCGGCCACAGCCTGGACGAGCGGATTCTGAACGAGCAGTTCGGCTATTAGCCGGGATCGGGATTTCAACCGAAAATTAATTCTGAGGGGCGCTAATTAGAGCGGTATCCGCGTTCGGCCCTTCGGCCTTGGCTTGAAATTGCCCCGGAGCCAGGCGCGCCATGATCCGGATCGATTTCAACCGTCTCAAGTTTCTGATTATCGACGATAACGCCCATATGCGGCGGATCGTCCGGCAGCTTGTGCACGGTTTCGGCTCGCGCGAAATTTTCGAAGCGGAAGACGGCGCCGCCGGCCTCGAAGTCTTCCTTGCCCAGAAGCCCGATATCGTGATCACCGACTGGGCCATGCCGCTCTATGACGGCATCGAGTTCACGAAGACCGTCCGCAGTTCCGACTCCCCCGTGACCCGCTTCGTGCCGATCATCATGCTGAGCGGACATTCCGAGAAGCGCAACGTCATCGAAGCGCGGGACGCGGGCGTCACCGAATTTCTGACCAAGCCGGTCGCGGCGAAGTCCCTCTACGAGCGCATCTTGAGCGTCGTGCTCGCGCCGCGCCCCTTCATCCGCACCAAGGATTACTTCGGGCCGGACCGCCGCCGCTCCGTGAATGCCAAATACACGGGGCCGGAGCGCCGCAAAGGCGGTGCGAACGCAGAGGTCATCGAGGTCGCTCCGATCGACAATCGTTTGCAGAACCAGCGCAAGCAGGCCGATGCCGGCACCGCGGCCAAACAGCTGCGTGCGGCGGGCCAGACCACATGATTTCAGGATAGCCCGCCATGGCCGATCAATCGCAAAAGCAGCTCCCGCCGGAAAAGCACTTCGACGACCACACCGTCATCGTGCCTCCGCACAAGCTGAAGAAGGCTATCGCCCATGCGCAAGGCACAGCGCAGATCGACATGAGCGCGGTCGCGCGTGCCGAGGCAGCACTCGAAGAACTCAAGGACGAGTTCGGCGAATGGATGAACGAGGAATGCCGCAGGATCGACGCGGCGCGCCGCATGATCCGCTCGAAGGGCCTCAACCGCTCGACGGTCGAGACCCTGTTCATGCCGGCGCACGACATCAAGGGCGGCGCTGCCACGCTCGGCTTCCCGCTCGCGGAACGCTTAGCCACCAGCCTGTGCCGGCTGCTCAAGCACTCGCCCGACCCCGCCCGCATTCCGCTCGCGCTGGTCGAGCATCACGTCGACTCGATCCGCGCACTGGTGCGCGAAGACGTCAAGGATGCCAGAAATCCCTACGGGCTCGAGCTTTCCGAGCGTCTGTCGATCATGGTCGAGACGTTTCTCGAAAGCGAGTTGAAGGAAGCTTACGCGGAGATCGCCGGCGAAGCCGCTCCCCGCATTTTCATCCCCCACCAGGACTGAGCGGCGGAAGTCAGGCCGCGGCGACGAGATCTGCGGTCAGATACCGCGCTTCGTCGCGCGCGGCTTCGGCTGCGAAACGACGCAACAGCGCGTAGAGTTCGTCCAGTTCGCCGAAAGATTCCGGCGCGTAACGGACGATCACTTCTTCGACCATGCCGCGGCCCAGTTCGGCATAGCCGGGCGTGCCGGAGAAACCCATTTCGTACACGACCTCGATGGCCGCGCGGAACGCACCATAAGCGCTCTGCGGAAGCCCCGCGCGCTCGAACATCGCGCGGAATCCGTGACCGGAGCGGTCGCCCAGGATCGAAGTGACGCGCGAGCGCGACAAACCGGAAAGCTCCGCCAGCGCATCGACGAGGAAGCGGGTATTGCCCGAAAGCAGCGCACGCAAGAGCAGCGCGCCCGTGAGCTGGCCGGTCTGCGCGAGATGGCGGACGAGTGCGGCCACCTGCTCCGGTGTCTGGCCGGCGGCAATGGCGACGGTCGCACGGTCGCAGGCTTCGCGCGCAACCGATTGCGCTCGCTCCTCCGGCAACCATTCCTTATGCACGACGAAACGCGCGAGCGTGTCGGCGAGTGTCGCGACCAGCGCCTGCCGCGTTTCCGTCGGCAGGTCGTCGCGTGCGAGCAATTCGTCCCGGATCGCGGCAAGATGCCCGTGACGCGCGGCGATGCGCGCAAGTGCGGCACCCGTGAGATCGGCATACGGATTCTCAAGGAGCACAAGGCACGCGGAAGCGGAGCCGACTTCCGCGACAGCGGCGGCAACCGCACGCGAGATCAACTCGCGGGACGCGATCGCGATCTGCAACCGCTCCTTGCCGCTCGCGGCGAGATCGACGAGTTCGACATCCAAGAGCGCAGGCGAACGCTCGACCACGATCTCGGCGATATCGAGCTGGTCCTGCGTGAGGCCGATCAGCACCGTGCGCGGTGCGTATTCGCTGCCCGCGATGGTTTCGGCGAGTGCGCGGCGCACCTGCGGCGAAGGATCGTCAAGCAGAACCGTCATCGCGGCTTCGGTTGCGAGACGGTCTCCGCTCGAAAGATCGGAATAGAGATAGGCGCGCGCGAGTGCGCTGGTGGCATCGGCGCGCTCTTCCGGCGGCGCGGTCTGGATCCACTTCAGAAACTGGCGGACAATCATCGCCGACCCCACGCAATTGAAATTCAAGCGTGAAGCCTAGGGCGTGCGCGCTTAACAAAGCGTTCACCCTGAATTTTCAGATTTCGTTAAGACCTCAGGTCGTGCGGCGCAGGAACGGATTGACGCCGCCCCAGAGCGAACGCACGTCCTGCGAAATCGGATCGGCGTTGTGGTTCTGGAACAGACCGCGGAACATCGGCGCGTCGCTCTGCACGGCAGGCGGCACTTCGACTGTAGCGACCGTTTGCGGCGCGATTGCCGGAGCCATCTGCTGAACCGGAACCTGCTGAAGCGCAACCACGCGCGTGGTCGGCGTGACAACAGGAGCATATGCGGTCGCCGTCACCGAACTGGCGGCCGGCGGCGTGATGGCGTTCGTGGGGGCGGCTTTCCGCGGCGAGAAGATCGATGCGATCCGGTTCAACAGGTTCGGAGCCGGAGAGTTGTCTTCCGTGGAAGCCGGCGGATTGGTGATCTGCAAATTCGCGACCGCGGTCGAAGGCGCGACCTTGCGCACATTGTCGTGCTTGGAAACGAGCACGCGATAGGCATCATCGATGCTCCGCGCACCGGACGAATTATAGAAGATCGATTTGTTGGCGCGCGCGGCATCCGGAAATGCCGCCGCCGCGGAAGCGTTCGGATTGGAAGCCTTGAGCGAAAGGAAGCGCTTCGCGCCGTTCGCGCCGAGAAAGTGCGCGATGTAAAGCTCGCCTTCGGTCGGCTGGCGGCCGAGCACGGTCTGGATTTCCATCGCGTTCCGCTTCGAAAACGCAGCCGCCATGTTCGATGCGATCTCGGGGTTGTCGCGCAGCTTCAGGATCTGCGCGCGCACCGCCGGATCGCGCACGAGATATTGCCCATCCCCGGTCTTTTCGATCTGGTTCGCATATTGCTGGAGCCCGAAGGCTGCCCCGTCGTCCTTCACCGTCTGGAGCCAGGTCGTATCGATGAATTGGAACAGCCCGCGCGCCGACGAGGTCGAAGCCTGCGCGCTCGGATTCAGCGCGGACTCGCGATAGGCCGTCTTCATGAGGTAGTCGAAGGATATGCCGGTCTGCTGGCTCGCCGACCGTATGGCTGCGGTGACGCGACCACCCGAGTTCAGTAGCGAGTCGAGAAACATGGCTGGCGTCCTGGGGGCGATCCGACTCCCCCGCCGGAAAGGCCCGCTTGGAACTTGGCCCTTTATGGTAAATGGAATCTTAACGACGGAATTCCGGGAGAATAACGATGGTGTCTGAGGCCGACCGCCACCCCCGCGGGGGCATGTATTTCGAGGATTTCGAGGCAGGCACCCTGATCGAGCACCGGCTGCGCCGGACGGTCACCCAGATGGACAACATGCTGTTCTCGAACATGACCCTGAACCCCCAGCCGCTCCATATCGACCGGGAGTTCTGCGAGAAGGAGACCCAGTGGGGCCAGCCCCTGATGAACTCCCTGTTCACGCTCGGGCTCATGATCGGCATTTCGGTCAACGACACCACGGTCGGCACCACGATCGCGAACCTCGGCATGACCGATGTGAAATTCCCGCATCCGCTGTTCGAGGGCGACACCGTGCGCTGCACGACCGAAGTCATGGGCAAGCGCGAGTCGAAGTCCCGGCCCGATGCCGGCATCGTCGACTTCCACCACCGCACCTTTAATCAGGACGGCAAGCTGGTCGCGGAATGCAAGCGGCAGGCCTTCATGCTGAAGCGCAAAGTAAACGTCTGATGCGCTCTTACCTTTTCGTGCCCGGCGACGCGCCGCGCAAACTGGAAAAAGGATTGGCGAGCGGGGCCGACGCGCTGCTGCTCGATCTCGAAGACTCGGTGGCAGCCGACGCGAAGCCGAAGGCGCGCGAGATCGTCCGCGATTACCTGCTCGCGCATGCAGGCAGGAAAGACCGCCCGCGCCTCTTCGTGCGCGTGAACGCGCTCGATACCGGCCTGACCGACGCCGATCTCGACGTGGTGATGGCGGCGAAGCCCGACGGTATCCTGTTTCCGAAAAGCCGGCACGGCGGCGACGTAACCCATCTCGACGCCAAGATCACCGCGCGCGAAGCGCTGCACGACACCGAGGAAGGCACCACCCGCATTCTCGTGCTGGTCACCGAAAGTGCCGAGGCCCTCTTCGGGCTCGGCAACTATCGCGGCGCGAGCGAGCGGCTCGACGGCATGACCTGGGGTGCTGAGGATTTATCCGCCGATCTCGGCGCGGAGACCAACCGCAACGAGCGCGGCGACTACACCGATCCCTATCGCCTCGCCCGCGCGCAATGCCTGATCGCCGCGGTCGCGGCCGGTGTCGCACCGATCGATTCCATCTATCCGAACTTCCGCGACGAAGCGGGCTTGCGGCGCGAAGCGCTGGAAGGCCGCCGCGACGGCTTCACCGGCAAGATGGCGATCCACCCCGATCAGGTGCCGGCGATCAACGAGATTTACACACCAAGCGCGGATTCGATTGCGCAGGCAAAACGGCTGATCGGCGCCTTCGCGGCGGCAGGCAACGCCGGCGTGATCTCGCTCGACGGCCAGATGTACGACCAGCCGCATCTGAAACGCGCGCTGCGGCTCTTGGCGCGGGTTGCGAAATAGAACTCAGGCGCGGGTCAAAAAATAACTAACGCCGCCTCAACTCGTCCGGCCGCACCATCTGAAACAGTTCGGTGACGACCGAATAGTCGCGATAGCCGAGACGCGCGATCGGCTTCATCGCCGCCGCATTGAGAATGCCGTTCTCGATGTATTTCTCGTCGATATGCACACCGACGACTTCGCCGAACACGACATAGTTGTCGCGCGGCTCGCCCTTCGGTCCCCTCATCTGCACGATCTGGGTCGCCTTGCATTCGAGCACGCAAGGACTTTCCGCAACGCGCGGCGGCGAAACCAGTTTCGAAGGCGCCTGCGTCAGCCCCGCAAGCTCGAACTCGTTCACCTCGTGCGGCACGCTCTCGGAACTCCTGTTCATCGCCTCGCGCAGATCCCAGGTCGCGAGATTGCAGACGAACTCCATGGTCTCGCTGACGTTCCGCACTGAATCCTTGAAGCCGTCGCTCGAGAACATCACCATCGGCGGAAACGTCGCGACCCCATTGAAGAAACTGTAGGGCGCGAGATTCACATGGCCAGCTTTGTCCACCGAGCTGATCCATCCGATCGGCCGTGGCGCCACGATCGCCTTGAACGGATCGTGCGGCAGCCCGTGATTGCGCTTGATCGGCTCGTAAAACATCAGAGCCTGCTCACGATCTGCGCCATGTCGGGACGCGGGCGCTGAAAGAGTTCGCCCTTCGCCGTACCGATATGAATGAAGCCCACGATCTGCTCGTTCGCGGCAAGGCCGAACACTTCCGCGCTCGACTTGTCGAATGCGGCCCATCCGGTGAGCCAGTTCGCAGCGAAGCCGAGCGCATGCGCGGCATTCAGCAAATTCATGCAGGCAGCACCCGCCGAGAGCAGTTGCTCGACATCCGGCACCTTCGGGTTCGGCGAAATCTTCGCGACCACCGTCACGATCAGCGGACTGCCGCCGAAGCGGGCCCTCTGCTTCTCCACTTCGGCATCGCTCGCGTTCGGGTTTCCGGCACAGAAGTTCGCGGTGATTTTCTCCACGATGGGCCCGCGCGTCGCCTTGGGCAGCACGACGAAGCGCCAGGGCTTCATCATGCCGTGATCCGGGACGCGCGCGGCGATCGTGAGAATCTCGTTGAGCTGCATTTCGTTCGGCGCGGGCTCGATCAGATCCTGCGCTTTGGGCGAGGTACGTGTTTTGAGCAGTTCCAGGGCTTCGGGCATTCTGTTTCCGGTCTCGAAAAAGCCCGGGAGCGGTAGCATGGCTGGCGCTCCATTCCCAAGGATTGCCGGGCAAGGCTGGCCAGCCCGGTTTGCATTCAAGGACCCCGGGGCTAAAAGACCGCCATGACGTGCTTGTCCCGCCTCCGCGCGCCTCTAGCGGCCCTCATGATGCTGCTCGCCGGCGCCGGCGCGTCTCCGGCGCAGTGGTTCCCCTTCCAGGGGCCGAACACGCCGCCGACCCCTCCGGGGAACATTCCCAATCCGCCGGCCCCACAGGGCCCGCCGACGCCGCTACAGCCAGCTCCGGCCCCGCAACAGCAGCAGACCCCGCCGCCCGCGCAGCGCCCGGCCGCGAAAGAAACGCCAAAAGAAACACCGCCCGCGAATGCGCCCCAGCGTGTGTCGCTGAACCTCACCGCGCGCTATGCGGCGGAAGGCCAGAACGTGACCCGCGCGCTGCATTGGCGGATTTTCGTCGAGCGCCCGGGCACCGAGCAGCCGCTATTCCTCGTCTCCGAGTCGCAGGAAGCCTCGCCGACCTTCTCGCTGCCGCCCGGAAAATACGTCGTGCACGTCGCCTACGGCATTGCGAGCTTCGCGCAGCGCGTCGAGGTCACCGAAAACCGCCGCGAGACCGTGATCGTCGCAGCAGGCGGACTGCGCCTCCGCGGCCGCGTCGCCGATGCAGAGATTGCGTCGTCGAAACTCCGCTTCGACGTCTACGAAGGAAACTTCCTCCAGCGCGCCTCGGGCGACGGCAAGAAGAAGCGCACCGCGCGCAACGAGCGCCCGCCGGTGATCCGCGGCGTCGTGCCCGGAGACGTCGTGCTGCTTCCGGCCGGCAGTTACTACATTCAGTCGACCTACGGCGAAGGCAACTCGACGATTACCGCGGACGTGCGTATCGAAGCGGGCCGCCTGACCGACGCCACCGTGCATCACCGCGCGGCGCAGATCACGCTTCGTCTCGTGCACGCGACCGGCGGCGAGGCGCTCGCCAATACCTCATGGTCGGTGCTGACGCCCGGCGGCGACTCCATCAAGGAATTCATTGGCGCATTTCCCTCGATCGTGCTTGCCGACGGCGAATACACCGCAGTCGCGCGTCACGACGGCAAAACCTATCAGGCGAATTTCAAGGTAATCGCGGGCCGCGACCGCGAAGTCGAAGTGCTGGCGCGCGCCGAAAATCAGGCACAGACGCCGCAGCAGGCCCCGGCGGCGAGGTAAAACTTCTGTCATTCCGGACGCGCGCTTCAGCGCGCGATCCGGAATGACAAAAACCTAAGCCGCCTCGTCGTCCTTCTCGCGCTTGAGATCCGGCGGCAGCGCTTCGGCGACGAGGGCTGCGAGCGCGGCGTCGAGCGGCATCGAAGTCTGGTTCTGCGAGCCAAGGCGGCGGATCGAAACCGTGCGTTCCTCCGCTTCCTTCTTGCCGACTACGAGCAACACCGGGATTTTCGCGAGCGAGTGCTCGCGCACCTTGTAGTTGATCTTCTCGTTCCGGAGATCGATCTCCGCCCGTAGCCCTAGCCTGAACGCGGCCTTCATCACGTCGTTCGCGTAGGCGTCGGCATCCGAAGTGATCGTGCAGACCTTGATCTGCACGGGAGCGAGCCACAACGGAAAATGCCCGGTGTGATGCTCGATCAGAATGCCGGTGAAGCGCTCGAGCGAGCCGCAGATCGCGCGGTGCACCATCACGGGCGTTTTCTTGCCGCCGTCGGCATCGATGTAGAACGCGCCGAAACGCTCCGGCAGGTTGAAGTCCACCTGCGTGGTGCCGCATTGCCAGTCGCGGCCGATGGCGTCGCGCAAGACGTATTCGAACTTCGGCCCGTAGAACGCGCCCTCGCCCGGATTGATCGCGGTCTTGATGCGGCCGTTCGACTGATCGGCGATCTGCTTCAAGACCTTCTCCATCACGCTTTCCGCGTGATCCCACGACGCATCCGCGCCGACGCGCTTTTCCGGGCGCGTCGAGAGCTTCACCGTGAGTTCGCCGGTGAAGCCGAAGTCGTCATAGGTCGAGAGAATGAGATCGTTGATCTTCAGGCACTCGGCGGCAAGTTGATCTTCGGTGCAGAAGACATGCGCGTCGTCCTGCGTGAAGCCGCGCACGCGAAGAAGCCCGTGCATCGCGCCCGAAGGCTCGTAGCGGTGCACCACGCCGAACTCGGCCAAGCGAATGGGAAGATCGCGATAGCTCTTGAGCCCGTGCTTGAAAATCTGCACATGGCCCGGACAGTTCATCGGCTTGATCGCGAACCAGCGCTTGTCTTCCGCCTCGTCGCCGGCCGACTGCGCCGCGAACATGTTCTCGCGGTACCAGTCCCAGTGGCCAGAAGTTTCCCATAGCGATTTGTCGAGCATCTGCGGCGCGTTCACTTCGTCGTAGTCGCCGCGAAGCCGCCTGCGCATGTAGGAAACGATCGACTGGAACAGCGACCAGCCCTTCGCGTGCCAGAACACGACGCCCGGACCTTCTTCCTGGAAATGGAAGAGATCCATCTCGCGGCCGAGCTTGCGGTGGTCGCGCTTCTCCGCCTCTTCGAGACGGTGAATGTAATCGTCGAGCTGCTTCTGGTCGGGCCAGGCGGTGCCGTAGATGCGGGTCAGCATCGGCTTCGTGGCGTCGCCGCGCCAGTAAGCGCCCGCGACCTTCATCAGCTTGAAGGCCGTGCCGACCTTGCCGGTCGAAGGCATGTGCGGCCCGCGGCAGAGGTCGAACCATTCGCCCTGCTTGTAAATCTTCAATTCCTGATCGGCGGGAATGCTCTCGACGAGTTCGACCTTGAAGTTCTCGCCTTTGTCTTTGAAGACCTTCTTCGCCTGATCGCGCGTCCAGACTTCCTTCGTGAACGGTTTATCGCGCGCGACGATCTCCTTCATCTTCTTTTCGATGGCGGGGAGGTCTTCCGGCGTGAACGGCTGGTTGCGGAAGAAGTCGTAATAGAAGCCGTTCTCGATCGAAGGGCCGATGGTGACCTGCGTGCCCGGGAAAAGCTCCTGCACGGCTTCCGCCATCACATGCGCCGCATCGTGACGAATAAGCTCGATTGCGCGCGGGTCTTCGCGCGAGATGAATTCGATCTTGGCATCGCGATCGATGGGATCGGCGAGGTCCATGACCACGCCGTCCAGCGCCATCGCAATCGTGCGCTTGGCGAGCGAGGGCGAGATGCCCTTCGCAATATCGAGACCGGAGATTCCGTTTTGAAATTCGCGGCGTGCGCCGTCGGGAAAGGTCAGCGTGACCATCTTCGTCCTCCTGCTCACTCCTGCAAACCAGGCAGGTAAGCGACCAATTTTGCTTCTTTCACTTCGCCGGCGGCGACTCGTTCGTCCCGCGCCAGCGCCCGTAGCGCCACGGCATATACCAGCGCGCCCGCGCGGGTAAAGCATCCGGTACGAAATCGAGCCCCGACGTTCCGAAAGGCCCGCAGCGGACGATACGCGAGAGCGTCATCCAGCCTCCGGCCCAGGCGCCGTGCCGCGCCAGCGCCTCGTCGGCATATTCCGAGCAGGTCGGCAGGTGGCGGCAGGTCCGGCCCATCAGCATCGAAAGGCTGTAGCGGTAGCCGAGCACGAGCAGCCGCAGCGCCGAGGCGGCAGGCGCGCTCCAGCGGAGAGGGAAGCCCCTCTCCGCCCGTCCATGCGTGCATTCCGGCTGCTGCGTTTTCATCACTTTCGGTTTCGCCGCGTAACGCCAGAGCGCTGCTGCGCCTAGCTTTCGCTTCCGGCTTTTTCGATCTTCCCGATGGCATCGACCACGGCGTCGAAGGTGAGCAACGTCGAGGCATGCCGGGCCTTGTAGTCGCGCACCGGCTCCAGCACCTGAAGGTCCGACCACTTACCGGTCGGTGCCGGGCCGTTCTCCTTGAGCATTTTGTACATCTCGCCCCGGATGGCCCGTAGTTCTGCGGCGGTCGACCCGACCACGTTTCTCGCCATGATCGAGGAGGACGCCTGCCCCAAGGCGCAGGCGCGGACGTCATGGGCGAAGTCGGTCACCCGGTCCCCCTCCATCTTGAGGTCTATCGTGACGGTGGACCCGCAAAGCTTGGAATGGGCGGTTGCCGAGGCGTCGGGATGTGGCAACCGGCCGCTCCGCGGGATATCCGCGGCCAGTTCTAGGATTCGGCGGTTATAGACGTCGTTCAGCATGGTCAGGCTCTGTTCAGCATCCGGCGGCTATTTGGAAGTTCGCGAATTTGCCGCAATCCATAACCAGATTCCTTCACGGCTTGCGGGAACTAATGTACGGGGGTGCTAGTTCTCACGGTTGCTGGTCGCCTGTCGAAGGCGGACGGTTTTCGGGAAACTGCCACAAGGGCGTCTTTCGCAGGCCACGATCCCCGGAAAGATAAGACCGGTAAGCACGGGTTGGAAGGCACCCCGGCTGACGGGAAGTAATGTGCCTCCTGCATGGCCGCCCCTCCGCCCGGAGGCCGGACTGCAAAACGCAAAGTTTCGCCGGACGACGGGCGTCGACCGGCTCGAATGGAGAAGACCAAGATGGATGCCGTCGTCACGTCGCTGCTGAAGCAGCCGGATGCAGCACCCGAACTGACCCCGGTAAAGCGCCCCACTCGTGAAGAGGCGGAGGCTGCTGCCCGTACGCTGATCGCATGGACTGGCGACAATCCGAACCGCGAAGGACTGCTCGACACGCCCCGCCGCATGGTGAAGGCCTACGAGGAAGTTTTCGGCGGCTATGGCGAGACGCCGGAAGAAATTCTCGGCCGTACCTTCGGCGAAATCGGGACCTTCGACGACCTCGTCGTGGTCCGCGACATCCCGTTCCACTCGCACTGCGAGCACCACGTCATGCCGATGATCGGCAAGGCGCACATCGCCTATTTCCCGGTCGAGCGCGTGGTCGGGCTTTCGAAGTTTTCGCGTCTCATCGAAATCTTCGGCCGCCGCCTGCAAACGCAGGAGCACCTCACCTCGCAGATCACCGACGCGATCGACGATCACCTGAAGCCGCGCGGCTGCGCCGTGATGATCGAAGCCGAGCATATGTGCATGGCGATGCGCGGCGTGCAGCGTCAGGGCGTATCGACCGTGACCACCCAGTTCACCGGCGTCTTCCGCGACGATCCGGCCGAACAGGTCCGTTTCTTCACGCTGGTGCGCGGCAGCCGCAAGGACTGAGCGCCACCGCAAGAGAAATAGAAACGGGCCCCTCGCGGGCCCGTTTTGTTTTAGGGCATGATCCCGAAAAGTGGGTACCGGTTTTCGGATAAGATCATGCCCAGATAAAAAAAGTGCCATACAAAAGCGATCAGGACGATTTCGATGCACGACAAAGAACTCGAGGAAGGCACCACCCTCGCTCCGCGCTTCGACGCGAACGGGCTCATCTCCGCGATCGTCACGGACGAAAAGACCGGTGAGTTGCTGATGCTCGCGCACATGAACGCGGAAGCGCTCGCACGCACCATCGAGACGCGCGAGGGCTGGTTCTGGTCGCGCTCGCGAAAAAGCCTCTGGAAGAAGGGCGAGACGAGCGGCAACGTGCTGCACGTTTCCGAGATGCGGATCGATTGCGATCAGGATGCCGTGCTGCTCAAGGTCAGCGTGAGCGGCGACGGCAAGACCTGCCACACCAGCCGCCGCTCCTGCTTCTACCGCACGATCCCGCTCGGGAGCCCGAAACCCGCACTCGCGTTCGACTAAAGCCGCGCATTTTCTTGACGCGATCCTGCCAAGGTTTGCGGCTAGAAAATTCGCGGCAAAGGCTATTTGGGATTGAAGCAGGCAATTTCACGCGACCCGGTACAGCATGTTGTTGAACGTTTTCAGCCGAAACAAATCCACCGCAGAACCCGACCGGAATATCTCCGTCGATAGGCAGGAGCCGAAAGCAGGCACGCCGCGCATCGGTCTCGCACTCGGCGGTGGTGCCGCGCGCGGCTGGGCGCATATCGGCGTCCTTCGCGCGCTTGAGAAGGCAGGCATCCGCCCCGACGTGATCGCGGGCACCTCGATGGGCGCGCTCGCGGGCGGCGCCTGGGCCGCCGGCCGTCTCGACGAGCTCGAAGAGTTCGCGCGCTCCATGACCAAGCGGCGCATGTTCGGATTTCTCGACTGGCGTATCGGCGGCAACGGGCTGATCTCCGGCGGCCGGCTCGCAAAGCTGCTTGAAAAGAACTTCGGCGAAATGCTGATCGAGGAACTGCCGGTCAAGTATGCGGCGATCGCGACCGAGCTTTCTTCCGGGCACGAGATCTGGCTCACGCGCGGAAGTCTGATCCAGTCCATGCGCGCAAGCTACGCGCTGCCGGGCATCTTCACGCCGATCCGCGCCGGTGGGCGCTGGCTCGTGGACGGAGCGCTCGTGAACCCGATCCCGGTTTCGGCGGCCCGCGCGCTCGGCGCACGCGTCGTGATCGCCATCAACCTGCATTCGGACGTATTCGGCAAGGGCACGGTCATTCAGGACAGCGGCCCGCACGACGAGGAAGTGCCGGCTCCGGCTGCGCCGCGCAATCTGTTCGGCAACGTCTTCGGCCTGCCGCGAAGCCGCGTGCAGACACCGGCCGACGGGCCGCGCGGCATTTCGTCGGTCATGATGGACGCCTTCAACATCACGCAGGACCGCATCTCGCGCTCGCGCCTCGCCGGCGATCCGCCGGACGTGATGATCTCGCCGCGGCTCAATCATGTCGGGCTGTTCGAATTCTACCGCGCGGAAGAGTCGATCCGGTCCGGCGAAGAAGCCGCCGAGCGCGCGCTTGCCGGTATCGCGGAAGCGATCGCGGCGCTGAGCGCCTGATCACACCCCTCATGCGCGGACTTGATCCGCGTATCCAGAGCCAGGAATAAAACCAGGAATTCTGGATCGCCGGGTCAAGCCCGGCGATGAGGGAAGCGTTACGCCGACGCGATATACTCTTTGAGATGTTCGCTCTCGCGCTCCATCTCTTCCAGCCGCAGCTTCACGACGTCGCCGATGGAAATAACGCCGACGAGCTTGCCGTTCTCCACGACCGGCATGTGACGGAAACGGCCCGCAGTCATCACCTGCATCACGCGCTGGATGGTGTCTTCCGGCTTGCAGGTCTTCACTTCTTTCGTCATCGCCGAAGCCACCGTGTTCTCGAAACGGTTGTTGTCGGCGTTCGAAAGCAGCCGGACGATGTCGCGCTCGGAAATAATGCCGACCACGTCGCGGCTGCTGCCGGTCACGACCAGCGCGCCGATCCTGTGTTTTGTGAGCAGCGCGATGGCTTCGAGCAGCTTCCTGTCCGGCGCGATGGTCAGGACGTCGGAGCCTTTGAGATTCAATATCTTGCGAACGGTCATCGAATCCTCCGGAAATGCGGGACCGATAGACAACCAAGATTGGCAGGTTTTGGTTTCGTCGCAAGCTGCGGTGCAACGACAATTTTTTAGTGCAGCGTCGGGCGGCGCACCGGATCGAACAGCGGAAAGAGAAGCAGCCCCGAGAGGAAGCCGCCGATATGCGCCTGCCAGGCGACGGTGCCCTCGGCATAGCCCGAGATTGAACTGGACGCCCCGAACAGCAGATTGAGCAGAAACCAGACCCCGAGAAATACGAGGACCTGCGGATTCCGCAGCGACGTAAGTAGCGGCGAGGCCGGGACGCGGAACGCCTCCGGGCCGGAATTGCGCCACGCCCCCAAAGGCCCACCCGCTTCGAAGGCGAAGCGAAGGGCGGCCGCCATCGCGCCCGAGATCGAGGCCGACGCGCCGACGAGCGGAGCAATGTCGCCGTAGTGCGAGACAAGATGGGCGGCAGCACCCGCCGCCGCCGTCACCGCGTAGAACGCGAGAAAACGGATCGTGCCGAACCGCCACGCCACCGCGCTTCCGAAGGCCACGAACCAGATCAGGTTGACGCCAAGATGGACCGCATCGCCATGAAGAAAGGCATAGGTCACGAAGGTCCAGATATCCGCGAACCAACCTCCGGGCAGGATACTGTTGAGTACCGGTATGTTGCCGTAGCGTGCCGGAAGAAATGCTGTCCAGAACAGGACATTCTGATCGGTTTCGTTCGAGAGAAACTGCCGCAACACGTGGACCGCGATCAGGATCGCCGCCAGCACGATGACGACAGGCGGAAGATTGAACACCGGCTCGCGGCGGCGCTGCGCTTCGATAGGGAAATTCGCGTAATTCACCGCACCCCCTTAGAGGCCACCGTTCGCACGGGCAAGGTTCTGCGCGGATTGCCGGCTTTTGGAAAAGAAAAGGCCCGCGAAATCCCCATTTCGCGGGCCGGTCACATCCCCAATTCCGTCCTGTAAGTCTGCGCGGGTCCGCTTTGTTGACCGCCGTCCTCCCGGAGGAGTTTCGCCGGCCGGCCCGCGAATTCGAAGGAGCCTTGAGCCATTCCCACCATAGCGGTTCCACTCGGACAGGAAAGCGAAAGCGCCGGTTAACCCTACCTGCCGCGCCCTGTTGATCGCGCTGCGAACGGCACAGCCCCTGCTCCGTAACCGTGGCACCGTCCCAAGTTGCTACGGGCGGATCGCTGCCATTGGGGAACTGTCGAATGAAACATCCGTCAGCGCGCGCGCTGCTCGCTTACTGGGACCGCCTGCGCAAAGGCCGCGCGGCGCCGGAGCGTGCCGAAATCGATCCCGCGGAAATCGGGCGCCTGCTCGGCGATGTCTTCCTGCTCGAAAACAGCGAGAACCCTCGCCATGCGGTGCGGCTCGCGGGAACCCGCCTTTGCGCCTTGATCGGCCACGAATTGCGCGGGCGCGGCTTCGGCGCGTTCTTCGCCGCCGAAGACCGGGCGACCCTGTTCGGGCTTATGGAGGCGGTGGCGGACGGGCAGATCCCGGCGGTCGCGAGCCTGCTCGGCGAGACCGATGAAGGACGCTCGGTCGATCTGGAGATGCTGCTTCTGCCGCTGCGCCATCGTGGGCGCACGCATGCGCGGATGCTCGGCTCCATCGTTCCGCTCGATGTCCCATATTGGACCGGAACGGAGCCGCTCGCGCGCCTGCGGATCAAGACGCTGCGGATGATCTACCCCGCCGACCGCGGCACCGACAGCGGGACAACGATCCGGCAGCCGGGTTCTGCGCGGCTGCGCGTCGTGCAAGGGGGCCTGAGTTAACCACGCCCCGAGTACAACTTCGGAGCGATACGAGCCGTTAACCACGCATCCCGTAGATTTTCGTGAATTCTCGCGCGAAAATCGGCCAACATCATGCGTCAATTGAACAGAGCGATGACGGTTCCTCTCAATCAGGAGCGTCGCCGCAGCCAGCGTGTAAAGATCGACCTCACCGGTCGCTACATGCTTGCCGACCGCCGCGAGTTCTCCTGCCGCACGCTCGATATGTCTCCGGGCGGCGTCTCGCTGATCGCGCCGGCGCAGCCGCGTCCGGGCGAGCCGGTGGTGGCCTATATCGACCATCTCGGCCGTCTCGAGGGCCACTGCGTCCGCCTGTTCGAGAACGGGTTCGCGATGACGGTGCAGGGCACGCTGCGCAAGCGCGACAAGCTCGCCGATCAGCTGACATGGTTTGCAAACCGTAACACGCTGGGCCTGCCGGAAGACCGCCGTCACGAGCGCTACACGCTGAAGAACCCGCGCTCGCTGCTCACCTTCGCCACCGGAGAACAGATTCCGGTGCGCGTGCTCGACGTCTCGCTTTCGGGTGCCGCCGTGCAGGCGCGGGACAAGCCGCCGCTCGGCACGCCGCTCACGCTCGGCCGCACGCCCGGCCGCGTCGTGCGCCACCTGGAAACCGGCTTTGCCATCGAATTCGCCCGCGTCCAGACCGCGGATATGCTCGAAGACAATATCTCGGTGGACGAGAATACCTGATCCGGAAGCAACCGGTGACGACGCAAAGGCCGCCCTTACGGGCGGCCTTTTTGTTTCTGCATGCAGCCACGCATCCGGAATGATTTCAATTTTAGACAAATGCGATTCAAACAATCCGAAAATTCGAAAACAGTTTTCTGAAACAACGCCCGGAGTTTCGCGGCGCAAATTAGACGAGTCTCAAAACGTGTCTGCCATCATCGCCTCAATAACAAGAACAGGGTTTGGGGCGTCGTATGGTTGCGTATCAGAGTATGGGCGTGCGTGCCGCCGCAGTGCTGGCTGCATTCGCCGCGATTGCGTGTACCGGAAACATTTCCGCGTATGCGCAGAAGAAAATGCTTTATGTGGCGGTGGGTGAAACTTCCCGTCCGCCGATCGGCTGGGTGCAGTTCTGCGAAGCGCGCCCGTGGGAGTGCAAGGTCGAGCGCATGGAGCCGCGCGACGTGCAGTTCACCGCACAGGCCAGGCGCGAGCTTGAGCGCGTCAACCGCTTCGTGAACGAGCGCATCAAGCCGCTCACCGATCTCGAACATTACGGTGTGGTCGAAAAGTGGACCTACCCCGAGGACGGCTACGGCGACTGCGAGGACTACGTCCTCCTGAAGCGCCGCATGCTGATGCAGCTCGGCTGGCCGCGCTCGGCACTCCTCATCACCGTCGTCCGCGACAAGAAGGGCGAAGGCCATTCGGTGCTCACGGTTCGCACCGACAAGGGCGAGTTCATTCTCGACAACCAGGTCGAGGAAGTCCTGCCCTGGGCCTCGACGGGCTACCGCTACATCAAGCGGCAGGCCCAGCACGACCCGAACCTCTGGGTCTCGCTCGGCGACGACCGCCCGACGCCGTTCGTGGCGGCCCGGTAACGGAAAGAAACACAGGAAACGCAGGCCCGGTCACATCCCCACCCCTCCCCGTCCCCTGACCGGACATGCGGAGGCCGGCTTCGTCCCCCCGAAGCCGGCCTCACTTTTTTGCAGAAACGTCAAAAATGAAGCAGCAAAATCGCAAACGGAATTGTGAGGGGTTTCCCCTACGCAACGCCTTGCCAAGCCGGGGCGCGAAGATCAATGTTCGGAAGATTCTTTGCATGCCCATGGGGGGTTTTATGCGCGCAATCGTTCCGGGCCTCGCAGCCCTTTGCATCATCGCGTCGCCGGCCTTGGCGCAGACCACCATCACGTCCATGTCGGCGGGCAAGATCGACGACATCGACGCGCCGTGCCGGATACCCTTCGAGAAACTGAAGGATATTAAGACCGGCGAGCCGTTTCCGGTGTCGGCCGCGATCAACGAGAACGACAAGCTGCCCGCCTACCTGCGCGGCCGCTACATCGTCGGCGACTTCAACTCCGCGGACGAGAGCGGCATGTGCAAGGGTGTGAAGGAATACCTCACCCGCCTCGACCAGCTTTCCGAATTTCCGCGGCTTCGCAAGATCGCCGCCGAGCGCAAGATCGAGTTCACGTCGCTCGTGAAGGAAAACGTCGCGACCATGACCAAGGCCGAAGAATCGCTCGACGAGTTCGAGGCGCTGGCCTTCGAACTCGACGACCTCAGGAACTACCTCGATCAGGTTCAGCGCTTCGAGACCGACCACATCGTCAAGGCGCGCGTCTATAACGGCTATTGCGTCGGCCAGACGCTGAACTTCTGTGAGATCCAGAACGGCAAGCCGAAGCTGGTCTACCGCTTCATCACCTCGTCGAGCCGCTGGCAGCAGCGCCCCGAGAACAAATACTACGCGCCGATCAACGTGATCTCGACCCGCAACTGGAGTTCGGATCGCCGCTATACGCCGGCGGACGCCAAGCGCGACAAGCGCATGGGGGGCGGCCGCTCGCATATCGCCATGTTCGAGAACGGCGGCAGCCCGATCGAGATGCCGAACTTCATGCACTTCCTGCCGGACAAGGGTTATGTCGGCGAGCGCGCGAACGGCATTCACCAGATTGCAGGCGGTCTCGACTCCGGCGGCACTTTCGGCGCCCCGGTCAGCCTCGGCTGCGTGCGCCTCTCCAAGTATCAGGCGAAGCTCGCGCGCTGGTGGACCCCGCAGCAGGCGAAGTTCTTCATCTATCTGGAGGCTGCGACCTACCGGAACTTCGGCGATGCGAAGACCGCGCAGGCGCGCGGCTACATCAACCCGCCGCCGGTCGACACCGCGGGCCCGCGGCAGTACGACACGCGCTCGGTCGGAGTCTTCTCGCTGTTCCGCTGACGAAATCGCACGGAAAGAAAACAAAACCGGCTTCGAGAGAAGCCGGTTTTTCGTTTCCAGTGCCCGAAACTAGCCTTCGACAAAACGCGCACTTTTGCCCAGCAGCCGGCAGGCCAGCGCAACCGTATCCTCGACGATTTGTGCCGCCGCCGGAGCGTCCCGGATGATGCCCGAGACCTCGCCCATCAGCACGCCGGAATTATCCGCATCGCCTGCCCGGAACGCCTCCCAGAAGCGCTCGAACTCCACGTCGATCGCCTGCTCGATCTCGCGCTCGCGCCCATGCCATTTCGTCACGAAGGCGTTCCTGAGAACGCGCACGACGAATTCCGGATTGGGCCAGTAGCGTTTGCGCACGACATCGACCGAGTTCGATTTCATGGTGGCATCGCCGTCCGCATGGATGATCGCCTGACGGAATCCTTCCGGCGCCTCGGATTCTCTTGCCGCGATGAAACGCGTGCCCATCAGCACGCCGTCGGCACCGAGCATCAGCGCCGCCGCAAGGCCCCGCCCGTCACCGACGCCGCCGGCCGCGACCAGAACCGTGTCCGGCGCGCGCTTCGCGAGATAATCCGCGGCTTCCGGCACCAGCGTGAACACGCCGCGGTGGCCGCTATGTCCACCGGCCTCATTGCCTTCGGCGACGATGATGTCGGCGCCGGCGTCCACCGCCTCGCGCACATACTTCATGCCCTGCGCCTGACAGATCAGCGGCACGCCCGCAGCCTTGATCTTCGGTGCATGCGGCTCCACCGCGCCGAACGAAAGCATAAGGGCCGCCGGCCGCTTGGAGAGCACGTGGTCGAGCAGTTCTGGATTCTGCGCCATCGACCAGGTGATGAAACCGCAGCCGACGCGCGCGTTACCGGCTGCCGCGAATTGCCGGTCGATCCAGTCCCTGTCGCCGTAGCCGCCGCCGATGATGCCGAGCCCACCCGCATTCGAAACGGCGCCCGCAAGCTTGCCGCCTGCGATGACGCCCATCGGAGCAAGAAGGATCGGATGCTCGATCCCGAGCTTTTCCGTGAGCCTTGTCTTCAAACGCATTGCCCTTCCCCCATGAGCACCGCGATTGATGCGGGCATTGTTATTCGACGCGCTTGAAACTCTGCGCGTATTTCGGCCAGCGCAGATAGTAGCTCGCGGCGGCGAGCTTCAATCCGTTCTCCGCCTTTTCGTCGAGCGTGCGCACCACCTTCGCGGGCGAGCCGACGATCAGCGAGTTGTCGGCAAATTCCTTGCCTTCGGTGACGAGCGCATTCGCGCCGACGATGGAGTTCCTGCCGATCTTCGCGCCGTTCAGCACCGTCGCCCCCATGCCGATCAGCGAATTATCGCCGACCGTGCAGCCGTGCAGAATTGCTTTATGCCCGATGGTGCAGCCCTCGCCTATCTTCATCGGGAAGCCGGGATCGGTGTGCAGCACGCAGCCGTCCTGGATGTTGGAGCGGACGCCGACCTCGATCCAGTCGTTGTCGCCGCGCAGCACGGCGTAGAACCAGACGCTCGCTTCTTCGAGCAGCCGCACCTTGCCGATCAGGGTCGCGTCCGGCGCGATCCAGTATTTGCCGCTGGCCGGACACTCCGGGCGGATTCCTTCGAATTCATAGAGAGGCATTGATTTCTCGCAGGCATGTTACTTCGCGCAACCATGCCACCCGAAACTGGAAAACGCGAGTTAGCCGTTCAGTCCCGCGGCGAAACGCAGCGCCTCGATCGCGGCAGTGCCCGCGAACAGGCTCCACAGGCCCGCGATGATCGTGGCAAGCGCGACGAACCCGATGTTGCGGTCTTCGTGGATGCGGCCGCGGACGGTGTTGCGCAGAATGATGAAGGGTGCCGCGAAGACGAGGAACGGAATGGCGGAAAGCGCGCGGAGCCGGGTCGCGTTCAGGAGCGAAAAGCTCGCGGGCCGCTCGGCGAAGACCTGATAGCCGGAACACAGCATCCCGGCGAAGGCGAACCCGAACGCCAGCGCATAGAACGACTGCAACGCTTCCTGAGACACCACGCGAACGCCACCTACAAAAGGGTCGAGGGCCCGTTGGCGGCGAGGTTAATGAAGTCTTAACGCTGAGCGCAAGCGCGATCCCGGATCAACGTTAATTGGGGAGCGGAAAATGCGCGAACTAATCCCTCCCCCTTGTGGGGAGGGTGGCGAGCGGAGCGAGCCGGGTGGGGGTCAGCGAAAATTATCTGCGCTGTCACCCCACCCCGCTCACTCACTTCGTTCGCGAGCGACCCTCCCCCTCAAAGGGAGGGAGATTCTTCAATCTTCCGGATCGAGATCGAAATCGAGCACGGCCATCTCGAAAGTCCACGAGCGGCCGGAGGCGTCGTCGCGGAACAAGACCGCGATGTATTCGTCCTCGAGATAGATCTCCGAAGAATCCGTTTTCTTGGGGCGCGGCACCACGCGCAGCTTCTCGTTGCCGAATTTGCCGCGCACGGCCTCGTTCAGGTTCGGATTAGCAGATGGCATCTCGATCGGCACGGTGACGTTGTAGGAGCGGTCCCCGTCCTCGTCGTCCACCGTCACGCGGCCGATCGGCTGGTCGCCGAGAATGACCTCGGCCATGTTCTCGACCCGCGCCCGCGCGGCGAGACCGATTTCGGGATTCAGCATCCGCTGCAAATAGCTCTGAAGGCGGTCGAGTTCGTCGCGGTCCACGAGAATCTCCGGAAACAAAAAGGACGCGGGCAACCTACCCGCGCCCGGACTGATCCGGCAAGCCGGAATGAAGATCAGATCGACTCGCCCATGAAGGGCATGTCGAACATCTGGTTCATGGAGCGCGCGGGCTCGGAGTCCCTGCAACCCGCGTCACCGACGACGCGCGCGGGCACGCCTGCGACCGTCACGTTCGCGGGAACCGGCTTCAGCACCACGGAACCTGCCGCGACACGCGCGCAGGAGCCGACTTCGATGTTGCCGAGCACTTTCGCACCCGCCGAGAGCAGCACGCCGCGGCGGATTTTCGGGTGACGGTCGCCCTGCTCCTTGCCGGTGCCGCCGAGCGTCACGCCTTGCAGGATCGAGACGTCGTCGTCGATCACCGCGGTCTGCCCGACCACGACCCCGGTCGCGTGATCGATGAAGATACCCTTGCCGACCTTCGTGTTCGGATTGATGTCGACGCCGAACACGGAAGACGACTGGCTCTGGAGATAGAGCGCGAAGTCCTTGCGGCCGCGATTCCAGAGATAGTGCGCGAGGCGATGCGCCTGCAACGCGTGGAAACCTTTGTAGTAGAGCACGGGCTCCAGATAGCGGGTGGTCGCCGGATCGCGCTCCGCGACCGCGACGATATCCGCCCGCATGGCGGCGCCGATGGTCTCTTCCGCCTCGATCGCCTCGCGGAACGCCTGCACGATCAGCTCGCTGGAGACGTCGGCAGAGCCGAGGCGCGCCGCCACGCGATGCGCGATCGCGTGCTCGAGGCTGTCGTGGTTCAGAACCGTCGTGAAGATGAAAGACGCCAGCGCCGGCTCGCGGCGCGCGCATTCCTCGGCTTCCTCTCGCACGCGCGACCACACCGGGTCGATTGCCTGGACGCCTTGAGGAAGTTTCTTATGCAGGGCCATGAGCGCTGCTCCGGTCTAGTTTGTCGTGAATGGGGTTGGCCATTTCTAGCACAAATTCTATGACAGGGTGATACCCTGAAAACCGTTAGCAATTAACGTAGTTCCAGCCATGCAATCCGTGCACACCCAAGTCCGCGCCGAAATCAGAGGCCCGGTTGGTTACCTGATCCTTGACCGGCCCGAGCGCAAGAACGCGCTCTCCTTCGAGATGTGGAAAGAAGCCGCGCGGCTCGTAAACGAGATGGGCGCGAACCGGAGCCTTCGCGTCGTCGTGCTGCGCGGTGCCCGCGACCTGCCGTTCTGTTCGGGCGCCGACATTTCGGAGTTCGAAACCGTACGCGCGAACGCGGAAGGTGCGCGGGCCTACGAAGACGCGAACGTCGTCGCCTTCAATGCAATCGCCGCCTGCCCGTTGCCGACGATCGCGATGATCAGGAGCTTCTGCATAGGCGGCGGCATGGGTCTCGCCGCTGCCTGCGATCTTCGCATCGCAAGCGAGAGTGCGGAGTTCGCGATCCCGCCCGGCAGGCTCGGCCTCGCCTATCCGCCGTCTGCGATCCGCTACATCGTGGCCGCCATCGGGCCTTCGAACGCGAAGGATATGCTTTACACCGCGCGCCGCGTGAAAGCGCCGGAAGCCGAAAAGCTCGGTCTCATCAACCGTCTGGTTTCGGAAGATGCCCTGGAACCGGAAGTGGAGAAGCTCGCGAACGAGATCGCACAGAACGCGCCGCTTTCGCTGAAAGCCGGCAAGCTCGCGATCAACCATGCGAGCGGCTACGAATTCGCGGGCGGCGAGAAAGCCGTGAAAGACGCCGCCGACCGCTGCTTCGACAGCGCCGACTACCGCGAAGGCCGCGGCGCGTTTCTGGAGAAGCGGAAAGCGCAGTTCAGGGGCGAATGAGGAAGCGAACGAGGCCGAACCTCCACTGGAGCCGGGGCCTCGCCTGAATCATAGCTTGAAGCAGGAAAGGCCCGAAAAGACTCGGCTTTCTGCGGAATCGGATTCTCAACTTGAAGTGAATTGGAATCTGAAGAGGAACTCGTTGACGCGGACTCTTGCTTTCAGCAGGCGCCGATAAGAGATTCAAAAGACACGAATATTTCAATACGTGTCGTCCCCGCGAAGGCGGGGACCCATAATCCCGGTTTTCGTGATGAACTGAGACAGGGATTATGGATCCCGGCTCGCGCTCGCAATCGCTCGCTTGGCCGGGACGACAAGAAAATCACTCAGGCAACCCCGCCAGAAAATCCACGATCGCAGCCGAAAACACGTCGTTCCTGTCGCCCGCCACCATGTGCCGCGCGCCGGCGACGTCCACGAACTTCGCGTGCGGCGCGAGCGCGAGAAACTCCTTCACATGCTCCTCCTTGACGAGTTCGGACGAGCCGCCTCGCACCAAGAGCGCCGGGATGCGCAGGTTGCGCACAGCTTCGACCCGCTCGCTCTCGTAATGTTGGCGGTCGCTGCTGACCGGCTTCGGCCCGCTAAAAAATCCGGGGTCCCAGTGCCAGTACCATCGTCCGTCACGCTCGCGGAGATTCTTGCGCAGGCCCTCGTTTGACGAAGGCCGCGGGCGATGCGGCAAGTATCTCGCGACAGCATCGGCTGCTTCCTCGATCGAGGCAAAGCCTTCGCGAACGCGCTCGCCCATGAAGCCGAGAATTTTCGCCGCCCCTCCGATATCGAAGCGCGGCGTAACGTCGACGAGAATGAGGGCCGAGAAATTCGGCGCGAGCTTTTCCTTGAATGCGATGCCCTCGGCGAGCATGCCGGCCATGCCGCCGAGCGACGCACCGACCAGCACCGGCGGATTGCCGAAGCGTTCTTTCAATTGCGCCGCGACCGCAGCCGCATCGTTCGCAAAGTCGAGCGCGGTATAGGCGCCGTCCGTCACCCATGCGGAGTCGCCGTGCCCGCGCTGGTCGAGCACGAGCGCGGTCCATCCGGCTTTCGCCAGTTCCTGCGCGGTGCCCGCGAAAGCATGGCGCGTCTGTCCGCCGCCGTGCAGCAGGATCACGGAGCGCGCACCCTTGCCGTGGAGATCGCCCACGAGCTTGTTGCCCGACGATCCCGTGAAAGTTTCCGTACGCGGGGCGTTATCGAGCATCAGGGCCGCTCCTTCAGAAAATCGATCACGGCATTCTTGAACTTCGCGTCACCGACCGTGCGCATGTGATCGCGGTCGGGCAACGAGACGAATTTCGCGCCGGGGATCAATTCGGCAAGCTCCTCGCCGGAGCCCGCGATGTCGTCCTTGGTGCCGACCACGACAAGAACAGGCACGCGAATGCGCGCTGCATCCTCGCGCGGCACGATGCGCTGATGCGAATAGGAAAGTGCCGCGAGCGCCTTGAGGTCGCTCCTGGTCTGTTCGGCGAACTTACGGAACGACAGACCGATGGGATCGGAAACCTCTTCGGCGCTTTCCGCTTCGAGCGCTTTCGCGACAAGATTTCCGCTGGAAACGCTCTGGGTAAGATTGATGCCCATGCCGCCGAGCGAAGCCGAACGCACGCGCGACGGATAATGCGCGGCCGCATAGGCCGAGATGCGCGCGCCCATCGAGTAGCCGACGAGGTCCGCACGTTCGATCTTGAGATGATCCAACAACGCAATCACATCCTTCGTCATTTCCGGAATGTGATAGCGCTCCGTCTCGTAATATTTGGTGGACGCGCCGTGGCCGCGGTTGTCGAGCGCGATCACGCGGTAGCCGGCGTCTTTCAGCGGCTTGATCCAGCCCGGGTTCACCCAGTTGGTTTCCTTGTTCGACGCAAAGCCGTGCACGAGCACGACAGGATCGCCCGCGCCCTCGTCGAGATAGGAAATCGTGGTGCCGTTATGGGTGAATGTCTTCATCGCGCCGATGGTCTAGCCACGCGGAGCGGGATTCGCCAGCGCAAATCCCATGCGCGGACGGCATGACGCTACGACGCGCTATCGAATTTCTGCGATTGCTCAGCGCGAGACGGAAGCCGGGTATGCCCGGAACGGCTCGGTCATCCACCGTGCGGCGCGCACGAACCAGCCGCTGCGCGGCGCATTGGGTTCTGCCCAGCGGGACGGCCACAGCCAGCGCAACAAGGCCGCCACGAAGCTGAAAGCTGCGATCGAGAAGAACAGGAGGCTGCTCGCCGCACCCACGACCCAGCCCGCGATCGCAAGCGCGCCCGCACCGACCGCAAGCGCGCCGCGGCCGAGCGTCTTGAAAATCGCGAGCGTGGACTTGCCCTTCTTCTCGGCAAGCACACCGGCTTTCGCGAGATCGCCGACGTTATCGGCGTGACGCATGCTCTCCAATGCCACGCGCGTGCCGGCGCGGCGCTGGATCTGCGCAACATCCGTGAGCGCCGCCGACACGCGGCCGGTCTTTCGCGCTTTCAGGAGCACCACGACATCGTCCGCGAGCTTCACAGACAACTTGCCGGTGCGCCGCGCGACTTTGACAAGCGTCGAGCCGATCCGCGCGGGCGCCGCCGAGCCCCATGTGAAATAGGTCGCGCCGGTGACGGCAAGCCCCGCCGCGGCAAGACCCACGATCAGCGGGTCGCTTTCCATGCCGCGGAACCAGCGCGAGCCTTCGCGCACGATGTCGCGGATGTCGCCGAAGACGAGCAGGTCGCCCGTCGCCGCTCCCGCGAAGCCGGAAACATCGTTCGGCTCGCCGGTGATGAACCCGTGCGCAAAATTGTAGATGCCGCGCTTCGTGACTTCGCTCGCCGAATTGGCCTGCTCCACTTTCGCGAGCAATTCCGGAGGCATCGCAATCGCGCGGTCGCCCGCGAGCGCAACGAAGCTCGCGGCAAGTTCTGCGTCACCCGCTTTCAGCGCCGCTTCGATTTCGCGGGTCGCGGCCTCGGCGTTAAATCCCTTGAGCCGCATGTCGGCGAATTTCGCCGGGTCTTTTTCCGCGGCGACGGCGAGTTCCATCCCGCGCCAGGCTTCGGGCAGCGTAACGGCCACGCCCGCCGCGAGCGCGGCGACTACAGCCAAACGAATGAGCAACCCTTTCATGCCGCCATAGATGGGGTGCGATTGCGGCAATTTAAGTTGTGGCGTCGTCCCGGCCGACTTTCCCTCTCCCCGCATGCGGGGAGAGGGTGATGCCGAGCGAAGCGATGGCATCGGGTGAGGGGCCGGGTAAAGCCCCTCATCCGGCTCGCATCTTTGATGCTCGCCACCTTCTCCCCGCAGATGCGGGGAGAAGGAATTTCAATCCGCACGGTTAATCGGCTTGTCCGCGGTCCAGTCGTAGGTACCGAGGTCCCGCTCGCGCACCGCCTGCTTCCAGCCGACTTCCTCCGCCCGCCGCTTGAAGGCCATGCCCTCCGGCGAGTGGCGGGTGATACCGTCGAAGATGGTCGCGAACATCTGTGTCGTCTTGAGGCCCATGTTCTCGTAGGCCTGGTTGATCATGAGCTTCTGCATCATGAGCTGGTTCACCGGCACCGACGCCATGCGCTCCGCGAACTGATCGACCTCGCGGTCGAGTTCCGCGGCCGGCACCGCCTTCAGCACGAGCCCGAGCCGCTCCGCTTCCCGCCCGTCGATCTTGTCGCCGGTCAGCAGCATCCGCTTCGCCCGTTCCATCCCGAGGCGATAGACCCACATCGCCGTCGTCGGGCAGCCCCAGACGCGCGCGGGCATGTAGCCGATCTGCGCGTCCTCGCTCATGATGACGAAGTCCGAGCAGAGCGCGATGTCGGAGCCGCCTGCGACCGCGAAGCCGTGCACCTTGCAGATGACCGGCCGGTACGAGCGGAAGATCGCCATAAACTTCTCGGTGAAGCCCATCATCAGCTGGTAGTCCTTCATCGGGTCCCACGGCATTTCCTGCACGCCGGGATTATTGCCGCCGGCTTGCGCGAAAAGCGAAAGGTCGTAGCCCGCGCAGAATGCCTTGCCCGCTCCCGCAAGCACGATCACGTGCACCTTCGGGTCGGCGTTCGCCTTCTCGATTGCCGCCGCAAGCTCACCCGGCAATTCCATGTCGATCGCGTTCATGGCGTCCGGGCGGTTCAGGGTGACGCGGGCGATGCGCCCGTCTTTTTCGTAGACTACGCGCGGCATTTTGATCCTCCCGTCGGGCTCTCGCTTGTCTGCATAAGCATTATGCCGCTATGGTCCGCACGCAAATCAAGGGCACTGCCATGGCCGCTTCCGTCGTTCCGCACTTCCATAACGACGCGGGAATCCCCGTGATCGAAATCGGCGCGCACGAATTCAAATGCGTCGGCGCGAACCCGCCCTACGACCACCCGCATGTCTATCTCGACATGGGCTCGGATCACGAGATCGTCTGCCCCTATTGCTCGACACTCTATCGCTACAATCCGAAGCTGAAAGCGGATCAGTCCAATCCGCCCGAGTGCGCCTACCGCGCGCCCGCAGCCGCTTAGTCCTCCGCCACCGTGACGCGCCCGCGCACGGTTCTGGTTGCAGGCGCCGGGATCGGCGGTCTCGCCGCGTCGATCGCGCTTGCCAACGCCGGCTTTCGTACACTCGTATTCGAGCGCGACCCGGTGCCGGACGTTTCCGGCGCCGGCATCCAGCTCTCCCCGAACGCAACCCGCGCGCTCGCAAAACTCGGCGCGCTCGCCGCCGTGACGGCAAAGTCGGTCGAACCTGAAGAATTGTTGGTCTCGAACGCGATCAACCGCGCCTTGCTCGCGACCATGCCGCTCGGCCGGACCATGCGCGAGAAATTCAAATCGCCTTATCTCGTCTGTCTGCGCGCGGACCTGCATGAAGCGCTTGCAAAGATCGCGGCTGATCATCCCGCCATCGAGTTGCACTACGGCAGCATGCTCGAAGATTTCGCCATGCAGGGCGCAGGCGTGACCGCGCGGGTCGTGCGTGGGCAGCAAGTCGAAGAGATTACAGGTGCCGCCCTCATCGGCGCGGACGGCATCCGCTCCGTTGTGCGTGCGAAGCTGCACACGGGCACCGGGCCTCGCCACGGCGGCATGTCGGCATGGCGCGCGACGATTGCAGCAAACCTGCTCTCCGAAGAAATGCGCGGGAAATCGCAGGTGCGCGTCTGGCTCGGACCCGGTGCGCATCTCGTCCACTATCCGGTCGGCGACGGCAGCCGGATCAATCTCGTCGCGGTGACGATGGAGCGGCAGGCGACGGAGTCGTGGGGCGAAGAGGTCCCGCAGGAAGAAGTCGCAAGACGCTTCGCGCATTGGGATGCGGTGCCGCGCGCCGTCATCGAAACCGCTCCGCAATTCCGCCGCTGGTCGCTCTTTGAAGCGCCGCTCCTTTCCGCATGGGGCAAAGGTGAGGTCACGCTGCTCGGCGACGCCGCGCACGGCATGTTTCCTTTCGTGGCGCAGGGTGCCGCCGCGGCACTCGAAGACGCCGTCGTGCTTGCGGAGACGCTCCGCGACACGGAAGACACGGATTCTGCGCTGCGCTCGTATGAGCGGCTTCGCATGCCCCGCACGCAACAGATTCAGAGTGCCGCACGCAACATCGGCCGCATCTATCACCTGCCGATGCCGCTCAGCTTCGGCCGAGATCTGGTGATGAAGCGGATTGGCGGCGCAGGACTCATGCGCCAGAATGCTTGGATCTACAGCGGCTGACGGAACGAAAGCTGAGACAATCGCGTTACCGGCGGCTGCCAACCCGGATGATTGTCATGCCCAAAGCAAAATCTTCCACCTTCACGTTTCGGGAACCCGTGTCCGTCAGCGATCGCCTCGATACGTGGTTCACGCGATTTGCGCACCACACCTCGCGCTTCGCGGGAAGCCCGTGGATATTCTCGATCGCGGTTCTCACGATTCTGGTCTGGGCGATCAGCGGGCCGCTGTTCGGCTTCTCCGATACCTGGCAGCTCGTGATCAACACCTCGACCACGATCGTCACCTTCCTGATGGTCTTCCTGATTCAGAATACGCAGAACCGGGACGCGCTTGCGGTGCAGGTGAAGCTCTCCGAACTGATCATCAGAATGCACGGCCCCCGCAACGAATTCGCGCAGGTCGAGGACCTCACCGACAAGGAACTCGAGGAACTGCACGACATCATCCGCAAAAGCGCCGGCTGCGATCCCATCCGTCCGCGCAGCGCCCGAAAGCCGAAAAAGAAAAAGTAATCAGCTCCGCCCGCGCGTCGGCAGGATCAGAAGGAGTGCGGCAAGCACGAAAGCGGTGCTGAGATAGCCGATGCCGTCATAGAACCCGCGCGCGAACAAAAGCCCGCCGAGCGCCGAGCCCGCCGCCTGCCCGACATAGAGCGCCGACGTATTGAGCGCGACCGTTGCCGACGACAGATGCGGCCCGGCGGCGACGAGCCTCGCCTGCTGGAGCGAGTTGAACGCGGCGAAGCCGAGACCCCAGAATGCGACGCTTGCCAGAATGGTTGCGATCTCCGCCGAGCCGAGCGCCCAGAACGCGATGCCGACCAGCAGCGAGCACATGAAGATAACGGACGTCTTCAAGGCACCGATGCTGCCGGTCAGCCGCGCCGCGATCACATTGCCCACGAACCCGCAGATACCGAACAGCGAGAACAGGAGCGCGATCAGTTCCGCTCCCGCGCCGGTGCGCATGCGCGTCAGCGGATCGATATAGGTCAGCAGCGCGAACTGGCCGCTGGTCTGTAAGGCCGTGATCGCGAGCAGCAACAGCATCAGCGGATTGCGCGCGACGTCGAGCCACGATTGCAGCGAGAGCGGCTCGCCGAGCAAGCCCAGACGCAAGGACACATAGTTCAGCACGCAGGCTGCAAGCGTGATCGCGCAGCACATCGCATGCACTTCGCGCCAGCCGATGTGCTGCGAACCAAGGCTGATCCCGGGCAGACCGGCTGCGACCGCAAGCGACCAGCCGAGAAAGATGATGGAAATCGAGCTGGCGCGCCGCTCCGGCTCCACCAGAAGCGCGACAGCGTTTGCGGCCTGCGGCGTGTACACCGCGGCTGCGGCAAGCATCGCGACACGGGCCGCGAGCAGCGTCCAGAAATCCGGCGCCAGCGCCGACAGCCCGTGGCAGACCGCGGTGATGAGCAGCACGGAGGTCAGCAGCGTGCGCCGGTCAATCCGCGTCGTGACCCACGCCATCAAGGGCGAACCGATGCAGAGCATGACGGCGCCGGCCGTGACTAGAAACCCGGCTTCGCGGATCGTGACATTCAAATCTTTCGCGAGCACCGAAATCATGCCCGCGGGCGCAAGCACGGCCAATCCGGTCGCGAAGTTGCCGAGCAGGAGCGCAAACAGCGCGAGTTGAACGCCGCCCTCTTTGGGCGCGGCGGAGGCCGGTGAATTCATGAAACGATTATTCCGAAATTTTGCGGAGGATTGCGGCGGTGTCCGAGTCTGCCGGGAAGAACGACTCGATGGCAAGCTCGGAGAGCGTGACATCCACCGGCGAGCCGAAGATCGTCATGGTGCTGAACAGAGAGAGCCGCCCCGCGGGCGTATCGAGAACGGTCCTGATGACGACGTCGTCTGCATTTCCTTCGCGGATCGGGACCACGCTGCGGGACGGTTTCGGATAGGCGGAGATTTCGCGGAGCAGCTCTGCGAGTTTCGCATCGCCCGACAAATCGATCTGCCGCTTCAGCCGCGCGATCAGATGCGCGCGCACCTCGTGGAAGTTCACGATCTTCGAGGCGAGCCCGTCCGGATGCAGGCTGACCCGGATGATGTTCAGCGGCGGCTGCAAAAGTGCTGCCGGTACGCCGGAGATCAAGACGCCGATCGGCTTGTTCGCGTAGACGACGTTCCAGTGCCGGTCGACCGCCACCGCCGGAAACGGCTCGTGCGCTTTCAGCACCAGTTCCACCGCCTCCTTCGCTTTCCCGAGCGACGGATCGGTAAGCGGCCGCTCGGAGAAAACCGGCGCGAAGCCTGCGGCGACGAGCAGGCTGTTGCGCTCGCGCAGCGGCATGTCGAGTTGCTCCGCGAGATTGAGCACCATCTCGCGGCTCGGCTGTGCGCGGCCGGTTTCAAGAAAGCTCAGATGCTTTGCCGAAATGTCGGCTTCGAGCGCGAGGTCGAGCTGCGTCATGCGGCGGCGCTGCCGCCACTCGCGCAGGACTTCGCCGGCTGGTTTGGTTTGAGCCATGAAACAGACTTACCGCAGAGCGGGCGCGGCCACCATTACCTCGCAGGTAATCCGGCGCTGGCAGGCGCCGTGCGGTTGCGCTAGCTAATAAGGAAAGAGCAAGGGAGCGCGCGGTGGCGGGCGATTTCGACGGCAAGGTCATTCTGGTCACCGGCTCCTCCACGGGCCTAGGTGCTGCGATCGCAGTCGGCGCGGCGAAGCGCGGCGCGAAAGCGGTCGTCGTCAACTACGCGAACAGCGCGAAGGAAGCGGAAGAAACCGCAGACCTGTGCCGCAAGGCGGGTGCGGAAGTCGCCGTCGTGCAGGGCGACGTCGCCGAAGACGCAGATTGCAGAAAGATCGCGGAAGCGGCGACGAAATTCGGCAAGCTCGATGGCCTCGCGAACAATGCCGGCATCACCAAGGTCGCCGCCAATCACGCGGACCTCGACGCCCTTTCGAAGGAAGATTTCTTCCGTCTCTATGGCGTGAACACCGTCGGCCCGTTCCAGATGCTGCGCGCCGCACGCGCGCTGCTCGAAGCCGCACCGCGTCCAAGCGTGCTGATGACGTCATCGATTGCCGGCGTGACCGGGGTCGGCTCGTCGGTGGCTTACGCCGCGAGCAAGGGCGCACTGAATACGATGACGATCACGCTCGCCCGCGCGCTCGCGCCGAAGATCCGCGTCAACGCAATCTGCCCCGGGTTCATCGATACGCCGTGGTTTGCGAAGACGGTCGGCGAACAGTTCCGCGATTCGCTGCGCGAGCGCGTGATCGCGAACTCGCCGCTCAAGGTGGCTTCCACCGCCGAGGATGTCGCCGACTCCGCGCTGTTTTTCCTCTCCGACGCCTCGCGCAACGTCACCGGCGAAACGCTCCTGATCGACGCCGGCATGCATCTCGGCTACTCGCCGCTGGTGGCGCGGTAATTCTTCGAGTCTAGGTCACTAAGTATTCTCCCTCCCCGCATGGGGGAGGGATAAGACAGGCGCGTTGCTTCAACCCAGCTTGATCTCTTCCTCGACCTCGTGCTTGAGGCCGACCGCATCGATCGAAAGCACGACTTTGGCTTTCAGGGTTTCGCTGCCTTTTAGCTTTCCGCTCTCCAGCGCCGCGCGCACGGCCTGCTCCACTTCGCGCTGCGAGGTGACGCCGACGACCTTCAGGAATTTGCGAAGGCTGATGTTGAAAGTTTCTTCGTTCATTTCTTTCCTCCGGGCACGAATGCCTTGTCCCGGAAATACAGGATTTGCTGGCTGGTGGCGAGCAGCTTGCCGGAGCGCGACCACAGCCACGCCGACTGATCGGCAAATCCCTTCGCGAAGATGCTCGCATCCGCGACCCCGAGCACATAGTCGTCGCCCACTTCCGCGAGATCGGCCTCGTCGCAATGGAAGTACGTCGTCATCGAGACCGTGCCGACCTGAATGAGCCGCCCGAGCACATGAAAGGGCCGCGCGAAGAAGGCGTCGCTCATGTTCATGAGCGAGAGGAAATCCATCTTCCGCCGCGGCTCGTCGCGCATCCAGACTTCCGTGCGCGCGGAGCCTAGCGGCGCATCGTCCTTGCCGCGCATCACCGGAAAACCGTTCGCAAAGCGCATGTCGAAGCGGTCGATCCAGGCGAGCGGCGCTTTCGCTTTCGGCGGATCGATTTCTTCGGGCATCTTCACCGATGGCATCGTGCCCGAAGTGTGAAAGAACCCTTCCGGCCGCGCTGCGAACACGAGCGTTGCGGTCGCGATCGTCCCCGCGCCCTGCTTCATCTCCACGGCGAAGTGCTGCGTCGAGCGATTGGTGCGCTTTTCCGCGAGCAGCACCTCGAACGCACCCTTCGCGACCGGCGCGCAATAGTTGACCGTCATCGCAAGCGGGAGATTCTGCCGCGCGGGGTGATCGATTGCAGCTTTCAGCAGTGTCGCTGCGGTCGCGCCGCCGAATGGCCCGGTGAAATTCCAGTAGGCATCGGAGGTCGCACCGGTGAAATTCCCGCCGGATGTTTCGAGCCTCGTCGCGGCGTCGAGCGGATGCATCGGATGGCTCCCGTTTCAGTTTCGCGAGACTGACGCAGCAATTCCTGCGCGCCGATTACCTTGCAGGTAATCGACCAAAGGCACGGACGGCGCAAGGGTGACGCCACGTCAACAGAGAAAGGAAATTCCCATGACGTTCGTCCCTTCCCTCTTCCTGCGCCGCGTACTCCAGCTCGACGCAGCGGCCACCGGCGCCACCGGGGTTCTGCTGCTCGGCGGAACCGGAATCCTCGCGGGCCTGTTCAACCTTCCCGCATCGCTTCTGGTCTATGCCGGAATTTTCAGCGTCGGCTGGGCGCTGACGCTCGGGTTTGTGTCGTTGCGCGAGCGGCTTTCGTACGGTTTCGTCTGGACGATCATCATCGCGAACGTTGCGTGGGTGATCGGCTCGGTCGCGCTGCTCGTATCGGGCTACGTTTCGCCGACATGGCTCGGTTATGCCTTCGTGATCGCGCAGGCGCTTGCCGTCGATGTCTTCGCGGCCCTGCAATTTTTCGGTTTGCGGCGGCAGACGGTTACGGCGTAATCTTCCGGGGCTGGCGCAGAAGACTGCGCCGGCCCCGGCTTCCCGCTGCTTCGATAGTATCCCCGTTCACAATCCCCGTTCACAATCCCCGCTCACGATGTCCTCGATTCAATCCAAAACGAAACCGCAGGACGACCGCTGGATGAACGCCGTCGCGGCGCTCGTGTTTCTCGCGATGTGCGTGGGCGGGATTTACTGGCTGAAGTCGATCGGGTTCTTCTACTTCAAAGCCACCTTCCCGCTGTCCGAATTCCTCGGCTTCTTCGTCTGCGCGCTCATCATTGTCGTGAACATCGCGATGCGTGTGCCGATGGTGTTGCGCTGGGTGCGGGCTAGAATAAAGGGCGCCTGACCACCGCTTCCGAGATAGAATTGCGCATGCCTGAGGAGGATGAACATGAAAACCGCCGTCATCCAAAGTCCGCCTGTGCTGCTCAACCGGGACGCGACGATCTCCCGGATGCTGGAACTGATCGAGGAAGCGGTGCGCGAAGGCGCGGCACTCCTCGTCTTTCCCGAAGCCTATGTACCCGGCTATCCGACCTGGATCTGGCGGCTGAAGCCGGGCGGCGACATGGCGCTTTCCAACGAATTGCATGCAAGACTGAGACAGAACGCGGTCAGTCTCGCGCGCGGCGATCTGAAGCCCATCCAGGACGCCGCGAAGAAACACAAGATCACGCTGGTCGTAGGCATCAACGAAATCGATGCCGAAGTAAGCGGCACCACGCTTTACAACACGGTCGTGATCATCGGTCCTGATGGCGCGGTCCTAAATCGTCACCGCAAGCTGATGCCGACCAATCCCGAACGCATGGTCTGGGGCATGGGCGATGCTTCCGGCCTGAAAGTCGTCGAGACGCCAGCCGGAAGACTCGGCTCGCTGATCTGCTGGGAAAATTACATGCCGCTCGCGCGCTATGCACTCTATGCGCAGGGCATCGACATCTATGTCGCGCCGACCTGGGATACCGGCGAAAGCTGGCTCGCCACCATGCGCCACATTGCGAAAGAGGCTGGCTGCTGGGTCATCGGCACATCGACCGCGATTCAGGGCAGCGATGTTCCGAAAGATTTTCCCGATCGCGACAAGCTTTTCAAAGACGACGAGTGGATCAACGACGGCGATGCGGTCGTCATCAAACCATTCGGAGCGATTGCCGCAGGGCCATTGACCCGCGAAAAAGGAATTCTCTATGCGGAGGTCGATGCGGAAGCCGCGCGCCGCTCCCGCCGCTCACTCGACGTCGCCGGCCATTATTCGCGGCCGGACGTTTTCTCTTTCTCGGTGGATCGCCGCGCAAAATCTCCGGCGAATTTTACGGATTGAGACAAACGCTCCGTCAGACCCCCTGCGAAGCCGAGCGGTACATCACATCGCGCGCACGATCGAGCACTTCCTTCGGGATATCGCGGCGCTGCAAGCCGCACTTCTCGATCCGCTGATCCATGCTCCTGAGCCGCGCGGCCCACGAAACGGCCTCGCACTGCCTGCCGGCGGCCAGCGCTTCGGCCTGCGCCCTGGCGGCGGTGTCGCGCAACTCAAAGGTCTTGGCTTCCATCAGCGCGGTTACCGCGATCCGGTCATCCGAATGCATGAGAAGCCCCTCCAATTAAGAGGAGAATATCCGAGTCGCATGACACGCAATGAGATTCGTTTTCTTGACCGCGCTTGAGAATCGCTCAGCGAAAATACCCGAATCGATGAGGCGCAAACAGCGAATCGATTCGCTGCGAATCGCATTCGCGGCTTTAGCGTCGAGCAGCGGTGTGCTTCTTCAATGCATCTCGACGACGACTTTGCCTTTGGCCTTTCCGCTTTCGACATAGGCCAGCGCGTCGGCAATCTGCGCGAACGGAAACTTCTTATCGACGATCACCTTGATTTTTTCCTGCTCGATAAGCTGGCCCAGTTCGGCGAGTTCGGTACCGCTCGGATGCATGAACAGAAAACGATATGTGACATTAATCTTGCGCGCCCGCGCGCGAATTCTGTAGCTCGCAAGCCAGAATAACGCGGCAAGTGCCCACCCTCTTTCGAGGTCTTTGAACGCAGTCTGTGGTTCCGGCAAAGCTGCGATAGACACGACCTTGGTACCCGGCTTCATGATGCCGAAAGTTTTCTCCAGCGTTTCGCCGCCAATCAGGTCGAAGCCCGCATCGAACCTTCGGCCAAGCTTCGAGATATCTTCCGTGGTGTAGTCGATCACTTCGTCCGCACCGAGCGAGCGCACCAGCGCCTCGCCCCGCTTCGAAGCGGTGGTCACGACATGCGCGCCAAGCCATTTCGCAATCTGGATCGCGAAGGTGCCGACGCCTCCCGCACCCGCGGAAATGAAGACATTTTTTCCCGGCCCAACATCGAGCTCGTCGCGCAGAGCCTGCAACGCGGTAAGACCCGCAAGCGGAGCGGCAGCCGCCTCCGCGAAATCGATATTCTTCGGCATGTGCGCGGCGTGCGCTTCGTCGACACATACCTGCTCGGCAAATCCGCCGCCGCCATATTTTGCGAGACGCGCGAAAATCCGGTCGCCGGGGCGAAATCGCGTGACGCCACTTCCCACGCCGATGACTTCGCCCGCCACTTCGTTGCCGAGCACGAAGGGCAGCTTCGGCCGGAAAATCACTTTGAGGTTACCTTGCCGGAATTTGAAATCGACCGGATTCAATCCGGCGGCGCGGACGCGAACGAGAATTTCCGTCGCGCCCGGCACAGGAGATGGCACATCATCCAGTCGCGAACCTTCGGCGCTGCCGTAACGATGCAGAACGTATGCGCGCATGAGTGTTCTCCTCTGCGTTGGTGCCGGCGCCCGGACTCGAACCGGGACAGAGGTTTCCCACCGAGGGATTTTAAGTCCCTTGCGTCTACCATTCCGCCACGCCGGCAGCGGCCGGGAACATAGTCGCGCCCACTGCCCACTTGCAACCAAGGTGGGCAGATATGCCGCTCGCGCGCACGGAAAAATCGCCTAATATCGGCGCATGAGCTGGAATCCTTCGGAAGACCCGATCCTCGGCGACAAGCGCTCCTGCGACGCGCTCGAACTCGTCATCATTCCCCGCGCACGCGACCTCGGCGATTTCGAAGTCCGCCGCGCGCTGCCGCACGGCAAGCGCCAGATGGTCGGCCCCTTCATCTTCTTCGACCAGTTCGGCCCGGTGCAGTTCATCGCCGGTAAAGGCATGGACGTTCGTCCGCACCCGCATATCGGGCTCGCCACCGTCACCTATCTCTTCGACGGCCGCATCATGCATCGCGACAGCGAGGGCAACGCACTCGAAATCACACCGGGCGCGATGAACCTCATGACCGCGGGCAGCGGGATCGCGCACTCCGAGCGCACGCCGGGCGACGCGCGCAACGGCGGCATGAAGATGAGCGGCATCCAGAGCTGGATCGCGCTGCCGAAATCGCATGAAGAAGTCGCGCCGACATTTCAGAACTTCACCGCCGACAGTCTTCCCGTGATCGAGGACGGCGCGTTCCGCGCGCGCGTGGTCGCCGGAAAAATGTTCGGCAAGAAAGCGCCGGTCGGCATGTATTCGGACTGGTTCTACGGCGAGGTCGTGCTCGACGAGGGAGCAGCCGCGCCGCTCGATCCCGATTATGAAGAACGCGCGATCTATGTCGCCGAAGGCGAAGTGGAAATTTCCGGCGACCGCTTCGAGGCGCCGCGCCTTCTCATCTTCCGCCCCGGCGACCGCATTACCGTCCGCGCAGTGCGAAAGTCGCGAATGATGTTTCTCGGCGGCGCCGCGCTCGAAGGCCCGCGCTATCTCTGGTGGAATTTCGTCCACTCCAGCAAGGAACGCATCGAGCAGGCGAAAGAAGACTGGAAGACCGGCCGCTTCAAGCAGGTGCCGGACGAAACCGAATTTATTCCGTTACCAAATTCGTGAAGCGGCGTTAAAAGCCGCAACGAGAAACTCAGGAAACGCCAAATGCTTTTCGAAACGACCATCGCCGGAAGCCTGCCGAAGCCTGCCTGGCTTGCCGAGCCGAACAAACTCTGGGCGCCGTGGAAACAGTCCGGTGCCGCGCTCCTGGAGGCCAAGCGCGACGCGACCGTGCTGGTGCTGAAAGAACAGGAAGACGCCGGCATCGACATCGTCACCGAAGGCGAGCAGTCGCGCCAGCACTTCGTCCACGGCTTTCTCGAGAAAGTCGAAGGCATCGACTTTGCGAACAAGGTCGAGATGGGCATCCGCGCCGACCGCTACAAGGCGATGGTGCCGCAGGTCACGGGCGAGTTGAAGCTGAAAGGCCGCGTGCACGAATTCGAAGCGCGGATCGCGCGCGCACATACCAAGCGCAAATTGAAGTTCACGCTGCCCGGCCCGATGACCATCATCGACACCATCGCGGATCGCCATTACGGCGACCGCGTAAAGATGGCGATGGCCTTCGCGAAGCTCTTGAATCAGGAAGCCCGCGCGCTGCAAGCAGACGGCGTCGACGTGATCCAGTTCGACGAGCCCGCCTTCAACGTCTACATGGATGAAGTGACGACGTGGGGCATCGACGCGCTTCACGTTGCGGCCGAAGGCCTGACCTGCACCACCGCCGTCCACATCTGTTACGGCTACGGCATCGAGGCGAACAACAACTGGAAAAAGACGCTCGGCGACGAGTGGAGGCAGTATCAGGACATCTTCCCGGCGCTCGCAAAAAGCAAGATCCAGCAGGTTTCGCTCGAGGCGCGCAACTCCAAGGTGCCGATCGACCTGATCGGCCTCCTCGAAGGAAAAGACATCCTGATCGGCGCGATCGATGTGGCAAGCGATCAGATCGAGACGCCGGAGGAAGTCTGCGCCGTCATCGAGCAGGCCATGCGCTATGTGCCGAAGGACCGCATCTTTCCGGGCACCAATTGCGGCATGGCACCCATGAAACGCGAGATTGCATTTGCGAAACTCGCGGCCCTTTCGAAGGGCGCGGCACTTGCGAGAGAGCGTTACGGGTAAACCGCTCTAGCCCCTCATGGCCGCGCCGCGCGAAGCGCGTGACCCGGCCATCCGGAAACGCAGACCCGGAGCAAGATTCTCTGGATGCGCGGGTCAAGCCCGCGCATGAGGGAATTCTTTATTGCTGCGCCGGGCTTGCCACCGCTCCGCTAGCGTTACGGCTGAATAGACTTTGCCGGTTGACGTGGATCAATTCGCGCGCCGCAGGCGCGGTGAATATTCGTGCGACTGAATCGCAAAGGAGTTTCACCATGAACGTCGGCCCTATCGATCGCGTGCTCCGTATCGGAGCGGGTATCGCGCTTCTGGCTTTCGCGCTCGGCTACATCTTTCCGGCCACGGGATGGAACTGGGTCGGCTGGATCGGTGTCGTGCCGATTCTGACCGCCGTGCTCGGCTGGTGTCCCGCCTATACGCTGCTCGGCATTTCGACCTGCCTGCGCAAGGCGTGAGCGATCGCGCGCGGGGCTCAGCGCTCCGCGCGCGCGAAGACTTCCATCAGTTCGTCGATTTTCCTGCGCTGGTCGTTCTTGCTGCCGCTCTTGATCGCGCCGGCGACGCAATGGCTGACGTGGTCACGCAGGATTTCGTCCTCGACCTTGCGCAACGCCGCGCGCACCGCAGACAGCTGCGTCAGAATATCGATGCAGTAGCGGTCTTCCTCGACCATCCCCGCAAGCCCGCGCACCTGCCCTGCAATTCTGTTGAGGCGTTTAAGCGTTCCGGCCTTGGCTTCCTGTTGCATGGGGTTTATATACCCCCATAGGGTATATTCCGCAAGAGGCGACGATGTCCGATCATCAAGCGCACGATCATTCGCATCAGCACGGCGCGCAGCAGAAAAGCTGCTGCAGCGGCAATCACGCGGTGCATGAAGCGCAGAACCACAAGGTGAAAGACCCCGTCTGCGGGATGATGGTCGATCCGCATACGGCGAAGCACCGCCACGAACATCGCGGACACACTTATTACTTCTGCAATCCGAAGTGCCGCGAGAAGTTCATAGCAAGCCCGGAGAAATATCTCGCCGGTCAGCCGCAAACAGAAGATGTGCCCGCGGGCACGATCTACACCTGTCCGATGCATCCGGAGATCCGGCAGGTAGGCCCCGGCTCCTGCCCGATCTGCGGCATGGCGCTCGAGCCCGAACTCGTATCGCTCGACGACGCACCCAACCCCGAACTGATCGACATGACGCGACGCTTCTGGATCGCGCTCGCGCTCACCGTCCCGATCCTGTTTCTGGAAATGGTCCCGCACCTGACGGGAATAAATTTCGTCGACCCGCGATACAACGGCCCGTTGCAGTTCGTGCTCGCGACACCGGTCGTGCTCTGGGCCGGCTGGCCGTTCTTCGAACGCGGCTGGGCGAGCCTGCGCTCCGGCAACCTCAATATGTTCACGCTGATCGCGATGGGCACCGGCGTCGCATGGGTCTACAGCGTCGTCGCGCTCTTTGTTCCGTCGATCTTCCCGGCGGCGTTCCGCGACCATCACGGCAACGTGGCGCTTTATTTCGAAGCGGCGGCGGTGATTACGGTGCTCGTCCTGCTCGGACAGGTGCTCGAACTTCGCGCACGCGAACAGACCTCCGGCGCGATCAAGGCTTTGCTCGGCCTCGCGCCGAAGCAGGCGCGCAAAATCAACGAAGACGGCAGCGAGGAAGACGTCGCGGTCGATGTCATCGCTGTTGGCGACAGGCTGCGCGTCCGTCCCGGCGAGAAAATTCCGGTCGATGGCGTCGTGGTCGAAGGCCGCTCGTCGGTGGACGAGTCGATGGTCACCGGCGAGTCGATGCCGGTCACCAAAGAAAAAGACGCGAAGCTGATCGCGGGCACCGTGAACGCAAGCGGCGCGCTCGTCATGAAAGCCACGAAAGTCGGCCGCGACACCATGCTCTCGCAGATCGTGCAGATGGTGGCGCAGGCGCAGCGCTCCGCGGCTCCCATCCAGCGTCTCGCCGACCGCGTGTCGGGCTGGTTCGTGCCGCTCGTGATCTTGGCCGCCGTGCTCGCTTTCGCGGCATGGGCGATATTCGGACCCGAGCCGCGTTACGGCTATGGCCTGGTCGCCGCCGTCACCGTGCTCATCATCGCCTGCCCCTGCGCGCTCGGCCTCGCCACTCCGATGTCGATCATGGTCGGCGTCGGCCGCGGCGCGCAAATGGGCGTGCTCGTCAAGAATGCGGCGGCACTCGAGCGAATGGAGAGCATCGATACGCTTGTGATCGACAAGACCGGTACGCTCACCGAAGGCAAGCCGAAGCTCACGAAGATTCTCTCGACTGCCTATCGGGAGGACGAGTTGCTGCGCCTTGCCGCGAGCGTCGAGCGCGCGAGCGAACATCCGCTCGCACTGGCGATCGTGAACGAAGCGAAGGAGCGTAATATTCCGCTCGCCGAAGTACGCGACTTCAACTCGCCGACCGGCAAGGGTGCGCTGGGCTGGGTCGAGGGCAAATGCGTCACGCTCGGCAACGCCGCATACCTGAAGGAGCGCGGCATCGACGCGGGCGAGTTCGCGCTCGAAGCAGACCGCCTGCGCGAAAGCGGCGCGACCGCGATCTTCGTCGGCGTGGACGCGAAGGCCGCAGGCGTGCTCGCGATCAAGGACCCTGTGAAGAAAACCACCCTTGAGGCGCTCGAAGCCCTGAAGCAGGACGGCATCCGTCTCGTCATGCTGACCGGCGATAACAAGGTAACGGCCCGCGCGGTCGCGGACGAACTCGGCATCGCCGAGGTCGAGGCCGACGTGCTGCCCGATCAGAAAGCGAAGATCGTCGAGAAACTTCGCGGCGAAGGCCGCGTGGTCGCGATGGCCGGCGACGGCGTGAACGATGCGCCCGCACTTGCCGCCGCCGATGTCGGCATCGCGATGGGAACCGGCACCGATGTCGCGATGGAAAGTGCGGGCATCACGTTGCTCAAAGGCGATCTCATAGGCATCGTCCGCGCGCGGCATCTCTCCGAAGCGACGATGCGAAACATCCGGCAGAATCTGTTCTTCGCATTTCTCTACAACACCGCGGGCGTGCCCATCGCGGCGGGCGTGCTCTATCCGGTGTTCGGCATCCTGCTTTCGCCGATCGTGGGCGCAGCCGCGATGGCGCTTTCTTCGGTCAGCGTGATCGGGAATGCGTTGCGGTTGAAGCTGGCGAAGATCTGACTCGTGCTGGCCGGACACAATACTCTTGCTCGTCATCGCCCGGCTTGACCGGGCGATCCAGTAAACCCGGCGCTAAATCTTTCGCTCATGGGGTTACTGGATGCCCCGCCTTCGCGGGGCATGACGCTGGTTATTATGGGTACCCGCTTTCGCTCGCGCTCCTTACCATGAGGGCTTATTCCTTCCCCCGGATCGGCGGCGCGTAGGAAAGCTGCGTGTCCCACGGAAAATAGATCCAGGTGTCCTGCGATACTTCCGTGACGAACGTATCGACCAGCGGCCGCCCCAACGGTTTCGCGTAGACCGCCGCGAAATGCGCTTTCGGCAAGAGCCCGCGCACAATCCGCGCCGTGGTGCCGGTATCGACGAGATCGTCGATGACGAGAATCCCCTCGCCTTGCGTTGCGAGCAGCTTGCCCTCGATCTGCTTCACGACCTCGGGCTCGGCCTGGGTCTTGTAGTCGCGATAGGTGACGATCGAGATCGTCTCGATTACGCGCAGGTCGAGTTCGCGCGAAACGATCGCGGCCGGCACCAGCCCGCCGCGCGTGATGCAGACGATGGCCTCGAACGGCCCTGTCGCATGCAGCCGCCACGCCAGCGCCCGCGCATCACGATGAAACTGGTCCCATGAAACCGGAAACGGCTTGTCCGGCCCGCCTGAGGTCTCGATCATTTCCTGCGCCCCGTCTCCCCAGCGAAGATTAGCGCAAGTCCATTAGCGGATGTCCACGACGAAATCGAACCGCGCCGCCACGCCGTCCGCAACTTTCGCGCTGCGTATCAACAGCTCCTTGCGGTAGAGGAAGTCGCGGGCGTTGCCCGGCTCGTCCGGAAAGTAGAGCTGCGTGGTCAGAAGCGGCGCACGCGGCGTCTGCACCTTCGCGTGATAGTGGCGCGTGCGGCCCGGATAGAGCCCGGGAACGATGGTCTGGAACGCATAACGGCCCTCCGCATCGGTCTTCACGAAGCCGCGCAGGCGGAAGCCTGCATTGTCGTAGGCCCCGGCGTCGTCCGCGTGCCACAGATCGACAATTGCGTTCGCGACCGGCTTGCAAGAGCGCGTGAGCACGAGACCGCCGAGCGCGACGGACGTCCCCTTCATGCCGGGCTCGCGCAGGTTCATACGCTCCGGCGTATTCGGCGTGTAGTAAGGCCCCTCGGTCTGGCGCGGCGTCACGTCATGCGCGTCCCGGCATTCCGGCGTCGGCGGAAGCTCCGCGCCTTGCGCGAGAACGAGATTGCTCGGCAGCGCGAGACCTGCGAGCGCAAGCCCGCTTCCGATCAGAATGTCGCGTCGTGAGTGGCGGGCCATAAGCTTGCTCCTCTTTCCCCGAATGAACGAAAGCTATTGGAGCATTGGCGGAAAAATTAAGGCGCGGGCTGCGCCGCCTTCTTCGTTTGCAACGCTGCACGAATGCGCTCCGCCATCGCTTCGACCTCGGCCTTCGCCGCAGCGAGCTTTGCAGCATCGCGCGAGCGCACGACGATGCGCGTCGCGAAGCCCTTTTCATTCATGTAGGGATAAGAGCCGATGGTCGTGTCGGGATGGTTCTTCGCGATCTCGCGCAGGTCGCTTGCGACGTCGCCCTCCTTCAATCCGGCGTCGATGGTCTCGGACAGCACCTTCGTTCCGGTTTTCAGTTGCGGCACCACGTGGTCGAGCATCGCGCGCATGATCGCGGGCACGCCCGCCATCGTGATCACGTTGCCGATCCAGAAGCCCGGCGCCTTCGATACCGGATTGACGACAAGCTCCGCGCCGTCGGGAATGCGCGCCATGCGCATCCGCGCTTCGTTCAGTTCGCCGTCGGTGAAGCGTTCCTTCAGGAGCGCGACCGCGCGCGGGTCGTGACCGATCCCCACGCCGAAAGCCTTCGCGACCGCATCCGCGGTGATGTCGTCATGCGTCGGCCCGATACCGCCGGTCGTGAAGACATATGTGTAGCGCGCGCGCAGCGCGTTCAGCGCCGCGACGATTTCCTCTTCGATGTCAGGCACGAAACGCACCTCGCGCAGATCGACGCCGATGCTCGTCATCGTTTCCGCGATGTGGCCGACGTTCGTATCCTTGGTGCGTCCGGAGAGAAGCTCGTCGCCGATGACGAGCACGGCGGCGGTGACCAGATTTTCCATGCTGTAATTCTTACCTGAATGGTTCGGAATTATATTTCCGACACTTCCCGCCGCGGCGTTTGACGCATGAATTATCTTGCTTGATACTTAAAAAAAAACAAAGAACTCCCGGGGAAGCGCCGTGAACATGCAGAACGCCAAGCCGCCGTTCCGGGCGGTGAACTTCGCGCCCGTCGCCGTTGATCGCACCGATCGTCCGGACGGGTCGATCATCCTGCGATCGCGCGCCGGACTTCCCCCCTTCGATCCTTCGCTGGCCGCCCTTTTTCGCCGCGCGGTCGAGAAAGCGCCCTCGCAGCTTTATCTCGCCGAGCGCGCGGGCGACGGCTGGCGCAAGCTCACCTACGAAGAGGCGCGAAAGATCGTCGATGCGGTCGCGTCCGCGTTGCTCGAACGCGGCCTCTCCGCGGAACGCCCCGTCGTCATTCTTTCCGGAAACGCGATCGACCACGGCCTCATGACGCTCGCCTGCGAACATGCAGGCATTCCGGTCGCGCCTATTTCCGTCGCCTATTCGCTGCAAAGCTCCGATCTCGCGAAGATCAGATACATCACCGAACTCCTGAACCCCGGCCTCGTCTATGCCGCAGACACCGGCCCGTTCGCGAAAGCGCTCGCGATAGCCGGCGCGAACGCAGAAATCGTTGCGAGCAAGAATTCCGCGAACCTCCCGAACGTGACGTTGTTCGATCAGCTCGCACAGACGAAACCCGGCGCCGCGCTTGAGCAGGCCGTGAAGTCGATCGGCGCAGACACCATCGCAAAATTCCTTTTCACATCCGGCTCGACCAACCTGCCGAAGGGTGTCGTCTCGACCCACGGCATGCTGACCGCCAATCAGGAGATGATCGTCGGCGCGTGGCCCTATCTCGAAGAAAGCCCGCTCGTGCTATGCGACTGGCTGCCGTGGAACCACACCTTCGGCGGCAGCTTCTGCTTCAACCTCGCGCAGCGGCTTGCGGGCACTCTGTATGTCGACGGCGGCAAGCCCGCGCCGGGCCTTGCCGAAATCACGGTGAAGAACATCACCGAAGTTTCGCCGACCAGCTATTTCAATGTGCCCGCCGGCTATTCCGCGATCTTGCCGCATCTCGAGCGCGACGAGCAGCTTGCGAAGAAGTTCTTCGCAAAGCTCCAGATGATTTTCTACGCCGGCGCATCGCTGCCGAAAGATCTCTGGGAGCGGCTCGAAAATCTCGCGGTCAAGGCGACCGGCTCGCGCGTGCCGATGACCACCGCCTGGGGCACGACCGAGACCTCGCCGCTCTCCCTGATGCAGCACTTCTATGCCGACGGCCCCGGCGTGATCGGCGTGCCCTGCCTCGGCGTCGAGACGAAACTCGTTCCTTCCGGCAACAAGCTTGAGATCCGCGTGCGCGGACCCAACGTCACGCGCCACGGCTACTGGAAGCGCGAAGACCAGACGAAAGCGAATTTCGACGAAGAAGGCTTCTACAAATCCGGCGACGCCGTGCGCTTCGCCGATCCCTCGGATGCCGGCAAGGGCCTGATCTTCGACGGCCGTCTCGCCGAAGATTTCAAGCTCACCAGCGGAACGTGGGTGCAGGTCGGCACACTTCGCGTGGCGCTGATCGCGGCCTGTTCGCCCGCCGTGCAGGACATGGTGATCTGCGGCGAAGGCCGTGAGCATATCGGCGTGCTCGCCTGGCTCAATGCGGCGGGCGCTGCGAAAATCGCAGGTGCAGAGCCTTCGACCCCGCTCTCGGAGCTTTCGAAGCACCCGAAAGTGCTGGATCACATCGGGCAAGCGCTCAAAAAATGGAACGCCGGGCAGACCGGCCTCTCGACCAAAGTCGCGCGTGCGATCCTCTTGCCCGACGCGCCGTCGATCGACGCCAACGAGATCACCGACAAGGGTTACATCAACCAGCGCGCGGCACTGGAGCGCCGCGCCGCGGAAGTGGGGCGGCTGTTTGCGAAGAATGCCGACAGCGCAGTGATCGTGGTGACGTAATTTGACGGAGATAAAAATTGCTCGTCATCGCCCGGCTTGACCGGGCGATCCAGTAACCACAAACTTCACAATGACTTCACGGCGACAGTTCTACGTCTACTTGCTGGCAAGCAAGATTGGCGGAACGATCTATGTCGGCGTGACAAACGATCTCATCCGCCGCTGTTTTGAGCATCGCTCGAAAGCTGTCGGCGGATTCACAGAGAGATACGGCGTCATCCGGCTCGTACATTTCGAGTGCTTCGACAATGCACCTGCGGCCATACAGCGCGAAAAACGTCTCAAGAAATGGAATCGGGCCTGGAAAATTCGCTTGATTGAAGCGAACAACCCGAATTGGAGCGACCTCTATCCGGAAATCGCCAGCCCCTGAGATTACTGGATGCCCGCCTTCGCGGGCATGACGGGAATGGCTGGAGACGCTTTCTATGGATAAACCGCTGGAACGCTTATTCTTTGAGCGCACTGCTCAACCCCTAAGCGCTGCCGCCTTTTGCGCCAGACCGATTTGGCTGGCATGATTGTATGCAGAAGACCGGAGCCGGAATTGTCCTCGCGTACACCCAGTTTTTTCGACGAGATGCGTGCGCCGGACGGCTCGATCCGGCCCGCCTATCAGCAGCTTGCGCACTGGCTCGATAACGTTCCGAAAGACGTCCTCGATTATCGCCGCAAGGAAGCGGAGTTCATCTTCCGCCGGATCGGCATCACCTTCGCGGTCTATGGCGAGGCGGCATCAACGGAACGGCTGATCCCTTTCGACATCATCCCGCGCATTCTGAACCGCGGCGAATGGCAGAAACTCTCGAAGGGTCTCGAACAGCGCGTGAAAGCGCTGAACATGTATCTGCACGACGCCTACAACAAGCGCGAGATTCTCCGCGCAGGGCTCATTCCTGAAGAACTGATCTTCGGCAATCCCGTCTTCCGCCCCGAAATGAACGGGCAAGCCGTTCCTCACAATATCTACGTGATGATCGCGGGCATCGATGTCGTCCGCGTCGATCCCGACAATTTCTATGTGCTGGAAGACAACGCGCGCGTGCCCTCCGGCGTATCCTACATGCTCGAGAACCGCGAGATCATGCTGCGGCTCTTTCCCGAGCTTTTCATCGATCATCCCGTCGCGCCGGTCGAGAATTACGCCGACGACCTGCTCGCGACCTTGAAGTCGGTAGCGCCCCTCACCTCGCCGGGCGAGCCGACGGTCGTATTGATGACGCCGGGCATCTACAACTCAGCCTATTACGAACACTCGTTCCTTGCCGACAAACTCGGCTGCGAACTGGTCGAAGGCCGCGACATGTTCGTCAAGGGCGATATGCTCTACATGCGCACGACCGAAGGCCCGAAGCGCGTGGACGTGATCTATCGCCGCGTCGATGACGACTTCATCGACCCGCTCGCGTTCCGCCCGGATTCGATGCTCGGCGTGCCGGGGCTGATGTCGGTCTATCAGGCCGGGAACGTGACGCTCGCGAACGCGGTCGGCACCGGCATCGCCGACGACAAGGCCGTCTACAGTTACATGCCCGACATCATCAAATTCTATCTGGGCGAAGAACCGATTTTGAAAAACGTCGAGACGTATCGCTGCCGCGAGCCGGACCAGCTCAAATTCGTGCTCGACAACATCGAGAAACTGGTCGTGAAGGAAGTCCACGGCTCCGGCGGCTACGGCATGCTGATCGGACCCGCCGCCGACAAGAAGACGATCGAAAACTTCGCGGCGAAGGTGAAAGCCGCGCCGGAAGGCTTCATCGCGCAGCCGACGCTCGCGCTCTCCACCTGTCCTACTTTTGTCGAGGAAGGCATCGCGCCGCGCCACGTCGATCTGCGCCCATTCGTTCTTACCGGCAAAGACAAGACGCGCATCGTGCCGGGCGGGTTGACGCGCGTGGCGCTCTCGAAAGGCTCGCTCGTGGTGAACTCGAGCCAAGGCGGCGGCACGAAAGACACCTGGGTGCTGGACAGATGAAGAAGTTCGCGCCTCTCTCGCGCTTTTCTTTTTTCCCTCCCCTCGACGGGGAGGGTGGTCGCGAGCGAATGCGAGCGACCGGGTGGGGTGACAGCGCAGAAATTTATCGCAGGGATTACCCCCACCCCGCTTCGCTTCGCTCAGCGACCCTCCCCGCAAGGGGGAGGGAAAAGAGAGGCTTCGCCCATCGCGAGGTAAAGAGTTAGCCATGCTCTCGCGGACCGCAAGCAACCTCTACTGGCTATCGCGTTACGTCGAACGCGCCGAGTGTCTCGCGCGCATTCTCGACGCAACCTATCGCCTCTCCGCGCTGCCGCAAGGCTATGGCAGCGAGACCAACGAATGGGATTCCGCGATCGCGACCGCGGGCTGCGTGACTTCGTTCAAGGAAAAATATCCGGAAGCGAACGAGCGCACCGTCACCGAGTATCTCGCGTTTTCGCCGGACAATCCTTCGTCCATCCGCAACTGCATCGAGATCGCGCGTACCAACGCGCGCTCGGTGCGCACGGCGCTGACCGGCGAGATGTGGGACGCGATCAATTCGGCGTGGCACGAACTCTATCGCTACGACCCGAAACGCATCACGCGCGAGGAGTTCACGCGCTTCCTGAACTTCGTGACCGAGACCTCGGTGCGCTTCGACGGCACTTCGTTCCGTACGATGCTCAGGAACGACGCCTACTGGTTCTCGCGTCTCGGTTTTCTCGTCGAGCGCGCCGACGCCACCGCGCGCATTCTCGACGTGAAATATCACGTGCTCCTGCCCCGCGAGGCGCAGGTCGGCGGCCCGCTCGACTATTTCCAGTGGGCCTCCATCCTGCGCTCGGTCTCCGCGCGCACGAGCTATCACTGGGTCTATCGCGACAGTGTGAAGCCCTGGCTCGTCGCGGATCTTCTGATCCTCAATCGCCAGATGCCGCGCTCGCTCGCAAGCTGCTACGAGAACATCAATCGCTATCTCGACGATCTCGCGCAATTCTACGGAAGGCAAGGCCAGGCGCAGCGCCTCGCGCGTGCGACCACAAGCAAGCTCGAGAACGGCAGGATGGAAGACATCTTCCAGTCCGGCCTGCACGAGTTCATCACGCAGTTCCTGATCGACAACAATCGCGTCGGCAACGCGATCGGCGATCAGTATTTGATTTGATGATGAGCACGAGCACACTTCATCCCTCCCCCTTGCGGGGAGGGTCGCCGAACACCCGCGAAAGCGGGTGGAGGCGGGGTGGGGGCAATCCCTGCATCAAACGCTTGCGCTGTCGCCCCACCCTGCTCGCGTCGCTTCCGCTCCGCGAGCTTTCCCTCCCCATCAAGGGGAGGGAAAAGGACTGTTGAAATGCGTATCCGGATCGCACACGAGACCGTCTATCGATACGACACGCCCGCAACGCGCGCGATCCAGATCCTGCGCGTGCATCCGCGCAACCACGACGGACAATATGTCGTGCGCTGGCGCGTGGAAGTGTCGGAAGACTGCCGGGTCGAGCCGCGCGAAGACGCCTTCGGCAATCTCACGCATACCTTCACGGTCGATGGGCCGGTTTCGGAGCTAGCAGTGCGCGTTGCGGGCGAAGTCGAGACGCAGGACACGCATGGCGTGGTGCGCGGCACGCGCGAGAAATTCCCGCCGTCCTTCTACCTGCGCCAGACCGACCTCACTGCACCCGATGCATCCATCGTGGAATGGGCGAACGAGATCGGCGGCGAGCGCCCGGCGCTCGATACGCTGCACGCGATGCAGAGCCACATCTATTCGAACTTCAAGTTCGACGTTGACGCCACCGCCACCTCGACCACCGCGAGCCAGGCCTTCGCGAAAAAGCACGGCGTCTGCCAGGACTACGCCCATATATTCTGCTCGGCGGCCCGCCACCTGAAAATTCCGGCGCGCTATGTCGGCGGCTATTTCTTGCGCGCGGACGGTATCGTGGATACCGATTCCGGCCACGCCTGGGCCGAGGCCTTCGTGTCCGGTTTCGGCTGGATCGCGTTCGACCCCGCAAACGGCATCTGCGCGACCGAGGCCCATATCCGGGTTGCAACCGGGCTCGACTATCTGGGTGCGGCGCCCGTGCGCGGCACCCGCTATGGCGGCGTCGGCGAAGCGCTGACCGTCAAAGTCACCGTGGATCAGGCGGGACGTCAGTCCCAGCAGTAGCTTTTCGCAATTTAGCCTCACCCTGAGGAGGCGGCGAAGCCGCCGTCTCGAAGGATGAGGTGGCCCTCATGGTTCGAGACGCGCTCGCCTACGCTCGCGCTCCTCACCATGAGGCCCACTGCGGGAGTGGCTACGCCGCACTTGCCGCTCTCTCGCGGTAGGGCATACTCCGCACCCGAAAACGAAGGCGCGTTGAGTCGATGACCTATTGCTGCGGAATTCTGGTTCGCGACGGGATCGTGATGATCGGCGACACCCGCACCAATGCGGGCCTCGACAACATCTCGACTTTCCGCAAGCTCCATTTATTCGAGGAGCCGGGCAAGCGCGTGATGGCGCTCGCTTCCGCCGGCAACCTTTCCGTGTCGCAGACGGTCGTGAGCCTGCTCTCCGAAGGGATCGAGAACCCCGAAACCGGCGAGCGCGAGCGGCTCACCGACGCGCCGACCATGTTTCAGGCGGCGCAGCGCGTCGGCCGCGCGGTGCGCATGGTTTTCGACAGCGACTCCAAGTTCATGGAGAGCGCGGACATCAGCTTCGACGTCTCGTTCCTGCTCGGCGGTCAGGTCGAGGGCCGCCGGCTGCGGCTTTTCATGATCTATGCCGCGGGCAACTTCATCGAATGCACCACCGACTCGCCCTATCTCCAGATCGGCGAACATAAATACGGCAAGCCCATTCTCGACCGCGCGGTGAACTACGAAACCGATATCTATGACGCGCTGAAGATCGGCCTGATCTCGATGGATTCGACCATGCGCTCGAACCTCGCGGTCGGCCTGCCGATCGACATGGCGGTCATCCGCCGTGACGCGCTCAACATCGAGCTGAATTACCGCATCATGCCGGGTGAGCCCTATTTCACCGATCTGCGCGAACGCTGGTCGGCGGCGTTGCGCGCCGCACACATCGCGATCCCTCGCCCACCTTACGCGACGCGGCCCGTGGAATCGCTGCCCAACGAGGGCATCGACACCGTGCTTCCCAGAACCGGCGCGCATGCCAACGCTGCAAACGCGCAATTGACCGCGGGCCAGCCTGCGGCGAAAGTTCTGCAACAGCAGAACCCGAAGCGCTGATGCCTACTTTTCCCTCCCCACCCAACTCGGATAAATCCGAGTTGGGCATTTTGACAATGCAAAGTCGGATAAACCCGACTTTGATCGGGGAGGGAGGCGAACCTCGCAAAGCGAGGTGAGCGGGTGGGGGTCACCGAGCGAAGCGAGGCAAGAGAAAATCTTACTACTGTCACCCCACCCTGCTCGCGTCGCTATCGCTCCGCGAGCTTCCCTCCCCATCAAGGGGAGGGAGAAGTAGGGTGCAGCTTATCTACCCACATAGAACAATCATGAATTCAGGGAGTGAACGGCGATGGCAACTTCGCGCAAGATCGCATTGGTAACGGGCGCAAGCTCAGGCATCGGACGGGCGGCGGCGGTGGCGCTTGCGAAAGCGGGCTTCAATGTCGTGATCGCGGCCCGCAGAAAGCCCGAACTCGACGTGGTCGCGAAAGAAGTCGAAGCCGCAGGCGGCGAGTGCCTCGCGGTTCCGACCGATGTCGGCGACATCGCGCAGATCAAGAACCTGTTCGCGAAAACCAAAGAGAAGTTCGGCCGCCTCGACGTGATCTTCAACAACGCCGGCAAGGGCACGCCGCCGGTGCCGCTCGAAGACATCAAGCTCGAAGACTGGAATTCGACAGTGGCCGCGAACCTCACCGCGCCTTTCATCTGCACGCAGGAAGCCTTCAAGATCATGAAGGACCAGAACCCGCGCGGCGGCCGCATCATCAACAACGGTTCGATCTCGGCCTATGCGCCGCGCCCCTTCTCCGCACCCTACACGTCGACGAAGCACGGCGTGTCGGGACTGACCCGCGCCACCGCACTCGACGGCCGCGCCTACGACATCGCCTGCAGCCAGATCGACATCGGCAACGCGGTGACGCCGATGACCGACCGCATGGCGCAGGGCGGCGTGTTGCAGCCGGACGGAAGCACGAAAGTAGAGCCGCGCGTCGCGGTCGAACATGTGGCGGATGCGATCGTCTACATCGCAAAGCTGCCGCTGGACGCCAACGTACTCTTCATGAACGTGATGGCGACGAAGATGCCGTTCGTAGGCCGCGGCTAGCCCCAAGAGCATTACCTTGTGCGCTTATCCGGTCCCGGCGCAGTATGTGCCGGGATAAGGCGGGGGTGCGCCATGTTGCGAATATCTTTCAGTATTCGAATAACCGTATTCTGCGCTTTAGCGCTCTTAACTCCTTCGTCCTCGCCGGCCTTCTCTCAAGGGCAATTGTATCCGGGGCTCAGGCCGGGTGAACCGGGAGAACTTTTAATGCGCGAAGCAGACAAACTTAGTCTGCAATTAACCGAGGTGGCCCGGTCGAATTCCAGACAAATCTGTAGCGCCAAGACTCTTGAGATCACGCGGGCGCTGGTGGTGGCATGGCAACGTGCCATGGACTATCAGGCGAAACTCTTAGGTACAGCCACGTGCCCGTGGAGCGAATTCAACAAACAGTTGGTCGAATACCAGAAACTTCAACTGAAGGACTTTCAGGAGGCCGCCGCCCAATGCGAGCATGCGCTTGGCGTTGCTCCTGACTCGCCCAGCGTCGTGCCGAACCGCACCGGTGCAGCGACGCCCTATCCGTTCGACTGCAAGAAGCGCCCGATCGATGCTAATGTCGCCTGGTATTACACCTGCAATCCCGCGAAAGAATCCGCTGGTCTGAAGAAAGCGGCGTACCGCCATCCGATCACGCCGCAGGCTTTATATGGAAAAGCATGGGCAGAATGCAGAACGAGACCTGCCGGGCAACAGCACACCTGCATCGACGGCGCCAAACTGCAAACCCTGTTGCGTGAAGATGCGAACATTCGTTCAAACTGCGGATCGCTTTCCGGTAGTCAACAGCTCGCTTGCGTCGATCGATATTACTTATACGGGCCCAATGCGGGTTCGCAGAAGAATCTGCGCGCGTACTATCAGGAAGTGTATGACCATCAAAGCCGGATCGATGAGGCGCTGCGAAAGACATACAACCAGATCTTGGACGAGTATTATAAGCTCGACGGTGCGGACCCGCGCCGGGCTGAACTGGCCGATAAGTCGGAGCGCTACTTCGCAGCCCTGAATGGCGAAGCGCCCGTCCCCACCGAAATTGAAGAATCTATAAAAACGATTTCGTTAAGCCCGCTCTCAACGCCGCAGGAACTTTTCGATCGCGTGGCCCGCGCGTCGGTCGATATTGCGATCGAGGCAAATATAGATCGATTGAGCGAGAGCGATCAAAAAGAATGTGCCGCGGCTGCCTATCGAATTGTGTGGAGCACGCTGGCGGCAAACGACGGGATTAAGGTTCCGGACAAATGTAACGGCGTGGTTTCGGACGCAGTCGCGCAGCTCGCTTATCAGGCAGCAGCGCTATTCGATACGCCCCCTGCACCGGAGGAAGACCTCCTGAAACAATATCTCGCGCTTCGCTACGGAAACACCGGCGGCAGAATGGACGGCACGCTGGACGCGCCGTTCGAAGCCAAAGGGCTGAAACCCGGCACCGACGCGCCGAACTGAAATCATTTACTGGAACCCAACCGGAAAAAATTCCACTCCGCGTCTCACTCCCGCCGCATACTAGGACTATATTCATATCAATCCCGCGCCGAACCGAGGGGCGTTTCTAGGGCGCTTGAAGCGCGGAGCGGGAATGCGGTTGGCCGCAGGTTCGCGCGATACGCACGCGCGGGGTTGCGGCGGCTGAAGTCGCCCGGTTCCGGCGAGCCTGCCGCTCGTCACAAGGACCTTCCTCTGGCGGCTTCGTGCGAGCGCGTGCCAACGCGCAAACGGCGAAGCCGGGAAGGTCCGCCAGCGGAGGATAATTTGGTACGTCCTCCGGGGGCCGGTCGAAGGAAAGCCGAACACCAATCGCGCGCGGGATGCCGGTATCGCCGGTTCGCTCGCGGCTGCTACGCCTCTGCACTTCTCTTCTTCGTGCAGAGGGCCGTGACGCGCTTCTGGCGCTCGCGGCATCCCGCGCGCCCTCGGATTTCGCGAGGGCTCATTCAAACCCCGGCGCCTCGCGGCGCGCGGGAAGAATGGAGGCTGTTTGAAATGTATTTCGTCGTCCCCGCGAAGTCGGGGACCCATAACCCCAGTGCTAAAATGAAACGTGGGTGGTTATGGGTCCCGGCTCGCGCTCACTTCGTTCGCTTGGCCGGGACGACAATCAATTCAACAAATACTCCCCGCCAACCGCGCGAAACTCCGACGGCTTGATCAGCCGCGCATGCGCAACCGTCACCGAATAAAGCGGGCCGGAAAGCTCCCGCGTCCAGAAGCCGAGGAAGCGCGAGAGCGTCGGGAATTTCGGGAACAGGTCGTATTCCTGCCAGACGAATGTTTGCAGGAGCCGCGGGTGGTCTGGCAGGCGGTACAGGATCTCGGCCGTGGTCAGGCCGTACCCGTCCAGCTGCTTCCTGAAGTCTTCGGAGATGCGATTCATCGGACATCCTTAATGCGGACGACGGCCAATGGTTCTCCGGTTCGGCGGCAGATTCAAGCCCGAATGTTGATTTAGTTGTTTAGAATCAATGCACTAGCAGCCGCAAAGGGCGGCGGCTAACAGCCCCCGGACAACCATGCCGAGTCTTGGCACTCGAACTCGCGCAGTGCCAAAAAATTTGACTTCCCCTCTTGAAGGGCCGAAAACCCGCACCCATCTCGCTTTTCGAACGCGGCTGGAACCCCGGCGCGTTCGTCCAATTCGCTAGCAAAATCAAGGTCTTGGAGGACTGCTTATGAAATTCCGTCCGCTGCATGACCGTGTCGTCGTCCGCCGCATCGAGGCTGACGAGCGCACGAAGTCGGGCATCATCATTCCGGATTCCGCGAAGGAAAAGCCGGCCGAAGGCGAAGTGATCGATGTCGGCCAGGGAGGCCGCGACGAAGCCGGCAAGCTCATCCCGATCGATCTCAAGGTCGGCGACCACATCCTGTTCGGCAAGTGGTCCGGCACCGAAGTGAAGATCGACGGTGAAGACCTCATCATCATGAAAGAATCCGACGTGCTCGGCGTGCTCGAAGGCATCGCCGCGAAGAAGAAGGCCGCGTAACAAACCTCGTCCTGAGGAGCCGCGCGCACGCGCGGCGTCTCGAAGGACGGGATCAGCATTCGATGGCCTCATCCTTCGAGACGCGCTCGCTTTGCTCGCGCTCCTCAGGATGAGGGTTTTCCAAACGGAGTAGAAAACAATGGCTGCCAAAGAAGTAAAATTCTCGGTCGAAGCGCGCGACAAGATGCTGCGCGGCGTCGACATCCTCGCGAACGCAGTAAAGGTCACGCTGGGTCCGAAGGGCCGCAACGTCGTGATCGACAAGTCCTTCGGCGCTCCGCGCATCACGAAGGACGGCGTCACCGTCGCGAAGGAAATCGAACTCGAAGACAAGTTCGAGAACATGGGCGCCCAGATGGTGCGCGAAGTGGCGTCGAAGACCAACGACCTCGCCGGTGACGGCACCACGACCGCGACCGTTCTCGCCCAGGCGATCGTCAAGGAAGGCGCGAAGTCCGTTGCCGCCGGCATGAACCCGATGGACCTCAAGCGCGGCATCGACCTCGCGGTCGAGGCTGTGGTTGCGGACCTTCAGAAGAACTCGAAGAAGATCACCTCGAACGACGAAATCGCGCAGGTCGGCACGATCTCCGCGAACGGCGATCAGGAAATCGGCAAGTTCTTGGCTGATGCCATGAAGCGCGTCGGCAACGAGGGCGTGATTACGGTCGAGGAAGCGAAGTCGCTCGAGACCGAACTCGATGTCGTCGAAGGCATGCAGTTCGACCGCGGCTACATCTCGCCCTACTTCGTCACCAACGCCGACAAGATGCGCGTCGAGATGGACGATCCGTACATCCTCATCAACGAGAAGAAGCTCTCCTCGCTGAACGAGATGCTCCCGGTTCTGGAAGCTGTCGTGCAGTCGGGCAAGCCGCTCCTTATCATCGCCGAGGAAGTCGAAGGCGAAGCGCTCGCGACCCTCGTCGTGAACAAGCTCCGCGGCGGCCTCAAGGTTGCTGCCGTGAAGGCTCCGGGCTTCGGCGACCGCCGCAAGGCCATGTTGCAGGACATCGCGATCCTGACCGGCGGCACGGCGATCTCGGAAGACCTCGGCATCAAGCTCGAGAACGTCCAGCTCAACATGCTGGGCCGCGCCAAGAAGGTGATGATCGACAAGGAAAACACCACGATCGTCAACGGCGCCGGCAAGAAGGCCGACATCGAAGCGCGCGTCTCCCAGATCAAGGCGCAGATCGAGGAAACCACCTCGGACTACGACAAGGAGAAGCTGCAGGAGCGTCTCGCGAAGCTCGCGGGCGGCGTTGCTGTGCTCCGCGTCGGTGGTGCTACCGAAGTCGAAGTGAAGGAAAAGAAGGACCGCGTGGACGATGCCATGCATGCGACCCGCGCTGCCGTGGAAGAAGGCGTGCTGCCGGGTGGCGGCGTTGCCCTCCTCCGCGCCGTCAAGGCGCTCTCGCGCGTGAAGCCCGATAACGACGACCAGCGCACCGGCGTCGAGATCGTGAAGAAGGCGATCCAGGCTCCGGCCCGCCAGATCGCGCTGAACGCTGGCGAAGACGGCTCGGTCATCGTCGGCAAGATCCTCGAGAACGACAGCTACTCGTTCGGCTTCGACGCGCAGACGGGCAACTATGTCGACATGGTCAAGAAGGGCATCATCGACCCGACCAAGGTCGTGCGCACCGCGTTGCAGGACGCAGCTTCCGTCGCTTCGCTCCTGATCACGACCGAGGCCATGGTCGCCGAGCTGCCGAAGAAGGGTGGCGGTGGCGCTCCGGCGATGCCGGGCGGCGGCATGGGTGGGATGGATTTCTAATCCGCTCTACCGAAAACGAAAATAAGAAAGCCCGCTCGAAAGAGCGGGCTTTTTTGTTTCTGAGTGCTAACATTTGAGAATATTGCATAAAGGAGTGAATAAATGAGTCTGAAGACAACTCGCCTTGATTTGTTGGAAGCAACGAAACTTGATGGTTTGCTTTCGGAAAACGCACGCCACCAATTAAAACTTGTCCATCAATATCACTCAGCAACACTAGACCTAAAAGAATGCATTGAAACGGCGCAACTTCTATTTCAAATTCCCGTAAGCAATTTTGCCATTTTTCGCGCACTCCACGACTCAAGCGTAATTAAATACGCTGCAATATTCATGCGACGAGGAGCAAGAAGCGAAATTACGCTAACCGATACAATATTCGATAACAGTGAATTACTTTCATTCCATCGCATGATAATGCAGTATCGTCACAACGTAATCGCTCACTATGGCGACCAAGATCATATTCATAAAAACCATGGAATAAGATTTGATGACCGAGTTTTTCTCGACATCGACGAAACCGACGAAGGAATGAATGATCGAATAATGACTCTTTACAATAGAGTTGTGCCCACTCCTACGCAAGATTTGCCTAAGCTTCGCGCGGTATTTGGAACAGCGCACGACTATTTAGATCTAAGAAAGCGAGAGAGAATAATTGGTCTGATGTCAGAGTTGAAAAGAATTGGTTACGACAAACTAAGAAACAGGCCAGAGCTAGCTCCCAAACCACCTTTCGACACTCTATTAATCTAGACTCAAAACTGCGGTCCTTTCGAAAAATCGTGCTTTTCGGTGAGCGCCGGATCGGCAGCAATTCGCGCGCAAATTTCAGTCGCACAGCGGATCGCGGACTCCACCGCCCCTTCGATCCAGCCGTGCTTTAACGAGGTATGTTCGCCGCAGTAATGCGAAAGCCCTGACGGACGCCAGACATCGGTAAACAGATCGCCAAGCTGATACGGCTCGAACAGCGCAAACGCCCCGCTCGCGAACTCGTCCTGATCCCAGGTATGCGACATGCCGCCGACGCATTTCGGCGCAAGCTCCTCATAGCTCTTGTCGTGAACCTGGGCCACATCGGCAAGCGCATGGCGGATACGATCGTGAGGTTTCAGTGCACTCCAGCGCAGGCTGTCCGCGCCCCAGGTGTAGCTCGCAAGCAGCACGCAGCGGCCGTGTTTCCCCTCCTGCTCCTTGATCGGATAAACGATGCGGCGGATCGGGAAGTCCGTGATCGTCGAGCCGCCGGTGATTTTCTCCTTTTCCCAGAATGGCTCCGAGAATTCGAGAACGACCTTGCAGGCGTTGTCGTAATGCAATTGACGGATCGCGCGCCGCTTGCCGAAATCCGTGAAGCCGTTCGTCTTGATGTGCCGCAGGCCCGTGAAGGGGATCGCATAGACGATCAGATCGAATTTCCGGATCGACTTGTTTCCCGTCGCGCGGTTCTCAAGCTCCACATACACCCTGTCGCTACGCAGATGATCGTTGGTATCGACGGCGACCACACGCTGGTTGTATTCGGTGATCCCGGACACTTCTTCCGCAAGCTTACGTGGTAAAAGGTCCATGCCTCCCGCGATCTGTTTGTATTCGTGGCTTCCGAGCGCGAGTAAATCGTCGAGCACCGCCGTCATCGAAGTGGAGAGCAGGCTTTCGAGATTTTCGATCAGGACCACGAAATCCTGCGCGGCCGCGGAGAGTTTGGTTTCCGGTTTCTTTTCGCGCGAGAAGTAAGCCTCGTCTTTCAGAAATTCGCGGAGCGACAACACATCAAGTGCCGCGCGTATCCGGTGATAGGTCTTCAAATCCTCCGGCGAGGACGAATTCTCGTCGATCACATCCACCGTGAAATCGTCCGGAAGATCGCACTTTCTCCTGATAAAACTGTTCAGACAGAGCAGGAAAATCTGGTCCGCGACCAGATCGTAAGCCGGATCGGTTTTCGCCAACCCGAACATGCCGAGCGGACCGAGCTTCTCCGTCTTGATCTTCGCGCGCGGCGTTTTCTTGTTGCTGAAATGCAGGAAGGTCTGGTCGCAGAAGTTTTTGAAATTCCACGTCGAAAGACCGAAGCGCTTCACAAGATCGAGCGTGAGCTTATGCTTCGCAGGAATTCGCATCGCGCCGGCTTCCGCATAAAGGCCGCCCGTAAATCCGTCGCGCATGGTCTTCACGCGGCCGCCGGGAATATTGTTCGCCTCAAAAATGCGGACGCGGTGTCCCGCGCGCTGCAACAGCCAGCCGCACACAAGCCCGGACATGCCGGCGCCCACGATGGCGATATCCTTCCGGTCGCCCGAAGCCGGATGATTGCCTTCCCAATCGCCGAGCAGCTTCGAATATTCTGCCTGCGTATAGTCGGCAGGTGCCTTGAAGGTAATTGCCGGCATTGGATTCCCCTGAGCCGGGCAATCCTACGCTTTCTGGCCGTTCCGCAACAACTTCAGCGTTTTGTAGACATACTCGTTCGCGGGTGTCGGCACACCGAGTTTCCGGCCAAGTTCGACGACCTTGCCCTGCAACCAGTCCAGTTCGAGACGATTGCCGCGCTCGAGGTCTTCCAGCATCGAAGCCTTGATGTGGCCGCCCATGCCGCTTGCGACCTGGATCAGCTTTTCCGCCTCGCCTGCGATTTCGACGCCGGACTTCACCGCCACCGCCTCCGTCTCGCGCATGAGGCTCTCGAACAGCGCGCGCGTATCGGGGTCTGCAAGGATCGGACCCATCGGGCTTCTCGTGCTCGCGGTCGAGCCGGATATGCCGACCAGAAACACGAATTTCTCCCACAGGCTCTTGCGGATGCTCGTCGAGAATGTCGCTTCCACCTTCGCCGCGCGCATTTCATCGACCAGTGATTTCAGCCGCGCATCGTCCCGCCCGTCCAGAAATCCGCAGCGGAAATTTGCAAACGTACCCTTATGCGCGATCACGCCCGGCGCGGAGATCACCGCCGAAATCCGCGTCGGCGCCGCGCAGACGATGTCGCCAAGGATCGGCGTCAGACGGTCCACCGAGTCGATGCCGTTCAGCATCGAGAGCACGCGCGTATCCTTGTTCACGAACGGCTTGCAAAGCTCGCCGGATTTCTCGGTGTCCCACAGCTTCACCGCAAACAGCACGACATCGACGGCGCCGACTTTCTTCGGGTCGTCCGTCACATGTGCGGGCTTGATGAGCATGTCGCCGACCGGGCTTTCGACCTTGAGGCCGTTCCGCGCGATCGCTTCCCCGTGCGCGCCGCGCGCGATGAAATGAACCTCATGCCCCGCCTCGGCGAGACGCCCTCCGAAATAGCCGCCGAGCGCCCCCGCCGCCATCACCGCAACGCGCATTACATTCTCCTAAAAAGTTCGCGCAGCGTTATGGCACGAAAAAAGGCGCTGCCGAAGCAGCGCCTGATCTCATCCGCTCTGCGGAAATATCAGACCGTAAACTTGCCAGCCTTCGCGTCGGCGTAGCGCTGGTTGATGACGTCCCAGTTCACGACGTTCCACCACGACTTCATGTAGTCGGCCCGGCGGTTCTGGTACTTCAGATAATATGCGTGTTCCCAGACGTCGTTGCCGAAGATCGGCATCTGGCCGTTCATGAGCGGGTTATCCTGGTTCGGCGTGGTGACGAGCGAGAGCTTGCCGGCCTTGTCGGAGACCACGAACGCCCAGCCCGAGCCGAACACCGCGGTGCCGCGCGCGTTGAACGTCTCTTGCAGCTTGCCGAAATCGCCGAACGCATCGTTGATCGCGGCTGCAATCGCGCCGGTCGGTGCGCCGCCCGCGCCGCCCATCACCTGCCAGAACATGGTATGGTTCGCATGGCCGCCGCCGGAGTTGCGGATCAGCGTACGGACATTCTCGGGAACGCTCGAAATATTGGCGAGCAGGTCCTGGATCGGACGCTTGAACAGATCGGCGTTGTTCTTCGCGGCGTTATTGAGATTGTTGATGAACGCAACGTGATGACGCCCGTGATGGATTTCCATCGTCATCTTGTCGATGTGCGGCTCGTTCTTATCGGACGCATAAGGCAGCGGCACCTGCTTGAACGGGCCTTCCGCGGCCTGAGCAAACACATAGTCGCTCCGCACGGTGGCATAGGCGGTGACGGCTGCGGCACCCATCATCAGGGTGCGGCGATTGAAGGCGGACATTGAAACCTCCCAGAAAATAATGATGTGGCCGCGCCTTTCGCAGCCATTTCGCTGCCTGAACGCCCGGGCAGCACTGCGGGAACACGCCGGAAAGGCGGATGGTTTCACTGCCCGGACTTTTTGTGAACGGATGTGCGATAACAGGTCGGCATGACTTCCCTATTCACCATCGGCTACCAGGAAACGCCGCTTGCGGACGTGATCGACGCCTTGACCCGCGCCAAGGTAAAAATACTGATCGATACCCGCGCGGTCGCAGCCTCTCGCCGTGCCGGCTTTTCCAAAAAAGCATTGTCTGCCGCGCTCGACGAAGCCGGCATTGCTTATTTGCATTTTCAGAAGCTCGGCACCCCCGCGGAAGGCCGCGAGGCGGCCCGCGCCGGAAACTACGGCAAGCTCTGGAAGATCTACGGCAAACACATCAAGACGAAGCCCGCACAGGACGAACTGGCCGAACTCAACAAACTTGTGGAATCAGGCAAGAAGGTTTGCCTTCTGTGTTACGAGCGCAAGCCACAGGAATGTCACCGCAGTAAAATTGCGGAGCTGGTGGCAAAAGAAACCGGCGCGAAGATCGTCGATCTGTTTCCGGGACACTTCATCTGATGGCAAAGACTGGCAAGATTTACTCCGGCATCGGCGGCTGGACCTACGAGCCATGGCGCGGCGTATTTTATCCGAAGGGTCTCACGCATGCGAAGGAGCTTGAATACGCGAGCCGCGCGCTGACCTCGATCGAGGTCAACGGCACATTCTACCGCACGCAGAATGCGAAAACGTTCAAAAAGTGGGCGAGCGAAACGCCAGACGGCTTTGTCTTCGCACTGAAAGGCGTCCGCTATGCCGTGAACCGGCGCGTGCTCGCCGAGGCCGGAGACTCGATCAAGCGTTTCATGGATTCGGGCGTCACCGAACTCGGCGACAAGCTTGGTCCGTTGCTCTGGCAGTTCGCGCCCACCAAGAAATTCGACGAAGCCGATTTCGGGAAGTTCCTGGAGCTGCTGCCGCAGAAATTCGACGGCCAGAAAATCCGTCATGTCGTCGAACCGCGCAGCGAAACCTTTTCGACGCTCGCCTTCATCAAGCTTGCGCGCGAATTCGGCGTTTCGATCTGCTACACGGATCACATCGACTACGTGAACATCGCCGACATCACCGGCGACTTCGTCTATGCGCGGCTCCAACGCGGCAAGGACAAGGTGAAGACGGGCTACCCGCCGAAGGAAATCGAAAGCTGGGCGAAGGTTGCAAAGAATTGGGCGTCAGGAAAAGACGTCGCTTCGCTTCCCCATGCCGATAAAACAAAGCCCGCCGCCAAGCCGCGCGACGTTTTCATCTACTTCATTCACGAAGGCAAAGTCCGCGCACCGGCGGCGGCGATGGAACTGATCAAGAGATTAAAATAGGAATCCAGCCTCATGGTGAGGAGCGATCCGAAGGATCGCGTCTCGAACCATGAGGTACGTCCTTCGAGACGGGCGCGTTCCGCGCCCTCCTCAGGACGAGGACTTAATCCAACGTCCTTCTGAACCGCGTCACCGCGATCGTCATCGCGACCAGCATGAGAATAAAAAGCACGAAGACGTCGTATTGCAGGTCGGAGAAGCTCGCGCCTTTCAGCATGATCGAGCGCACGATGCGCAGATAATGCGTCAGCGGCAGCGCCTCACCGAGCCAGCGCGCCCATCCCGGCATACCTGCAAACGGGAACATGAAACCGGAAAGCAGCAGGTTCGGCAGGAAGAACATGAAGGTCATCTGGATCGCTTGCAGCTGGTTCTGCGCGACCGTCGAGAACGAATAGCCGATCGAAAGATTGGTCGCGATGAACAGCGTCGAGAGCAGCGCGAGCAGAAACAGGCTTCCCAGAATCGGCACGCCGAACAGAAGTACGCCGAACCCGATGATCAGCGAGGCCTGCACGAAGCCGACGATGATGTAGGGGATGATCTTCCCGATCATGATTTCGAGCGGCGAGATCGGCATGGAAAGCAGGCTTTCGAGCGTCCCGCGCTCCACCTCGCGCGTCACCGAAAGCGCCGTGAAAATCAGCATGGTCATCGTCAGAATCGTGCCGACGAGCCCCGGCACGATGTTGAGCGAGCTGACACCGGCAGGATTGTAGCGCGCGTGCTGGCGGAATTCGAACAGAGGCTCGGACTGATCCGGCAGCATGCGCTCGTTGATGAGAGCGAGCTGCGCGACCCTGTTCAGCGCGCCAAGCGCGGTGCCGGATGCCACCGGATCAGTCGCGTCCGCCGCGACGAGCAGCGCGGGCTTCTCCCCTCGCCGCAGCGCGCGTTCGAAACCGGCGGGAATCTCGATCGCAAAGAGAACCTGTCCGGAAGCCAGCACGCTGTCGAATTCTTCGGTCGTGGTCAGCCGGTGCGTGATCCTGAAATAGCCCGTGCGCTCGATGGCAGCCAGGATGGTGCGGCCGACGTCGCTGGTTTCCTGCAACAGCACCGCGGTCGGCAGGTTTCGCGGTGTCGTATTGATCGCGTAGCCGAACAGAACGAGCTGCATGACCGGGACCATCACGATCATCGCGAACGAAACACGGTCGCGGCGCAGCTGGATGAACTCCTTCACCAGCATCGCCCGCACACGGCGCCAGAACCCGGGAGCGCGGATCGTATCCAGCCAGCTCATTGAAAGTTGTCCTTCGAGCGGTTCATCAGTTCGATGAACACGTCTTCGAGCGAAGGCTCCGAGCGCGTCCAGACGAAACGCCTGTCGCCTCGATAAGGTTTGATCGCGGCTTCGAGTTTCTTCTCGTCGCGGCCCGACACATGCAGGCTGGCGCCGAACGGCGCCACCATGTCGACACCGGACTTGCCGTCCAGTTGATGCAGGAGCGTGTGCAGATCCTCGCCGCTCACGTTGTAAGTGACGAGCCGGGACTGATCGACCACCTGCTCGACCGTGCCGTGCGTGAGCAACTCGCCATAGGCGATGTATGCGATCTCGTGGCAGCGCTCTGCTTCATCCATGTAGTGCGTGGAAACGAGCACGGTAAGTCCGTCGTTTGCGAGCGCGTGAATCTCGTTCCAGAATTCGCGCCGCGCCTTCGGATCGACGCCTGCTGTCGGCTCATCGAGCAAGAGCAGTTGCGGGCTCGGCAGCGTGCAGGCCCCGAGCGCAAGCCGCTGCTTCCACCCGCCGGAAAGCTGCGCCGCCAGTTGTTCCTCGCGGCCTTGCAGGCCGAGCCGCTCGATCATCCCGCGCGCCGACTGAACGGGCGCATCGAGCCCATAAATGCGCGCGACGAATTCGAGATTCTCGCGCACCGAAAGATCCTGATAGAGCGAGAAGCGCTGCGTCATGTAGCCGACGTGATTTTTGATCTCGCCCGCCTGCGTGCGGATGTCGTAGCCGAGGCAGGTGCCCTCGCCGCTGTCGGGCGTGAGCAACCCGCACAGCATACGGATCGTCGTGGTCTTGCCGGAACCGTTCGGCCCCAGAAAGCCGTAGATCGAACCGCGCTTCACCTGCATCGAGAGATCGCGCACGACGACGCGGCCATCGAAGGACTTCGTGAGCCCCTTAACGTCGATTGCGATATCGGCCGATTTCGCCATTACTTCTGCTCGCGCAGGTTGACGGTGACGCTGACGGGTTGGCCGACACGAAGATCGGCGGGCTTTTCGGGAAGGGCCTCCACCAGAAACACGAGCTTGCTCCGCTCCTTCTCGCTGTAGATCACGGGCGGCGTGTACTCGGCTTGTTTCGCGATAAAGCTTATCTTCGCGTTCTGTAGCGCGCAGCCGTCGCAGTGCACCGCGACCGTGTCGCCGATGGTGATGCGGGGCAGGATCGCCTGCGCGACATAGAAGCGAACCTTGACGTTGCCCGGCGGCAGGAGCGCTACGATCGGGCGGCCGGCCACCACAAGCTCGCCTGCGCGGAAGTAAACCTGTTGCACGACCCCGGATACGGGGCTCTTGATCGTGCGGCGCTCGAGCCTTGTCTTCGCGGAATTCAATCTCGCTTCCGCTTCGCGAAGCACCGCCTGGGTGTCGTCATAGGCTTTCTGCGTTCCGGCATTCGTCTTCACCAGTTGCTCGGCGCGCGAAAAAGCGGCTCTGGCATTTTCGAGTGCGGCTTTGGCAGCGTTCTCGTCCGCCTTCTGCAAATCGGCTTCCAGCGAGAACAGCGGTGATCCCTTCGCGACCGTATCGCCTTCGCGGACGTTGAGCGCTTCGATCCGCCCGTTTTCGTCGGGCCCGACGAAGATCAGGTTCGCTTCGATCCAGCCCTGAAAGCTCGTGCCGCCGTTGTCTCCGCACGCCGAAAGCACGAACAGAAGCGGAAGTAGTAATAGACGGAACCGCCTCATGGCCGCTCCTCCCTGTCGAAAAGATTCTCGATATGCGCCTTCATCAGCGCTGCCGCGTCGAGCGGTTCGAACTTGTCGAACATTGATTTCCACACGATTGCCGTAAGCGCCGGTGCAACGACAAGCTGTGGAAATCGAACCAGCGTATCGCTTTTCAGTTCGCCTTCCTTCAGCGCCTGCTGCGCGCGGGAGCGAAACGCCCCCAGACCGCGCGCAATCACCTCGCGGTAGTAGAACTCGGCGAGTTTCGGAAAGCGGGAGCCTTCGCTCAGGATCAGGCGCACGATATCCTTGCGCCTTGTCGCGATCACCTGTTCGACGAATAGATCGGCAACACGCAATGCGAGTTCGCGCAGCGGCGCAGGCTTCGCTTCCCTGCCGCCGGCAAGCAACGCTTCCAGCATGACGATGACGGGACTGATCTCTGCGCGCAGAAGCTCCTGAAACAGTGCTTCCTTGTCCTTGAAATAGAGATAAATCGTTCCCTTCGCGACATGGGCACGTTTCGCGACGTCGTCGAGCCGCGCGGCCGCGAAACCGCTCTGGGAGAATTCTTCAAGCGCCGCCGCGAGAATGAGTTCGCGCTTGTCCTTGCCCGGATCGGCACCGCGCGACACCCGGGGAACAGCCTTCATCTTTCTGACGGCCGATGTTCTGCGCATTGGAAAATTATGACTGACTGGTCAGTCATAAGTCAAGCAGGCAGTTGCTCAATTTTCGCGGGTATTTTCAGGTGGTTGCGATGACTTCTATTCGCCGCAGGCAAACGGCAGGTCGCGCGTGATCCGCGTTCCGTCCGCGATCAAGACAACCTCCATGAGGTTGCAGTCGAGCCCGGTAAAGAACTGCCCGCGATAGCCGATACCTTTGTCGCTGACATAGACGTCCGAGATGGTCCAGGAGCGCAGCGTCTTCTTGGTCTTGCGGTCCCGCAACACGACCTGAGCCTGCTTGCCTTCGGCGAAGACATCCCCTCTCGCTCTGGATTGCATCTTCACGCGCACCAGAAAGCCGGAGAATTTGCCGCCGTTGTTTCCCTTCCAGTGCGCGCCGAAATTCCAGACGCCGAATTCCTCGAGCTTGAAGATGTCCGGAGACAGTTCGCCGCTTTCCTCGAAGAACAGGTGCACGCTGAAATCGACGGCCTTGACGCTATCCTTGTACGCTTTCTTCGTAATGTCCTGCGCGCCGGCAACTCCGGCGAGGATCGCAAGCGCAACCACTAAGCCGGATATGCGTGCGAGCATAGCGTGCTACTCCGCCGGCTGCGTCGATGGCAGGCGCGACTCTGCGCGGTTTGCAAGCAGCGAAATCATGCCCGTCGAGATCATGAACGCGACCGCGAAAGCCGTCGTGACGAGCAGCACGAGTGCGAACCCGCCCTTGCCATGCAGCGCCGCGATCAGCGAAACCGCGAGCCCGCTCGATATAAAGGCGAGGAAAAAGCGTACGGCAAAAACCCGCCCGCGCCAGGCGTCTGCCGTATAGCGCGCGATCACGACGTCGCCGACCGTCACCTGCGCGTAGATCGCTGCGATCGATACGATGAGCGCGCCCATGAGGGCCGGGCCGGAAGCGAAGTAGGCCCAGACCACGCCAGCGACCTGCAAGACGCCGATCCCAGCAAGCAGGATATGCGGCGCATAGCGCGACACCAGCCGGCCGACGGTCAGTTGCGCGACGCCGCCGAACAGAAGCACTCCGGTCGCAACCGAACCGAGCAGCACGAGCGGAATTTCCTGCGCCATGCGCTCGTCCACGATCTTCGGAATGGCGATGGTCAGAACGTTAAAGATGGTCCCGCCAGAGAAGGCCATCAGCGCAAAAAACGCGAACACGGAAACCATCATCGCGCCCGTGAGCGGCACTTCGGCAACCTTCACGCGCTGCCCTGCCTTATCCTTCTCTTCTTTCGTGAAGTAGAGATAGGCGATGCCCGCGATCACGCAAACCACCGCCGGCACGATAAAGGCCGCGCGCCAGCCGGTCCACGCCATCAGCGCGGCGGTGATGCCGGGCGCAAGCGCGACGCCGAAATTGCCCCATACGCCGTTCCGCGCGAAGTCGCGTCCGCGATCCTGCGCGTTCGTAACCAGCATCGGAATGCCGACCGGGTGATAGATCGCTGCGAAAATTCCGAGCAGAAGAAGTGCGGCGGCGAGCCAATAGACATTCGGCGCGGCCGCGGCGAGCGACAGCGACAGCGCACAGCCGAAGAAAAAGATCGCCATGATCTTGCGGCGGCTCCAGTGGTCCGCGAGCCAGCCCCAGGGCAGCGAGAACAGTCCGAACGCGACGAAGCACGCTGTCGAAAGCGCAATCAGCTCCGCGTAGCTGCGCCCGAGCGCGCTCTCGAGACCGATCACTACGGTCGGGAAAACGAGCAGCACGTAGTGGTCGATGAAGTGAGCGATATTGATGAAGCGGAGATGGTTGCGCGTTTCTTCCATGACGTTTCTCTTGTTTGCGGACCGCTTATAGCCCGGTTCGCACTCTCCCGCTCTCTCGGCGGCGCGCAGGGTCCATGCTTATGAGCCATACTCAGGGACCATGGGAGCGATTGCTGCCGCACCGGATGGCAATGCATTACCACGATTCTACCGCTGATTGCAGGCTGCAATCTCTATTGTGTGGCCCCAAACCGAGCCTTCGCAAAGAGTTCTTTCTTTTGAAGTGCAGGCTGCCGATCGCCTGCGCCGGTTGATTTTTTCATGTTGGAACGCGCAGGAATTCGCGCGCTTTGCGTTGGTGCCTTTGCCGTAGGTTTTCTCATCCCGGCCTCTATGCCGACCGCTAAAGCGCAACAGGTCTCCATTCCGGTTCAGGCTTATGGGCTGCTGCGCCGCCGTGCCGATTACCTCTGGGGTCTCGCTAATCCCTATATCCAGCAGAAGGCCGACTTCTTCGACGGCATTGACGCCGCGCAACCGACGACATTCGTCTGGATGGGCGCGACCTACGCCCCGTTCGGAACGCTCGCCAACGACGGCTGGCGCGTGCGCGCGATCGGCGGCGCGGGCAAATACTCTTATCAGACGCCTGTAGCCCCGCTCGGGATCAACGACGCCTTCGCCTTCTCCGGCGAACTTCTAGGCGGCTACCGCAAGTCTTTCTCAGGCGTTTTCGGTCAGACCGTTTATGTAGGCGCCTTCGCCGGCCTGCATTACGAAGATCAGATTCTCGTCTACGACGATCCGGGCAATCCCGCACGCGGGAGCGACGCAGGTTTCAAGGCCTCCCTCGAATTTTATTCCCGCATCCAGGAGCATTACATCGTCACCGCCTTCGGTTCCGCCTCCACGGTTCACGAAAAATACTATGCGAAGACATCGCTGCTCTATGAGTTGAACGAGACTTGGGCGCTGGGCGGCGAGATCGCGTTCATGGGAGACGCCCGCTACAAGGAGCACCGCGCGGGCCTCGCCGGTGCCCTCACTTGGCAGAAGAAAATCTTCACACTTTCCGCGGGCGTGCTCGAGAACTCCGGCCGGGGCGAAGGCACCTATCTCACCTTGTCAGTCTATTCACCGTTCTAGGCCGGACTTCGCCCGAAAATTCCGAAAAAGCTTCCAGCAAAAGCGGCGGGGGACTACATTCGCGCCCGACTCTTTCTCTTATTATTTCTCCGCGCATGAGCATCATCACTTCCGGCGAACTTCTGGGCCCACTTTTCGCAAGCGCGAAGATGCGTGCGGCGCTGTCCGATAGTGCCATGCTTCAGCACATGCTCGATGTGGAAGCCGCGCTCGCGCGGGCGGAAGCGGCGAGCGGAGTAATCCCGAAGTCCGCCGTCGCGCCGATCGTAGCCGCCTGCCAGGCAAAGCGTTTCGATATCGCTTCGCTCGGCGCCTCCGCCGCACGCGCAGGCAACGTCGCGATCCCGCTCGTCAAGGCACTGACTGCCGAAGTTGCCAAGCGCGACAAGGATGCTGCGCGTTTCGTGCATTGGGGCGCGACCAGCCAGGACATCATCGATACCGCAAGCGTGCTTGCGCTGCGCGAAGCATCCGGAATTCTGGAACGCGACCTCGCGCAGGCAATCAGAGGCTTCGTCGCGCTCGCGAAAAAGCATCGCAACACCGTGATGGCGGGCCGCACCTGGTTGCAACAGGCTTTGCCGGTCACGTTCGGATTGAAAGCCGCTGGATACGCAGCCGCACTCGCGCGGGCGCGGACCCGCATGATGGTCGTCGTCGAAGAAGCTTCCGCGCTTCAGTTCGGCGGTGCCGCGGGCACGCTTGCGGCCTTGCAGGGCAAAGGGGTTGTGGTCGCGCGCGCACTCGGAAAAGAACTCGATCTGTCCGTTCCTGCGGAGCCGTGGCACGGTCATAGCGACCGCTTCGCAAGCGCTGCTTCTGCAATTGCAATTGCAATCTGCGAATGCGGAAAAATCGCGCGCGACGTTTCGCTCCTGATGCAGACCGAAATTGCCGAGGTCGCCGAACCCGCCGCCGAAGGACGCGGCGGGTCTTCGACCATGCCGCAGAAGCGCAATCCGGCTCTTTCCGCGCAGATCCTTGCAGCCGCCAATCTTGCGCCCGGCCTCGTCTCCTCGTTGCTTGCCGGCCTCGTGCACGAGCACGAACGCGGCACCGGCGGATGGCAGGCGAGCTGGCTCGCGCTTCCGCAACTTCTCCTGATCGCATCGGGCGCCTTCGAGCGCACCGCCGAGATCGCAGGCGGCCTCGAAGTCGACAAGAACCGCATGCGTGAAAATCTCGAAATCTCGAACGGGCTTGTCATGGCGGAGGCTGCGCAGTTCGCGCTCGCCGAGAAGCTCGGCCGCTTGCAGGCGCACGAACTTCTCGCCAAGGCATCGAAGCGCGCAGCCGCGGAGCGTAAGCACCTGAAGGAAGTGCTGCGCGGCATCCCGGAAGTCTCGCGCGTTCTGTCCGGAAAAAAACTCGATGAAGTTTTCGAGCCTGCTAACTACCTCGGCGATACCTCGAAATTCATCGACGCCGCGATCCAAAGCGCCGAACGCTCGCTGAAGAAATAAGAGAAGAAGAAATGCCGATCCTCGAAGCCAATGGAATCCAGATCAACTATCAGATCGACGGCGCCGACAGCGCGCCCGTGCTGATGCTTTCGAATTCGCTCGGCACCAATCTGCATATGTGGGACAAGCAGGTGCCCGCGCTTGCGAAACGCTTCCGGGTCGTGCGCTATGACACGCGCGGACACGGCAAGACCAGCGCGCCTTCGTTTCCCTATACGGTTTCGATGCTCGGGCAGGATGCCATCGCGCTGATGGACGCCTTGAAGCTTTCGAAGCTCCGCTTCTGCGGACTTTCGATGGGCGGCATGATCGGCATGTGGCTCGCGCGTCACGTACCTGCGCGCATCGAGCAGCTCGTACTCTGCAACACTGCCGCAAAGTTCGGTGTACCCGAGGTCTGGAATCAGCGCGTCGCCACCGTTCGCGCCTCCGGCATGAAGGCGATCACCGATGCCGTGATCGAACGCTGGTTCACGAAGGAGTTTCGCGGGAAATCGCCGAAGGACATCGAGCCGATCGTGGAAATGCTGCACACCACGAAGGCGGAAGGCTATGCCGGAAATTGCGCGGCGATCCGCGACGTCGACCAGCGCTGGACGATCGGCGGCATCGCCGCGCCGACTCTCGTGATCGGCGGCAAGCTCGACCCGGCCACACCTTATGAAGCCGCCGAACTGATCGCGAAGCGCATACCCGGCGCAAAGCTCGTAGGCCTGGACGCCGCGCACCTTTCCAACATCGAGCAGCCCGAGGCTTTCACCAGGGCAGTCGACGGATTCCTGAAGAGCTAAGGAATAAGAAAATGGACGAGCGCGAACGCCACGAAAAGGGAATGAGCCGCCGCCGCAAGGTGCTCGGTAACAAATGGGTCGATCGCGCGGTCGCGAACCAGAACGACTTCAACCGCGAATTTCAGGACCTGATTACGCGCTACGCCTGGGGCGAAATCTGGACCCGTCCGCATTTCGATGACCGCACGCGCCGTCTCGTCGCGCTGGGCTCGATGGTGGCGCTCGGCCGCTGGGAGGAATTCCGGCTCCATGTGCGTGCCGCCATGACCGAAGGCGGCTTCACCAAGGAAGACATCAAGGAACTTCTTTTGCAGCAGGCGATTTACTGCGGCGTACCCGCCGCGAACACCGCCTTTCACGAAGCTGCAAGCGTTTTTGCCGAAATCGAAAAAAGCTAGTGCGTGGTGCCGTTGCGCGAGCGCAGCGACGCTTCGCGGAAGGCCTGCGGCGTCGATCCGGTCTGCTTCTTGAAGAAGCGCGCGAAGTGCGACGGATCGGCAAACGCGAGATCGTAGGCGACCTCGCCGATCGTAAGATCCGTGAACACGAGCTGCCGCTTCGCCTCCGTAAGCAGGCGCTGCCGCAGAAGATGCCCTGCCGTCACGCCGGTCGCGCGCTTGACGTGATCGTTCAGCCGATCCGCGGTCATCGCGAGCTTGCCGGCATAGAACCCGATCTGCCGCTCCGAGCGGAAATGTTCCTCGATCAGGCGGCGCAGTTCCTCGACGGTCGCGTCAGCGGGCGCAAGCGTAATCGTGCCGGAGAGTTCGCGGCTCGCGCCGAGACGCGCAACCTCGACCCCGATCAGCGCGAGCATCGCGCGCATCGCAACTTCGAATCCTTCCCGACCTAGAAATTCTTCCTCGAGCAGATCGCGGCACAAGGTGGAGAGACGCGCGATCTCGGGACGCGAAACCGCAAGCAGCGGCTGCGCCGCGATGTGCTTCAAACGCGCGAGAGCGACGTTCGCCTGCTCGCCGAGCGATTCTGTGACGTCTTCGGTGAAATTGATGACGAAACCCTCGGTCACCTTCGGCCTGAACCGGAAGCCATGTGCGACAGTCGGCGCGAGCAGCATCACCACCGGCGCTTCGAAGTTGATCGATTCCGCTTCGAGCTCGAGCGTTCCGCCGCCCTGCTCGATGAGCATGATCTGGAACAGGTTCCGGTGCCGGTGCGGGGCAATGACCCAGTTGGCGCCCTGCGAACGATGCGTCAGGCGCTCGATGTGAACGAAATCGAATGCCTGATCGTCCGGCGGATCGCCGTACAAATGGTACAGAGGGAGGGTTGCCCGCTTCATGCCGGGCAAAATAGTGCAGCCCGGGACCAAAAGAAAAGCACTCTCTCGCAACAGGCTTTACAGGAAAAACCCCGCCTTTCAGGCGGGGTTTTCCTTTTCAGGTCAGGCAGTTAGCGGTTCTGCTGCTGACCGCCCTGACGGGACGGCTGACCGCCCTGCTGCTTGTCCTGGTTCGGGTTCTGCTGGTTCTGCTGACCACCGCGCTGCAGGTTCTGGTTGTCGCCCTGCTGCTGGTTCTGCTGGTCACGCTGCTGCTGGTTCCGGTCGTTCGGATTGTTCGCCATGGTGATAGCTCCTTGAAGTTGCCACCCCTCGTAGTTCGAACCCCTGTTTTCCCGCTTCGTTCCCGGAACTTTCACGGGTTTTGCATAGCGTGAGGGATGTGCGCGCATTTGCGGGATGGAGAACCGGGCCCCGTGATTTGGCGGCGGGCCACGCTTCAAGCTAGTTTCGCGACAGGGCAAGGGACCGTGCCGTCAGAAGCGCGGAATGGGTGAATGGAGTATTTTCTCCAGCAGTCGATCAACGGCATCGCGCTGGGCTCGATCTATGGCCTCGTCGCGATCGGCTACACGATGGTCTACGGGATCATCGGCATGATCAATTTCGCCCATGGCGATATTTTCATGGTCGGTACCTTCATCGCGCTGATCGCCTTTTTGATCCTGGTCGCGATCGGCGTCACCGCGATTCCGCTCGCGCTCTTTCTGGTCCTTCTGATCGCGATGCTGCTGACCTCGCTCTACGGCTGGGCGGTGGAGCGCATTGCCTACCGGCCGCTGCGCGGCTCCTTCCGCCTCGCGCCGCTGATCTCGGCGATCGGCATGTCGATCGTGCTGCAAAACTACGTGCAACTCGCGCAGGGTGCGCGCGTGAAAACCTTGCAGCCGCTGGTCAGCGGCGTTCACACGCTTCTCGATCTCGGCAATCGTCTCGTCGTACAGATCTCGAACATTCAGATTCTGATTATCCTGACCACGCTCGCCTTGATGAGCGGCTTCACCTGGCTGATCTCCGCGACTTCGCTGGGCCGCGACATGCGCGCCTGCGAGCAGGACCTGAAGATGGCGGCGCTGCTCGGTGTCGATACCGACCGGACCATTTCGCTCACCTTTCTGATCGGCGCCGCGCTCGCCTCGGTCGCAGGCATGATGTACCTGCTCTATTACGGTGTGATCGACTTCCACATCGGTTTCGTTGCAGGTGTGAAAGCATTCACCGCGGCCGTGCTCGGCGGGATCGGCTCGCTGCCGGGCGCGATGCTCGGCGGATTGCTGATCGGTCTGATCGAAACCTACTGGTCCGCCTATTTCTCGGTTCAGTATAAAGACGTCGCCGCCTTCTCGATCCTGATCGTCGTTCTCATCTTCATGCCGACAGGCATTCTCGGCAAACCGGAAGTCGAGAAAGTATGAGCGCGGCGAGACCTGCTTTTTCTTCTGTTCTCGCACACGCGTTCAGAGATGCCCTGATCGCGGGCATCGTCGCATTCGGGCTGTTCATACTTTTGCTCGGATTTCTCACCGACGACCAGCGCGGGCCGTTGCGCCTGCTCCCGCGCCCCGTTCTGCTTGCATACGCAGTAGGCGTCGTTTTCGCGGGGCGGTTTATCGTTTCGGTGATCTATCACTACGCCGCCGCCCTTCGTTACTGGCTAGGCTTGATCGGGTCGGCAATCTGCGGCGCAGCCATCAAGTTCAAATGGCCGCTGCTGGCATTGATGCTCGTCATCGCGGGCGGCAGGATTTATTACGCGCCGCAGACCTGGCCGCTGACAGCGGTTGTCGCTGCGACGATCTTTATTGCCGTCCGCTTCGGGCTCAGCGCGGCGTTTCTCATGTTCGCAGCGCTTTTTCCGGTTGCGTTTTACGACAACCCCTACTTCCTCGGCATTGCGATCATCGCGCTGACCTACATCATGCTCGGCTGGGGGCTGAATATCGTAGTCGGCCTCGCCGGCCTGCTCGATCTCGGCTACGTCGCGTTCTATGCGGTCGGCGCTTACTCCTACGCGATCATCGCGCAGACCTATGGCTGGTCGTTCTGGGTTTGCCTGCCGCTCGCGGGCCTGTTCGCCGCCTTCTTCGGCATCCTGCTCGGCTTTCCGGTATTGCGGCTGCGCGGCGACTATCTCGCGATCGTAACGCTCGCGTTCGGCGAAATCGTGCGCATCGTACTGCTGAACTGGGTTTCCTTCACCAACGGGCCGAACGGCATAGGCTCCATCCCGCGCGCGAGTTTCTTCGGGATACCCTTCAATGCGAACGACGACGGCTTCGCCGCAAGGTTCGGGCTGGAGTTCGATCCGACGCACCGGACGGTGTTTCTGTTCTACGTGATTCTCGTGCTTGCGCTGCTGACGAACTGGGTCACGATCCGGCTCCGAAAGCTTCCCGTCGGCCGCGCATGGGAAGCGCTCCGGGAAGACGAGATCGCCGTGCGTTCGCTCGGCATCAACCCGACCAACACGAAACTCACGGCCTTTGCCATCGGCGCGATGTTCGGCGGGTTCGCGGGCGCCTTCTTCGCGACCCGCCAGGGCTTCATCAGCCCCGACTCCTTCACCTTCCCCGAATCCGCGTTAATCCTCGCAATCGTCGTGCTCGGCGGCATGGGCTCGCAGCTTGGCGTAGCGATCGCCGCGACGGTGATGACCGCGAGCTTCGAGCTGTTCCGCGAATTCGAGCAGTTCCGTCTCGTGATTTTCGGCTTCGCGATGGTTGCGATCATGGTCTGGCGCCCCCGCGGCCTTGTTTCCACGCGCGATCCGACGGCCTATCTGAAAGAACGTAAGACGATCTCGGTCGAGCATGTCGCGGAGGGCCGCGGTTGATGTCAGGCACACCGATCCTCTCGCTCAACGCGCTCACCATGCGCTTCGGCGGATTGCTCGCGATCGACGACCTCTCGTTCGAGGCGAAGCGCGGCGACATCACGGCCCTGATCGGCCCGAACGGAGCCGGCAAAACCACCGTCTTCAACTGCATCACGGGCTTCTATCGGCCGACTTCAGGCGGCATTCGCGTCACGCGCGATGACGGAAAAGTCTTCGCGCTGGAAAAACTCCCCGACTTCAGGATCGCGCAGCGCGTTCATGTCGCGCGCACGTTCCAGAATATCCGTCTGTTCGCGGGCATGACCGCGCTCGAAAACCTGCTCGTCGCGCAACACAACACGCTGATGCGGAAATCGGGCTACACGATCTTCGGCTTGTTCGGTACGCCGGGCTATCGCAACGCCGAGCGTGAAGCGATCGAACTTGCGCGCCACTGGCTTGCGAAGACGCAGTTGATCGAGCGCGCCGACGATCCGGCAGGGAGCCTGCCCTACGGCGCGCAACGGCGGCTCGAAATCGCGCGCGCAATGTGCACGAAACCGGTTCTCCTGTGCCTCGACGAGCCGGCCGCAGGACTGAACCCGCGCGAGTCCGACGAACTCAACATTCTTTTGCGTTCGATCAAAAACGAGACAACGACTTCGATCCTGCTCATCGAGCACGACATGAATGTCGTCATGGAGATTTCCGACCGCGTCATCGTGCTCGACCACGGCAGGAAGATTTCCGAGGGCACGCCGGAGTTCGTCCGCAACGACCAGAAAGTGATCGCCGCCTATCTCGGTGTCGAGGAAGACGCCGTGGACCAGGCCGAAGCGGAGGTGCGCGCATGAGCGAGCCCCTGCTCTCGATCAAAGGCGTGTCCGCGTACTACGGCAGCATCGCTGCGTTGAAAGGCATCGATGTCGAGGTGATGCCGGGCGAGATCGTGACCATCATCGGCGCGAACGGCGCCGGAAAATCGACGCTCATGATGACGATCTGCGGCAATCCGCAGGCGCGCGAAGGCCGGATCCTGTTCGAAGGCCGGGACATCACGCATCTTCCCACTTATCAGATCATGCGGATGAAGATCGCGCAGTCGCCGGAGGGCCGGCGCATCTTCCCGCGCATGACCGTGTTCGAAAACCTGCTGATGGGCGCCGCCACCGCCGAAGGCGGCGATTTCAAAAAGGACCTCACGCGGGTCTATTCGCTGTTTCCGATCCTGGAACAGCGCTCCAGCCAGCGCGGCGGCACGCTTTCCGGCGGCGAACAGCAAATGCTTGCGATCGGCCGCGCGCTGATGAGCCGTCCGCGCCTGCTCCTGCTGGACGAGCCATCGCTCGGTCTCGCGCCGCTCATCGTGCGCCAGATTTTCAACGCCATCCGCGAACTTAATCAGCAGGAAAAACTCACGATTTTTCTGGTCGAGCAGAACGCTTTTCATGCGCTCAAGCTCGCGCATCGCGGATACGTCATGGTGAACGGAAAAATCGCCATGGCGGGCACCGGCAAGGAACTGCTCGAAAAACCCGAGGTCCGCAGCGCCTATCTGGAAGGCGGACGGTAGAAATACGGCGCGCAACGGGTTTATAAAAACCCGTGACAAGCGGCGATTTCCCGCCAAGAATAGACACAACTATTTTCGCAACATCGCATTGTTTCAGAGGGAGAAACTATGAAAAGCGCACGTCTCGTCGGCTTGCTTGCCGCCGCAAGCCTGCTCGCGGCAGCTACCGCCCAGGCTCAAACTACCGTCGGCGTTGCCGGTCCCATGACCGGACAATACGCATCATTTGGCGAGCAGCTTCGCAACGGCGCGAGCCTCGCGCTTGAAGACATCAACGCTGCCGGCGGCGTGCTGAAGCAGCAGTTGAAGCTCGTGGTTGGCGACGATGCTTGCGATCCCAAGCAGGCGCGGTCGACCGCGGATCGGCTTGTCGGCCAGAAGGTGCCGGTCGTATTCGGCCACTTCTGCTCGTCGTCCTCGATCCCGGCATCGGAAGCCTACGCGGAAGGCAACGTGCTCCAGATCACACCCGCTTCCACGAACCCGACCTTCACCGAGCGCAAGCTCTGGAACGTGTTCCGCACCTGCGGCCGCGACGACCAGCAGGGCGCCCTCGCCGGCAAATATCTTGCCGACAACTTCAAGGGCAAGAAGATCGCGATCCTCGACGACAAGTCGACCTACGGCGCGGGCTTAGCTAACGAAACCAAGAAGGCACTGAATGCGCTCGGCGTAAAGGAAACGCTGCGTGAATCGTATACGCAGGGCGACAAGGACTTCACCGCGCTCGTCTCGCGCATGAAGGCGGCCGACATCGATATCGTCTTCGTCGGCGGCTATCACACGGAGTCGGGCCTGATCCTGCGCCAGATGCGCGACCAGGGCATGAAGACGTTGCTGATGGCGGGCGATGCGCTTGCGGACAAGCAGTTCGCCTCGATCACCGGCCAGCACGCCGGCGGCGTGCTCATGACCTTCGGCTCCGACCCGCGCAACCGTCCGGCTGCGGCCGAGGTCGTGAAGAAGTTCAAGGCCAAGGGCATCGATCCGGAAGGCTACACGCTCTACACCTACGCCGCGATGCAGATCTGGGCGGCGGCCGTGGAAAAGACCGGCTCGACCGATCCGAAGAAGGTTGCGGCAACGATCCGCGCCGGCAAATGGAATACGGTGCTGGGCGAGATTTCCTACGACGCCAAAGGCGACATCACGGTCACGGACTATGTGATGTACGAGTGGAAAGCCGACGGCACCTATGCCGAGTTGAAGAAGTAAGCTTCTTCACAACGAAATGAAAAGCCCGCCGGAAACGGC
>Ga0164290_1000539_pt1 | contig 115026 bp, 80 predicted proteins | sample Micstemetagenome_FD_108782 | JGI IMG/M metagenome (GOLD analysis project Ga0164290, IMG submission 108782) | Contaminated culture microbial community from soil near Moab, Utah, USA - Microcoleus steenstrupii SON62 (Illumina Assembly) | ecosystem: Environmental > Terrestrial > Soil > Soil crust...
GCAAAGGATATTACTTCCTTTAGAAGTAGTGATAATATCGTTACTGATGGACAAAATCGTCATCAAAACGGTATCCGATGTTACACATCCATTTGCAGTATCTATTGCTTGGAAAATCAAATTGGTTGTATTCGGAGCAATGAAATTCGTGATTTGAGCTGTTGGGTCAGAAACTGCCGTTGGTGGTATCCATTGGTAAGTATAATTGTTTGAGCCTATTAGGCTCCCACGCATAACTGCGGTGTCAGCACCACATAGAACTCGGTCATTTCCAGCAAACACTGTTGGTGGAGGTACAATTTGTACAAACACCGAATCGCCACCACTACAACCAGTTGCGTCTTTGACTTGTACGCCATACCAACCTTCCGTTGAGACCGTTGTTTGTCGAGTATTCGAACCATTTGTCCATGTGATTTCGGTATAGCCAACGCCCACGTCGAGTGTTACCGATTCGTTCGGGCAAATGCGAACGGTTCCGAGAGATGGTACCACTGTATTCTTTTTACTTTCTGTGATGGTTGGTTTGATGCTACTTGAAATCGTTATGTTGACAGTTGTATCAAATTTGCACGAACCTACCGTTACTGTCGTAGTCAATTTCACAGAACCAGTAGGACCAGCACCCCAAACTACTGTCGCTTCATTTGTTCCTTGTCCAGAAGTGAGATTTCCACCAACAATTTCCCACAGATAGGTTGTATTTGGAATTTGATTGACGGTATAGGTTTTTGTTGCATTTGGACACGCCGTTGTTTGGAAGGCGATTGGCAGACGTGGTTTCGGAGTTACGGTTACAAGTACCGAATCAAATGCCACACATCCAGTTGGGAAGAGTCCAGCCACATAATATGTGGTCGTAACTGTAGGAAAGACCGTTGGATTTCCGATTGTGGTGTCAGAAATATGTCGTGCATTCACCCAACGAAACTGGTTCGCACCATTGGCTGAAAGTTGTACAGAATCACCCTCACAAATGGTTGGTGCAGTACCAAGTGTAATAGTTGGAGCAGGTAATGCTTGAATGTTCACTGTGTCGTATCCAATACATCCATTGATATCAGTTACCCGAAGAATATAGGTTGTATTCGTTGATGGAGCAGCGATTGGACGTTCGATTTTGTCATTGGAAAGACCTGTCGCAGGCGTCCACAAAAAGCTATAATTCGGAGTTCCACCAGTCGTTTGACGTCCAATTTGTACCCCATTCCCACCACACGACACCGTATCAGGTCCCGCATTAGCAATAGGTTGCTTGTAACTTGCTATAATTATTGAATCGGTAGTTTCACATCCAAATTTATCAAACCCACGTACGAAATACTTGATTGAATCCAGAAGAACAGTTGCAGTAGTTTGCCCAGATGTAGTATCTGATAATCCGAAAGAAGGAGACCAACGATAGGAGATTCCTGGTAATTGTGCATTACCTAATAGTACTGTTTCACCTTTACAAAGCGTAAGAACAGGTCTTGATCCAATTTTAACATCTGGATTTGATCGAACAGTTATCAGTCTTCTTGACGTATCATACGCACAAAATGCTCCTCTGAAAATAATTAGTCTCACAAAATAATTACCTGCATTTTGATATACGTGAGATACAGTTCGACTAGTGTCATTGGCACCATCGCCATATTCCCATTTGTAGGAAGTGGCAGATGGGTCAACTAATGCACGTAAATTCGCTACTTCACCCTTGCAAAAGGTAGTTTTTCCATAAATTCCAGCGGTATCTAAGCCACCTATAATAGTTTGCGAAAAGTCGCCACCTGCTGTCATTGTATATCCCTGAAATTTGGTTGTACCATGTATTGAAGCTGTAAAACCAGACATATCATTATAAATTCTCAGTAATTCGTTTTGAACAATATAATGTTGGTAAGTTGCATAGACTGGATTTCCAGGAAGAATTCGCCAGTAATTTACATTAATTGGATTACCATTTATTCGAGTAACTCCTCTTTCATCATATTTTACAACAATATTAACAGTTGATATGTCGCTCGAAATAAAACGATTTCCTACAGGAGCATAAATAGCTGCGTACCGTTGTAATTGAGAAACGGCACTAAGAATTGTCATTGTAGGGACAGAATTAGATTGAGGATTACAACCCCCACCACGAGTAAAATGGGCAAGTAAAAATGGCTTGTTTCCATTTATGTAAGAAAACGAATCCGTTCTCATTTCGACAAATTGACCTAAATTCAATGGTTGACCAATATTCCGCCCATCCATTCGAATTTGGGTTCCATTCTGCACTGCTAAAGCTCGAATAATAGAGCCAGAAGTATATAGATATTTTGGAATAACATATGCTGATCCTAATACAGCATCTGGAGGTATTTGTTCCCATAAATAGTTGCTTGGCCCACACCCGCCTATATTTGTTTGAGGTGAGGAAGTGAATACTGCAATTGGATTACAATATTTTGTGCCAATTCCTCGAACTCTACTTCCTGTTAAATCATTATCACTTCTAACCATAAATGTTTGTCCTCTTTGTAGGGTAACCATAAATGGAATGTTTGGAACCCTACCTTCTTCAGTAGTTGTGCTTGGAGTAATTTCTACTAATGTTGAATCACTCGTTGCAACAATAAGAAATTGAGTTTTTGCATTACCTTCTTTCCGCGAAATAATATAATATTCTCGACCTAAAGAGGAATTTGGAAAAATTACTGTTGCATCTAATCCTAATGAATCTGACATTGATGATGCATAAACATTAACACTATCTTCGGCATATATATACACGCTTTTTTTCTGAACAAACTCAGAAAAAACAACCTCCATAGATTCATTAAGTACTTCACCAAAGAAAAAATTATTAGTGTCATTCAAACGAAATGGGTACCTTTTGTTATTGTATTCATAGTATCCACTGGTCGGTTTTGTTCCAAAAATGTAAATATTACAATTTGTAAATAATTCATATCCTAAAAAATCTCTTACTGGACTTCCATTGTCAGGCCATGAAATCCAAAATTCTTTCCCACGAGTTGAACGCGCAGGGGTTTGCGTGTAAACTGATTCAACTAGAATGATTACACTTATGAAGCATAGTAAACAAAAAAATATCGTTGCTTTTCGTTGTAATATGTTCATATTTACTTATTTCAAAAGTTGAAATGGATAGGCAAATGATCTTTTGGAAGTAATGATTTCCAAAAAATACATTCCTATTGAATATTGATTCACATTCAACGTAAATTCTGTTTGTTTGTTCATTGGGTAAGTCATTACAGATTCTCCCAATATATTTTTGATTGAAACAGAATACAGTTGTTCATTTTCATTTGTTTTTATGCGAATAGTTGCAATGCTACTTACTGGATTTGGAATGATTTCTACTCCAATGCGTTCGCTTTCAAGTACCGAAGAAATAGAATTTGTTGTAAATACTATTACTTCAGACCATTGACCAAGATTTTTAGAAGAATTTGATTTCACTTGCCAATAGTATTTTGTTTCTTTTTCGAAGGATTTATATTCGAAACTGGTTTGTGTCATTCCACTTACGTTCACAACAGTTGTTGTAAAGGTACTGTCTTTTGTAATCATTAGGTCGTAACTTTCCGCACCATTGACTGGCTGCCAGTTAAAGTTTATAGCTGTAGGAGCAATAGTTGCGTCGTTTGCTGGTTGGAGTAAATTGGGCTTTGCTAGAATAGTCAGAAAATCCCAAGTATCTGACCATTCACCAAATTCACCGTCTTTGCGAGTGCGTGTCTGCCAATAGTACCGACGGTTATGCTCTAAATTTTTGATGTCTGTTTGCAATACATTTACTAAGGGAGATCGTTCCAAAACCGTTGTAGTAAAATTAGGCACAGTCGAAACTCTGACCGAATAACCATCTACTTCTGTTGCAGGATTCCAATGAAGTAAAGTATCGATTGGAACGCCAATCGCATTTGAGTCGGGGTAGCGTTGAGTGACCATTGGCAGTCCAGGAAGGCGGAATGTCCACACATTCGACCATGCTGTCGTGTCATCACTGACCAATTGTTTTACTCGCCAATGATAGGTTGAATTTTGTTTGAGAGTATTAGTTCCATCGTAAAAATAGCTGGTATCTAAATATCCAACAATGTCTTCAATGAGATTAGAAAAGTCTGGTTTATCTGACAATTGAAAGAACGAAATTGTACTCAACTGCCCTTGACGACGCCATTTGAAGTTAAGAAGCTTCGGTGCATCAGCCAATTTATTGGGAGGTTCAATTAATAGTGGTTTGGTTTGAGTAGTAAATCTCCACACCGATGAAGGAACGTTAATTACGTCGGTACTTGAGGATACTGTCCAGTAGTAGATCTTGTTTTTTTCTAATTTTGGAACGTGCAGAAACGTATCCAAAACAGTTGAAGAATCCACAATGGTATTGAAAAACTGTGGATTATTGGACAAACTAACAGTATAAGCATTATTCCCTTCCAAGTGATTCCACCGAAGAGTAACTGCAGTATCTGTCACTGAAGAAGCAGAATCTGGGAAGACCTTTTTAAGCGTTGTATCTAGTACCAAAATTGTGCGAACATCTGACCAAGTATTTGATTTTGGACCGTGAAGAGCTTGGGCTCTCCAATAGTATAATTTGTTTTTTACTAACCAATTAGTATTATAAACTGTATCAGGATAATTATAAACATTGACAAAAAAATTTGTTTTAAAATCTATATCTGTGGAAACATGAATGTTATAATTTACCTCACCCTTAGGTCTAGTCCATTGTAGAAAGGTAGGTTTGATTGTCGAAATATAACTTTCTGTTGGATAAAGTAAATCAACAAGTGGATTAAAGGTTGTAAAATACCAATCAAATGTTTTGCTTTTACATCCACTATCACATAATAATACAACCCATTTATAGGTGGTATTGAATTTCAAGAAATTTGAATAATTATATGTTGTATCTAATAAAATTGCTTTCGACCTGTAGAAGAGAACAGTATCAAATTGATTATATACAGTTAGTAGGTAAATACCATCTTGAGGAGCAAACCATTTGAAATTTGGTTGAAGTGTATAAATAACTGAATTATTTTCAGGTTCAATGGAAAAATCAATTGTATTTCTACAAAATCTATAAATACATTGTTCACCCATTGCGGGTGAAGAACTTTCGATGTAATTTACATTTGAATCAATATCTATATCTGACACTTTAGGTAATGAAACTTTTTTATTTTGATCTAAATTACAAAAAACATTAATATTTACAAAATGTAATGCTAGAAAACAAAATATAAAAATAGTTCTTATATTTTTCATATTTTTTCAACAATCCTCAATGAATGAACGAAAATATATCTGATTATAGGTATTCATAGTACTACTTTGACTGAAAAAGGTTCCATTTTTTACATCAAATTACGAAAATATTTTGTGAAAACAATAGGTTTTTTGTATGAAAGGGTGTGATTTGGTAACGTAAGGATTATCACCCCTCTCCCCCAACCCTCTCCCCAAAAGGGCGAGGGAGTTGTGATAAAAGGGTTTGTGTTTCTATAAATATGTGACCACTCTGTGGTCAGAAGACCCACCCCGCTACTTTGTGGCACCCCTCAAGAGGGGAACCTAAGCATCTTGTTTTTGAGACGCCCATTTAGAGCGTCTCTACAGATATGATGAAATTCTTACTGTATCATTATGGATGTTCGGAGTTTTTTACCATTTTTGAGGGTAAGTTCAAGGAATCGAATTCCTGTTGGAAGCCCTTTAAGCGATAATGTGGTTTGTGTATTTGATTGATAGAGAATTGGAATACTCAAAGTGTTTCCTAAAATATTTGAAGATACTACTTCAATAACCTCTTCTTGCAATCCTGTTATATGCACAATTTCGTTTGTTGGGTTTGGATAGAGTGTAAACTCTTTTTCAGTGTTGTTGACTGAAACAGGAACCACTCCGATTTCGATGTTATCGACAAACCATCCACGAGAATGTTGAATTGGTCCCGAGACAAAGACAAATCGAACTACTATGGTATCACTGGCTGTCGCTGGTAAATCAAGTACAGTATATTTCCAGGCATCTTGAGTTAGTTGATTTGCTTCCCAAGGAGAATAATCCGTTGCATTTCTGGTAGAAATTGTTGTCCAAGTGCGACCCATATCGTTGGATATTTGAACAAAACCAGTATCAGAACGGTGTATAAATGCTGACTCCCAAAAGAGTAATTTTGGGGATTGTTGTCCATTTTGAAAGACTGGGAATAACAACATAGTATCTTGTTGATTTGCACGATAATTTGTGTTTGGTACATTTTTCATAGAAAATCCTTCATTCCCTAAGAAAAATTCATTCGTTCTTCCCCAACGTCCACGTTTAAAATACTTTTTCTCTTTTTCATTAACATCATCATAGAATGAAGTAGTAAATGGTCCTGAAAACACTAATGTTCCATTACTCAATCCACTTGTATTTTTTGGAGTTGATCCATCTGCTGCTTTTAATTGATACACATACCAGCCTATTTCATCAGGTATATCAGTAAAGAAAATCGTTTTATTGGTATCAGATGAATTGACTGTTACTTCTTTTAAAAAGACGCTATCTCTAAAGATTTGTACCGACGATAAATTGACCAATGCAGTTAACGAATCTTCACGCAACCGTGGCATTTGAGCAGCGATAGAAATTTCTCTTGTTTCTGAACCGTTCGAATATAAAATCGTTGGTTTGTCAGGGTTTGGAGAACCTCCAGCGAATGCAGAACCATGACGAGGAGCAGAAGAATCACTTCCGCTCACCACTACCAAATCATAGTGATATTCTTTGTACTGTTGTAAACCTGTATCAAGATAGCTTTGCATATTTCCCGGAACTGATGCGATAAAGACTGAATCTCTGTAAATCGAATACGAAAAATCATTAGGAAACAACGATTGACCAAATGATCTTTGCGTTGGTATTAACCATTGCAACAATAGGTTTGTTGGTTGGTTAGGTAAAGTACGTACGTTAAAGTTTGGAACAGGTATTGGTGCATTGACATTTATATAAGCAGTATAGACATCATTATCATCGAGACTCGACCCATTTGCAGAATTACGCATATCTACCCAAGATGGATAGACTTTTCCTGAATTAAATGCACAGCCAGAATAATCACCAGCAAAAGTACCACCAAATGGATTGCGTCGTAAATCCATAGCAACATCTGAAACTTGTCTATCTGTCCAAGAATCTCCTCCGTCTTTTGAATAGCTAACATAACACTCTACCATCATATTCGTAGGGTCATTGCGGGAATCTGAATACATTACTGCTATTTCACCATTGGTAGGGTCTAATGCTAACCAGGGCCAGAATTGATCGTTTGTAGTATCAGAATGGATTATTTTAGGAGTAGACCATGTATTTCCATTATCTGTAGATTTAGAAAAATAGATATTTGGTACTCTATCGGCTGACCAAACTAAATATACATTTCCATACCCTAACGTATTCTGAGTTACATTACAAGCAAATGTAGGATAACTTTCTGCTCTTACTGTTCCTTTTAACCTATTTTGTGTAGCACCGTTTATAGTTGAAGGAACTCCTTGTGGATTCTTTCTATGGATAATTCTAGGAGAAGTAAACGTCATTCCTTGATCAAAAGATGCGGCAAATCCAATACCTTTTTCAATCCCATGATTCCACACTACATACAATTCACCTTGTGGTCCTGTACAAGCCAAAGGAAAACTTTGACCAAAGGTTGTGTCTTCAGAACTGCCTGAAAGTTTATCACTTACATTGACTACTTCTAACCAAGTTGTACCCTCATTTGTCGAACGTGAGAGAACAATTTGTGTAGAAGAATCACGAGGTATTACACGTTTCCAAGGAACAGTCAACCAACCTTTTGTAGGAGATGTTTGAGAATTATCAACATGAACATAATATTTATCTTCAAATGCAGAATCTAAAGTTGGTTCATCCGTATGAACAATAACAGGTTTATGTCTCATATCCCATGTAAGTCCACCATCACGAGTTCTACTTATAAATACACCATTTCTTCCTGAGAGAACTCCATTTGCACCAGTTCCAATATTATTAAAACCTCCATAACAGAGATACCCAATACCTTCGAGAGAGTAGGCAACAGATGGGTCATTCGTAGATCGCCATGCAGCATTATTGAAAGGCTTGCCAAGATTAGAATTTGTCCAAGTTTTACCACCATCTTGAGAAACATACACCCAAGTAGAAGAATTAGCTCTATAATCAACCGCAGAAGATAGTAAATTTAATGGGTTAGTTGGATTAACTGCAATAGAAGACTCATTCTGAGTCGGATTAGGATCATTACCATCTAAAGCCATAGAAATATTGACAAAATACGATGGGATTTGTGAAGACTGTAATTCCGTTGGAATCAAAAAAGGACGTAGATTACCAATTTTTTTTGCGTATTTACCTACACCAATTGATTGAGAATTTTGTTCCGGCAAAGGATGAGCTCTATTCATCATTGATTGAAAACGAGCATCAATTATTTCTTTGTCTTTGGATTGAGAAAACAAAGAAACAGTTAAAAAAAATAGTATGAGTGGTAGTAATTTTTTCATAGTTAAATACCTGTTGAAATGTATGAACAAAACAATTTACGATTTTTTTAGAACATAGCTGTATTTTTTGGAAATCATATTAAAAATTAGAAAAAAAAAGACGTCTTTTGGGACGTCTTTTTGAAGTAGTAATATGAGTAATTATCTCAAAAAGTCTAAAAGAGATTGTTGAAACAAATTAGAACCCACTTTTAAAGAATATTGGAGAGTTAACTCAGTTTTTTGCAAATCGGTTACTGTTTTTGCATAATCTGTATCAACTTCTCGAGATTTGAATTCTCGAAGTCGTGTTAATTCCGTATCTGATTGGTCTGACATTGTTTGTAAACGAATTATTTGCATTCCAACGTTAGAAATTGCAGCATTCATTTCATCATATTTTTTTGAAATTTCTTTGATAGATTCAATGACAATTTCTAATTCATTTGAAGTATAATTCTGATTTTCTTCCTTTGGAGTTCCATCTTCGTTAAATGCCATTGCATTGTATAATTTGACGACAGTATCAAAAACGGATGTTCCATTCGTACCTCCAAAGGCTGTATCTGCAGTTACATTGACTTGTTCAGTAGAAGTTACAGAAGTATTCACTAATCGAGATTGAAAATTACCTTTGAATAAGACTGTAAGACCTGACTGATTTGAAAGATCTGGAGTTGCATTCACAATTTGAAAAGGATTGGTATCAATTTCACCTGCTACCACACCAGGAGGAAGAACTGTTGGAGCTTCGATTGACTCCGCTGTAGTTTTTGTACCAGAAAACAAATATTTTCCATCAAAGTCTTGGTTTGCACTTCGAATCAAATCAAACAATTTATTTTTAACATTTACAGCTAAAGTTGGTATTTTATCAAAATTAGTTGCATTGGTAGTTTCTTGAGCCGTCATTCTAATTTCAATAAGACTTTCTGCAACAAATGATAAAGCTTCTTCAGAAGCACGAAGTTCATCTAAAGCTCTATCGATAGAAACTTGGTGTTTTTCTGAACGAGCAATGAGGTTTGAAATCTGTCCTGCAGCAGCGAATTTTTCCGGAGTATTGGAAACACTGGTTAATTGTGAGCCAGTTTGTAATTGAACCTGTTGATTAAAACGTTTTGCCTGCAATTGTTGCATTGAACGTTCGAATGAAAAGGTCATAGAATTAAGAGTAGTTCTCATACGAATATCTTACCTTCCTAAGTTGATAATGGTGAGTAAAAGTTCATTAGAAGTAGTAATAACTCTAGCAGAGGCTTGAAATGCTCGTTGAAATTTCATCAAATCTACTGTTTCTTCATCAAGATTAACCCCATGAGCATTTTCTCGTTGAATTGTTAATTGCTCAGAAACGAGATTAAATGCAGTAACTCCAGTGACAGCATCAGCACCAATATTTCCTAATTCTGAATAGGTATGATTCAAAAAGTTTGCTGCTGAACGACCTGAGATAATCGATTGATCAGTAGACAAATTAGAGATTGCTCGAGCGATATTTGCATTTCCTGGTTCATTTGGAGCATCAGACAACGCTAATCTTCTTGGTTGACCATTAATGGACGTTGCAATTTGAATATTTCTCGCTGAAATCGCACCACCACCTTGAGCTTCAAAGAAATTTAACCCTGGAGGTGGACCTGTAGGATCGTCCAAGCCATATCCTGTTGAAAATTCAGCATTAATTCTAGTACCAATAGCATTTGCCAAATCATTAAATCTACTCATTATTGAATAACCACCACTCGAATCTTGGTCATCTAAGGTTTGATTATAATGTTGCAAAAATGAAGCAAATTCTCCAGAATTAGGCGTAACTACTGACAATTGATTCCCAAAGTTATCAACTCGTGCAATAAATGCAGTTCGCTCTCCATTTGGAGCAACAGATTCACGTAAATCAAGATTGTAACTTTCTGTACCGGCAATCACTGGCATATTACCTAAATTTATATTGATTGCCCCACCTCTATCATTAGAAACTGTTACATCTCCGTATTTTGCAAGTTTGATGAGCAATTCAGAGCGTTGATCTACAAATATTGCAGCAGCTTCTTCTGTCGGAAATTTACCAATTTCTTTATTCAGATTTGCTATTTCTGTAGTAATTCTATTGACTTCTTGTAGACTAAAACGTGTTTTTACAAACATATCTGCTCGTAATTCATTTACTCTTTGATCAATATCACGAAATTGTTTGACAACTGAATCTGCTTTGGTTAGAATCAAGGAACGTAAGCCAATATCTTCAGGTTTTAGAGAAGCTTGTTCGAAAGCAGTGTAAAGTTGTTCTATTGCAAAATCCAATCCACCATCAGAAGGTTCACCTAATAATGTTTCAATTCTTTGTACTACTGTAGAATCTAAGGTAGATTTGTTTAAACGTGAGGTGTTATCACGAAAATCTCTTTCGAAGAAAAAATCTCGATACGAACGAACTGCCTCTGGAAACACTCCATTACCTTGTTGCCCCCCCTTGGTTGACTGAGCAAAATTCTCAGTTAGAACAGCAGCTCTACGTGCATAACCGGGAGTATTGACATTGGAAATGTTATTTGACACAACATTTTGAGCAAATTGTTGAGCAAGTACTCCACGTTTTCCTATATTTAGTGATCTGAATGACATAAGGTTCTATACGGTTACGTTACACATAGAAGGATCTCTAAAATCTCCTCCACTTTTGATAACAGAGATTAAATCTTGAATGGAATTAGAAGCTCTATTGAGTAAATATCTATTAATGCTATTTATACCTCGAAGTTTGGAAAACAAAGCTGCAATTTGAATTTTCGTCATATCAAAAAGTTTTGCTTGTTCTTGAGGTAATTTTGTTTGAACTTCAGAAAGTGTCATAACTTGTGCTTCTCTTGCCGAAAGAGAAAGCATAGAAGCTATAAAGCGAATCCTCATTTGTTCAAGTGTTCTTAAATCAGCAGAAAGCTTTTGTTGCTTTCTAGTGATTTCTTCTAATTGTTCAATATTATAGGAAACAAGTGCAACTCGTTGACTATTTCCATATTCAACTAATTCTTTAAGAATCTGAACTTCTTCTTGTAACAATGTATGTAATTCTTCTGCAAGTGTCATGCTAACTTTATCGGTTTTTTTTTGAAAGAATTGAGAAAAAATTCTAAATATTTTGTCACTTCATTCAAAAACAGTACCAAATTCAAATTTTCGTATACTTTAAGAAAATAACTATGCTAGTTTGGAATTGATAAATAAATGCCGTATATTTGTGGCTATCAAAATTTTTCCTGCGTAAATGAAACATTCTACGCTGTTTACTAACAACCATAGGATAGGTTACAAATGAGTAATCGAAAGTTATACGAAACGACATTTATCGTGAATGCAGCATTGGAAGATGCAGACATTCATACAATTGTCAATAGAGTTCAAAGCTTCATCGAAGATAAAGGTGGAGAAATCGTTGAAATCAATCACTGGGGACGTCGCAGATTGGCATACCCAATCAACAAAAAATTTAATGGTTACTATGTGTACATCGCCTTCAATGCTGTACCTTCAACCATCCCACAAATGGAACGATTTATGATTTTAGATGATGGTATTATGCGTCATTTGACGATGGTACTTTCTCAAAAATTACGTACATTCCGTATCGAAAGAGCTGCTGCAAAACAACTTCTTGCTGAAAAAGAAGCGAATGAAGCTGCCTCTGCTGAAGTTGTGGTTACTACAAATGAATCATCAATAACTGAATAAAGGATAAGAACATAATGCAAATTATATTACGACAAGATGTCGAAAACTTAGGTTCAATTGGTGATATTGTAAAAGTAAAAGATGGGTACGCTCGTAACTATCTTATCCCTCAAGGATTTGCTTATTTTGCGACTCCAGGTGCTATCAAAGCTTTAGAAGTTGAAAAACAAATTCACATTGCTAAAATGTCTAAAATCAAAGAAAATGCTGAAGTTTTGGCTGTGAAATTAGCAGATTTACAATTGACAATTCCAATGCAAACTGGTGAAGGTGGTAAAGTATTTGGTACTGTAACACCTCAAATGATTTCTCAAGAACTTACTGTACATGGTTATGATATTGATAGACGCAAAATCAATATTGAACAACCAATTCGTTCATTAGGTGTATTTGATGTGAAATTGAAACTACATGCAGATGTTTCTGCTACAATTAAAATTTGGGTTATTAGCACTGACTAATCTTCCATTTTTATTTGTACCTTTGTAAATCGTAGGAAACTTTCCTACGATTTTTTTTTGTTTATCAACATATGAAACATATAGTAATTGCAGGTGGCTCTGGTTTTATTGGTACAGCATTGGCTAATATTCTTCACCAAAGTGGCTACAAAGTGTATGTACTATCTCGAAAAGAATCCAAAGATTTTCCTACCTATTCTCGAATTCAATGGAATGCAACCACCATAGGAGATTGGACGAAATTCATTCATTCGGCAAGTGCTGTTATACAGTTAACTGGAGCTAATGTTGGAACAAAACGATGGAGTGAACAATATAAATCTGAAATTCTTTCAAGTAGAGTTGATTCTACTGCCTTATTAGTTTCAGTTATCAACAATTCAACCTCACCTCCAGAAACCTTTATTTCTGCTTCTGGTGTTGGATACTATGGTGATGTACCATTTTCTACTATTTGTGATGAGAATCACAACAATGGAAATGATTTTTTGGCAAGAGTTTGTTCACTGTGGGAAGTAGCTACAACTTCATTAAGAAATGATGTCAGAAAGGTTACCATACGAATTGGAGTAGTTTTAGATCCAAACGAGGGTGCATTAGCAAAACTTGCTCTACCCTATAAATATTTTGTGGGAGGATGTCTTGGAAGTGGGTATCAAACTCTTTCTTGGATTCATAGAGAAGATTTAGTAAAAATATTTTTGTTTGCACTTGAGAATACTTCTGTGCTAGGAGTTTATAATGCTTCAGCACCACATCCAGTTAGTATGAATGAATTTAGTTCTACTATTGGAAGAGTCCTACAAAGACCATCATTTTTTCCTGTTCCAGCTTTTGCTTTACGATTACTTTTAGGCGAAATGAGTAGCATTGTTTTATGTGGACAAAATGCACCACCATTACGATTACTTGAACACGGATTTACGTTTGAATACGAAAAATTAGAGCCTGCCATAAGGAATTTGCTCAAATAGGTACGAACGAGGCAATATTTTTCGTACTTTTGTTTCATTAGGAAAAAAAATTATTCTATCAACATACTCAAAAAGCACACATGACTGTTGAAATTGTTATGCCCAAAATGGGAGAATCCATCCAAGAAGGTAAGGTTCTTCAATGGCTAAAAAAAGAAGGCGAAAAAATTGAACGCGATCAACCAATACTGGAAATTTCTACAGACAAAGTAGATACGGAAGTTCCAGCTCCAGTAGACGGTATATTAGTAAAAATTTTAGCACAACCTGATGACACTGTTGAAGTAGGTGTGGTTGTAGGAATTATAGAAACTGATGTGAATGCTGCTGTATCTGGTGGTTCATCAGCTCCTGCACCTGCAAAAGCACCAGAACCTGCTCCAGCTCCTGCTCCTGCTCCTACACCAGCTCCTGCTCCAGTTGCTGCTGCTCCAGCACCTGCTCCTGTAGTTTCTGCTCCAATACCAGCACCTATCCAAACAAATGGAGTTCAAACCTACGATATTCCTCGTGAATCAGGCTCTCGTTTCTATTCGCCATTAGTTCGTTCTATTGCTGAATCTGAAAAAGTTTCTGTTCAAGAATTAGATACTATCACAGGCACTGGTATCGACGGAAGAGTAACAAAAGTTGACTTATTAGGATATATACAAAATAGAACATCTGGTTCGAATGGTGTTGCGACTTCGGCACCTGCAGTTGTATATGCAACTCCAGCAGCGGCACCAACTCCTACACCTTCAGCTCCAACTGCACCTGAATTACCGAAAAATTGGGGAGATGATGTCGAAATCGTACCAATGGACCGTGTTCGCCAGTTGATTGCCGAGCATATGGTCAAATCAAAACAGACTTCTCCACATGTTACAAGTGTTCAAGAAGCAGATGTAACGAATATCGTTAAATTTAGAGAGAAAAATAAAGCAGCGTTTGAAAAACGTGAAGGTATGAAATTGACTTACACACCATTTTTTGCCAAAGCTGCAATTGATGGAGTGAAAGCATTCCCTGATGTGAATGTTAGTGTTGATGGAAAAAACATTGTTAAACACAAAAAACTCAATCTTAGTTTTGCAACTGCATTAGATGATGGCAATCTCATAGTACCAGTTATTAAAAATGCGGATGCGTTAAATATCACAGGATTAGCTCGTGCTGTAACTGATTTGGCAGGTCGTGCAAGATCGAAAAAATTAAGTCCAGACGACATCCAAGGTGGTACATTTACTATTACCAATGTTGGTACATTTGGTTCTTTGTTTGGCAATCCAGTCATCAACCAACCGCAAGTTGCAATTATGGGAATTGGAGCAATCCAAAAACGTCCGGTTGTTATTGAAGTGGAAGGAAACGATTTAATTGTTGTTCGTCATATGGTCTATATGTCATTAACATACGATCATAGAGTAGTTGACGGAGCTTTAGCAGGTCAATGTCTCAATGCAATTTGCAAATCGTTGGAAAAAATGAATGAAAATACTATAATGATGTAATTCACTTTTATCTATTACCCGATGTTTCTTTGGAACATCGGGTTTTTTTTTTTTGGAGTTGTAATATGAAAGTTGTTTCTTGGAATATTAATGGTGTCAGAGCCTCAGTAAAAAAAGGTCTCATTGATTATATCGAACAAGAAAATCCAGATGTTCTATGTTTGCAAGAAGTTCGTGCCGAATTGGATACAATAGAAGATGTTTTTCACTATCCTGATGATTATTATGGATATTTTTACCCATGTGCAGTGAAAAAAGGGTATAGTGGTGTTGGTATTCTTACAAAACAAAAACCATTAGAAGTTCGCTATGGTTTTGGAGACCCTAAATTTGATAATGAAGGTAGAGTCATTCAAATAGACTTACCGGATTTAACCATTATGAGTATATATTTTCCTAATGGAGGAACTGGCGATCATAGAGTCCAATATAAATTAGAATTTTATGATGCCCTCTTTGATTATTGTGAATCTTTACGTGCAAAGAAAAAGAATTTGCTCATCTCTGGTGATTACAATACAGCTCACAAAGAAATTGATTTGGCTCGACCAAAGCAAAATGTTGATACAAGTGGGTTTATGCCAATTGAACGTGAAAAAATGGATAAAATCATTGATATGGGTTATGTTGATACTTTCAGAGAATTTAGTAAAGATGGTGATCAATATACTTGGTGGTCAGTACAACAACGTGCCAGACCAAACAATGTCGGTTGGAGAATAGATTACCATATGGTAACTCAAGAATTATTACCTGCTGTTACGAAAAGTTATCACCAAGATCAACAAGAAGGTTCAGACCATTGCCCAGTTGTGATAGAATTAGGTTTGTAACACTTGTTACATTTGGATGCAATGCCAAAGACAACTCGTCATGAATCAATGAATTTGTGGCGAGTACTGTTCCATTACTCAGCAAATATTCATTGTTGTCATAGTGTGTAATTCTTCCTCCTGCTTCACGAACTATCAACATCCCCGCTGCAATGTCCCAAGGATTTAATTTTGACTCCCAATATCCATCAAATCTTCCTGCAGCGAGATATGCCAAATCTAATGCTGCTGAACCTAATCGTCTAAGTGGCAGTCCTAATTTAAGTATCGTTACGACATCATCTATACACCCATGAATATTTTCAGCAACGTTGTATGGAAATCCAGTTACTAAGATGGCATCTTTAAGCAAACTTGTTTTCGAAACCGATATTTTTTTTCCATTTAAAGTAGCACCTTCACCTTTGACAGCCACAAATAGCTCCTCAAGCATTGGGTTGTAAATCACTCCAACGACCATTTCTCCATTTACTTCAACACCTATAGAAACACAAAAAATTGGAATAGAATGTGCAAAGTTTACTGTTCCATCTAATGGGTCGATAATCCAACGAACATTTGACAAAGAAGCATTGGCACCTGCTTCTTCAGAAAGAATAAAATGATCTGGAAAGGTTTGTTTTATAGTAGATAAAATGGTTTGTTCTGCTAAATAATCATATTCTGTGACTAAATTATGAACACCTTCTTTTGAAGAAATCTCAAATGAACTTCCAAATCCATCTTTGAGCTTTGACCCTGCTAATCTAGCCGCTGTAACAGCAACATCATGTAATTTCTTTATATCCATAGTCTAATAATAGATAGTAACAGTAAAATATCGTATATTTGTAAATCTCAACAACTAATTTTTCAGTCGTAAAGACAGTATGCGCAGTATTTTATTTGCAATCACTTTCCTTGTTCTCATTCTTCCTTCTGCTCTATTCAGTCAAATGCAGGGTATCACATTTCCTACTAAAGGTGTTGAAAAACAAGGAGAGTATGATACATTGGGGGTTAAAAATTTATTAGAAATCACCAAAGAAGTTACTAATATTCAGGAATCTCCTATTGACCCAAATACTTATATCGTTTCTCCCGGTGATAAACTGACTTTTTTGGTCTTAACATTCCCATCGAGACAATTTGAAATTCCTGTCAATCCTGATGGTAGAATAGTTATTCGAGATATTGGCGTTATTTCAACAAATGGCAAGACCTTAGCTGAAGTAGAAAAGGAAGTGATGCAACGAGCTTCTAAGATGTACAAAACGAATGAAGTTTCATTGTCTTTGTCAAAATTATCAGAATTCAAAGTTTCAATATTAGGTGCTGTAAGAACTCCTGCGTATGTCAATGCAACACAAGCCGTTCGATTATCCGAGATTTTAGTTCGTGCAGGTGGACCACTTGAAAACGCATCTACCAGAAATATACAAATCAAACGTGAAAACGGTTCTGTTCTCAGTGTTGATTTGATGCGATATTATGCTTTAGGAGATAAAAAACATAATCCAACAATGTTGGGTGGAGATGTTATTGTGGTTCCTTTTAACGATGGAAAAACAAATTTCATTGAGATTAATGGCGAAGTAGCAAATAACAAAGAGAAAAAATACGAGTTTCGAGATGGTGATAAAGTTTCTACAATTATTCGATTTGCAGGTGGTTTTACACCAAAATCTTTAGTTGATTCAGTCGAACTTGTTCGATTAAACTATAAAACAAACGAAACTACCATTTATATCATAGATGCTTCATCTTGGAAACAAGAAACCATCTTACAATCTGATGCTATCTACCCAAATGATATGAACATTCTTTTAGGAGATAGAATCTATGTTCGTGCCAGATCAAAGTATTTCGAATTACGATACATTTCCTTAACAGGTGAAGTTCGTTTTCCAGGTCGTTATTCTATCGGACCTGAAGAACGATTATTAAGTATTCTTAAACGTGCTGGTGGTGTTCTTCCAACTGCGAGTTTGGAAACCTCTTTTTTCGTTCGTCATCAAGAACAACCCGAAGACAAAGAGTTACTTCGATTACAAAGGAAGAATAGTGATTTAGAATTAACTGATGCAGAACGACAGTATTTGACTGTACAAAATCGTTCAACAAAAGGTCAAATGGCAGTTAATTTTTCTCGTTTATTAGAAAAAGAACGCATTGAAGATAATGTGATTTTAGAGCATAGAGATTCAATAGTGATTCTAAAACGGTTGGATTATGTCAATGTTATTGGTGAAGTAAAAAACCCTGGTTTACAACAGTATAATTCAAAATTAGTGTTTGCAGATTATCTACAATTAGCAAACGGATTGACCTATCAAGCCGATGAAGGACAAATCCAAGTTGTAAAGTCCAATGGTGTTCGATATGAAGCATCTGATGTAGAAGCTTACAAAATCGAAGCAGGTGATCAAATAATTATTCCAGGTAAAATTCAAACAAAATTCATAGATGTAGTAACTGTTGGTTTGACAATTTTAGCTCAGTTACTTACCATTTCCGGTTTCTTAATTACATTTAGCAGACTATAATATTTTGGAACAGCAAGAAATCCCATCTTTTACATTAGTATCAGTTTTTAAAAAGTACAAAAAATTACTTTTTCTGATTACATCAATCTCAACAATAGTAACCGTACTCATATCATTTACTATTCCTTATCGATATGAATCTGACGCATTGTTATTACCTCCTGAGACATCTTCGATGTCTGGTGGATTATCCTCTCTTCTAAAAGCATCGCCTTTGGGAAGTTTGGAGCTTCCTGGAATGGGTAAAAACTCTGCCTCAGAAAACTATATGGTTATTTTGAAAAGTAAAACTCTTTCTTCCAGAATTATAGATAGTCTCAAATTGATGAACTATCCTTTGTTTAATGGAGCGACTAAACAAGAAGCTGTTGCAATGTTAACAGATTTGTTCACTATCACAGTTTCCAAATCTGGAAGTATTACCATCAATTTTGAGTTATCAACAGGGACTTTTTTCAGTTCTTCTGCTGAAAAAAAATATACAGCTGAGCTTGCTTCAAAGATTGTAAATTTAGCTCTTCATTACTTAGATGTACTCAATCGTGAGAAATCTAATTCGAGTGCAAAGCGTTCTCGGGTCTTTATTGACAAAATGATAGAACAAAACAAAGACTCTTTAGAAATTTTACAACGTCAGTTCCAAGCATTTCGAGAAAAAAACAAGGCTTTTTCATTGGAAGAACAGTTGGGTGCAATCGTCACAAGTGCTGTTGATATCGGCTCTGCATTAGCAGCAGCAGAGGTAGAATTGAAATTAGCGATGTTAGAATTTTCTTCTGAAGCACCAAATGTTGTTTTACTACGTAAGAAAGTAGAGACACTTAAAACTCAATATAAGAATGTTCAGGAAAAAGGGATTGTTGGTTCTGACAACTTTTCAATACCTTTAACACAAGTTCCTGAAATCTCTCGTGTGTTTTTAGGTTTAACAAGGGATATTAAAATCTTAGAATCAATTAACGCATTTTTAATTACTCAACGTTTCCAAGAGTATATCCAAGAAACAAAGGACATTACGACTATTCAAGTTTTGGATTATGCAGAACCAGTTTACTTAAAAGTAGCTCCAAAAAGACCTGCTATGATTGTTGTAGCATTTGTTTCATCCTTGATTTTTTCGATGTTCGGATTGATGCTCTATGAAACTATGAAAAAAGCATCCGCTCAAACAGAATAATTTGTTTGTTTGTGAAATAGTCACAAAAAGTTAAGGGCAATTTGAATAAATTGTCCTTTTTTTGTAACTAAAATTGAACGTAATGAGAAGTTTTTTTATGAACAATTGGGAGAGAATCAAAGAAATTTGTGTAATTTTTTCACAAACATTGTGCCATGTTTAAGAAAATTTGTACATTAGCAAAAATAAACACAATGTAGATACTATGATTCTGATAGATTCTGTTTTAGTTGACCCAAAAGTTTTATCACAACCATTTTCCTGTGATGTACATCAATGCAAAGGAGCATGTTGTACTTTAGAGGGTGGTCAAGGTGCTCCTTTGTTAGAAACTGAAATACATTTAATAGAATCATCATTTGAACCAGCAAAAAAGTATTTATCTAAACAAACCTTAGAAGTAATTGAAAAGAATGGTCTTTGGGAAGAAATTGACGGTAAATTTTACACAAATACTATTCAACAAAAAGATTGTGTTTTTGTTTTTTATGACAATGGCATTGCAAAATGTTCTATTGAGAAATCATTTTTTGAAGGTAAAAACGAGTTTCGTAAACCAATTTCATGTCATTTATTCCCAATAAGAAAAGTCTCATTTGGGGGAGATTACATCTATTACGAACAATTTGATGAATGCAAACCAGCACTCTCACATGGAATTACTACTTCTTCAACAGTATTAACTAATTCTAAAGATGCATTAGTGAGAATGTATGGAGAAGAATGGTATAACAATGCGGTTTCCGTTAGCTCTTCACTTCAACAGAAAGGGTCACTATGAGATTAGGGCTTTCCCTTTCGAGTTCTTTAGGAACAACACAAACTCTTAAACCTCAGTACATTCATTACCTCAAATTGCTTCAACTACCTGTGTTGCAATTGGAACAGCATATTCAACAAGAACTTGAACAAAATCCTCTTCTTGAAGAAGTAATGGATGATGAAATCTCACAAGATGATGAAGCTGCAGAGTCATCCATTCTTCAAAACGACCCAGATTCAGAAGATTTTTATTATACGAATACCTATGATGGTTCACCTGAACAATATGATGAATCTGCATCACAAATTCAAGATGAACGAGATCCTTTTGAACTTTATAATCTGACATGGCAAGATGATTCTGATGGACCGAGACAACATTACAAATCAAATGATGAAGATGATGATGACGGCTTTTTTCAGATAAAAGATGCTGGTTCGTTTATTGAAGATTTGTTGCAACAACTACGCTTGATGCCTCTGCCTGAATCATTTATGATGTTAGGTGAACATATCATTGGTGAAATAGATGCCGATGGGTATTTAAGACGAGAACTCAATGAAATTGTCAAAGAAACAAATATTGAGATTATTGAAGAAAATATTGCTCGTAGACAATCCTTGATAGGTGAAACAGAAGATGCTGATAACCCTGCTATGCAATATGCTCTTTCTTCTGAAGCCAAAGCATTGTTATACACCGATGATGATTTCGAGGGTGAAGTAGAATTACTTCCTCAAGTAACCTTGGATCAAGCAGAGAAAGTACTAAAAGTAATTCATCGTTTAGACCCTCCTGGAGTTGGTGCAAGAACAATTCAAGAATGTTTACTTGCTCAGTTAGCAGTACTTCCGTCTCTTTCTGATTCACAACTCATTGCAAAAGATATTCTTACGGAATGTTACCATCATTTTACGATGAAACATTACCCTGCTATCTGTAAGTCTCTCAATATAACGGAGGAGACACTTAGAGATGGATTAGAAGCTATAAAAGCTCTCAATCCTAAACCTGGTTCAGGTACCTTTAGTTCGCAATCTAATACCGTTATTCCTGATTTCATCATAACAAAAAATCATGATGGTTCTGATTTACTCATACAAGTTAATGACGGAAGAATACCTGCTCTTCAATTGAATAAACTCTATGAGAAATTAAAGAAAGAAGCACGTATTCGGAAATTTAACGCTGAAACTAAAGATTGGCTTCGGAGAAAATACGACGATGCCCAATTTATGATTAAAGCAATTTCCAAAAGGAAACAAACAATGTTACACGCAATGACATTCATTGCTGACAAACAACGGGAATTCTTTTATCACGGTGCTTCTGGTTTAAAACCTCTCATTTATAAAGATGTAGCAGATGTAACAGGTCTTGATATTTCAACTGTCTGTCGTATCGTCAATGGAAAATATGCTCAAACTGATTTTGGAACGTTTGAATTACGCTATTTTTTTAGTGAAGCATTACCTACAGATGATGGTGATGAAGTTTCTACGACAGTCATCAAAGATAGAATTAAAGAAATGATTGATTCTGAAGATAAATCAAAACCACTTTCTGATGACAAAATCTCAAAAGATTTGAAAAAAATTGGCTTTAACGTTGCAAGAAGAACCGTTGCCAAATATCGCGAACAATTAAAATTACCAGTTGCACGTTTGCGAAAAGAATTATAAATTTACTGAATAAAACCCATTACATTATGTCAACTTTTTCAAAATATTTCGAACTCCATAATGAGTCCTTGCAAAAGGCAATTGCTGCAGTTACAGATAGAAGTTTTTATGCTCATTGGCCCGAAATTCCCTCTGGTAAAATCTATGGAGAAACCGCTCAAGCAGAAGGTGAAGAACGATTTAAAACTATGTTACAATCTATTTTCACATTTCCCCATCAATCAGGTACGGTTAGTTCTACCGTAGGAGAAGAACAATCGCCTTTTGGCTTTTCTTTAGGAATTCTTTATCCCCGATTTGATAGTGATGAAACAATCAAAAAATCTAAAATTGCTCAAAAACAATGGAAAAAAAATTCCCCAATAGAAAGAGCAGCTATTTTGTTAGAAGTTTTAGAACGTGCTTCAAAAAAGTTTTTTGATATTGCTTTTGCAACCCAACATACTACCGGTCAAGGGTTTATGATGTCTTTCCAAGCTTCAGGTCCTCATGCATTTGACAGAGCTTTAGAGGCAATTGCTGTTGGTCTAAAATCATTGCAATCCTTCGATTCTTCTGTTACTTGGGTCAAACCAATGGGCAAAATGGAAGTGACAGTTCAAAAAGAATTTGTATCAGTTCCAAAAGGAATTGGTGTTGTAGTTGGATGTTCAACATTTCCATTATGGAATTCACTCCCTGGAATGTTCGCAAATCTAATTACTGGGAATACCACTATCGCAAAAACTCATCCACTTGCAGTATTACCGATGGCAATTTTTGTTCATTCAGCTCAAGAAACCTTAGTATCTATGGGTGTTGACCCACACATTATACAAATTGTCGTTGATTCAAAAGAACAACCTAAAACTATTGAACTTTGTTCTCATCCAGATGTGAATATTATAGATTATACCGGTTCAACTACATTTGGAAATGTATTAGAAGAAATTGCTCAAAAGAATAAAAAAGTCATCTTTACGGAAAAAGCTGGCGTTAATTCCGTTCTTATTGACTCAGTTCAGTCTTTAGACGCTGTTGCAGATAATATCGCATTTAGTATCTCTCTGTATAGTGGCCAAATGTGTACAGCTCCTCAGAACATATTTATACCCAAAAATGGTATTCAAACTTCTGATGGTACCAAAAGTTTTGAAGAGGTTGCTTCAACAATTGTAGAAAAAGTTCAACAATTAGCTGCAAATCCAAAAGCAGGAGCAGGGACTTTAGGTGCTTTACAGAATAATGATACTTTCAATAGGCTCAAGGAGGTAACTACAGTTGGTGGTAAGGTTCTTTTAGAATCTCAAAAAATTGAACAGCCTAATTTTGAATCAGCACGTAGTTATTCTCCTGTACTAATCCAATTAGATCAAAAGGATAGTTCTATTTATTCCAAAGAATGGTTTGGTCCAATCGCGTTTATAATTCCTGTTGATTCCAGTGAAAAGGGAATAGAAGTAATGTCTGAATTAATTAAAAAAGAAGGTGCTTTGAGTGCTGCTTTGTATACTCAAAATGCTACAATCGAAGTAAATGCCACTGAAGCCATTTTAGAATCTGGCGCTCCTTTGAGTATCAATTTTACTGGTCCAATTTGGGTCAATCAATCAGCATCCTTTAGTGATATGCATGGTTCTGGAGCTTCCCCAGCAGGTAATGCTACGTTTTCAGACTTATCATTTGTTTCCAATAGATATAATGTGATTGGGGTAAGAAAGGTTTCTTAACGAACATTTAAATACAAAAAAAGGTGAAGTACGATTGTACCTCACCTTTTTTTTTCGAAAAAAGAGTTATCGATTTATCTCACAAAAGTTCGTCAATTTCAAAGCAGATTTGATACGTTCCCATGGATAACCAAATACTTGACCTTTCGTATCTACAATGTACAGCATTCCTCCAATATTTGCACCAATTCTTGATTGAACCAAACTCATTGAACGAATTTCGTCGACATCTTCAAAAGTTATTTCTCCCATGTTTTCATAGGTAAGTCTATCAACAAAAGTAACTGAAGCTCGTTTTCCACCTAATTCAGTATTTTGAGCAATGAGCCAATACCCTTTGATTTCTGGACAATAGTACAAGTCCATATCAGGAATAGTACCGGTAAAATTAATTTTCATTCTAACAGAGGCATCATGCTTCCCATTAAAATCAAAAAACTTAAGAGTATTTGGATAGACACTTTCTTCTACTACAGCTATATGTGCAGTTGTAGGATCTACATCAATTGCTCCAGGTTTATAAATTACTCCAGGCCCATTTATTTCACCTATAGGAGGTACTCCCATATCTTCTGATGTTTCATTTAAGGCAAAATAACTTGCTCCTGAAGATATTTTTGGTGAGTTTTCTGTTGAATCTCCCATATGAGATATGAAATAAGACGTTTTATTAGCATCGGAAGCAAATATTGTAAGATCAACTGGTTTTTTCAATCTTCCAGGAGCAATAATACCAGAAGTTTCAAAATTTGGTAAGAGAATAGATTGAACAATTTCTTGACCTTTGTCCAACATAAACAACAACCCACCATTTACTTTTATAGAACCAGGCTGTAAAATTTTTCCTACTTTTTTAATAAATCTTCCATCACGTGCATCAAAAACCAACAATGTAGTATCAGATACTGCCAATAGCCATTGCTTCGATTGATAATGAGCCACATAATGAATTTTTTCTTCGTACTGAATTTTGAAGTTATGTGAAATTTGCAAACTGTCATTTACATTTTGTTTTTTTTGTGAAACACTCTGACTACTCGAACCACAAGATATAAACGAAAGAGTAACAATGAACAAAACTATAACGGAAAAAATATGCTTCATAGTATTGATAAAGATTAATGAACTTATAACCTACTGTTTACGAATAAGTGGTCAAAATATGGTATTTATACCTTTGAAAGAACAGAAAAATTTTTCTTATTTGATAAAGAATTATTTTCGCCGTATATTTGTTATTATGTCGATTACTATTGTATAAAATTTAGACGACAATTATGGATAAACAATTAGAATTAGCAGAACGGATTCACGGACTTCGCCAAAGTAAAATATACAAAGAACTTCTTAGTAAGGATACAAGTGTTCATTTTGAGGATCCATTAGAAAATGATATGGTCCTTAATATGGGTCCACAACACCCTGCTACTCACGGCGTATTACGTGTTGTTCTTCGTTTAGATGGCGAAACAGTTATCAAATGCGTACCAGAATTAGGGTATTTACATAGAGGGTACGAGAAACTTGCCGAATCTGTTACCTATCATGAATTTATTCCTCATACAGATAGATTAGATTATCTTGCTCCATTTTCGAACAATGTTTCTATTGCAATGGCTATTGAAACTGCTGCAGGAGTTTCTGTTCCTACACGTGCTGTGTGGATACGAATGCTTATTTGTGAATTAGCACGTATTTCATCGCATATGTTAGCTATTGGGGCTACTTCGATGGACGTTGGAGCAATGACATTGTTCCTTTGGACTTTCGCTGAACGTGAAAAGCTCTACGATATTTTTGAGCTTATTTGCGGTGCAAGATTTACTACATCTTATACTCGTATCGGTGGAGTTGCAAATGATATTCCTTCAGATGTATTGAAAAAAACTCGTCAATGGCTTAACGCTCTTCCTGATGAATTAAAGTCATTCGAAGGATTAGTTATGCGTAATCGTATATTTATTGAGAGGATGGCTGGAGTTGGATATATGCCACCTGATAAAGCAATTGCCTTAGGTCTAACAGGACCTACACTTCGTGGGTCTGGAATAGCTAGAGATTTGAGAAAAGATATTCCCTATATGGCATACAATGAATTAGAATTTGATGTAATTACTCATAATGATTGTGATGTTTGGGGTCGTTTTAATGTTCGTATGGACGAAGTAAAACAATCTGCAAAAATGATACATCAAATCTTAGACAGATTAGAATCTATGCCAAAAGGTGATATAATGGCTGACGATCCTCGCTATGTACTTCCAAATAAAGCTCGTGTTTATACGAAAATGGAAGAACTTATTAACGACTTTATGCTCATTAATTTTGGATGTGCACCTGAAATCGGAGAATCTTACACAGCTATCGAATCTCCAAAAGGTGAACTTGGATTCTTTGTCGTTTCTGATGGTACTGGTCATCCATGGAAAATGAAAATTCGTTCTCCCTCAACTGCAAATTTACAAGCATTGAAATATATGTGCGAAGGTTCAATGATTTCTGATTTCGTAGCTATCATCGGCTCTATAGACCCTGTTATGGGTGAAGCTGATAAATAGGTAGATTATAAAAATTTATTTTTAAAGCCTTTCAATTTGAAAGGCTTTTTTGTTTCAAAAAACAAATATTTACGTATATTAGTCGTACATTAACTATAATCAATTTTTTTGGGATTGGATTTAAAATGAATTTTCTCAAGGTTTTTTTAGCTTTTCTTGTGCTTACTTCAGTATTACAAGCTCACGAAATTAAGATTAATGCTTCAGGAGGAAGTAATGGAAAATTTTATTCTTCTAGAGAAGAACATAATGGAGAAATCAGTTCAATAGTTTTGTCTGGAAAAGGTTACCAGGATATTGAATTTAGTATAGATCCTATAGAATATTGTGCAAGAGATGTTCAATCTAAACACATTTGTGAATGGAAAGATTTGTATGATTTAGCTCATAATGCTATGAAAAAGAATATCATCCAAGGAACTGCAGTTGATTATTTCGAGCATAACAACGAACGCTTCCAACGAACTGTCAAATGGGAAGGAACCAATAAAGATAACTTCTCACTCGTTATTACCATAGATAAACAATAATCATTAATTTTTCGATTGGTTTTATGTTTTTACTCAGATTAATTCTAATGTTGCTACTTGTATCTTCAGTAGTAAATGCTCGTGAAATCAAGATTTCCCAATCTATTGATGGAAAATCGCAAACAACTCGAACCGATGAAATTAGTGACGGGAAAGTACGATACACAAGAATTCAAGAAATTAGTATTGTTGATGTTAAAAAACCTCAAACAATTGTGCAACCTGAACTTGCTTCAGAAGCTTTGGGTAAGGTTAAAGAAATCGGTGAATGGAGAGATTTATATAATTTATCTCAAGATGCCTTGAAAAAGAACATTATTCAAGGAACGGCAGTTGATTATTTCGAACATAACAATGAACGGTACCAACGAACTCTCAAATGGCAAGGTACTGATGAATACAACTTTAGTCTCACCATCAACATCGATAAACAGTAAATTTAAAAGCCCATCATTGATGGGCTTTTTTGTTAGAATCCAGTAACTCCTGCGACAGTGGTGTATTTCATAACTAATTTCTTTTCTGGAAACATTTGATGATAGGCTGCATGTGTCATCATAGCTCCCTCGTGGAAACCACAGAGAATTAACTTCAATTTTCCTACATAATCACAGATATCTCCAATTGCATAGATTCCTTTTGTGGAAGTTTCAAAGGTGATTGGATCTACTTTTATGAAATTCTTTTCTAATGTCAAATCCCATTCTGCAATTGGTCCTAATTTTGGAGATAAGCCAAATAATGCGATGAAATTATCTGTTTGCAATGTAACCGACGGTTGATCTTTTATAGTTATTTCTATAGATTCTAAAGAATTTGCACCATCAAGTTTCGTTACTTCAGCATCTAAATATAATGACACTTTTCCTTGTTCAGATAATGCCATAACTTTTTCAACAGAATCAGGTGCTCCACGGAACAATTTGCTTCTATGTACTAATGCAACAGATTTTGCAAGTGGTTGAAGGTTAATAGTCCAATCTAAGGCAGAATCTCCTCCACCAGCAATAACTATATTCTTATCGCGAAAAACTTCTGGGTCTTTTACAAAATAATTAACACCTTTATCTTCAAATTCTATCAGTCGTTCTAATTGTGGTTTACGCGGTTCGAAAGAGCCAAGTCCACCAGCAATACAAATCACTGGTGCGGATATTTTTGTACCTTTATTTGTTGTAAGAATAAATCCATCATCAGTTTTTTCTATAGAATCTGCTCGTTCTCCAAGAGTGAATCCTGGTTTGAATGGTTCTATTTGTTTCATCAAATTATCAATCAAATCACCTGCTAAAACAGATGGAAATGCAGGTATATCATAAATTGGTTTTTTCGGATACAATTCTGCACATTGACCACCTGGAATAGGTAATGCATCAACCAAATGACAACGTAGCTTTAATAATCCTGCTTCAAAAACGGCAAATAGTCCAACTGGACCTGCTCCAACAATAAGTATATCGGTATGAATCATATTTCACGGAGTTATTTACAAAACAACACCGTTGACGTTTTACAGGTCTGTGTATTTCTTTGCAATTTACCTTTGAAACAATTTTTTTACATCCCTAACGTAAAAGAGTACAAAATTTTACTTCATAGGATGTATGGAAATATTACAAACAATTATCGATATCTTTCTCCACTTAGATAGACACTTAGTTCAATGGACATTGCAATATGGTGTTTGGCTTTATGCTCTACTTTTCCTTATTATTTTTGCTGAAACAGGATTAGTGGTCGCACCTTTTTTGCCAGGAGATTCATTACTTTTTGCCACAGGTGCTGTGTGTGCGTTGCAAGATAGTGCTTTGAATGTATGGATAATGATTCCACTTCTCATTGTAGCAGCAGTATTAGGTGATGCAGTAAATTATGCAATCGGTCAAAAAATTGGATTGCGTCTGTTCAAAAATCCAAATGCTCGAATTTTAAACCAAAAGAATTTAGATGCCACTCACGCATTTTACGAAAAACATGGTGGAAAGGCTGTCATCATTGCCAGATTCGCACCTTTTGTACGTACGTTTGTACCGTTTGTAGCAGGAGTTGGTTCTATGACCTACAAAAAGTTCTTCTCCTACAATGTCATTGGTGGTGTTTTATGGATAACATCATTTACAATCTTAGGATTCCTTTTTGGAAACGTTCCGATTGTGAAAAAGAATTTCACCTTAGTTATTTTTGGAATTATTTTTCTATCTATTTTGCCAGGTATCATTGAATTTCTCAAACATAAATTTGCATCAAAAACAGCATAACAAAATAAAATTTTAAGGACAAATATGATTCAATCAATCGTTGTAATTGGAGCTGGAACAATGGGGAATGGTATTTCCCATGTTTTTGCTCAATATGGGTACAAAGTTACTATTGTTGATATTGCTCAAAGTTCGTTGGATAAAGGACTTGCGACTATTACGAACAATCTTTCACGTCAAGTAAAAAAGGGTACTTTGACTGAAGATCAAATGAGTGCTACGTTAGCGAATATTTCTCTTTCTACTGATCTTTCATCAGTTGCTCCAAAATCTGATTTGATTATCGAAGCAGCAAGTGAGGACATCAATGTGAAAAAGAAAATTTTCACACAATTAGATGGCATTTGCCCTGACACGACCATTTTCGCTACTAATACATCTTCGATTTCTATTACAGATTTGGCAGCAGTAACTAACAGAGCTGACAGATTTATTGGTATGCATTTTTTCAATCCAGTACCAGTAATGAAATTGGTAGAATTGATTCGTGGAATTGCAACAAGTAACGAAACGTATGACGTTATCCATTCATTATCGTTAGCTATTGACAAAGTACCAGTTTCTGTGCAAGATTACCCTGGATTTATTTCCAATCGTGTATTGATGCCAATGATCAATGAAGCAATCTATTGTTTGATGGAAGGCGTTGCTTCAGCTGAAGACATTGACACAGTAATGAAACTCGGAATGGCACATCCAATGGGTCCATTGACCTTAGCGGACTTCATCGGTTTGGACGTTTGTTTGGCAATTATGGAAGTATTGCACAATGGTTACAGCGATTCAAAATACCGTCCATGTCCATTACTTCGTAAAATGGTTGCTGCAGGATATATGGGTCGCAAATCAGGCAAAGGTTTCTTTACATACTAAGACTATCAAATCATTTTTCTTCATAAAAACCCTGAAGTGAACACTTTGGGGTTTTCTTTATACCTAACTCTATGGAATGGATTATCTTATTCGCCGCAGGTGCCTTCGAAATTGGTTTCACAACTTGCTTACAACTTTCCAACAATTTCACTGATTGGCGATGGACTGTTGGTTTTATACTAACATCTATCACGAGTTTTTACTTACTGAATATAGCAGCACAAACAATCCCTATGGGAACAGCATACGCTGTTTGGACAGGAATCGGAGCAGTTGGAACCGTCCTCATCGGCATCTTCATATTCAAAGAACCCCACAATTTTTGGCGTATTTTCTTCCTTTTCACCCTCATCACCTCCATCATCGGCTTGAAATTCGTATCTGGGAAGTAAATAATTTTCGAATCGTAGAGACGCAAAATCTTGCGTCTCTACTAAAAATAAACAAATAGATTATCATTGCTGCCCTTTTAAGGGGAGCTGTCTGAAGGACTGAGGGGAATTCACCCCCGTTTGAAATCGGTGCTACAATATCGGTCATCCCTTCGGGATTTGAAGAAGATACTCTACGACTACGACAACATTCTGCAAACAAAAAAGCCCACATTCGTGGGCTTTATGTTATTAAATTTGTGAGATTACATATATGGATTGAACATTGGAGCGGCAACCATGATCGGTTCTTTCAATGATATTCCTAATATTTGTAGAAGCTGTTTTGCTGATGAGGATACATCGGCAGGTAGCAGTTTTAAAGCAAATGCAAAAGGCATATCGTTCATTGAATTTTGAGAGAAGATGGAACTACTTGTTGACGATGATTCAGAATCTTCATCTTTATTGATTCCTAATGCTTTTAAAATTACTTCAATATCATCTTCTGCTTCAGGATAGGTAACAATGGAAATTTTCTTGTCGTCACCAACACCAATGCGTTTTTTTGCTAAGGCAATTGCGTCGAAGAGTCCTCCGTTCACATCAACAAGTCCAGCGTTTTTCGCATCTGCACCAGTCCATACGCGACCTTTTGCAACTTCACGAGCTTGTTCGTAGGTTTTGCCCCGACTTTGTGCTACTTTCGATACAAAGCGAGTGTAAATTGGTTGCATAATGGAAGTGATACGTTGTTTATCTTGTTCTGTCATTGGCATCATTACATTAAAAAATGATTTACTTGCACCAACAGAAATAGTATCTACTGTTACACCAACAGAATTCATAGCACGATTAAAGTTTGGAATAATTCCTATAACACCAATCGAGCCAGTGATAGTATTCGAATGAGCAACGATTGTATCGCAAGCCATTGCAATGTAATATCCTCCAGATGCAGCAACATCACTCATAGAAGCATAAACAGGCTTTATTTTGCGAGTTTCCATTATTTCGTTCCATATTATGTCTGATGCAAGAACAGAACCACCAGGGCTATCTACACGCAAAATAATCGCTTTTACTTTTTTATTTTCTCGAGCTTTGCGAATATCTTTGACCATATCATCTGATGATATAACTTGCTCTCCACCAGAAAGTGGATTGGACTCTGATTTTCCGGTTTGGATAGCACCTACTCCATAGATAATTGCAATTTGAGACTCATCTTCTTGCTTAGAATCGTAGTTTTTGGTATAGTTTGGACTTTCAATGTAACGAGAAATATTCACTAACCGTAAGGGTTTCTTTTTATCTTCTGATTTAGTAGTATCTCCAGTTGCTCGACGACGAATTTTCTCACGTACTTGTAATTCTGTTGCCATTGCATCTACTAAACCAAATGCTTTCATACTATCAGCAGTATAAACACCTTTTTTTAATAATGCTTCTACAACTTCTTTAGAAAGATTTCTATTTTGTGAAACCCATGAGATAAATGCGTCTTTGCGTTGCTGTAAAATTGGTAAATAAGCTGTACGTGATTCGGGACTGAAACCTGTACGAGAAAACTGTTCTCCAGCACCTTTATACTCTTCAAATTGAAATACTGTTACATCAATATTCAATTTTTCTGTTAGGTTTTTCATAAACATTCCAGTAATTGAATAGTCGGTGATATCAAACATAGCTTCTTCGGTTGTAAATACAGAATCCGCTAATGAAGCAAGTAAATAATCACTTTTTAACGGCATATCAATATATGTATATATGAACTTTCCAGAAGACTTGAAATCTTTGATTACATCCATTAATTCCATCAACTTTGCACCACCTAAAGCAACATTCGTTGTTTTTAAATACATACCTTTGATACTTGGGTCTTTTTTCGCTTGTTTGATTGCTTGAAGCGTTTCTAAAAAGTTTGCTTTTTTAGAATTGGAGATACTTTCTAATATATTTCCTGAAGCAGAGGCATATTCATCGATAGTACCAGAAAGAGAGAGGTAGAGTACAGAATTTTCTTTCACATTCACTTCTTTTTTAGAAGTAAATGAGCCTACCGAACTGGAAATTGATACAATAACGACTACTATAAAACCAAAAAAGCCGACAATCAAAACCCCTACTATTAGAACAGGAATCCACCAACGTGATTTTTTCTTTTCAGGATACGAAGGTGGTATCGGCGATGGTGTTGTTTGTTCGTTCGACATTTGAGAACTCCAAAAATTTAGAAAAATGTATAGCAATATCACGTTTGTACATTGCAAAAATTTTGGACTTTAATTGCTAATTTTTCTTTTGAAGTAGTAGCAGAGTATTTATCACAACAAAGAGTGAACTCATTGCCATTGCTGCAGATGCAATCATAGGATTGAGTGAAATATGAAACTGAGAATAGAGAACTCCAGCTGCAATTGGAATTGATATGATATTAAATCCGAATGCGAACACTAAATTACTAATGATTTTACCTCTTACTTTTTTACTTATAGAAAATATTTCTATCACTGATTGTAAGGAATCATTCTGCAAAATAACAGAAGAGAGTTCTTTGATTGCTTCAGAAGCATTTTTAGGTGCAATAGAGACAGTTGATTTTGCAGTTGCTATCACATCATTGAGTCCATCTCCAATATATGCTACTGTTGACGATTTTTGATATTGTTCTATAATTTGTGCTTTTTCAATAGGTAATTGTTCTCCAAAATATGTTGTTATGCCGACTTCATTTGCAATCGATTGAACGACATTTTTCGAATCTCCAGAACAGAGAATTGGTTCTATATGCAGTTGGTGCAACGTAGCTACCATTTCTTTGGCACCCTCACGAATAGAGTCGTCAAGTGCAAAAGCTGCAGTAACTCTATCATTTGCAGCTACTAACACGATAGTTCGTAAAGAATTTTTTTCTAAAAATTTGGAGATTTCATCTGAAAAAGTATTTATAGAATCATTAGATTTCATCATAGAAACTGAACCTATTTCCCAAGAAACATCTTCAAAAGAGGCTTTCACTCCTTTACCACGAATTACTTCAAAATTTGTAGGGTTTATTGTAGATGATTTGTACAGAGAATACGCTTCAACAATGGAAGTTGCAATTGGATGTTCCGATTTGGATTGTATTGCAACAAGAGATCTGAGAATTTGTTCTTTCGAGAGAAAATCTTCATTAAAGTAAGAATCTTTTATTTGTAATATGCCCTTTGTTACTGTACCAGTTTTATCAAAGAAAATGGTTCGTATTGTGGAAAGTTGCTCAAAAACAGATGCTTCTCTTATGAGTATTCCCTTCCGAGATGATAAAGAAAATCCAGCCATCACTGCCATTGGAGTTGCTAAACCTAATGCACATGGACAAGCAATCACTAAGACATTGACTGCAAATTGAATTGACTGTTGAGCAGACATACCGTTGAGGTACCAAAACAAAAATACTCCAAAGCTCAGCACAAAAATAGTAGGTACGAAATATCGAGAAATTCTATCAGTAGTAGTTTCAATTGAAGCTTTTGTATGAAGCGAATGTTGAACAAATTTTCTCATCGCTTGAACATAACTTTCTTTAGTTCTTCTTGTTGCTTTGAGTGTCATTGTCCCGTTTTGGTTCATAGAACCCGCAAATACTGTTGATCCTATAGATTTGAATGGAAATTTTGTTTCACCAGTAAAAATTTGCTCATCTACATAACTTTCACCGCTGATAATCAATCCATCAACAGGAATTTTATCTCCCGGTTTTATTTCTAGTATATCTCCAACTTCTATCTCACTTTGTGAACATTGTAATGTAATGCCGTCTCTTGAAACTATTACCGTCTCATTCGAAGTAGAAAGTAACGATTGTAGTGCTTTTGAAGATGCCTTTTTCCCACGTTCCTCGAGATGTTTACCAATTAAGACAAAAAAAATAATGATACCTGATGTTTCAAAATATGTTTCTATATGGTGAGAATGCTCTTGAAGAAGCGAATGTATAACTGCATAGCAACTTTGTACAAATGCAACTAATGCACCAACAGCAACTAATGAATCCATCGTTGGAGCAGCTGCAAAGAGTTTTTTTATACCATACACTATCAACGTCCGACCATAAATGGCAAGAATTAGGATTGCCAAAATACCCGAAACAATTGCAATTTCTAAACTCATTGAATGAAATATCATTCCAATGGTAAACAAAGGAACTGCTAATACACCACAACCTACGATATTTTTAAAAGGAAAGTTTTCTTTTAATGAAGTGTCTTCATTTTCTACCTTTTCGGAAATTCCGTAGCCTAATGAAGTCAATTCTTTTTGTGCTAATGATAGTGAAAAAACAGTAGGGTCGTAAGTGATAGTAGCATCTGCACCTAAATAGTGTACTTCTACTTTTTCTATTCCAGAAGATTTTTGTAATGTTGATAGGACAGAATGTTCACAAGCAGAACATGACATTCCTTGTATATCAAAAACTTCAGTGACAGTTGCCATTATTACGCTTTCGGTACTATTCGAATGACATCTCGGCGAATATCACACAATAAATCAGGTCGATGTTTTGCTACAAATTCTGTCAAGTCTTTTGGTGTTGGATATCCGTCTTCACCTGTAAAACAACGAGCATCATCAATCAAGATTATGTGATTTTTTACTGGATGTTGAAAAATTGAATAAAGTTCTTTCAAGATAGGTGTTTCTTCCATTCCCAGTGCTGTGACTCCACCAAAATAATGAGCATCCAACCAAAAAAGAATTGGAGTTTGCACAGATTCAATTACTTTTGGCAACATTGTCGTACTATCACCTAAATGAATAGAAACTGTAGGATATTGTGAAAATCGATTGACCGCTCGAGTATGAAACACTGGGTCTAACTCAATACTGTGCGTTTGCGAAAACCAAGAATGTACAGAATGTATCATATGACCCAAATACGTCCCAGTCTCAACAAAAACACTCGGTTTGAATTGTAAATAATATTCTTTGACAACCTTTAACTTATCAGAATGAGAAGGAGGAATTCCTTTTCCTGAAAAAAAATGTTTACAGGTGTCTCTCAGTTGATTGGTATATTTATGTGCATATACAGAACAATACCAGGAAAATGTTGGTTGAGTATTTTGTTTGTTCATAAGTGACTACTTACTAAAAAGCCCCAAAATGGGGCTATATTATTAACGTTTTCGTTGAATTTTTTCTAATTTATCAACTATTGCTTCAGCAAGATTTATGTTTCGAGAATTTGAATAATTGAATAAGGCAATAAATACATCTGCAGCTTCCTCAGAAAGTTCATCATTAGAAATCTCTTTTCCCTTCCACAATTTTTTTTCTTTATTTGCTAATTCTCCAGCTTCACCACATAACTCCAAAGCAAAGAATTCAGGCGGTCGTTGTTGGAAATATTCTTTCTGATAAATGTCAAATTGAATTTGAAGTGGTGTAATAGTTTCAGAAACTATAGAGATTAGTTGATTGAATTTCAGTTCGTTTGAATCAATTTGGCTCATTTTTGATTATTTTTTAGAGGTATCAGAATCTATATCATCATCTTCATAGACATCAGATTCTTCATCTAAACCAGCGGAAAATTCTTGTTCAGATCCATCAGGTTTGCCTTCTAAACGTTCACGTACACGATATCCAGAGCCTCTAACAGAATATAAAATCCGTTCACTACCAGTTTTTTCAATCTTATTTCGTAATCGCTTTATATAAACATCGATAATATTAGATTCTGAATCGAAAGCAGTCTTCCAAACATGTTGCATAATCAAAGAACGAGAAACAATTTTGTTTTTATTTCTCATCAAATATTCAAGAAGTGAATATTCTTTGGTAGTTAATTCAATTTCTTGATTAAATCTGTAAGCAAGATGGGAAACAGTATCGAGAATCAAATCATTACAGTAAAGTTTCGTATTTTTTTCGGTAGAAGTTCTACGAGATATAGCACGAATCCGAGCAACTAATTCTTCAAAGTGAAAAGGTTTCGGCAGGTAATCATCAGCACCTAAATCCAAGCCCATTACTTTATCGTCGGTAGTTCCTCGTGCAGTCAGCATCAAAATAGGCGTTGCAAGACCTGCATTTCGGATTTCTGTTAATACTGCCATACCACTTTTTCGAGGCAACATGACATCTAATATTATCACATCGTAAAAATGATTCAGAGCATGTTCCAATCCAGTAACACCATCATTAGCTACTTCGACAGTATAGCGTTCTTCTTCTAAACCAGATTTAATAAACTTAGCAACTTTTTTTTCGTCTTCTATAACTAAAATTCTCATTTTTACTTTGCCTTTTTTTCAATGTAGTATGTAACGAATGTAAATTTCAGTTATTTTTTACGAACGTATACAGGACGAATTTCACGCATACCATTGTTATACTCCAATGATATGTAATACATTCCATTTGCTGAATATGAGCCGTCCATTCTTGTACCATCCCAACGGTCACAATAAGAGACATTTTTCAATCTTGGAGAATTACGTATAGGTTCTGCAACGATTCTATTATTCTCATCATAAACTTTTATCGTCAGATTAGAATTTTCCGGAACACTATAGACAATTTCTGTCGCTTCACGCATTGGATTGAATGGATTGGGAGCAACTATCACTAAATCAGGATTTTCTTCTGTTGGGAAAATCAAGGTAGTATCTGTTATGATACAATCGTTAAGACCACACAACCTCATTTTCATCATTGGTGGTAATTTCGTTGGCAAAGAACTCCATTCGTAAAATCCACTGGATGCAGGAACTGTAGAAATTTGAATAAATGTTGAGCCTGAATCCAAAGAATAATACAATGTATAATTCTGTCCAACATTTATACTATCTTTTGTCCATCGAAATGCGAAATAAGGACAAGGAGTTACTCCATTATCAACTGTAAAGTTAATTTTCTTTGGAAACACTATCAAAGGAATTGTATCACCTATTAAAATACCAGATGAAGTTGTACTAACTCTAAAGTAAACAATTTTTCCATTCTCTATAGATTCCGTACATTCAAAATATGGACATGGAACTATGGAAGTAAAACTAAATGACCCAGCTTCATTTCTTGTAATTGCAGAATCAACAAATGTCCAATTCACTTGGTCATAAGAATACTCTAATCGAACTGGCTTTGCACAAAGTGATTGTCCATTTATTTTTATTTCATCTCCGGAGGTTGCAAAAGAAGGGATAGTCGCTCTCGAAACAAATGTTGTACAAATGAGTGGACTTCCCAAAGCATAGGTTTGTTTTGTAGTAGTTACTATGATATCGTTCAGTCCGTCTCCTTCCAAATCAGCTACCGCTACAGAGCGAATTTGTTCGAAAGGAAAATTCTTTTTGTAGATTATCTGAAAAGGATCTCCAGATAAAAACTCTTTACTTTTATAATCTCTAAATCGAAGTACTTTCAATTCGGAGCCATCAACAAGTATTATCTCTTCTTTACCATCAATTTGACCATCCAAATCATTGATTGCAGCTAACCATCCTGATATCTTCGCAGAAGCAATTGTATCAAATTTTCTAAATGGTTGAAGAGGAACTGCTTTCATAACTTCATCAGTTCTATATCGTAAAACACTTATTTTGCTTTGAGCGATAACAAAATCTTTGCTCGACTGAGTAACGATAAGTTCATTACCTGGATTAAAAGGAAAGAATTTTGGACCATTTCCTGCAGGAAATTCATTCGTTATATCCGTTCCATCAACATTCCCGATTCCTATTGACCATAGATGATTCGAATCGCCTAAAAATGGAGTGATTTCTGAATTTGGGAAGGTAATTGGTTCAATAAAATTGAAATTAGGAACTTCTTGAAACAAGTGGAGTTTAGATCTACCATTAGAAGTATCTCTACCAGTATATTCTTCAGAAACTATATAAAACTTCTTTTCAACTTCGGTTTCATTCTCAACATCAGTGAAAGAAAAAGGTATCATTCTAATGATTGGACGAATTGCACCTGAGGTGAGAGTGGAATTAATAAAATATGGGCGAATAGCAAAAGAAGGTTGTTCTTCAATTACTCGTAATCCTGCAACATAAGGGGTATTTGCAAAAGTAACTATTGTAGAATCAATCCCAGTTGCTACAGAACTTTGAATAGTAGGTGAAGGATAAAAAGAAGGTAAGACTACAGCATCTTCCATTCGACCATTTGCAAATGTCTGATCAACAGAAGGTGGATACATCGACACTTCAGGACCAGTATAAAAACGAAACGGTTTTTCATCAGAGGCATCGAAAAGTGCTAATGGTGAATCAAATTCGTTCATTGAAAACATTCCAATCCCACGATAGAACGGTATTTTATTTCCAAATTGGACAACTGGAGTCGTCATATTGACTTGTACATAAATATACCAAGGTCTTCGTGGAGAAGTACTACGTTCTGCACGTGCATAAAATGGTGTAACAGATGCAAATGTATTGGGAGCAAAATCTCCCAAACTTACTGCTAAGCGACGAATGAGTTTTAACGAATCAGTATTGGGAATTACTCCCATAACCCATGCATAGGCAACTGAATCTCTGTCACGAACTTGTTCATATCCTTCTAAACAAAAGACCATAGTTTGTTCGCCAGAAACAGAATAGGAACTTTCAGTAGTCGTATCCATAAGTAATGACACCTTACTGGCGGTTATAGCAACATCAAAAGGTAGACCAGCAATTCTTTGACGACCATAGGCATCTAAAATAACAATTTGACCATTTACATAGGCAACAATTTCATTCGGAGAACGAAAAAAATCGCCACTAACTGGTGCATTGTTTATGATGTTACCAATCAATGGTTGAACATCACCAGAAATCGCTGAAGTTGACCATTTGACATTAAAACAACATTCTAATTCTTGAGGTGCAGATTTATACAATTGTAGTAATGTTCCAGCAGGATTTCCCATTGGATAATTCCACACCGATGGGTTTACCAAAGGAGCATCTTGAGCTACAATTGATGTGAATGTACCTATAAATAAAAGAAGAAGAATTCGGAGTTGTTGTTGCATAGAATAGAAACAGATTTGATACTATAAGCACTAATTTACGTAAATTTTATCGAAGTCGTATGTCGATACTATACAAATCGAAAAAATCTACCAAATATTGACTTCTGTTTGTAATGAAATTCCAAAGGTAGTTTGTACCTTTTCAATGATTGTATTGGCAACTTCAAGTACTTCTTTGCCTGTACCATTACCATAATTTACCAATACCAATGGTTGATGAATATGTGTTCCAACATCATTCATTTTATATCCTTTCATACCTACATTTTCAATCAAAAACGCTGCAGCAACTTTGACATTCTCGTCATCAAATTTGTAAGAAGGAATTGTAGGAAAGTTACTTTGAATTTTTTCTAACAATGTTTTTGAAATAACAGGATTTTTGAAAAAACTACCTGCATTTCCTAAGACATTAGGATCCGGTAATTTTCTTTTTCGAACAGAAACAACTGAAGTAAAAATATCTGCTATTGAAGGATTTGATATGGAATGTAACTCTAATTCTAAAGCAACATCTTTGTAGGAATAGTTGATAGAATGGTGAGAATTTGTCAAACGTAATGTAACAGATAGTATCAGTACTTTTCCTAATAGTGAACTTTTAAAAATTGAATCTCGATATCCAAACTTACATTCTGTATTTGACAAGGTGTAAATTTCTAATGTTGAAAGATCTAAGACAGTCACATATTCCAAAACATCTGCAATTTCTACTCCATAGGCTCCAATATTTTGAATCGGAGCTGCACCTACAAAACCAGGAATAAGTGCTAAATTTTCAATTCCACCTAAGGAATTTTCAACGCAATAACTAACAAGAGAATGCCATTCAACACCTGCGTTGACAGTAAGTAATGTTGTTGAAGTATTCACTTCGGTTTTCATACCATCGATACAAGTGTGAAGAACTAAAGAATTTACATCTTTTGTCAAGAGGATATTGCTACCACCACCTAAAATTTTGAGAGAGAGATTATTTTTTCGAGCAAACTCAATGACACTTCGAGCTTCCTCGACTGAGGTGACTTTACAATAGTGTTCAGCTATTGAAGGAACATGAAAGGTAGTTAATGAGGTTAAATCCTTTTGTTGTTCAATCATATTATCGAACAGCTTCCCATTCTTCTGAAGTAGATTTTCCAAAAACTAAAACAGACAACCAATTAGTGAACCAAGTAAACATAATACGACTGTACCCAAATTTTCTAAATCGTCGAGGTGATTCGTAAACGAGAATATTTTTTGCAAATCCAACAGTACCTATTTTTGAGATTCTATGCATCAAATCAAAATCTTCACCAGCAGCAACTTTAGGATTATACCCACCAACCTTTTTAAATATTTTTGATTTGACTACTTGACATTCACCTCGCCCCATTCCTAAGCCAATTTTATTAAGGAAATGCAAATACACATTAAAAAATGAATGAAAAAGTTTATCACTCAATCTACTTTCAGCTGGAGATATCTTCACTGGGAATGCTAAAGCATCACATGGTCGAAGTGAGCCTTTTCCTTTTGACCATAAAACTATTTCTTCAAAAAACATTTCAGGATTAGCAATGGTTGTGTCTCCATTCAAGAAAACTAAAATGTCCCCAGATGCTTTTTCAGCTCCCAGATTCCTTCCTTCAGATATTCTTTGTTTTCGATTCTCTTTATGAACTACAACAATGTCTGCATATTGCTTGGCTATAGAAACTGTAGCATCTTTCGAACCACCATCACTTACAATTACTTCTATATTATACATTTTCTTTCTTGAAGAAGTAAACAACTCCAACGTAAGTGGAAGTAATTTCTCTTCTTCTAAAACCGGTATAATGATGCTAATTAATGGTGTCGATAATTGTTCAAGATGAATATCTTCATTGCTGATAGAATCAGTAACGACAAAATCATCTTGGTCAATATCACGCATTCGAAAAACTTCTACAGATAAACTGTTCAAAAATCAAAAAATTTAAAGTACTAAAAAAGGGAACATTACTGCAAATTTAACATCTTTTCCGATAACTATTGCAGGAGATGGAAATTTATAGTGATTAAATGTTTGCACTAACCAATTAACAATGTTCGAATTTGTTTCAGGAATTAACCGAGTAAGATTATAATCTAAGCCAATAACAACATTTCTTTCAATAAGAGAATTGCCTTGAGAATCAAAATATTCCATATTTCTCACATTATATCCAATTGACAAATTCAACCAATCAGGCCAAAAGTTTTTTACAGTTTCAGGAAGAATATTTTCCATTTCGACAGACAAATGATATGTCATTGAGTGGTAATCATCAAAAACTGCTGTTTCATGTTTCATCGGTCTATCGCCAACCCAACGAGACGGAATAAACTGTACTTTGGGAGTGAAGTTTTGTAAGACAGGAACTTCATGTTGAACTAAATAATACCAAGCACCAAGATAGTTTGCAATAGCATCCGATGGACTAAATCCCCAATTAGAACCGTAACCATCTTGTATCTCAACAAAGGTTTGGTACATCATACCACCCAATGCACCTAAAGCATGAGCTGTTCGTAAAGGAACACCTGAGGCAATAATGCCTTCACCAATTAAATAGGAAACAACGTATCCACCATAAAAATGTCCTAATTTATCTGCACGTAAAGAATAGTTGCCATCTTCTTGAACATGAAATGCAGAACGATTATCCGACCACCAAGCATTTTTCTGATATAAATATAAACTTGTACACGCTCCACCAGCAATTCCAGCTGTTATAGTAGCAGGAACCCAATCGAATGATTGCTTACTATTAGGAGCTTCACCATCAACAGTATATCGTTTACTTCCAGCATACGTATAAGGCATTAAAACTTGAATTGGTTTGACTTCAACTACTTTGCTACTTACGTTGGTATCATATTGAAATATTTGGTCAACTTCTAATTTGTTGAATATAATTTGCGATTCATTCCATAAAATAGAATCTGAAGTTTCCACTTTAGAAGTTTGTGCTTCTCCTTTTAAGGATACGATTGAAGAATCACTGAGTGAAAAGACACTTTCAGTATTGACAACAAACACAAGAAGAAGAAACAAGGCAATTTTCATTAGACAGAAGTAGTTGTAACAGATGTTTTAATGACATTTCTATCGATTAATGCAGGGAAATAGGCAACAACTTCTGAAGGTTTAGGCCTTCCCCCAGCAAAACCAGTAACTGAAGGTGGTCCAGTTAGAATCAATGGTGCTAATTCTTTACAGAATCTGTTGACATTTGCATACGATTTTCCACGAACTCCAATTCTCATCATAATCTCATTAGGTACTATAGGGGCAGCTGCTGCACCAAAACAAGCATTCATACCAATGTATTCTGTTCGAATTTCATCAAAAGTTAACCCCAAATTATCAAGTCTTTTCCGTAAAATTCTATCCGCCATTGAAGCTTTTTCATACGCTTCAGGTGCTGCATAAGTAAGTGAACCAAAAGCAACAAAACCATCTTCATACGATGCAGAAACTTTCAGAAAAGGTGTACGCGGTTTTCCAGTAATTCCAAATACCTTTACAGTATCGTTTCCTAAATCTTCTAATCGAATAGAAGAAAAATCTGCAATACAATCTGGAGTAATATATTCTTCAGGATTTCCAATCTCATACATCAATTGTTCAGACACTGTTTCCCGAGACACTCTTCCACCAGTATTTTTATGCTTAGTTACATGAAAAGATCCATCAGGAAATGCTTCTATAATTGGAAATCCAACATTTTCCATATTTTCCAATGACTTCCAATCACCAAGGAAATTACCACCACTTGCTTGAGCTCCACACTCATTTATATGACCTGCAACAGTTCCAGCAGCCATTAAATCAAAATTATTCGTATCCCAACCAAATTCATAAATCATTGGAGCTAAAGTCAATCCAGTGTCTGTGGTACGACCAGTGATAATAATATTTGCTCCTTGACGAAGTGCCTCAACTATCGGTTCTGCACCTAAATAGACGTTTGCAGAAAGCAGTTTTTCTTGTACTTCATGAATAGGAACACCAGTTTCCATATGGGTCATAGTATGCCCTTGGTCAATCAGTTCAGTGATAGAGGGTAAGATATTATCACCAGTAACAATTGCGATTTTAAATCCAGACAGCCCTAATTTTTTTGCACCATCTATGATTGCATCACGTGCAGCTTCAGGATGAACACCACCACCATTAGAAATCATTGTAATGTTGTTTTTCAAAAGATGAGGCAAAACATCTAAGGTCGTATCAACCAAATCTTTTGCATACCCAAGTTGAGGATTTTTATTTTTTTGCTTTTGCATTATAGACATTGTTACTTCTGCAAGATAGTCCATAACTAAATAATCAATTGGACCTAATGTAACTTGCTGCAAAGGAGCTGATAGTAAATCACCCCAGAAACCTTGACCTGATGCAATACGAATTGATTGTTTCATAATATTTGTTTAAGAATTTTCAATAATAATTTCTGCCGAAGAGTACCGTTTAAATATGTCAAGTAACGATTCTAAATCTTTTGGCCTTATTTTTGTTACGTATATTTTACTCTCGTTTTTTAATGTTATTTGAAGGGATACCCAAAACAATTCATTAGTAAAACGTAAGGTTTCAACTTTGGAAAATTGAATAAAAAAAACTTCTCCAAAGTAGATATATCGAAAAATAATTCCGTGACTATGAATAGTATGACGTTGATAACGTCCACGAATTACAACTTGGACTATATTTACACAAAATGCTAAAGAAGCTACATACAAAACCATAATAGGTTCTGTTTGTACAAGAGAAGCAATTGCAAAAATAGTAAAAAGAAAGCAATAGACAACAATAAGATAGGTTGATGTTGGATTAGAAATTGAAAAAAGTTCTTCTCCAGTAGAAAATTCTTTCGTAAGTAATGTATCAGAAATTTGCCGAAAAGCTAAAGCACCAAATGCTAAGCAACTATATGCAAATGCAACATACGTAGAATAAAGAAAAACTGTAAAATCAAAATGAACCATTTTATTTGTTATTTTTGCACTAATTAAGCATTATCAGAACGACCAATGACACCATTACATACATTGTTACGACAATTACGAGAGAAAAAAGGCTTGTCTATTGACCAAGTTACTGACGTGACAAAAATCCGTCAAAAGGTGTTATATAGTTTAGAACAAGGTCACTATACTGCTTTACCTGCAATATACATAAAGTCTTTTATAAGAACATACGGTTCATTTTTAGGACTATCGGATGAAGAACTAACTTCTCGAATCGAAAATGAAGTAATTCCACTCATTAAAACAATTGAAATTCCTAAATCTACTACAAGTTCGTTAAGCTTACAACCAATTGAATATACTCAAAACGAAAGCATTACAACTTCGTTTAAAAAATTAGTTGTTGATAAACTAAGAGCAACAAACCCAAACCAAAAAAGATCCTTTCCACTTCCAGTAATCTTATCCTACACAGCTTTTGCTGGAATTGCAATATTATTGTTTATGTACTTTTTTGGTCAAAAAGAAGAATTACCTTTCTCGTCAGATTCAATTGCAGATTCATTACAATCTGAAACTCCCAGTAAAAGAGAACCTCTCTCCAAATTATTCACTTTTATGAACAAAGATTATCCTTCTGATTCACTTATATTAGAATTAAAAGCAATAGATTCAGTATGGATTAGCATTACTACCGATAACAAAAAAACAGAAGATATTGTTTTACTTCCTCAACAAGGAAGAAGATTTTCTGCACTTTCACAATATACATTATCGACAAATAATAGTAAAAAGCTTATTGCCAGACGTAATGGAAAAGATATTCAATTAAGCAAATCAAACAAAGGCGGTGCAGTTAGAAACATCAAAATAACTGAATCGAAAGTAACTTCATCATCTGCTCTTTGGCAAACTGACTCAGAACAACAAAAAAAGTCAGAAACAACCACAAAACCTAAAGAAAAGAAAGAAACAGCCTCTACTTCTTCAACTCCAAAAAAGAAAAAAACTCAACGCGAAGTTTCAAGACCTCCCGTCATCAAAGACGTACCATTACGTCCTAGAAACTAACCGAAAGAATATCATGCAATCGAAGAACACCAAAAAGTTTTTCGTTATTTATAACAGGTAAAACAGAAACTTTTTTCATTCCATTTTCCATTAATTCCACTGCATCTTTTAATGTCAGTTCAGATTCAATAACAGTAGGTGAATTATTCATCAATGATTGAACTAACACTGAAGAAATATCTGAATGTTCAACAAGATATCTTCGTATATCTCCATCTGTAATAATCCCCAGTAACGTACCTCCATCACACACACACACACATCCTAATGGATACTTTGTTGCTTGTATTATAGCTGATTTTAGTGAGTCATCCTTACTAACTATTCCAACCTCGGTATGACAAACTTCTTCGATTTTAGTAGAAAGTAAATATCCAATTTGGCCTGAAGGATGATTTCGAAGATACTGCTCTTTAGAAACTCCTAAAGTTTCTATAATACCAAAAACCAATAAATCTGAAAGTATACTATTTACTACAAAACTAACCGAAGGAATAGTATTAAAAAAAGGATCTTCTGATATTATTGGTAAATTAATCTTTGTTGAACAGTATTTATCCAGTGGAGTAACTTGTGAACTAGAAATGAGAATAATGGAAATATTCTTTCTTACACATTCTTTACATATAACTTCATATTCGGCTCCAACTCCACTTTTAGAAAAAATCACTGCAACTGTGTGACTATCAAAACTTCCCAAATCACCATGGAGCGCTTCAGTAGGATGGACAAAATGAGCACTTTTCCCAATACTTTTGAGAACAGAAGCGAATTTTTGTGCTATAAAACTAGATTTACCAATCCCCAAACAAATAATTGATGGAGCATATGAAAGAATAGAAACTGAATCTTTCAAAGTAGGAGCAATAGAAGATTGAATCTGATAAATACTAGTTTGTAAAGAATCAAAATATGCTGAATAATTCATATCTATAACCATAATCAGCCTGGAGGCCAGTTCAAATCACGACCAGCTAAAAAATGTACATGCAGATGAAAAACAGTTTGACCTGCATCTTTCCCAGTATTAACTACCAAACGATACCCATTATCATCAACCTTAAGCTTTTTAGCCAATTTCTTTGCTGTTATGAAGAGTTTTCCTAACAAGGCAATATCATCTTCAACACAATCATTAATGGTTGCAATTCTCTTTTTAGGAACAATCAGTATATGAATAGGGGCTTGAGGAGTTACATCACGAAATGCGATGACAGAGTCATCTTCATATTCAATCGTAGAAGGGATTTCACGCTCTATAATTCTTTCAAAAATTGTTTTCATTAGTATCATGGTTATTCAAAACAAAAACTCCCCATATAAACAAATATATGGGGAGTTAATTGTATTATTCAATAAAATTTTATTGAACTAATGTCATCTTGCCAAATTGAGTACCTTCAGTAGTTGTTACACGGTAGATATATGTACCAGCAGCAACTTTAGTACCGTTAGAAGTTGAACCATCCCACTCATAGTTGTGACGTCCAGCATCTAAATCAGAATTAACAAGAGTTTTAACTACATTACCAAATAAGTCTACGATTTCAACTGTAGTTGCAGTTTTGAACGGCAATTCAAATGAAATGTTTGTAGATTTAGTAAATGGATTCGGGAAGTTTTGATCAACTGCCATAGTACCAGTTTGGTTGAATTCAAATGTAAGTACATTTGAGTAACTAGTTTCTGAAGAAGAACCATCGATATCGATTTGTTTCAAACGATATTGATACGTATTTCCAACAGTTACATTTTGATCAAAATATCCATATTGGTTAGCTACCTGAGAGTTTCCAACACCACGAACGAATTCAACTTTTTTCCAATCAGTATCTTTACCAACTTGAATACGTTGAATTTCAAAACCAGCATTGTTAACTTCTTGAGCAGTTTCCCAGAACAAATCAACACCATTATTACGTTTGTTACCTTCAAAATAAGTCAACTCAACAGGAATAATTACTTGCTCATAATTTTTGAAACCTAAGAATGGACGAACCATTGGAATCCAAGAACCACGAGAAAGGGTGTTAGTTCTACCATCAACTGGAGAAGCACCGTAATGACCTAAGTGACCATAACCAGGGTTACCAATAGTTGGAGTCATTTGAGTCCAAGTATTAGAACCTTTGTTATTTTCATAAGCAAAGAAGTTATCATTAATAAGATCACCGTTGTTGTTACGACGACGGAAACGTCTGTCAATCAATAAGTGATACCCACCAGCGCCGTAAGCAGTTGCAGCAGCATCAAAATTAGGTGTTCTAGATACGTTAGTAATTCTCATACCCATACGAGAAGCAGAACCACCAAGCTCAAGACCTGTTTGTCCTTTTTGAGCAACCGCAACCCAATAAACACCTGGTTGTAAAATAACAGGATTAGCTAATTTGTAATCAGTGTACTCATCGTATAAAGCTATATCTGTAAGCGGATCATATCCTCGTGCAGCAGCTAATTGAGTACCTGGAACTACAGGAGATCCTGGAATTCCACCTTGATCAGGGTAAATACCAAATTCAATTTCATCTTGTGCTTGATTCAATGCCGCAAAGTATGCTTGGAAACCTTTGATAGTATCTTGAGCATATAATTGGAATCTAGCAGCTAATTGACCAGCACCAGATCCAGCTTCATCACCCATTGCCCATGCATTTAAGTAAGTATGAGCTACACCTGCCCAAACACCACCTTGAGAATATCCTAATAAGTTCAATCCTTTGCTAGTACGTTGAGGAACGTTTCTATCAAATGAAGGTACATCATTTCTTGCAGTAACAGGGTCATATCCAAATGCACTTCCAAAGTTGATTTCAAAATCACCAAATTGGAAATTGTTAATATCACGAACATCATCACCAGGGTAATCGATACCAGCATACAAATCATATAATTGACGTGGTTGTGGTTTACGAGGTCCTCCTTGTTGAGCATCCCAGTTTGGCATAGAAACAACTAATTCGTTTCCAGCAGGAAGGAATGGTACTGGTGTATTACGTAAGTATACATATTGTTGTGAATTTTGCAAATATACTTGTCCCCACACACTAAATGAAGATGCTGGAACAGAAGAAATATTTGAAACTTTCACATCAATTGGAATTTGAGTAGCCTGAGAAGCAGGAGCTACAGTATATGGCCAACGAGCTTTTACAGATACAATTTCAAGATCTGGAACCTCAAATGGTCTTTGAATATAGATGTTATCAACGAAGAAATCATCTGCATCATCTGGAATAAAGATATCCGCTAATTGGTGATTTCTTGCAGAAACACGTAGACGGAAACGGAAGTCTTTTCCACCACCACCTGGCCAGTTAATAATGGTATCAGGGATAGGTAAGAAGATTTTCAAGAATTCATCTTCATGTCCATCATCAAATAAACGAACACGTAAACCTTGAAGAGCAGAAAGTACTGTATCTTTATCAGATCCAGGACCATAAGAATCTGAACCAAAACCACGAATAAATCCACCAGAACCAAAGATTGTCCAAGCAGGATTTGAAGTTTCAGCAGCAGCTCCACCACGACGTGGGAAACTTCTCCAGTTAGCAGCTCCAATGTTAGTAACAGCTGGAGTAGTAGGAGTTCCGTAGTTCAAACCATTGTTTGTTGGACGAGCAAATTCCAATATCAAGTTATCAGAAGGAGTAGGAGTAGATCCACCACCAACAAATACGTCTTGAGGAGAGTTATTTACTACTGTACGTGGTTCAGGGCCAATCAATGTTTGATCGCACCATCCACGAGGGTAGTCTTTCGAACCACCGTTTAGACCACTTCTTTGGTAAGAAACGATTAAAATAGAACCAATAGTTTGTTTTCCAGGAATTTGACGCATATCGATTGGGAATGAACGAAGTTCATCACCGCGATCTGCAGGACCAGGGAAACCAGGGATTGGAGATTTATCAGAACCATCAATATTTAAACGGTTCATTCTAATTACCGGAGAAACAACAGTCACAGATTGTGATGAATCATTTTCTGCAAAGAAAATTCCTCTTGGAGGTAATGGATTGAAAGTTGTTGCATTACCATTAGTAACTTCACAGTCAATATTAACCCATCTGTGTACAGAAGGCATATTAACACCATTGATTACATGGAAGTCAGAAGCAAATTCAACCATAGAATCTGGATGGATTCTACGAATATTAAATAATTGAACTTGTAATGTATCATCAAACGGCCACTGATCAGTGATAGGAGTTCCATCAGGACGGATAGGCTCAACCATCACAACCATTCTTAAACGACCAACTTGATTATCGATAAATTCAGAAGTAAAGAATGGAGGGAACGCAACTCTAGTAAATCCATAAGGAGGAATACCAGCAAAACGACCAGCAGGAACTGGGTTTTGAATTGTTCTATACCAAGGAGCATTACTTCCGTCAGGAGCTCCACCACCATTTGGATTGTTATTTAATGGAAGTCTTGTTGCATTTGAAACGTTTGGAGTAGGAACAGAATACCCCATCCAGTCAGTTCTAAAATCAGCAAGACAGTTATTATCTAAACATGCAGAGTCAATAGGGATTGTGCGGATATAGATTCTATCATTTGCAGGAGGTAAAATAGCTTCATTAATTACACGATATCTTGCTTGGAAAGTAAGTTCCGCACCGATATCACTTTGATTGCCATTGGCAGTATTGATATCTGTTAAACTTCCACCACCATTATTGCGAGCAAAATTGTTTTGTAAGTTTTGAACTAATGCAACTGGTTGGATATTTCCTAAACGCTCATCACCAGCTAATAACTCATAGTTGTTAATGTTAGCAATTGTGATGATATCACAACAATTAATGTTATAGAAATCTAATGGAGCAGATGCATCTCTTCTACGAGCTCTATACTCTAAGGAGAACAAACGCATAGTATTTTTCCAAGCTTTGAATTTTAAAGCATGAGAATTAATTAATGCAGTATTTGGATCTCCAGAGGTGAATAAACCACCATTATTCAAATACGTTGTAGATTGCAAAATACGAGTATGACCTGTACCATTGTTCCAGCCAGCACCTGTTGTAGAAACTGCATTTCTAAACGCACGACCAGAAACTCCAATTAATGAATTCAATCTAAATACATTAGATGCAGCTGTTGAACGGTTATTGATGATTACAACACCTTGGAAATTCATATAAATGAAGTTCACTGAGTTATCAGTATTCGTCAAAATAACTTGAGCATTTGCAGAAGTATAGTTCTGTTGACCAGGACGCAAGTTTGCAACAGCTGTATATGGACCTAAAGGAGTATTTTTACCACGTATAGGAGCAATGTTTTCAAAGTAAATTGTTAATGAATCATTTGAAATATTTGTTCCAGAACGTCTGTAAAACACTCTACCATAATCTTCACGTTGAACTAAAGCTTCGTTCCACTGAGATAAATGTAAGTCACCCCAGAATGGAGCGATAATTGGAGCATTATTAGTATAAGGGAAAAATCCGGTTCTAGCTCGAATACCAGCTAATGCTGTTGCAGGAGCACCTCCACAGGCGATAGACTGAAATCCCCAGTTATCTGGATTAATATCTCCAGTTGAAGCTAAATTAGGATTAATAAAATCTCTACCTGAGCCAACAAATCCTGATCTGTCTTCAGACATTGCATTGTAAGCAACTCTAGTCGTTTTTGTAGGGTCAGTGTAGGTGTATCTATCATTAGACAATGCTATGACACCATTAGTAGAGACATAAAAACTGTCATACGGTACACCATTGAAATAGAATTCGCGACCAGCTTTAAAGATTGCTATCGGGCCGGCAAAAGCATCATCAGTTGTATCGTTAGCATCACCTGGATTACGGAAAAAGTTTCCGTTATCTTGAGCACCTGGATTTAAACTCCAAGCATTAGGACCATTGAAAATACGACGCCAATTATCTGTTCCGCCGGCAGGATCACCGTTTTCAATGAAAGGAACTGGAACAGGACGTGGTCTCCAAAAATCACCAGCAACCTCATCAAAATTATCAACTACATAGTAGCCTGAGGAAACAGCAGAACGAGACCAATGGTTGTTGTTGTCAGAAAATGGTTGAGGGTAATGACTTGACGGGACAATAATCCCAGGACCCCAAGCACTTCTTCGTAAGACAGCTTCACCATCATCTTCAGCTAACAACGAGCTAAAGCTAATGAGAAGCGTCATTGCAAGTAATAGCAATTTCTTACTCATAATAAACATACCTTGTAAAGAATTAAACATGTGTATAAATTTTTTTCTAATGTAATGAATTAAACGGTTGAGTAGCAACCAATTTGGCACTAAACAATGCAAGTTATGGAAATTTTACAAGAAAAACAATAGTTTTCTTAAAAAAATATAAAATTATCTTTTGATTCTATATCCTTTGTCTTCGTTTTCAAAAATCCAGGCTACAATCTTCCCTTCATCGATGGTTTCAAAGTTATCCCAAAATGCACTATCATATTGATAAAACGAACCTGTTTCTTCTGTGATATTTTGTTCTGTTTGTTTTTTTATTTTTTTGAATATATTTTTCCAAAATTGGAAATTTTCTTTTCGTAAATCTATCCATCCATCATAACACCATTTCGTAATATTTTCAGAATTTATTGGTAACTCTTGAATATTTTTTTGAAGTGGAATAATGATTTCTTTTCCACGTAAATAGGAAATTCCATCTGAAAGTAGTATAACTAAACCTATACTAAGCATCTCTTTTCTTGTAATACTGTTTGTACGAACAAATAGTTCCAATTTTGATGAAATTTCTTCATCTGAGGCTTCTAAAACATTGTCGAAATTTCCAAAAACCTTTCTTAACAAATAGGCTTCATATAATAACTTTGATAGTCTCGGTGGACCTAACATTTCAAATGCTATTGAAGAAGTTTCTGTTTGTTGTTCTAATGCTCGTAAATTTGTTAATGCTTTATTTCGTAAAATTCCACCACGATAGGATGGTCCCAATACAGACGCATCTAAACTTTGAATAATTTCATATCCTGTGTTTCCACCAACTATTTCGGAAACAGTATATTGTGCAATCTCTTCCGGTGTTATTATTTCCATTAATCCTAAGGAAGAAATAGTTTCAAATTCTGCTCTTGAGAACACTCCATTTTCTCCAGTATCGATAAATACAGATTTATATGTTTCACCTGTTTCAACTATTCCTTCAGTTTCATTGAATGAAAAGGTAGATGTAAGTGTTAATGGATTCGGCATATCAACCAATTCTATTTCTTTACCTTTTCTTTTTATAGTTTTATATCCAATTTCTTTCCAAGCAATTGTTGCTGAAGGTTTTATTTCTTTAATAATGGGACCTTCAGGTGTTCTCGCCATTAAAAATAGTAATAATGACTGAGCACCAGCTACTGAAGCTTTTGCAAGAAGTACTCGAGATGGTTTTTCTTCACTATGAGTAAATGGTATATTCAATCCCATTCCTCCAGTGCCAGAAGTACCAATTTTCAGATACATTGTTGTTGATGCATCTAGTAAACCTCGATAGAGAATTTGGATATGTCTTATTAGTTGAGGTATGTAATCACTTGATAACATACGTTCAACACTTTCAGCTTTAATAGTTCCAGTTGCAATTTCCTGCTGTAGAACTGCAGCTGAAGCATAGATATCTTGATAAGCAATTGCTGTAGCAGTGTTAATACAATCTATTACTACATTAGGTTTTACTTGAATTAGTAATTGATATAATGAAGAATGTTGCAATCTATCTGCTGAGAGTTCATTGAATATATCTTCTACAACTTCGGAACGAGTGCTATCATTAGATAATAATGAATTTTTCGATGTATCTTTCCAATCTGTTCTAGTAAACACATCTCCCCACCAAGCTTCAAACATTGTTGGATGTTCATTAGGAAATTCTTTACGTAATTTTTCGACTGCTTGTTCTGCTTCTGACTGTTTTAAGGATGTAACTATTAATTTTTGCGGTGAATGCTCCATTAACTTACGGCAAATAGCATGACCTACTAAACCGAAACCACCTAAGACTAAAACTGTGGAATTTTTAATTTGCATTAATTTCTACTGTATTTTGTATATATATTGTACAAAGATACACTATTTTTTGAAAATAGTGAAATTCAGAAATCTACATTTGTAGAATAACGATTTTAAAAAATCAAAAATCAATTAGTTCAGTTTTTGTACCTTTGTAAAAACGAACCGCAATCTATCAACTATGCAACCAGTCCAACAACTTTTTGACGGTATTCAATCTCGAAACACTAGAGCTTTAGCAAAAGGTATTACGTTGATTGAAAGCAATCTTCAAAGTGATTTTCATAAAGCACAACAGCTTATAGAACTTTGTTTACAGATTCCTTCCAAATCTTTAAGAATTGGGATTTCAGGAATACCGGGAGTAGGTAAAAGTACGTTTATAGATACCTTTGGGACATATCTATGTTCAAAGGGGTATTCTATTGCTGTTTTAGCTGTTGATCCAACTTCATCCATTTCTCAAGGATCAATTTTGGGAGATAAAACACGTATGAGTTCACTTTCTCAAATGGAACATTGTTTTATCCGACCAAGTCCTTCAGGTGGCTCCTTGGGTGGAGTGACAAAAAAAATGCGAGAAACGATTTTACTATGTGAATCTGCTGGTTTTGATTTCATTTTCATTGAAACAGTGGGAGTTGGACAGAATGAGATAACTGTTCGTTCGATGACCGATTTATTTCTTTTGTTGATGATTGCAGGTGCAGGTGATGAATTACAAGGGTTCAAACGAGGAATTACAGAAATTAGTGATATAATATTAGTGAATAAAGCAGATGGTGATCAAGTTACAGCTTCTGCATTATCACGTGCTGAATATGCAAGAGCTGTTCAATTTTTAACGCCTTCAACTTCCGGATGGAAAACAGTCGTTGATACGTTTAGTTCCATAGATGTGTCAAATTGTGAACATCTACTATCACATATTCAAGCTTTTCATACGCATATATTATCTACTGGTATATTAAATCAACGACGTCAAGAACAAGAGTTACAATGGTTTGAGGATCTACTTCATACGGTAGCATTTTCATACTTCTTTCACACACAGGAAAGAATCACATTTATCAATGAATTAAAGAATAATATTATATCTGGAAGAATAAATGCTACAATCGCAATAAATACGGTAGTAAATCAAATCAGATAATATTCATATTATATTGAAAAAATCCTTTGTTTATTCCTTGAAAAGAAGTATTTTTGTATAATTAGTAGAAATTATCATCATATAATCCAAATTAGGAGTTATACTACAATGACAAACCAAGAATTTTTAACTACTCTCGATAGCATTATTGCTGAACGTCATGCATTGCAACACCCATTCTACCAAATGTGGAATGAAGGAGCTTTGACAATTGATATGTTACGTGAATATGCAAAAGAATATTTTCTTCATGTTCATAATTTCCCAACGTATGTGAGTGCTACTCATGCTAATTGCGATGATATTAAAATTCGTCAAATGCTTTTAGAAAACTTAGTTGAGGAAGAACAAGGAGAAAATAATCACCCAGAACTATGGTTACGTTTTGGAGATTCTTTAGGAATTTCTCGTAACGAAATGCTTACTCGCAATCACTCAGCACAAACAAAACTTTCAGTAAAAATCTTAAAGGATTTGTCTAAAAATGAAAACCCTGCTGTTGGATTAGCTGCTTTATATGCTTACGAATCTCAAGTTCCTGAAGTTGCAACAACGAAAATTGAAGGTTTGAAAAAACATTATGATTTAGATACTGAAGATGCATTAGTGTTTTTCCAAGTACACGAACATGCTGATGAGATTCACAGAATTGTAACTCGTGAAGCCTTAGTAGAATTATGCAAAACAGATTCTCAAAAAGAAATTGCTTTAGATGCAACTCGTGAAGCAGCTGATGCTTTAAATCTACTATTAGATGGTGTTTATGAGAAATATTGTTCATCTCCATCTTTGAATTAATCTTTGTCGATGACTACGTGATTATTGACTAATGCTCGAAGAAATTCGAGCATTTTTTTTTCAAGTCGTAATTTGATTTAACTTATATACTCTCTGTACTTATCAAAATGAAATTTAATGCAGTTTTATTATCTCTTTTCTTTACTTTGCTCAGTTGTATTTCAGTATTTTCACAACAAGATACGACTCAAGATGGGTCTGAATTAGACCCATGGTATAAATCATTAAAAATTAGGGGTTATTCCCAGTTTCGATTTAATCAATTATACGAATCTAATTCAAATTTACAGTGTGAACAATGTGATGCTGCGTGGGGTGGGAATAATGGATTTTCTTTTAGAAGAATACGATTAATATTTTTTGGTAATGTTACTGATCATATTTATTTTTATATTCAACCTGATTTTGCATCTGTTGGACCAAACAACGCGAATAATTATGCTCAAATTCGAGATGCATACTTTGATATTGGAGTAGACAGAAACAATGAATTTCGATTTAGAGTTGGACAAAGTAAGATTCCTTTTGGATACGAAAACATGCAGTCTTCCGCAAATAGAATTCCCTTAGATAGAGCAGATGCTCTTAATAGTGCGGCGGTAAACGAACGTGCAATAGGAACTTTTTTTTATTGGGCTCCAAAAGAGATACGAGCACTTTTTTCCTCTTTTGGTAACAAAAAACTAAAGGGTTCTGGGGATTATGGGGTAATTTCTTTTGGTATATATAATGGTCAAGCATTAAACAGAAGAGAACAAAACTCTAGTTTTCATACCGTTGGTAAATTAACATATCCGTTTCTGTGGAAAAATCAATTTATTGAACCTTCACTTTTTGCTTATACAGGAAAATATGTCCTTACAACTGATCAACTTCGACAAGGTGTCAAAGTAAATTCTGATAGAGAATATCAGGATTACAGAATCGGTGGTTCAATTGCAATTGCACCACAACCTTTTGGACTTTTAGCTGAGTTTAATGCTGGTGAAGGTCCTGAATTTAATAAAGAAACTGATTCTATCGAAACAAAAAGCCTTCATGGCGGATTTGTGACAGTCAGTTATCTTCAAGATTTTGGTTCTTTTACGATGATGCCTTACATTAGAGCTCAATACTATAAAGGTGGAAAAAAACATGAAAGTGATGCTAGAAGTTATGATATGCATGAATTTAATATTGGTATTGAATGGCAACCAATTGAAAGTTTGGAATTAGTTTCAGAGTTTGTTATTTCTTCACGACGTTATGAGGATTTTTTGCTTCAAAACAACCTTCAAACTGGTTCATTGTTGCGTTTACAAGCTCAAATCAGTTATTAATTAACATGTCAAATATCAATTTGAATTATTTTGCACTTTTGAGTGTTTTATCCATAAATGCAATTTGTTTTTACCTTTCAACTTAAAAGAACGATATGTCAGTATGTTTGACTGAAATTGAAGAATACACGACCGATGATTCTATATTTTCACCATACGAAAATTCACATCCAAAAACAGTTTCAGCATTCCGTTCTATGCAAAATGGTTCTTATTGGTTTGAGAGACTTTTGTCTTTGGAACATTCTTGGAAACTAAAAATTTCCCATCAAAAAAAGGTTGTTATTTCTTATTCAAAACCACCTGAAACTTCAAAAAAAAGTCCTTATTTTGATATTGTCTATGGTGGTGGTGGACTTGCCACTATTCACGCCGCCGCTATGGCAAAATTACACAATTTAAAGACTCTAGTATTTGATAGATTTACAGTTGGAATTACCCACAGAGACTGGAATATCTCTCAAGTTGAATTTGATGAATTGATTCACATTGGTTTATTGACTGAAGAACAAGCAAATAAAGTAGTTGTAAGAAAATATAAAAGTGGTTTTGTAGAGTTTTTCAGTGAAAACTCAGAATTTAAAGGTGATAGAATATGGATGGAAGGTGTCTTAGACGTTGCTATTTCGGCTAATGATCTATTACATACTTGTAAAGATATTCTCATTGAACATGGTGGTGAGTTTTCTCATTCAACAACATTTTCACACGTTTGGGTACATGATGGACAAGCAACAATTGAAATCATTAAAGATGGTGTAGTTTCTTATCTTCGATGTGCGGTTTTTGTTGATTGTATGGGTTCGTATTCACCCGTTGCCCAACAACTGAATCCAAAAGGAGCTTTTACACATTGTTGTCCTACTGTAGGCACTATTTCTTCTGGTTTTGTACAAGGTACCAACAAAGATGAAGTAGATCCTACGATTGGAGAAATTCTACTTACCTTAGATGATGCTCAAGTAGATGGACGTCAGTTTATTTGGGAAGGTTTTCCATCAAAGGATGATGAATTTGTTACGTATCTTTTCTTTTATGATGAGATAGATAGTGAAACAGACAAATCATTGGTGAATCTTTTTGAAGTGTTTTTTGAAAAACTTCCATCATATAAAAAATTAGGTGAAAATTTTGATTACGGAAGACCAGCTTTTGGTATGATACCGTCTATTTTACACCCTTCTTTAGTAAATTCTCGCACAGTAGCTACAGATTCTATTTTGTGTTTAGGAGATTCTGCAGCACTTAGTTCTCCATTAACGTATTGCGGATTTGGTTCTTTTGTACGGAATTTTGATAGAACGACGACATTATTGGCATTTTCTATAAAAAACAAACTTACCTCAGTTGAGTATTTGTCTGAAATCAATGTATATGAGCCAAATGTGTCAATCCTTGGGAATTTTGCAAAGTTTTTAGTTGGTAAGAAAAAATTTGAACAAAACACAGTTAATTCTATGATGAATATGATTGTTTCTATCTTACAAGAATTACCAAAATCCGTAGCAAAAAGCCTCTTTACAGATACGCTAAAATGGGAAGATTATAACAAATTAATGTCCTCTGTTCCAGTGAAATATCCAAATTCCTATAAATATTTATTTAAACATCATGGATTCATTGGACTCTTTCATTGGGCAAAGAATTTTGTAGGTTTTACAGCATATCATTTTTTGACTAAGAACAGAAACACTCAATCCAAAACTCAAATTCTACAACACTATACAGGTTCTAAGGCGTTTTCTGCTTTAGTTTCATATTTTCATTCACGGAAAAGTACTTCAATCTCTGTTTGAATCAATTCAAATTAGGTAATATTCATTGAATTCTAATTAAATTTAGTCCCAATCAAAGAAAAGTGGTGTGATTTTTCTATATTTGTAAATACTTTTCCATATAAGAAGTACTATATCAATGAAAAATACCATCGCGATTTTCTTATTTTCAATACTCTTTGTCGCTAATCTGGCGTCTCAAAGCCTTCAATATGAAGATAAAATTATTGGAAGACATTACGATGAGGTTATAGGAGTATTTGTTAATTCAAATGACACAAGGGTTGTAACTTCCTCTTTAGATGAGACTTGCAAAGTATGGGAATTACCCTCTGGAAAAGAACTTTTCACTTTGGAAGGGCATTTAGGTGCTGTCTATAATGTTTCTTTTTCTGGTAATGACAAATACATCGCCTCTGGAAGTGCTGATAGAACTGTAAAAATTTGGGATGCTTCAAATGGAGACCTTATCTCGACTCTTAAAGGTCATACAGGAGAAGTAATTGGTGTATTTTTTAGTCAAGATGATGAAAGTAAATTTGTTGCTTCTACCAGTTTCGATGGAACAGTAAAATTGTGGGATTTACAACTACAATCTGAAGTAAAAACTCTTCGTGGTCACGTTGGCCAAACAAACAACGTCGCTTATTCGTATGATTCAAAATATTTAGCCTCTTGTGGCGATGACAAAAAAATATTTATTTGGTCAACTGATTTAACAACAAAAACACCCATCAAAATTTTAGAAGGTCATGATGCACCTGTACTATCAGTTTTGTTTTCATATGATAGTCAAACACTTATTTCCAGTGATCAAAATGGTGAATTACGCTTATGGTCTATGAAAGACTGGACTTTACTTAAAACTATTAAAGCACACACAGATTTAATCCAAGACTTTTCTTTTACTGAGGATGATAAAACAATTGTTACCGTTAGTTTGGATAAATATCTTAAGTTGTGGGATGCAAAAACTGGAGCTGAAATTTACTCTAAAAATTTGGAAGTAGAGGCATGGTCCGTAGATTTGACATCGAAAGCTGAGATACTGATTGTTGGTTGTGCTGATGGAAATGTTAAAAAACTCGATGTTGTAAAGAATACATCAAGCAAAAACTCAAAAACAAAGAAAGGGAAAAAATAATGAAATTTATTTTGTGTATAGTTTTATTTTTCCTCCCTATTATTAGTTTGTCACAAGGAGTTGTCAACTTAACAGGAATTGTTTTAGATGAAAGTACTCGTAAACCAATTGGAGCAAAGCTACAGTTTTTTGATACAAGTAATAAAAGAGTGAGTGAGGTTCCTTCTTCAAAATCAGATGGTGAATATTCTGCTGCTGGTTTAAAAGCAGGAGATTATTCTGTCAAAATTTTAGCAAATGGGTATTTTACAGAATCTTTCCCAATATCTATCCCAAAAACAGACAAATACTCTGAGATTTCTCACGATTTTATTTTGAAAGAAAAGAAATTGTACCAATCTTTTTTGCTTACTACTTCCCCATTTGAACGTAATAAATCAAAATTGAGAATTGGATTTGAAGACTATTTGGAATCATTTGTAACAATTCTAAAAAACAATGAAGAGGTAACAATTGAAATACAAACGTATTTAGATTCTAAAGGAAATAAACCTGGTTTAGCAAAAGAACGTTCAAGAAATTTGGTAGAGTATTTTATTTCCAAAGGTATCAATCAAGAAAGAATTACTTTTTCTTCTACCGAAACAGTTGATACCAAAAACCCACCTCCAACTAAATCAGGAGCTAAAGGGAAAAGATATGTTGGAAGCACTTATATAGTTATCACAAAAATTTAATCCTTCGTTTACATTTTTAGTAGTATGAATTCTCGTCGTTCTTTTGTTAAAACGTTACTCTATACTTCTGGTTCTTTATATGTAGGTTCTGGTTTATTTGGCTGTAAAAAAGTTGAAAACGCCGAAATGAATCAACATATTTCAGGCTCTGATATTCGAGTAATGGAGCAAATATCATTAGTTCGTCAACGAGTTCGTCGAGCACATGACTATTTGCGTGATCGCCAGTCTTTTCCTGAACCAACAATTGTTAAAGAGTTAGATAGTATTATAATTGGGTCTGGATTTGCAGGAATTACTGCTGCTCATATTCTTCGAAAAGAAAAAAAATCTTTTGTACTTATTGAAAACGAAGATAGACCAGGTGGAGCCGCAATAAATTACAAATGGAATGATATTGATATCCCATTAGGTTCATCCTATTTTGTCGATTATACTAACACATTAAAAGAAATGTGCAAAGAAGTTGGTATTGCTCCTATTACTATCAATGGTGATGCTCTCTATTACAAAGGTGGATACTATAATGATTTTTGGAAGAATGATACTATGAAAGCATTAGCTTCATCTCCAAAAGAATTAAATATTCTCAAAAAATTTAAAGCAGATATTCTGGCGATGGAAGTACCTTCCTATCCAGTTTCTCCTACCTTGAACAAAACTCATCACGAATACGACTTACAGTCTGTAGAATCACTAATTAATAACAAATACCCTTCAGAATTACTCCGAGAGTATTTGAATCTATATACATTATCCTCAATGGGTGGTGAAGTCTCCAAAGTCAATCTTTATTCATTTTACAATTTTTATCAAAGTGAAATGGGTGAAGAACATGGCTTTCCTCGATATTCGTTTGTTGGAGGAACACATACCTTACCCAAATTATATGCACAATTGATTGGTGATTCGTTTCAGCCAAATACTATGGCAGTTCGAATTGAGCAAGTAGGTAAAAAAGTTCATGTTACTTGTATCGGCAATGACAATAAACCTATAAAATTCATTGCAAATTCTTGTATTTTATCAACTCAAAAATTTTTAGCTCAACATCTAATTCCTGATTTGCCTCCAGTATACAAAGAGACTTTCTCGAAAATAGAATATGCTCCATATACTACTATTCATCTTTGTGCTGATGAGCCATTAACTTCCCATACTGCCTTCGATACATGGATCTTACCAAAATCTGATCATTTTGTAGATATCGTAAACCCAACACAGTTGAATGAGAAAAAAACAAATAATGTTTTATCATTATTTAATCCAATTCCTCAACCACTTCGACATAATTTACTTAGTGATGAATTTGCACTTCAGTTAACTGAAAATGCCGTTGAGTATGCTTGTAGTTTATTGAAAATCAATCAAGAAAAACTGAAACAAGTTGTTTTCTTTGGATGGGGGCATATGTTGGTTGTTCCAACTGTTGGAAGTCATTCTTTGCTCACGCAACTTAGCAACAAACCACTAGGTTCAATATTCTTTGCACATACTGACAATGATTGTGCACCAGCAATTGAAAATGCGGTTGCTCATGGAGAATATACTGCAAATATGGTTCTTCAACATCTCAAAACGACATAAAAAAAGTGTTATTTCTAACACTTTTTTTAATTTCTTCTACATTCCTAATTCGGTCATCATAAACCGCAATTCTCGTGATATTCCTTCTACAGTTTGTTTAACGGATTTTCCACTTCCATGACCAGAATCATATTCGATATGCAGTAAAATAGGATTTTTCTGAGCTGGATTCTGACGTGCCATTGCAACAAACTTTTTCGCATGCAATGGATCTACTCGAGTGTCATTCTCGCCAGCACTAACGAACATTGTTGGTAATGGAACTCCATTTTTAATAGTATGATAAGGAGAATATTTCAACAATGTTTCGAAATCTTCAGCTTTATCCGGATTACCATATTCAGGAATCCAATACCGAGCAATCAGAAATTTATGGTAGCGAATCATATCCAAAAGTGGTACCATACAGAACGCAACTTTGAATAATTCTGGACGTTGTGTTATAACAGCACCAACCAACAAGCCACCATTCGAACCTCCTTTGAGTGCTAATCGCTGTGGGTTAGTATATTTTTCCTTGATGAGATATTCTGCAGCAGCGATACAATCGTCAAAGACGTTTTGTTTTTTATCCAACATACCGTCCTTATGCCATTCCTCACCAAATTCATCACCACCACGTAATCCAGCCCAAGCATAGACTCCTCCACGTTGGATAAAAGATGCTGTTGTTCCAATAAATCTAGGTGAAATTCCAATATTAAAACCACCATATCCATATAACATCGTAGGATTGTTTCCATCTAATTGCATCCCTTTTTTATGAACTATATACATTGGGATTTTTTTTCCATCTTTGGAAGTATAATATACAAATTTCGACTCAATGTCTTTCGTGTTTATTTTCACATCCTCACGGTAAATTTGCGTCGTCTTCCATGTAGCTTCATCTATCAAATAGACGGTAGAAGGAGAAGTGAAAGAAGTGAGGGAAGCTCGAAGTTTTTTTGATAGAACGTCATATGAAATTCCTTCAACATTACCAATTTCAGGGAAATTAATATCCTTAATAAATTTTCCATCAAGTGTGTAAACTTTCAGACGTGAAATTAACTCTTGTTTAATTTGAACAATCAAATGATTTTCTGTAATTGTAAAACCTTCTATGACATCATTAGTTTGAGGAATAAGTTCTTTCCAATGCTCAAATTGAGGTTTTTGAAAATCAGCAACCATTATTTTGAATTTGGGAGCATTATGATTGGTATATAAATAGATTTTATCTTTGTAAAAATCTTCATAAGCACGAAATTCCTTGCTTGAGTATATCTCAATCGGTTCTTTATCAATTCCATGACGTTGAATTTTGACTGTATTAGAATAAAAATCACCATTACTATAGACAGTTACATTTGCCTTTGTTGGATCATACACAGATACAAAATCCTTTGCATCATTTGCACTTGCCAAAAGAACATCCTGACTATGAGGTGTACCAATTTTATGTTTATAGACCTTTTGTGGAATTTGTTTATCTATTGTTTCTCTACTTTTAGGAGAGAAATACACATAACCGTCTTCTCTACAAAAGGAAATACCACCAGCATTTTCAATAGGATTGCCAATTATTTTTCCAGTTTTCGTATCAATAATTCTATAAACATTGATTTCATCACCCTTTTTTTGTGTAGCAATGAGTGCAATGGATGTATTGATTTTTGGTTGAAAAGATGTGATTGCTGTTTTTCCCGTTGGGTCAATCGCAAGAGGGTCAAAAATGAGAATTTCTTTACCATCCAATCGAGTAAATAGTTTTGATTGTTGCTCACCTTTTTTTAGCGAATAAAAATATTCCCTTCCGTATTGAAAAGATGGTGCAGTAGTGATATCTCTATCTAAAAAAGAGGTAATCTCATCATCTAATCCTTCATATTTTTTTGATACTTTGTCTACATACTCTATCGTTGCATCGTGTTGTTTTTTCGTCCATTCTATTACCTCTGGATTAGTTTTATCTTCTAACCAGCGAAATGGATCTGAAATTCTTACTGAATGCAAAGTATCAATAATCTCACGAAGAGGAGTTTCTGGAGGTGTAAACATTGTTTTTTGAGAAAAAAGTGATAACGAAGAACTGAACAATACTGCAAAGCACCACAGAACGAGGTATTTACCGATATTAAACATGTCATTTTATTAAATAGTTGAAAGAAATGCACGAACACAGTTTTGTCCGTCCATAGCTGCAGAAAGAATGCCACCAGCATAACCTGCACCTTCACCACAAGGATACAAACGACGAATTTGAATATGTTGTAATGTTTGTGGGTCTCGTGGAATTCGTATAGGACTACTCGTGCGTGATTCGGCACCTACGACAATACCTTCGTTACTATCGTAACCACGAATTTTTTTTCCAAAATCTGAAAATGCTTGTTGTAAGCGTTTTCTTATAAAATCTGGGAAGATACTATCTAAAGGTAACGATTCAATACCTGGAATGTACGATGTAGAAGGTAATGATGTTGAAATAGTTCCTTTGACAAAATCTGGAATTCGAAGTGCAGCAGAACGTTGCAAATTTTTACCTCCTAATTCAAAGAGATTTTTCTCGATTTGCTCTTGTAGTTTTACTCCTGCAAAAACGCCGTATTTATCTACATTTGGAATATCTTCGACATTGATAGCGACAACAACACCAGAATTGGCAAATGGTGAATCTCTTCGTGACATCGACATTCCATTGACAACAATTTCCTTTGGATTTGTAGCAGCTGGTACTATCAATCCACCTGGACACATACAAAAAGAGAATACACCTCTTCCTTCAACTTGTGTCACTAATTTGTAACTTGATGCAGGTAATAATTTGTTTCGAGGCTTTTGTCGGTATTGTGCTTCATCAATTAGTTCTTGTGGATGTTCTGCTCGGACCCCAATTGCAAAAGGTTTTAACTCAAGTGATATATTCTGTGAATGAAGTTGTTGGTAAATATCACGTGCAGAATGTCCTGTTGCTAAGATGACTGCATCAGCTAAATATTCTTTTCCATTTTCAGTTTGAATGCCAAGTATTTCATTATTTTTGATAATGAAAGAGGTTACAAAGGTCTCAAAGTGAATTTCCCCACCATTTTCTTCAATAGTTTTTCGAATATTCTGTATTATTACTGGGAGTTTGTTTGAGCCAATATGCGGATGAGTTTCATATAGAATTCGAGAATTGGCTCCATGTTCGACCAATAGACGAAGTGTTTTTTCGTAAGTCCCTCTTTTTAAAGAACGAGTGTAGAGTTTTCCGTCAGAATACGTACCTGCACCTCCTTCACCAAAACAGTAATTTGAATGGGGATTGACTTCAGAAAACTGTTGAATAGCTCTCAAATCTCTTCTTCGTGATTGTACATCCTTTCCTCGATCTATCACAATTGGTTTAATTCCATGTTCTAAAGCCTCTAAGGCTGCAAAATACCCTGCAGGTCCTGCTCCAACAATAAGTATAGTTTTTGAAGAATTTGATACGAATTGTAGCGAATCAACTTCTGTTCGTTCAGTGACAGAAGTATCTTCATTTGTAAGAAGTTCGAAAGTAGTATGATAGACTATTTTGCGTGAACGTGCATCTAAAGACTGTTTGACTCTTCGAATTACAATTGAAGTAGTACTTGAAAACTGAAGATTTGCTTGTGCAAGTACCTTTGTCAGTAAATCTTCGTTGGAAAGTAATTCCTCTTCGGGAAGTAAATCTACTTCAATAGTATACTTCATTGCAGGTCATTATCGGATTTTAGCACACAATTGGAATAACAAATCTTCACGAAAATGGGAAGTTTGTAATTGTAATCCAATTGGCAATCCTGATTTGGTAAAACCAGCAGGAAAAGAAATTGATGGGTTTCCTGCTAATGGAGATGATGCCGTAAAATAATCACTTAAATACATTGCAATAGGATCAGAGGTTTTCTCACCAATTTTAAATGGAGGTGTAGCAGTTGTTGGTAAAAATACTGCATCTACTGAAGAAAATATCTCTTTGTATGAATTCAAAATAATCCGACGCGCTTGTTGAGCTTTTTTGTAGTATGCATCATAATAGCCCGAAGAAAGTACATAGGTACCAAGCATAATTCTTCTTTTTACTTCCTTACCAAATCCTTCTGTTCTAGAGGCAGTTACATAATCAATGACATCATCTTCGAATTCACTACGTAAACCAAATCGAACTCCATCATAACGAGATAGATTCGAAGAAGCTTCTGCAGAAGTAAGAATATAATACGTTGGAATCCACGCATCATCATGAGGAATAGTAACTGTTTTAAACGTAGCTCCCAATGCAATAAATCGTTGTTTATATTCTTGATATCGTTCTATTATCTCACTATCACAATCTTTTAAAATAGAATCAGGTAACTCCCCAATGACTATCGATTTCGGAGAAGCTTTTAGTGCTTCAGATAACGATGGATTTTTCTCAGAAGAAGCTGTAGCATCCATTATATCTTTTCCACTAATGACATCATACAATACTGCAGCATCTTCTAAAGTGGTAGAAAACGTTCCAATATGATCTAAGGAAGAAGCAAATGCAAGTAAACCATATCGTGAAATACGACCATAAGTAGGCTTGAAACCATATGTATTTGTAAATGCTGCAGGTTGACGAACTGAACCTCCTGTGTCTGAACCTAATGAAGTATGACAAAATTTTGCAGCAACAGCAGCAGCAGAACCGCCTGAGGAACCACCGGGCACTCTTTCAACATCATAAGGATTCTTTACCGGTCCAAAATACGAAGTTTCATTCGAAGAACCCATTGCAAATTCATCTAGATTTGCTTTTCCAATGATAATTCCACCTGCCTCTTTGAGGCGTTGCACCACTGTTGCATCGTAAATAGGAGTAAAATTTTCTAAAATTTTTGATGCTGCAGTAGTTTTAATACCCTTCGTAGAAATGTTATCTTTTACTCCAATTATCATTCCTTCTAATGCTCGAGCAGTTCCATTTTCTATACGATTATCAGATTCTTTTGCTTGTTGCAAAGCATCTTCAAAATTAGTAGTTATAAATGCATTATAAGATTCTTGTCCATATCGCTCAATTACTGATGATACTTCATTGAAAATTGATTGATTTGTATATGTATTGCGTAACTCAGTATAGGATTTCATTTTAGATTATTCTTATTTGAATCAGTATCAGTATCTAATGGTTTATTTTCTTGAACATCTTCTTCAGTAGGTTGTTCATTTGAAGATGTTGAAAATGTATATGCTTGTTGAGCCATTGCCCCTTCAATAGGTCTAATTGTAGGCATTGGTAAGGGTTCTGAGGAGGCTTCATCTGTAGTTTCTCCAGGATCTAAGTTGTTATGATGTTCAAATCCAACTTGATCGTCTTGAGTATGAATAGAGGAAACTTCATTTGTTATCGTGGAAACTTCGTTTGTGATGGAAGAGGTTACTTGATCTACTTCTTCAGACATTGTATGAATTTGTCGTGAAAATTCTTGTTGAGCACGTCGGATATGTCGAACTGCATTTCCAACAGATTTTGCTAATTCTGGAATTTTTTTCGGTCCAAAAAAAAGCAATACTGCCATTAAAATTAGTATAAGTTCTCCACCTCCAATATCGAACATCTACGATACCGTTGATTGAAGTTGTTGAATTTCTGTCGGAAGTGTTATCATAATAGTATTTCCAACATTTGGTTCTGTTGTAATTGAAAAAGTACCTTTATGAAGATCGACAAAATTTTGCATAATTCCTAAACCAATTCCTATTCCTGACTGTGAAGATGATTCTAAGGTCGTAGATAAAGCTGTTCTTTTTTCGATAGCGTCAACTACTTCACTATTCATACCGACACCTTCATCTCTTACGGAGATGGTGATGGAATGTGGATTAGTTTTTCCACCAATAATAGTAATTGTAGAGGAATCATTTGCATAATGTAACGCATTGAGAATTACATTTCGTAGTATAGTTGCAAACATTTCCTCATCGGCTTCAATTTTCAATACAGAAGCTATTGAAACAGAGAATTTGATTTTCTTCTTAATTGCAATTGTGTTAAACAATTCGATTGTTTCAACTACTTTATTTTTAACGTTGATAGTTGTTGGAATAAGTTCAAAACCATTCAATTGTACCTTACCCCAATTCAATAAATTTTCAACCATTTGATTCAATCGTTGAGAACTTTGAAACATTTCGGAAGACAATTGTTTAACAGTTTCTATAGAAAAATGTGATGGTTGTTTATACATCATCTCTGTCAAATTCATAAAACCATGAATTGGCGTTCTAATATCATGATCAATGACATCAAACAAAACACTTTTCACTCGATTTGCTTCTTCTAATTGTTTGTTTTGAATCTCTAATTTTTTTCTATTTTCTGATAATTCAATGTGGTTTTTTACTCTAGCAGCTAATTCTAAATTATTGAATGGTTTGGTAATATAATCAACTCCACCAGATTCAAAACCTTCTAAAATATCATTCTGAGTAATTCTTGCAGTAACAAATATTACTGGAATATCTTTGTAATGAGAGTTGTTTTTGAGAAATCTACAAACTTCAAAACCAGATTGATCTGGCATCATCACATCACAAAGAATTATCGATGGCAAAATCTCAGCAGTTTCCAACCATTCAAATGCTTTACTTCCACTAGTTGCTGTTTGTACTATATACTCTTCTGCTTCCAACATTAGTTGAACAGCCATAAGATTTGAGGCTAAATCATCAATAAAGAGTATTACTCTTTGCTCTGTTTGTTCCATTTTAGGTATAGATTGGTACAATAACAAGATTACAAATGTACAAAAATTATATGGATTTTGATTTTATTTCTTTGATGAAAGTTCTGAATAATTCAATAAAGTATAAAGTCCGTTTGCTGATTTTTTAAAATCAAACTGTTTTTGAACACTATTGGTATATATCCATTGAATAATTTCACCATTCTTTTCATCTTTTACTGTTTTTTCTGACGTCGGTTCTCCATACAGAACCAATATTTTTCCAAAGTCTGTTAAAACGCCATCTTTTTGATTAATTGCAGGGAATTTTGCTCTTGCAATATCAGCTCTACGAAAATACTCCATTTGAGCTTCATTAAATGAGGTAGTGGGAGTAGGGTCTAACCTACGCCAGAAAGCGTTGATAAACTCCCATCGTTGGTAGTCTGAGCCTACTTCTAAGGAACTCATTTCCTTATCTGATAACAGATGATACATTGCAGCAACTGCACTTTTAGAATTCTTCAAAGATTGTGCTTGATGAAAGGAAGAAATCTCAAAATATCGTTCTACTATTTGGGGATTATTGACAGCTTTAATGGTAAGTTTATATGTTCCAGGTATCAATGAGGAAACTGGTAATGCAAATTCTATCATTCCTCTAATTTGGATAAGTGAAGGAATTGGTACATTACATTTAAAATTTGGTACTGAAATATCTACTTTTTGAAAAATCGACGCAGATGGATTTGATTCATCATAGACTAATTCAAATCGTTTTGCTTCAACTATTCCCTTAATCAATGGAACTTTCCAAGACCACAATCTTTCCATTTGTGATTTGTTTCCTAACATCTCTACGGAATATTCATATTCTTGTTTGAAATTTGAATATGAACATTGTGTAGTGACGATAACTGGTTTGTTAGTATAAGGTAATTTCCCACCAGAAGGAATTTGAATATAACGTGATTCTGAAATTTTTTCTGTAAATGAAGGAGATGCTATTGTAGGAGAGGACCAAAAATCAATTACTTCAACCTTATCCGAATTTGGGGTGGGAGTTCCAACGAACATTAATTGGGATTGTACCATTTGAGAACGAACTTCTTGACGCTTGATCAACTTTCCATTCTGATCTTGTAACAATGCACTTATGGTGTAAAATCCCTTTTGTAAGCTTAATCGATGACTTTTAATATGTCGAATTTCATTCGAAAGAGTTTCTTCCTTATTTACAGCTTCTATTGTGTCTTTAAAAACAATACGTTTTCGTATGATGCCCACTGAATCGCGAATTTCAAACTGTAATTGAATCAATGATGAAAATTCATTGTTGCTATTCGTATTCAATTTTTTTGCTAAAAATGGAACCATAGAATTTGAAAATTCAGAGCTTAATACAACAACTCCAGAGTCAGGACAACTCGAAGGTAGTGAAATAGCATCTACAGAAAATACGCCTTGTTGTGAATACGAAGAAACAGTACACAAGACAAATAATGAAACTAAAATGTTGATGAAAACTACAATACTTCTCATACTTGTAAGAACGAATTACTATAAACATTCGTTCAAAAAAGAAAAGCCCACTTTAATCAGTGGGCTTTTGATTTATCTTCCTTGTTTTAACATTGACATTGTAAAAAGAGATTGTAAAGAAATTCCAATCTCTGTACATTTATCATTTCCTCCGGATTCTCGATCAATAACACACAATGCATTTGTGATGATGGCACCATTGGCACGGAGTTCTTCAGCACTGAGTAGCAATTGACCTGCAGTTGTGATAACATCTTCGATGATAAGTGTTTTCTTACCTTCAACAGAAGCTCCTTCAGATACTCTTCTGGTTCCATAATCTTTTGCTTTTTTACGAACAAATGCAAGTGGAAGCCCGGTTTCCAAACCCAATGCTGTCGCAAGGGGGATACCACCCATTTCTAATCCGGCTAAGACTTCAGTATCAGTTGGAACTAACAATGAAAATTCTTTTGCAATTGCCTTTAATAGTTTTGGATTTGCTTCAAAAAGATATTTATCAAAATATTCATTGCTGATTGTACCAGATCGAAGTAAGAATTCTCCCGTCAAGTGAGCGACATCGTAGATAGCAATTGCTAATTCAGGTTTTGTCATAAATGTTTTGTTAGTTTGAGTTGGAACAAGTATCGTCAGTGTGGTCAAATAGTTCTCTTGGAAATGAATATTGTTTCCACCAACAACCCCATGGTACATCAGTTGGAGAACAAACATACGTAACTACTGACCACTTTTTATTGTCTTTTTTCAGTATAGTATACGTTCTTAAACCACTATCAAAATACTCCGTTTGATCTTTCAATTTGGTTTCTTCAACTTTGTAGATTCTATTTTCTTTCGGATGTGATGGTTCGAATACAAGCCAAGAATACATTCCCGTTGCCGTATATAGTACTCGCAAATCTGAAACAACTAATTTGACAGGAACACCAAAATATTTTTCAAACTCAGGGCGAATATCATCTATTAACTCCTTACGTTCAACAGAACCAGTTTTTGGAGTGTAGTACTTTTGAGCGAATGATAATGAAGTTGAAAATGATAGTAGAACTATGAGAGAAAGTACTATTTTCATTGAATTGTTTTCTGTTGAAAAAAAACAAATATATTCAATTTCTTGTATTTAATTGAAGCAAAATACTCTTCAAAGAACAACAAACTTTCTAAAACCGTCGTTTTTTTGTATTTTTGTACTCTACATCCAAAAACAAAGAAAAGTTATTCCAATGGCAGAATTAAAAAAACTCAACGTCGGTTGCGGTAAATTCATACTACCCGGTTATACAAACCTCGATATTGTTGACTACGGTGGCAATATGTTACACGATTTGAATTCATATCCGTATCCTTTTGAAGATAATGAATTTGATGAAGTTCTTTGTAGTCACATTTTAGAACATTTAGCAGATTTTCACAAACCAGTTACCGAATTGTATCGAATTACAAAACCAGGTGGAATTATCAATGTCTATGTGCCTTTCTTTCTAAATACGAAATATTTTGGCGAACCTGACCATAAAATTCCATTTTCAATTCGTTCATTTGATAACTATGAAGATATCACAAAACGTAAATTGAAGTTTTACGAACAATGGAAACTTACTCATAGAACTAATTATGAAGGAAAAGCTCGTTTTGAAATTTTGACAAAACGTTTCCATGTTTCTAATTTTGCTGTTCTCAAATGGATGAATGCCATTGTTAATATTGAACCAGTAATGTACGAACGATTCTTTGCTGGGATATTTTCTCCAGAAGAAGTTTATTTCAAATTAAGAGTTGTAAAATAATATGTCTATAAGAATAGAAAAAGATTCGATGGGAGAAATTTCTGTACCATCATCTGCCTACTATGGTGCTCAAACTGCTCGTTCGTTGCATCATTTTGCTATTGGTATAGAACGTATGCCAAATGAATTGATTCAAGCTTTTGCTTTACTAAAAAAATCTGCTGCATTAGTCAATGCTGAATTGGGTGTTATGCCGACTGATAAAGCAAATCTCATCGCTCAAGTTGCAGATGAAGTCATTGATGGCAAACTATTTGAACATTTTCCTCTTTCTATTTGGCAAACTGGGTCTGGTACTCAGACCAATATGAATGTGAATGAAGTGATTTCAAACCGTGCAATTGAAGTTGCTGGTGGCGAAATGGGATCAAAAAAGCCAATTCATCCAAATGATGATGTCAATAAATCCCAATCTTCTAATGATACATTCCCTACTGCAATGCATATTGCTGCTGCATCCCAACTTGTGAACTATCTTTTACCTCGTTTGCAACAACTTCGTGCTACATTCCAAGCGAAAGCAAATGAATATTCTTCTATCATTAAAAGTGGTAGAACGCATTTAATGGATGCAGTTCCATTAACCTTAGGTCAAGAATTTTCTGGGTATGTTCAGCAATTAGAAATGGCAGAACAACGCATTACTGTTACGCTTTCTGGTCTCTTCGAATTAGCAATTGGTGGAACAGCTGTTGGAACTGGTCTGAATACTCATCCACAGTTTGCAGTAAAAACAGCAGAAAAAATTGCAAGCTTTACTGGATTACCGTTCATTTCAGCACCAAATAAATTTGAGGCATTAGCTGCTCATGATGCATTAGTTTTCGCACATGGTAGTTTGAAAACTTTGGCTGTATCTCTTATGAAAATCGCGAATGATATTCGTTGGATGGCTTCTGGACCACGTTGTGGATTTGGTGAACTTGCTATACCTGAAAATGAACCAGGTTCTTCCATAATGCCAGGGAAAGTAAATCCTACCCAATCTGAGGCAATGACCATGGTAGCAACCCAAGTTTTTGGAAACGATACAACAATAAATATTGGTGGTTCTTCAGGAAACTTTGAGTTGAATGTCTTCAAACCTGTCATCATCTATAATTTCTTACAAAGCGTTCGTTTGTTAGCTGATACAATGGAAATGTTCAACGAACATTGTGCAAAAGGTATTGAGCCAATCAAAGAAAAATTGCAGTTTTATATGGAAAATTCTTTGATGTTAGTTACTGCACTTAATCCTCATATTGGATATGATAATGCAGCAAAGATTGCAAAACATGCTCATCATAACAACACTACGTTAAAGAATGCTGCTATTGAATTAGGACTTTTGTCAGCAGAACAATTTGATCAATTTGTTAGACCTGAAGAAATGCTTTCTCCAAAAGGTTAATACTGTTATAAAATATTATGAATACTTATAAATCGGCTGGTGTGGACATTGAAGCAGGTGAACAATTAGTTACCAATATCAAACCATTAGTCAAATCTACTTTTACTCCTAAAGTTCTCAGCAATATTGGTTTTTTTGGTGCAATGTTCGATGCTCGTTTCCCTGAATATGAACATCCAATCTTAGTTTCTTCTGCTGATGGTGTTGGTACTAAATTGAAAATCGCATTTGCGATGGATATACACTCCACTATTGGTCAAGACCTTGTCAATCATTGCGTGAACGATATTTTGGCGTGTGGAGCTGTACCACAATACTTTTTGGACTACTTTGCTACTGGAAAACTGAATGTTGGTGTTGCTGAACAAGTTATTTCTGGGTTAGTAACAGCTTGTAGAAAAAATAATTGTGCATTAATTGGTGGTGAAACTGCTGAAATGCCGTCAATGTATGCCGAAGGTGAATATGATCTTGCAGGAACGATAGTAGGCGTCGTAGAGAAAAGAAACATTCTTGGCTCGGATAAAATCACTGCAGGAAGTGTGCTTATAGGTTTAGCTTCAACAGGTTTACATACCAATGGATATTCCCTTGCAAGAAATGTACTTTTCCCTAAATACGATGTTCATCAACATTTTGACGAATTAGGAACATCACTTGGCTCAGCATTACTTTCAATCCACCGTTCTTATTTGGAACCAATCAAACCACTGTTGGAAAAGCAACAAATTTTAGCTTTATCCCACATCACTGGTGGTGGAATTATCGGCAACACCAAACGCGTAGTTCCAGATGGACTAACCTTAGAAATTGATTGGAACGCTTGGGAAATCCCTGCAATCTTCCAACTCATTCAAAAAACTGGCTCCATCTCCGACGAAGAAATGCGAGCCGCATTCAATCTCGGCATTGGAATGATAATCATCGCAGATGAAAAAAATGTCGATACGATATTGGCACAATGTGCCGACGAAAGCCCTAAAATCATCGGCAGAATCATATAAAAAAAAAGCCCTCACTTGAGGGCTTTTTTTTTAACTTTATCAGAATCAACATTAAATTCCCCTCTTAAGGGGTGCCCGTATGGCGAGGTGGAATCTTTGAGACGCCCATAAAGGACTTCTCTACAATTTCGACAGAAGATAGGTTCCTCTCTTGAAGGGTGCAAAAAAGTGGGGGTGAGAGAATCTTCTAAATAAATCACGAAAGGTTAAAATATCGCTTTTAAAAAGGAAGCCCTTTTGGTGCTAAACCGTTCTTTGTTTGAGACACCAATACTGATATTAATAATTCAGATTAAACTATACTCTATAAAACAAAAGAATTAACTATATAAAACGGCAATAGAATTTATGAAAATACGTATTTTATGGAATTTATTTCTGACTAACATGCTTAATCCTCAATCAAAGAGCACATTAAATGATAGATAATACCTCACAATTTTCTGACGATACTAATTTTGATACTACAAAAAAGTATACTTACAAAGAAATGCAAAAAATTTTGGAATTTGCAATTGAGATTGTAAATTCAGACAAGAATGTTTTGTTTAGCAACAATGAGGTTAACGAAATTGGTAGCGAACTTGGAGTATCTAAAGAAGTGTTAGCTGATGCAATACAAGAAGTTGACCTAAATTTTGAGATTAATCAATTACAAGAACAAATAGATTTCGAATACAAAAAACAAAGCAAAATTGCCTTTAAATTCTTTTTTATTTCTTGTTTTATCTGTTTCTTGATTGATTTTTGTTTAGTAAACAGATTTAACAACATTAGTTTTACTTATGTCTTTTGTATGATAGCTGCAATAATAACTGCATTTTTTCTAAAATCACCTGTTAAGTTAAATAATAACAATAAATTCAATTAGTATTACTTTGTTATTAATTCTCATTAAACGAAAAACAATTTTAATCTTACCTCCTAAACAAAAAAATTAAATTAACAATGTCAAAAGATTTAAAAGTCCATACTAAAGAAGAATTACAAGCAATGTTACAACTTGCTATAAAAAATTCAACTTTTAAAGAAAACTCTCAAAGCAGCAGCTTAAATAAAAATTCAACCACAAATGAAGATAACCTCTATAGTGAATCCCAGATTTTTACATTTGCTAAAGAATTAGGTTTATCTGAAGAAGGATTTAAATTAGCACTTAAAGAATTTTCAAGGATTAGAAAGTATCAAACTGCAATAAAAGTGATAAAGCAAAACATGACAATGTTTAATTCTAAAATGTTTTTTGCTATTTGTATGTGTGTAATGGTTTCAACGTTTACAGTCTCATACGTACCATTTATTTATCGCAAAACTTATGCTTTATTTCTTATACTATCTTTAGTTTTAGTATGTTCTTTTTTGTTTCAATATTTGTCTAAAAATCAACTTAAACTTTTAGCCAAAAAATACGTTTGTATTTATGAAAGGGATGGAGTCGAAATTTAATTAAAATCAAATGTCTTTATGTTGTTTCAAATATCCAATTCTTTATAAATACTAAAACTAAAGATTAGATATACCCCACTTGTCCTTTAAATGTAATTGAAGGAGTAATAAGATTATCCTTTTATATTTGTTTCTAAAGGAAAAATTCCTTCTTAACTAAATTCTTTGATTCTACATCTAAATCTGCTTTATCTGAATATTCTATTTTGAAACTATAGTTATAATCTTCAGTTAAATAAAAGATCTGTCTAATTGGATTTATACCATTTTCAATAGGTAAAAAATGATTATACTTAACTGCATATAATGCAAATTGCAATCTATTTTCTAACCAATTAACAAGAATCAATTTATCAGAAATGTCTATTGTTACAGATCCTAATATAGACTCAAAACTATAAAAGTTCAATCCTATTTTTTCAAAATGTGTTTCACAAAATATGAACTTTGCATCTTCACTAAAATTGTTTTCCTTAAATATTGCGAATATATCTAAAATGCTTGCTTCTTTAATTCTTATTATCTTATTCATTTTCATTTTAATCAAAATTTACAAAAATGTCTTCAAGATTTACAACGTGTTTTCTATTTGTAAATTGTCTATTTTGTTGAATGTGCATGAACCAAATGCATTTTGATTAATTCACTAATTGTGATTAATGTTCCACTGACTTTTGCGTAAAATGTGATGCAGTTTAAGTTTTAACACTGTAAAAATCTTTAAAATAATACAAATATCAATATTCTTTTTTTTCTGTATTTAACTCAGAATATTGTATTTTTTTCATTTTAGTCTCCAACAGAGCGTCTCTACAGTAACCAAAATAACTTTGCTTCCCTTCATAAATTAGGAGGGGTGCCCGTATTGCGAGGTGGAATCTTCCAAAAAAACAAAACTCCCTTGCACCTTTGGGGAGGGGGCTGGGGAGAGGGTTAGAGGAGAGGGGTGATTCTGAAAGAAACCAACAGACCTTCAGACACCCCTTCAGAAGAAGGTCATATAATTTTCGAATGATTCATTTACCCAGACTTTCCCTTTGTCATAAAGTAAGTTTGTAATCGTCGTGAAAACGGAATCAAACTTTTCATTTTTGAATTTACTTTGAACATAACTTCCGAACAACTTCTCCTTTCCAAATTACAGCAACATTTTGGCTATTCGTCGTTTCGAACTGGACAAAAATCCGTTATCGATTCGGTTATGAATAGTAAGGATACTGTTGCGATATTGCCAACCGGTGGCGGTAAATCGTTGTGTTATCAACTTCCTGCATTGGTTTCGGATGGAACGTGTTTGGTGATTTCTCCCTTAATGTCGCTTATGCAAGATCAGGTGTTTGCTTTGGATAGAGCGAATATTCCTGCGACATTTATCAATTCATCTTTAGAGTTTAACGAAGTTCGGTATAGATTGCATCAAGCTCAAAAAGGCGAATATAAATTACTCTACATTGCACCAGAACGCTTGGAAAACAAACAGTTTCTGAGTTTTCTTGCAACGTTAAAGGTATCATTTTTAGCAATTGATGAAGCTCACTGTATTTCTGAATGGGGACTTGACTTTCGACCTGCCTATAGACAGATTCCTCTTATTTTTCAGCATATCCCCAGAGTTCCGGTTATTGCATTGACTGCAACGGCAACGAAGGAAGTTCGTGCGGATATTACAGATATATTGAAATTGAATCATCCAACAGTGGTGATCAATGGTTTTGAACGTCCGAATCTTACCTTTACTACGGAAATAACCGATAATAAAGTAGATAGATTACTTTCTCTTTGTGAAGACACAACCAATAGACCCTCTATCGTTTATGCAGCTTCACGAGCAAAAGTAGAAAGTTATACCCAAACCTTAGCAAAGGCAGATTTGCCAGTATTGCCCTATCATGCTGGACTTTCAGATTCACAACGTAGCTACAACCAACAGCGGTTTATAGAAAGCTCTAACACCATTTTAGTTGCTACGAATGCCTTTGGTATGGGAGTTGACAAACCAAATGTTCGTAGGGTGATTCATGCTGAAGCACCACTCACTTTAGAAGCATACTATCAAGAAGCTGGACGTGCTGGACGTGATGGAAATCCTTCAGATTGCATTTTGCTTTACCATCAAAATGATAGAAGAATTCACGACTTTTTTATCAGTATGCAGTATCCACCAATTGACACTATCAAAACAGTGTATAATGCGATGTACGATTTGCTCAAAACCCCCATTGGAGCATTACCCACAGGAAGTTTTTCTTTCGATGAGTTTCAATTAGGTACCTATACGAGGATATCTCCTCAGATAATTCAATCAATTCTGCAATTGTTTCTAAAATCATACTTACTTCGAAAAGGAAAACATGATAGTATGATTGCTATGAAAGTGCTAACATCTCGAGAGCGTGTTTTAGAGTTATTGGAACAATTGCAAGGATTCAAGCGAAACGCTTTCGAGGCAATGTTACGATCTGTTTCATCTGAAGTTTTCTCACAATATGTAGAACTATCTGTTGATACGTTAATTTATAAATATTCTATCGAGTACAAAGATATTCTTTCAACTCTTGAGCAGTTACAAGCTATGCGAGTCATTGAAGTTGTACAACAACCTGAGTCGACTGTTGGTTTTACAATTCTCAAAGAACGTCAGTCCCTTGAATCATTACCAATACACTTTGAACAAATTCAAAAACGTCGTGATTTTACGTTACAAAAACTTTCATTTGTAGAAAATTATGTTCATTCTAAAGAATGTAAACAATTGATTTTTTTACAGTATTTTGATCAATTTGACGGGAGTGCTTGTGGAAAATGTTCATCGTGTATAGTTAATGAACCGATAAATATAGCTCGTTCTCAACGTCGGGAATATCTTTTGTCCTTAGTCCAACGCGTCGTTGCAACGCTCAATGGACGATATGGCAAATCAATGATAACTGATATTTTATATGGGAAAAAATCAAAAAAAATATTAGAAAAGCAATTACATTTGGAGGACTTTTTTGGTATTGCAAAAGAGTTTTCCTACGATGAAATAAAATCAGAAATAGAAGCAGGAATTTATGCGAAAAAGATTCTCAATTCACAGACAGAATTTCCAGTTCTATTTATGCCCAATGGCGTTGAAGTTGAGCCATACAAACGTAATGTTGTCGGCAATACCATTGTCGAGGCGACATTTGCAAATTACAGTTACCAATTACAACAGTTTCGTGCTAAAATTGCAGCAGAACAGAATGTTCCAAATGATATAATACTCAATGATGAAACCATTGCACTATTAGCAAATTCTCATCCAAAAAGTCTCAAAGAATTACGAAAAATTCCAGGATTAACTACTCAATGGGTTCAAAAATATGGCTTAGCGGTGTTAGGAATTTTCTCAAATGAACCAAATTCCAGTAAACCATCACTCTCTCAAACAGTTCTCAAAACTATTCAAGTGGCACAACGAGGAATGGTCTTTGATGATATTTGTGTCGAACGTGGTTTGAAAGAGCATACTATTACCTTACATATTCTTCAAGCCTATGCTGCTGGTATCAAACTTCCTATTGTTCAATTTGCTTCAGATTCTGAAGTCAATGCTGTTCAGGAATTTAGGAGAAAGTATCGATATAGTAATGTAAATGAAGTAGGTGCTTATTTTCAAGGCATTATCCAACCATCTACTCTGAAAATCATCCTTGCATATTTAGATCAACCGCAATAAAAAAAGCCACAATATCACGAAAACATTGTGGCTTTTCTTTTTATTGGAAGTCAGATTACATCATCTGTTGAAATTCTTCGGCTGGAACTTCTTGAAACACAGAAGTTTCAATAATATTCTCAAAAACTTTTCCTGAAAGCATTCTTGCGACAAAAGAAGGATTTTGTTGGATATACATTTGCAATTGTTCAAATGTTACATTCGATTCTGCAGCTAATTGCATCAATTCTTCTTCAGTAATTTTCAATTGTTCTTTTTCAGCAATTTCAGAACGGATAATTTCCCATTTAGCCAATTTTTCAGCTTGAGGACGAATTTGACCAGCCATTTGCTGTACCGTTAATTTTTCAATTCCCGGTGATGATGCATATTGGCGTTTGATATCTTCAACCATTTCATTCATCAATTGCCAAACTAACGACTCTGGTAATGGAAATTCGTGCATTTCTACTAATTGGTCAACTATTTGAGTTTCCAAAAGTTTTCTTGATTCAGTTTCCCAATATTGAGTAAAGGATTTTTTGATATCCTCACGAGCGGCATCTACAGATGTCAAACGACCTTTTGTAACTGTACTGATGAGTTCATCGGTCAAAGATGCTGGGTTTATCTTCTCAATGCTTACGATTTCTACCATTGAAGGTACATCTGCATGGTTATGGTCGTGATCGTGATCGTGGTCATGATCATGATCATGATCATGGTCGTGTTGATGAGGGAAGGTAAATCGGAACGAATCTCCGGTTTTCAAATTCAAAAAGTTTTCTTTGAATTTTGCATCAATATCTGGATGATCTAAATAGAAATTATCTTCAGTAGCTTTTCCACCAATAATTGGCATTCCAGTAATCGAATCCAATTCGTGAACTTTTATTTTCACTTTTACTTGGTAAGAATCAATCGACTCAGCAGGTTCAGTGGTTCCATTATTGAGGGCAATCGCATCTAATTCTTTTTCGACTTCTTCATCACCAACATTAAAAATTGGTTTTTTTAATGTTAGAGTATTATACCCTTTTAAATCAACTTCTGGTAAAACATCATAACGAATAATAAACGTAGTTTTTGTTGGCTCTTTGCGTAGATCGCGTAGCGTTGGTTGACCAATAACTTTAAGGTCTTGCTCTTTGATAATAGTACGGAACGACTCATCTGCAATCGTTTCTAACGAATCATTTTCGATTCGTTGACCGAATTTTTGTTTAACAACACTTAACGGAGCTTTTCCTTTACGAAATCCGTTAATTTCTATTTCAGGAATTGCTTCACGATACGCTTTGTCAAAATGAGGTTGCAATTCATTGGTTGTTAATGATATTTCAACTTCGCGTGAGCATCCTTCGAGGGTATGAAAGTTGGTTTCCAAGTTTGTATTTGATTTGAGGGAGAAAATAGATTTGGTGGGGACGGAGAGACTTGAACTCTCATGGTGTTACCCGCTAGATCCTAAGTCTAGTGCGTCTGCCAATTTCGCCACGTCCCCAAGATGTTTTTTTACAAGAATACAAATATACCACTTTTTTAGAAATCAACAAAATTTCTTAGGGAAATTTCAATTGCTACCCTTTAAGGGAAGATGTTTGTGGGACTGAGGGGTTGCCTTCTTCTCAGAGACGCAAAGCATTGCGACTCTACAAAATCTTTTAATCAAAATCCTTCTTCTATGGAGGGTTCATATCGTAATAAAATTATTTAAATTAAGGAAATCGATTCGTTAGTTTTCTAATTAATTTTCCGTTAAACCCAATTTCGCATACATCAGCTTCTTCTCGAAGATTCTGAAATACAGACATTGCAATTGATGATTCGCTTTTAAAAACAGCATGACAAAATCCCTCAAATCCAAATCCTGTTGGATTTTGCCTTGAACAAAAATTTCGTGTAATATCAATTATTCGATGAATTTTAAATGTTGAATTAGATCCAAAATCCATTTTATAAATTATACTCAAATGCGCGTCAACATTCTCTTGAATTCCTACTCCTAAAAAGTACTTTGAGTCATCAGACCAACTAATTGGTACATTTTTCCAGTATAAATATTCTGATGATGGAACTTTTCTTCCATTCAAGTATAGTTCATTTTCTTTTTCTGTGAAAAATTTCAACATATCTGGACTTACAGAAATAACCTTTTCATTTTCAGCAATTTGAAGCCTAGTTGGATTTGATTCTATCAAACCATTAGGGTAGTTGAGAATTTTGTTATTTTCAAAGAAAAACTTGTCATTACCAGGAGTTGAAGTATTCAACCAACTAACTAATTTAGGATGTTTGTAGAAATCTTTATGCTTCACTGAGTCTAAAAATAATGGTTCTAATTCTTTAGAATCAATTCTATAGTAATACCATTGAAACCGTAAAAATGGTTCAGGAACAATCTTTTCTTCTCGCATGAAAACTAAAGCGAGATTGTTATCATAGGGACTAAAAACTATGTTGAGTACACTGTAAATCCCCCATTGAACCTCTATACTTTTCGTACTAATCTGCTCAAATCTATAATTGTTATTCTCTACTATGACTAAATCACAATAGTAACCATTAGAATAAATGATATTCTTATCTTTACTAATTGCAATAGCTTTGACTCCATTTGGTTGATATGAAACGTAACCTCCAATTTTTTCCAAACATTTTCTGTAAGCATCATCATAGTCATATACAAAATCTTTGCGATTGATTATAATTTCCTTGTGTGGATCATTTTCTTCAATAGTATTAACTGTATTATCGTTGCATCCATTTAAATTGAATAACAATAAAAAAAGTGAAAATACTAAAAGCAGTTTTGATTTCATCATATCTCCATTTTAAAATTTCAAAAAAACTTACCTACTTCACTACTACAAATTGTTTTGAGTACATCTCTTTTCGAATAGAAAGAACAACGTGATAGGTGCCTGATGGCAATTCTTTCGTATCAATAGGAATTTCGATTTTTCCTGATGAATTTTCAATTCTCCTTGTTTGAAAAGTTTTACCTGATGCGTCGACTATTGATATCATTGCTCCGTTTATGAATCTATCTGTACTGATGGAAAGGGTTACATCACTCGTAACACTTGGGATAGGATAAACTTCCATTTGAATTTTTAAAACATCCTTCTCTGTGGTTTGAACAGATGAAACAAGTTCAGGTTTTTGAAATTTGATTACTGCTAAAGGGTTTGCATAGTAAATTTGTTCATCAAGAAAAGTAATATCTCTAATTGAAAAAGAATGGTCAAAAAATCCACCATAACGAAACAATCTGTATCGACTGTCTAAACTATCACGAGTATAAAAAGTGAGTTGTTCATTTTTTGGCTTTGATTCATCTACCGAGAAAAATCCATATTCAGTTCCACACCAAACAATTCCAGTTTCATAATTGATAGAAACTTTGTCCACACCAATGGTTTTTGGGTATCGTAAGTCTAGAAAATCACCACCTGCTAATCCATTGGAAGAATCCCATTTTTCAAATGTATTTGAGGAGGTAAATTTGTACAATCCGTTATGTTTATATCTATCTAATGGATCAGAAGCATTGACTGTAACCCACAGATTCAAATCCTTGTCATACGCCATTGATGAAATATAGGGTTGTGTAGGTAATTTCTCTATAAGAGCAGTTTGATAACTAACTACACCTTCATCAATTATTATCACATTATTGGTATCTTCACGTAAATATACTGCAACAGCACCATCATTTCGTTTTGTAATTGCCTGAAAGATACCATTCCCATCTCTATTATATTCATAATATTTTTGAAGAATGGAATATTCTACATTAGAATAAATGTTCGAAAGTTTTAACAATTCGTAATGAATACTATCCACAGAAACTATAATTGTCCCTTGAGAATTTTGACGACTTCTTTCGAAAGGTCGTTCTACAATAACTATCAGATTGTTTTTTGAATCAAAAGAGAAATCCTTGAAATATCTATTGGGAAGCAAGTCAAATGGAGTTGGAACCGAATCCCATTGACCTTGATCATATTTCCAAAGACTGCTTCTACCGAAAGCCCAAATAACTCCGTTGTTGTCAAAACGAACTTTAGAATTAACATTTAAACCTAAGTCAATACCTTCAGTAACATTCGTAAAGATTGTGTCAGTTTTTTCTTTGGTATAGACGGACAGTAAACCTTCATTTTGCCAATTATATCCCATTGAAAGAACTTTGTTTTGGTATGTATCCAAATTAATAGGAGCCATACCATCTTTGAATTGATCATTATTTTGTGCAATAGAACATTGAAACGCAGTGAAAACAAGTAGTAGGAAACAAGTCACAGATAGCATTAGTTTCATAAAATACTCCTAATTAATACTATGAAAAATAGACATAAAATAATCAGTACAATTTGTAAATCGAACACGGATAAAAAAACTCACACGTCATTGTTACAAAAATAGCAAAATTTAGTATAGAAAAAACTTCTTGTCGTAGAAAAGATAAAATAAACCTTACGATTTGCAAAATTAGGTTGTAAATTTGATTTTTTTCGTATTTTGCCTTTTATGATTTTGTTTCAATAACTGAAGAACCTCATTTGAGTAACACATTTTTACCTTCTGTCAATACTATTTCAATAACAAATTGCGAGAAGGTTAGGTATGAGTAAGGTATCAAAAGGTTCAATTCTGTGGGTCGATGATGAAATCGATTTACTCCGTCCACATATTATCCTCTTAGAACAAAAAGATTACACAGTTACGACTGTTTCCAATGGATATGACGCCGTGGAAATTGTGCGTGACCGCGGATTTGATTTGGTATTTCTTGATGAATCTATGATTGGCATGAGTGGCATCGAAACATTGGTGCAGCTGAAAGAAATCAGACCCAATATGCCAGTGGTGATGTGCACGAAAAACGAAGCTGAATCTTTGATGGATGAAGCTATTGGAAGAAAAATCAATGACTATCTCACAAAACCTGTCAATCCAGTGCAAATAATTGCAGCTGTGAAAAAGTTTTTAGAATCTCGCGATATTTCACAACAACGAATCACCAAAGACTATTTACAAGAATTTAGTCGAATTTCTGCCAGACTTCAAGGCTATTTGGCTTGGGAAGATTGGTTGGAAATTTACATCAAATTAGTAAATTATTCACTCGAAATGGATAAATACCCAGAATTGGGATTACAAGATTCTTTGCAAGACCAATGGCGAGAATGTAATGCAGAGTTTTCCAAATTCGTTGAGCGAAATTATCAAGATTGGATATTCGACCGTTCAAACGACCGTCCATTGCTCTCCCCAGAAATTACAGAAGAATATATGCTTCCCCATCTTTCCAATTCAAAAGGAAAGGTTGTCTATATAGTCGTTGACTGTATGCGTTTAGATCAGTGGCTTCTGATGGAAGAAATGCTCTATCCGTATTACACAATGAAAACAAACTACGCTTGTAGTATTTTACCTACATCAACTCCATATGCTCGAAATGCAATTTTTGCAGGGATGTTCCCACTAGATATTCAAAAGCATTATCCGCAATATTGGAAAGGTGAAAATACTGAAGAGCATAGTCGCAATACATTTGAAAAAGAATTACTCACAAAACTCATTGGTAGAAAAAGAATTAATCTACCAAATGATATAACCTATTTAAAAATAATTGATACTGATTATGGTAAAAAAATAGAAGCTGATATAGCAAGACATACAAAAAATAAATTGACCGCCATAGTATTCAATGCTGTGGATATGATAGCTCATTCCAGAAGTGATTTGCCGATATTAAAGGAAATTGCTCCTGATGAACCTGCGTATCGTTCATTAACGAAATCTTGGTTTGCTCATTCATCGCTTTTTGGGATATTGAAAGCAATTTCAAAAATGGATGATGTAACAGTTGTTATCACGACCGATCATGGTTCTGTACGATGTTTGCATGGTGTCAAAGCATTAGGTGACGCTGATACCTCTACAAATTTACGCTATAAATTTGGTAGAAACGTCAAAGCCGATGCTCGTCATGCATACTACGTTCGTAATCCGGAAGATATTCGCTTGCCTAAAGGGAATATGATCGATGGTAGTATCATCGCAAAACAAGATTATTACTTCGTGTATCCAACGGAGTATAATTATTATGTACAAAAATATAAGGATAGTTTCCAACACGGCGGAATATCATTGGAAGAAATGATATTGCCTGTTATAGAGTTGAAACCTAAAAAGTAACATGGAAGAACTTCGAACTACGTTTCTTTCTCATAGTGAAGAAGAAACAAAACAGTTTGGCAAAGAATTTGGAGAAAAACTTTCTCACGGTGATGTCGTAGCTCTTTATGGTGAATTAGGAGCTGGGAAAACAGAATTTGTAACAGGTATTTGTGAAGCCTTCGACGTTGAAGAAATAGTAACAAGCCCTACATTTAGCATCATCAATCAATATTTTGGAACGGATAACCGCGGTGATGACATCACTCTCTACCACTTAGATTTATACCGTTTACACTCGAAAGAGGAATTGGATGAGATTGGTTTTACTGAGTGCGTTCACTCACAAAACGTCATCAAAATCATAGAATGGGCAGAACACGGTCAAGCATTGCTTCCAGCAGTTCATTTTTCCGTCCACATCACCATTCCCGAAACCGATGAATCGCATCGGATCATCGAAATAGTAGAGATAAAAGAATTATCCCACGTATAAAAAAAAGCCCACGAAAGTGGGCTTTTTTTTTTGATGTTTTCATTTCATGATTGGTTACCCTCTTGAGGGGTGCCATGAAATAGTGGAGTGGAATCTTTCATACCGCGAACCGTAGAGACGCACGGCTGTGCGTCTCTACAATAACACCATACTACCTGTACATCTTTAATTCCCCTCCATTGGAGGGGTGCCAAGAAGTGGCGGGGTGGCTTCTTCCTACCGAAACCGTAGAGACGCAATGCTTTGCGTCTCAGAAGAGAAGATTCCACCCCGCCCTACGGGCAACACTCAAGTGTGGAACCCATAAAAAAAAGCCCCATATTGGGGATTTCGTTATTCTTCTGAAGTGGCGTTAAATTCTCGTTCGCCAAGTTCAACGAGAATGTTATAATGGGGGTTTATTTTCAAACGATGGGTGCCGGGGGTGTTATAATCTGCAAAAATGATACACGCTAAGGCTTTCGAACGTAAGGGTAAGGTAAGTCCTTTGATTTCTTGTCCAGGACTCCATTCCCAATTCCACACGTCAAAACCAGAATCACCTGGATAATCTCGAGAGATTTGATACTTTTTTTCAAACCAATCTTTTGCTGTTAATTCTGAAACTGTCGCCAAAAGTGTTTCATCATAGATAAGCAAAATGTCAAATCGAGTAGCGCTATTGACATTCGCTTTTTCATCAACGGTTACTTTTACTTCTATTTCACCGCCAAAGAGTGATCGCATTGTTATACAAGAAGTTGTTACCATTGGTATCAACAATACGATACAAATCAATAGTAAACGTTTACGAATAATATGGTCGAAAATTGGCATTATTTCTAATGATTATTTGGTAAATGATGAGAGTATTTAGTTCAATTTGCGTAATTTTTGTACCAATATAGTAAATTTGGCTTGAATAGACTAACTTTTGAATGTAAAATTATGAAATTATCATTAACTTTCAGTATTCTTTTTTGCGTTGTTTTTCTTACTTCCATTTCATTATTCTCACAAAAATCTCAAAATTTGTACGAAAAAGAATGGAAACAATATGAATCATTCAAAGAACAAGACAAACCTCGTTCTGCTGCAGATATAGCAAAAACTATTTATAATCAAGCAAAAAAGAACAAAGAGTATCCTATGATGATTAAGGCACTGTTTGTGCTTTCTTCGGACAAAATTTCCTATGAAGATGATGATACTGTAAATTTAGTAAAGGTTTTTGAAGATGAAATTGCGTCTTCTCCCGAACCGGCTCGTTCAATTTTATCATCAGTCTATGCAAATTTGATTTGGAATTATGTTCAATCAAACCGTTGGTCAATCCAAAAAAGAACCAAAAGAGCTACAACTATAACAAACGACATAACAACAATGTCCTTAGATGAATTATTAGATAAAATCACGTATCTATACGACAATTCTATTCGTTCCAAATCTATTCTTACTAATACATCATTAAAAGAATACTCGATTCTTTTGAGTGAATATTCTGATGTTGATGTATATCGACTTCATTTATATGATTTATTAGCCCATAGAGCCATTAAATTCTACACTTCCGGTCTAAGAAACTCTTTAGAATTGCCCGGAGAGGCTTTTTCGATGAACACCTTAGATGGTTTATTACCAACGAAGGATTTTACTAAAAAACAATTTACCACAAAAGATACAGGGGCTTTGCATTATAAAGCGTTGATGACTTTGCAAGATCTCGAACGCTCGCACATTACGAAATCTATTTCACAAGGTGATGCAATATTGCTTCGTTTAGAATTGGTATTAGGATTAACTAACCACTCAGAAAAAAATCGTCAATATTTCACAACACTCACTTCCATGTTAGATGATTTCAAAGGTACTGATATTGAAATTGATGTTTATGCAGCTTTGGCAAATTATTACTACAACATGTTTCCAAAAGATTCAATTCTACCAAATGGTAACAATGCAGAACAAGAAGCATTGCGATTAGCACGACTTGGCAAAACACTGAAGCCAAATTCCCGTGGTGGGCAACGCTGTGCTGCAATTGAATCAACGATATTGCAACCAATGGTTAATTCCAATGAAATGGATTATATTTATCCAAATGAACCATTTTTGCAGTCAATCACCTATAAAAATCTTACGAAAGTAACAGTTCGTATTTTTCCAATCGACATAAAAACTTCCTTATATTTCCCATTTTCTTATGATGAAAAAAAGAAAATGTTCGAAGCTATTTTGAAAAGCAATACCGAAGTGTTTAATCAGGTAATTACTCTTCCTCCAACAACTGATTTACGCCAAGCAACCATTGAAATTCCTTTTGATGGATTACCGAAAGGAAATTATCTTTTTGTTGTCAATAGCAACGAAGATGAAGGAATTCGAGAAAAAGATTATTATGCGATGTCATTGGTTCGCTCTTCAGAACTTTCCGTGATTCATTCAACTTCTTCTGTGATGAATTTGAATGAATATTTGGTCTACAACAAGAAGAAAGGAACTATTGTCAAGGATGCAGAAGTTCGCTTCTACCAACATAATTATGAGTACAAAACGAACCAACATACCTTCAAATTTCTTTCAAAAGAGAAGACAGGAGTTAGAGGTGAATTTTCGTATGCTACGCCTACGAACGACTATCGAAATGGTGAGACGAAAGCATGGATAATCAAAGAAAACGATACGGTATTGTTACCAATGTATAATCCCTACTTTTATCCTCAAAATGAGATAGAATCAAATATCACCTATCTCTACACAGACAGAGCAATATATCGTCCCGGACAAACGATTTATTACAAAGGGATAGCCGTAAATCGTTCAAAAGATGGACTAAACTATTCAGTCCAACAGAATAAGAAAATGACTATCAATTTTTATGATGTCAATGCTACATTGATAGACAAAAAAGAAGTAACGACGAATGAATTCGGTTCTTTTCATGGTTCTTTCACGGCACCTTCGAGTGGACTTTTGGGAATGATGTCATTACAAACAAATCACGGCTCCATTGCAATACGAGTAGAAGAATACAAACGCCCCAAATTCGAGATTACTTTTCCGACTGTTGATTCCAGTTTCCGTTTTTTTGAAACAGTTCAAGTAAAGGGTGTTGCAACCTCTTATACAGGTGCTTCTATCGACAATGCGTCCGTGAAATATAAGGTAAAACGCCAAGTATACTTCCCCTATTGGCGTTGGTGGTGTTATTGGACCATACCTGCATACTCAAATGATGTATACATTGCAGAAGGAGCTACAACAACAGATGTAGAAGGAAAATTTACCATTCCATTTGTTGCATATCCAGATAATATGGTTTCAGATGCTTACAAACCAGTTTGCAGATACATTGTTGAAGTTGATGTTACGGATAATGTTGGGGAAACACGTTCTAATGTTACTACCATGACAGTAAGCAACTATGCTTTACAACTGTCTGCGAATATTTCGAATGAAGCATTTGTCAACAAATCCACCCCACTTTCATTTCAAATTAATAGTTCTAATGTTAATGGTGGTTTTGAATCAGCAATGGGTACATACGAATTGGTACAAATACCGGAGAGTTCTCATCCAAAGATTAAACGATTATTTTCTGATCCAACAAAGTTTTTGATATCAAAGTCAGAATTTGACGCAAAATTTCCGTATTATGAGTATTCCAACAACTTGGTTTATCCAATGGATTCTTTGCAATGGGGTATAAATGAAAATACTTTTGACAACTCAAAAACTAATTCAAGCATTCAAATTATTGCGTCCAATTTGTCTTCTGGTCGTTATGCACTAAAAATCAAAGCAAAGGATAAATATGGTAATGAAATTGTTGATTATACAACCTTAACCTTATATGACACAACTGCTCAAAAAAATATCCGCACCAGCTTTTTGGATGTCGTTACGATAAAATCAACGTGTAAACCGGGTGAGAATGCGAGTTTTCTCTTATCCACAAGCGAGGTTGATGTACCAGTGTATATGCAGATTGAAAAAAATAAAACGATTATCAAACGACAAATCATCAAACTTTCTCAATCACAAGAAATCATTGAAATACCAGTAACAGACAAAGATTTTGGAGGATTTTATGTTCATTTCCAAAGTATTACTCAAGGGAAAGCAACAATCCATGCAAAGCAAATTTCCGTTCCCTATTTTACAAAACCACTCAAGGTAATCACAAAAACCTATCGTGATAAAACAAAACCAGGCTCGAATGAAGAATGGGAGTTTTCAGTGAATGATTTTGAAAATAAACCTGTCAATGCTGAGGTTTTAGCCTCAATGTATGACAAATCGTTAGATCAATTCGCACCTTCATATTGGGGAGGATTTGATAACATTTTTAAATATAATTACAATACAGTTTCCAACAGTCAAATGTTGTTTCCTTCATTAGCAAATCATTATAATTTTGGTGAAGGATTTTATTCGAAACTTCGTTATTTTTCCGCTACTGAATATTCAGATATGAATTTGTTTAATTTATATCTGCATCAAGATCGATATGGATATGGGTATGCAAGAAAATATAAAAATGGAAGTTCAAGAACTACTGGAGGAATTGGGACAGAAGATGCATTAAATCCAGCACCTTCTACAAAAGCAGTTATGGCTGAAGGTGTTATGGCTGATAGAGAAGAATCCCCTGCAAGTGAGAATAAAAGAGAAGCTCCTGGTTCACCAGAATTGACCAAAGATGAACCGAAAAAAGAAATTACTATCCGTAAAAATCTTAACGAAACGGCATTTTTCTATCCAAACTTACGTACCGATTCTTTGGGACAATTTAAAGTCGTTTTTACTATCCCTGAAGCATTAACGACATGGAAATTCCGTACTTTGGCTCATACACAATCGGTACAATCTGGTATTACAACCAACGAAACTATCACACAAAAAGAATTGATGGTTCAACCAGCACTGCCACGTTTCTTACGTCACGGCGATACGGTCGAAATTCCAATGAAAATAACCAATCTCACTGACTCAATGCAAAGTGGTGTTGCTTCATTACAATTAGTAGACCCAACAACTGACAAAGATGTAGCCTCGCAATTTGCTATGGAAGCACTTTCGAAAAAATTCTTAATTCCTGCAAAACAATCTGTTTCTGTATCATTTATTCTGAAAGTCAACGACAACTTCAGTGCATTACAAACCACTGGAATCGCAGACGGTGGATTATTCTCTGACGCTGAACAAAGCGTCATACCAGTTCTTTCCAATCGAATGCTAGTTACCGAAACAATGCCTTTGCCATTGAAAGCCAAACAAGAACGTACTTTCACTTTCGCTGATATGAAACGTGGGTTTTCATCAACCACAATGAAACCACATCGCTATACGCTGGAAGTAACCTCCAACCCAATTTGGTATGCAATTCAGTCATTGCCGTATCTAATGGAATATCCTCACGAATGTGCAGAGCAACTCTTTTCGCGATTTTATGCAAATAGCATTGGATTAAAAATTGTCAATGACAACCCTGAAATTGAAAAAGTTTTTGACGTTTGGAAAAAACTCCAACCAAGTGCATTCCAATCAAATTTGCAGAAAAATCAAGAACTCAAAAATGTGCTTTTAGAAGAAACCCCATGGTTGAATGAGGGGAATGATGAGCAAGAACGTAAAAAGCGTGTTGCCTTGTTTTTTGACAGAAATACGATGAATCAATCGCTTAGCTCAGCACTAAGAAAACTTCGTGAGATGCAACTGAGCAGTGGTGCATTTACGTGGTTTCCTGGAATGAGAGAAAATCGTTGGATTACACAACATATTCTTGCTGGTTTAGGGAAATTACGGAATTTAGGAATCAAAAATGTTCCCTATGATATGTACGAACCTGCAACCAAATACATCATTGCTCAAATTGAGGATGACTATAACAGCTTAATCAGAAACAAAGTCAATTTGAATCAAGACAATCTTGGATATGAAACACTTCACGCGATGTATGCAGTTAGCTTTTTTGAAGATGTGGATTTCAAAAAAGGAAAAGGATTCAATTACTTTTTAGAGCAATCGAAAAAATACTGGCGGAACAAAGACTTTTACATCAAAGGAATTTCTGCATTAGTTTTACATCGTTTCAATGAGAAAAAAGAAGCACAATTATGTTTCGAATCACTCAAAGAATTTTCAACAGTCAATGATGAAATGGGGCGTTTTTTCAAAGACAATCGTGCTGGTTGGTATTGGTATCAAGCACCTATCGAAAATCAAGCTTTAATGATTGAAGTGTTCAACGATGTTGGGCGTGATAGCAATGCAGTAGAGCAATTGAAAACGTGGCTATTGAAACAAAAACAAACCACAGACTGGAAAACAACCAAAGCAACTACTGAAGCCGTATACGCACTTTTAGGCTTTGGAGTTCGCTATATTAACGAAAAAGGGATTGTGGCAGCAACTGTTGGCGAAACACCAATAAACCCTCTCAAAGACGCTAATGACCCAGTAGAGGCTGGAACAGGGTATTACAAAGTAACGTGGAATGGCAGTGGTGAAATCAAAGAATCGATGGCAGAGGTAACGCTTTCCAACCCAAATAACGTTGTTGCTTGGGGAGCGTTGTATTGGCAATATTTCGAGGATATGTCAAAAATCAAATCTTCTGAAACAAACCTTCGTTTGAAAAAACAACTGTACATTGAATCAATGAGTGGTGCAAAAAAAGTGCTCACTCCCGTAACATCTGTTAGTCCAATTAAAATTGGCGACAAAATCATCGCACGTATCGAACTCAAAACAGACCGTAACCTCGAATATGTGCATTTGAAAGATATGCGTGGAAGTGGCTTTGAACCAGTCAACGTCCTATCGCAATACAAATGGCAAGACGGATTTGGCTACTACGAATCTACCAAAGATGTTGCAACCCATTTTTTCATCGACTATCTTGCAAAAGGTTCCTATGTATTCGAATACCCACTCCGAGCAACCACTCGTGGCGGATTCGACAACGGTATCGCAACTATCCAATGTATGTACGCACCCGAATTTACTTCTCATTCTGAGGGAATAAGAGTGCAGATAAAGTAGGAGTGTTTATGAAGAAGAAGCAAATAACAAAAGCTCAAGCAATCAAATCATTACAGAGGAGAATTGACTTGTTAGACTCAATTAGAAGTGGAGATGAATATATTGGGTGGAAAATGGTTAGTATTGACTATTTACATAGAATTTTACCAAAGAATCATCCTGCACATTCAACTTTAATTTCTATTAAGAATAGTAGTCTAGCCATCACTCCAGCAATTTCATTTTCCAAATTTTTATTCTTAGGACTTATTGATGAAATTAAAGATTTTGGGTTACCAGATTTTGATCTTGAAATTAGGGAGAATAGTGGTGTGAATGTTGCTGTTTCAAATAACAACCATCAAACACAAACAACTACAGTTTTATTATCAATCGAAATTCTGTTGAAAGTTTTTAAAGATGAATTAGGCGATTCTAAAATTGAAGAGTTAAAAGAAATCCTTTCCGCTCAAACCGACCCAAAAGAAACTAAACGTAAGTTTATCGAAAAGCTCAAATCATTTGGTGAAAATGTTTCTTCCAATATTCTTGCAAATTTAGTGACAAATCCTTCCGTTTGGCAAAATTTAAGTAAAATGTTGTAGGAAGTAAAAGATATTAAAGAATAATACATGAGAATACCGGTAAATATTGAAGAACTTCTCTCTGAAAAAATCATTGAAGGATCTCGTTTAGAGTTTAAAAAAGGTTGGAATCCAACTCCTATATTGAGAACAATTTGTGCATTTGCAAACGACTTTGATGATGAAGGTAGTGGCTATATAATTATCGGAATTGAAGAAAATAATGGCAAGCCAATTAGACCTATTTTTGGGTTTAATCCAGAAGATTTTGATAAGGTTAATAAAGAATTAGTAGGATATTGTAACCAAATTGAACCTTCATACTTACCACGTATTTCACTTGAAGAATTAGATGGAAAACACATTTTAGTAATTTGGTGTCCATCAGGATCAAATAGACCCTATAAAGTTCCTGATGAAGTAACCTCGAAAAAAACATACTTGAATTATCGTATTCGGTTTGGTGGAACCAGTATTGTTCCAAACGTAGAACAGACTTCCGAATTAATACAGTTAACTGCAAAAATTCCATTTGATGATAGAGTTAATACTTTTGCTTCAATTTCGGATTTAAGTAGAACATTAATTCGCAATCACCTTGAAGAAATTGGAAGTAAATTGTATTTTGAAAGTGAGAATATGTCTTTAATTGACCTTGCTAAAAGCTTGAATTTGTGCCAAGGGTCAAATGAACATTTATTTCCAAAAAATATCGGTTTATTAATGTTCTCTAAAATGACTCAAGATTTTTTCAAAAATGCAATTATTGAAGTAATTGAGTTTCCAAATGGACTTACTGAAAGTTATACTGAAAAAGTATTTGAAGGTACCATACAAAAACAATTAGTTGACGTTCTTGAATATTTCAAAACAAATGTTATTAAAGAAAAAGTAGTTAAACGTAAAAATCAAGAAATTTCAGATAGGTATTACAATTATCCATTTAATGCAATTGAAGAAGCTATTGTTAATGCTGTTTATCATAGAAATTATGAATTACCAGACCCCATTGAAATTCGAATACTTCCTACATCTATTGAAATTATCAGCTATAATGGTGTTGATCCCTCACTAAAACAATCTGATTTTGATTTAGGTAGAGTTCGAGCCAGACGATATAGAAACCGTAGAATAGGTGATTTTCTAAAGGAATTAAAACTAACAGAAGGTCGTGGAACAGGAATTTCAACCATTATCAAATCCTTAGGAGTCAATGGCTCTTCAAAACCAGTCTTTGATACAAATGATCCTGATCGCCTATTTTTTCTTGTTGAAATTCCGATTCATAGAGCTTTTTCTCCATTAACTCTTTCAGATATTGATGAGAAGGAAATGTTTATTATAGATTTTTGTAGCATCCCAAAGTCTAAAACTGAAATTCTTAATTCTATAGGTTTAAAAAATCATCCAGATAGTTTTACTAGACATATACTCCCCTTAATAGAAAGAAATTATATTGAACATACCATTAAAAACAATTTGAAACATAGAAACCAAAAATATATTCAAACTGGTTTAGGTGCTTTAATCTTAGAACAATACAAACGATAAAGTACGATAATCAACGATAATGTACTAAACATGGGGAAATGGGGAACATTCGTTGTTTCCTTTCATAAAATGTCTCCTAAGTCGCGATAATGTACGATAATGTACGATAATGTAACGATAATGTACGATAATGTACTAAACATTGGAAAATGGGGAACATTTGTTGTTTTCTTTCATAAAATGACTCCTAAGTCGCGATAATGTACGATAAAGTACGATAAAGTACGATAAAGTACGATAAAGTACGATAAAGTACGATAAAGTACGATAAAGTACGATAAAGTACGATAATGTACGATAATGTACTAAACATGGGAAAATGGGGAACATTTGTTGTTTTCTTTCATAAAATGTCTCCTAAGTCGCGATAATGTACGATAAAGTAACGATAATGTACGATAATGTAATCATGGTTCAGAAAATGTATCTAATCACACATTCCTTGTGTTATTGTTAGAAAATAGAGTATGTGATTTTTTTCTGTAGGGGGTTACAATGAAAAAGTTTAAATTTTTGCTGTTGTTGGGTGCATTTCTTTCGTTATCAGCGTTTGTGTTGATGGAAACAAATTTGCTAGATTTGCCATTTGAGCCATTCAATTACAGCAATTTGATGTTACCACAACATTTCCAACGAATGGGACTGAACCAGTGGGATAATACACCAGCAAATAATGTCACCACTAATGATGGTGCTACCTTAGGTAGAGTGTTGTTTTATGATAAAAAATTATCGCTTAATAACACAATAGCTTGTGCTTCATGCCATATCCAAAAATTTGGTTTTTCTGATACAGCTCGTTTTTCCAAAGGGTTTTTAGGTGGAGTTACTGACCGAAACTCAATGAGTATATTGGAAGTAAAGTATTATCGAAATGGTAGATTTTTCTGGGATGAACGTGCTGCAACCTTAGAAGCTCAAGCCTTGATGCCAATCCAACACCCAGTTGAAATGGGTATGACCTTGAACGGTTTAGTGCAAAAATTAGATACGATTTACTACTACAAAGAACTTTTCACTCGAGCATTTGGCTCTCCAGAAGTTACTTCTGATAAAATTTCGAAAGCATTAGCTCAGTTTATGCGTTCGATTATTTCTTATCGTTCGAAATTCGATATTGGCATAGCACAAACTGGCTCAATCCAACCAGATTTTCCGAACTTTACTCCTCAAGAAAATCAAGGGAAGCGTGTATTTCTGAACCCTGCGAATACGTGCGGTGCTTGTCATTTGAAAAATTTCAATCCAAATGAACGCAATGAGGCTGTGTTTATCAATGATCGTCCAACGAACAATGGTTTGTTTCTGAACTATGCTGATAATGGATTAGGAAAAGTTAGTGGGAATCCGACTCAAAATGGACTTTTCAAAGTTCCATCTTTGAGAAATATTATGCTGACTGCTCCATATATGCATGATGGAAGTAAAACGACTATGAATGATGTCTTGAATCATTATTCAAATGAAATTCAAAACCACCCAAATTTGGATAATGTTTTGAAAACCCCTCAAGGTCAACCTCGTCAGATACCCTTGAATCAACAAGACAGACAAGCGTTGATTGCATTTTTCCATACACTGACAGACACAGCCTTGGCAAATGATGTACGTTATTCAAATCCATTTAGAGAAAATATTCCACAATACAACCTATCCCCCTATACTTTTTTTGATTTTACACTTTCTCCTAACCCACTACCTTATAATGGTCAGTTGAAAGCTCAGTTTGTGAATCAAAACAATGAAAGTGTTCTTGTAAATGTTGTAACAATAACTGGTATTGTTGTTCATAATGGGACTTACACTGTCTTAAATAATGAAATTATGCTACCTCCAAATGCGATTGCATCGGGCACATATGTTGTTCATATTCGTAAATTAGGTACGAATGAATCAGCACAAAAAATGTTGGTAGTGAATTAACTGTTAAGACTTATCTCAATTTCATTGTTATTGATTCTATTATTGGTATACTATAACATTACCTTTTAATGACAAACATTTACAGATGTTTGTCATTTTTTGTGTTATATTTGTACTTATAGAATTTTCAACTGATTTATTCATAGAAATTCTATCAAACTTTTTGTAAAATACACTCTATGAAGGTACAGTATGGTAATGTCAATCTTTACGTTTCTCTTCATTCTTAGTTTTGTTCTTCTTCCTCAAAACTATGTAAATGCAACATTCCTCAAAAAATCAACAACATCTTTGACACCAGGAAGTTTGGATTTTTCCAAAGGTGACCCGCAATTTAGTAGAAGTACACTCTTTAGTAGTGCGACATTAGAGGAAAAAACAGGTAAACTAATCATTAATGATATAAGAATCATTAATTTGCCAGAAAAAGAATCTAATGGAAGTCCTGCTAGTTATAATGGAGATCACAAGTTACAAATTGTACTTTCTATTCTCGATAGAGAAAGAGAAAATCCAAAGGTAGTTTCAACCATACCAGCTACAGCAATGGTTCAAAATGGAGTAGGTGTATTGGCTTTATCAACTAACTCATTTATGCTAACATCTGGTGGTAACTATGAATTAAAATTGTTAATTGATGGTTCTGAATCTGCCAAATTAGTATTTTTTGTTAAAAAAGCAACAAAAGATGGAACTACTCGATATTTCTTATCTGAACCTTGGGGAATAAGTCTTCAACTGCAAGTTTCCCAGGAAGGAAGTAGCAAATCTCAAATGGAAGCAAAATTCTATCATTCTATTCAAACCCTCGATGATATGATGGGTAGTGATGGAAAAGATGCATACGCAAAGCTCTATGATGACGATATGGAGTCTGTATTAGCTGCACATTTGAATACCTCAGGTGGACGTTATAGCAAAAGAAAATGGTCAGCTTTGAATATGACGTTTTGGGATGCAGAAAATGTCAATAGTCCGTATCTTTCTTCAAAATTGTTAGCAAAAGATGGTAATTATTCTATACGACTAAAATTTGGAAAAGATGGAAAGTTTGATGAAAAATATATTTATCAATTCTCTGTTAAAAGCGGTAAAATAGTTAGTAGAAATGATGTAAATGTTGTTTATGATTTTGATGGATACTCCAAAAGTGAATCATATTGGATTGATGGAGATGTTCAAGGTCAAAAGAAAACTGAAGGATTTGTACCGACTTCTTCTACAACAGGTATGAAAGAGAACATAGCTTTCGGTATTGGTAATTCTGGATGTCGACCTCCAAAAGCATGTGCAGTTAATGACGGTGATGAAGTATCGCTTTCAGATATGATTTTGGAAGGTACTACCAGAGACCTATCTATTTTGAAAGATTTGGAATGTACATTGACATTAAAACAAGGTGAAAAAATCTTAGCTCAGCACCATTGGGAACAAATGTGTGATGACGGTGGTTGCAATCAGATTCTTAATGATTTAGTTCCCAAAGTTACTAACTCAATTTTCAAAAATCAATCGTTAGATTTTGTAAAAGCAATGTCAGAACTACCTGCTGGAAAACAAAATCTTACTCTTGTATGTGAAGTAAACTTAGGTAAAAACAATAAAAAAGTTATTGGTTTCCGTAATTTCACCTTCAACTCTGTTGCTGGAAATCCAAAGTACAAAGCGTTGATTCCAAATTTGGAAAAACGAATGAGTATGACAGTACAACAATTCAATGAAGAATGGACGGAAAAGTATGGTGGACCTCAAATTGTAACTTTTGTCAATAACTGTAAAATGACAGTTTGGTTGCGTAAATCTATTGGAAGCGATAAACGAGAATTTCGTTTATCCCCTGGAGCAACTATGCAATATGATTTGAATGACAGTTATTTAGAACAATGGAATTTTAGTACTGGTAAGTGGGGCAGTATTGGATATAAAGGTGTTACAGATGGATCTAAAATTAATGTTTGTAAATAAAACATAAATGTTCTGAAGAAATACAAAAGGGGCTAATCTGCCCCTTTTTTAATTTCTTCTATTTTCTCGTTTTGATAGTAAAATACGAATCAATGCGTGCACCATCGTGTGAATATACATACCCTGTGATTCTAGATAGTATAAACGACGAAGAATATCTTCACCATCAAAAAATCCACTATCGATTTCTTCAGAGATTAGCCTCAGTATTTTTTTAGCATTATCACTGACACCAACATTCTCACCTTTATATCGGCTCATCAGATTTTCCGCTTCCAAAAAGTTTGAAACCAAATATCCTGAAATGATAGTTGAGTGCATCCATGGAGCATCCAAATATTGTTGAGCTTGTTTTTTCACTACATAGGAAAAATGCTCTATTTCATCTGTCGATAACACTTTGAATGTTGAGCGACGAATTCCATAAGAAAATCTCAGTCGTTGAATATCTGTAATTAGTTCTGTCAAAAGTTTTTTTCTATTTCGTTCACCAGGTGTTGCAGAAGAATCTAAGCCATCGGATATTTTTCGTTCTAAGAGCAATACAGTTGTAGGCAAATACGCTTTTGTCGAATCTAAATCTCTCATCAAACGAGAAATCAAATCCAAAATTTCTTTCCTCATTTCTGGACTTTTCGGTAGTCCAGAATCTTTGAACATCGTGTCTAATTTAAAGAGCAATGATCTACATTCATCTTTATAGGGAGGATGTTTACGTAACACAGTAACGCTATTTGGTGTCATCCATGTTAATTTTCCTTGTCTTACTACAGGCATTTGCTCCAAAAAAGGTAATAAGTCTTCCAAGGGATTTTCATTGACAATATCCAATACAGCTGATTTAGAATCTAAAGCGTTTTTGACTCTATCGAAAAAGGTACCCGTTTTTATACGTTCAAGAATCTCATGTTTCAATTCTTCAGAACTCGAAAAATGTTGAGCGATTTGATTTTCGACAGCTAAGATTGCTTTTGAAAATTCTGTAAAATCTGGTATTTCAACCCTAATATGCCGTTTGATGGTTTCAATGACTTCTCTAGCTTTTTTATCTAATTCAGCAGAATACCCATAACGAAGGAATATATCATGAAGGTCTTTATTTGCTAAGAGAAATTCTATCAAGTCATTTCGAGTTAATTCTTTTCTTGAGCCAAGAACCTCTGTTTGAATTTTATATATTTCATCATTTGTTAGCTTTGAACCTTTTTCTAATGTTCGAGCAAGTACCATTAGTTGTTCAGTAACAGTTGTTGTTTCCTTGATACTTTTAACAATGTTTGTAGTTAGACCGGTGAAGGCAACACGAAGTTCTTCAATGGATTTAAATGGTAATTCTAAACTTCGTAACATATTCTCTGCTTGAGACCGAAGTTTTTTTGCTTCGCTTTTTTCTTGGCTTGTAGCTTTCTCAGAAGAAAGTACGGTTTGTTCTGCCAGATCGACTAAAGAAATTAAAGTAGATTTTTGATTAAAATACTGTAAATACTCTTGCTCTAAATTCGCAAAATTACTCACGGTAGATAATGATTTTTTATCAACCTTATCTGAAAGTTGTTTTATTGTTCTTTTGTCAATAGGACGTACAGTTACTTTTGTTTCTGTTTGTTTAGTGACAGCTTTTTTCGGAGTAAAAAATTGCGATATTGAATCTAAAAATGACATTTTATACCATTACTGTAAATTGACCGGGAACCGAAACAGTGATAACACCACCATAACTACAAATACATTGCGAGGAATTATTAAGCATAGGCATATTCGCTAACATCACCGTTGGAGCACCAACAATCCAAGGAGCAGATGTTGCAGGAATACAAGGCATTGGCGTCAAAACCCCTAAAGCAGCAGCTGTTGCAGCAGCAACCATTGGATTTGCAGGAGACATACACATATTAAATGTTGGAAGATTAACAATTGGTTTATAGTCGTTGATATTTCCAGCTGGCATATTGACCGTCATTACTTTATTAGAAGGTAAGACTAGAATAGATCCAGGTCCTGCACCAAAAGTACACATACCCATTCCGCCCATACAAACTGCTATACCCATTTTATTTCTTACCAACTAATTTTAAAATTGCAGATTGAACCTTAGGTTCTTCTTTTGGACGTTCTTTTCCACTTTCATTGTAATTGATAGGATCACCAATTGGCTTTCCACCTTTATACCCTTGTTTTTTTGCAATAACACCGTTTTTATGGTATTCTGTATACAAACCTTCTATTAAACCATCTAAATGAAAAAATTTGGCTCTGACAGTAGTTCCATCATCGTAATAGTCAATACATTCTCCTGCAGGTTTTCCTTCCTTATAACTCATCTCACGTACTTTTTTATCCGTGATTGAATAGGTAACAAATGGTCCTTCTAATTTACCCATTATATACAAAGCTTCTAGCGACTTTCCACCTGTTTGATGATACGAAATAAAAGAACCGTTCAATACTCCATTTTTGTATGTCATTTCTGCAGTGAGAATACCATCAGTATATGCATAAAGAATGCCGTCTAACTTTCCATTTAACATTGTAAATTTGGAAGACAATTTACCTTCTGGTGTGTATTGTATTACTTCCCCAGATATAACTCCATCCAAATAATTTGCCTTTTGAATCAGAACACCTTTTTCATCATAGGCACAGTATTCACCATGCATTTTTCCTGACTTAAGATGATATGTCATTTGCTTGATAGTAGAATCTTTATGAAACACTTCAACAGGACCATCTGGTGGTATAGGTTTCTCTTTAGGTGGTTTTTCTTTTTTATTCCCACCTGGTACAATCCCCTCAGGAACAGCCTTTGGATCAACTTCTTTTGAAGCTTCTGAAGGTGGTAATGCAGCAGTATCTTTTGGTAATGCAGGATCTTTTGGTATTTCTGTTTTTATTTCTTCCATTTTTACTCCTTAGTTTATCATTACCATTGAACCTTTAACAGTACAGATTGCATCTGCTTCAATTTTTGCTTGAGTTCCTGAGATTTCACAATTAAGACCACCATCAAATTTTCCTTCCATCGAGGCAGTTATAGTCACGTTCATATCAGCTGTTGCTTCGAAGTCTTGACCAGCTTCTATTGTAAAGTTTGAACCTGCAGTAGCCGTAACATCGCCACCTGCATCTAAAGTAATATCTCCATCAGTTTCGTTCGAATAATCACCACCAACTGCAATTGTAAAGTCATCAGTTACATCTACTTCCAAATTTGCTGCAGAAGTAATGATTATTTCTTCTTCTGTGCTTTCAATAGTAATCTTTTTCCCTTTTATGACCAAATCATTCTTTGCTTCTATGAGTAATGTATCACCATCAACGATAAGAGAGAAGTCTTTAGTAACTAAATGTTTATACTCGCCTTCATTTTTTCGAGTTTCTAAGGAATCCTCACCTTTGACAAGAGTATATTTGTCCCCTCCCTCAACTTCGAGATAATCAATTGCATCTGCATTAAGTTCTGGATAAGCAATTTCACCTGTAAAAGTCTCATCAGGCTTTTGAACCCATGTTTGACGATTTGCTTTTACCACTGTCATATAATCATTTTTGACGTGTACTTGCAAATCTTTTTGTGCTAAGAGTAATATTTCTTCTTCGTCTATCTTATCTTCAAACCGTAATTCATTTCCATATTCCCCTTCCTTAGAAGACCATGTTTTAATAGTACTTCTGGTTTGGTTATCAGGCATTGCATACGGAATGGTTTGTTCAGCATTATAGACTGTACCGATAACTAATGGACGGTCTGGATCTCCACATAGGAAAGAAACAACAACTTCCATTCCCATACGAGGAATGAACATAGTTCCATAGCCTTTTCCTGCCCACATTTGTGCGACACGAATCCAACATGAGGAATTTTCATTTTTTTCACCAATTTGATCCCAATAGAATTGAACTTTGACACGCCCATACTCATCTGTCCATATCTCTTCTCCATCAGAGCCAACGACTATACCAACTTCATAACCATGAATTAATGGTTTTTCTGTTTTAATATCCGGACGAAGATTGACTGTTGCCGGAATAGCTGCAAATTCAACATTATATTTTTCTTGTGTAGCATTGATAGTCGTTGAAATCAAAACATACTCTTGATTTGCATCTTCCCGATCATGTTCTTCTAAAGTAAATTTGAATCCAGGAATAAACGAACGGTTATATCCTTTTCCATAGACAGTTTTTGCTTCACGTTCAAAAGCTTCTAATCGTAGTGAACTTTGAGTTTCTTCAGGTGCTGTTTCTTTAAATCCACTTGGGTATACATAAAAGGAGGTCGTTGTTTGAACACCGGCTTCATTTCCTGTTGTAGTAACAAGTAAACTTGTCGAAGGTGCTTCGAAAGAATAATCGGTTGTTTTGTATTCATTAATAAAGACCTGTAATCCACTTGAAAGCTCCACTATGACATTATCAGCCGCTGCTTCTTGAGCATTAGAACGCATCTTTGCAACAGATATTCCAGGGCAAGCCTCATAGTTTGAAGCATCATCTGTAATAATCATTGTATGAAGACCATCTTCATGTTTGAAATAGAAGAAAATTCCTTCTTCTTCCATCAAACGACTTATAAAGTTAATTGCCGTTTCACGATACTGAATTGTATATTCTCGTTCTGCATACGTTCCATTAAGTTTCAATTCATAATCAGTAGCACTGATATCTGCAAGAACTTCCTCAATAATTGCATCTACCTTCAAGTTTTGGAAGACTTTATAATTAGTTGTCATTCCAGACAAATAGAACCAAGGTCGTAATTCTGCTACATAATGAAGTGCTTCCTGATTTTCCCCTGCCCTTAATGAAAATTTTGTGACGATACCATTGATAAAGCGTGAGTCTTCTGTATCTAGATAATCTACTTTGACAGTTACTGCCTGACCAACCATAGCAGTAAAGTCTAAGGTAGCATCAGTTGCAGTCATATCAACAGTATAAGTGAAACAACTATTTACACCATCAACACCAGTGAGCTTTTCTATTACAAAGACTTCTTCCCCTCCCAAAGGCGAAGAAATAGTCATATAGTTTGGTGGACCTTCTGCTGGTTCAGATTCTGCCAATGCAGTCGTTACAATTGCTGAAGCAGCTACTGCAGCAACTGCTTCTACTGCTGCAGCAACAGGATTTTCAGATTCTAATACTTCACAAACTTTGGCAATGGTGTTATTTGCTTGCTCTAATATTGCTTGTCCTTGTTCAACCACTGCCATTGTTTCTGCAACAACTTCTTTGACAGTCTCAATTTGAGTAATAGCGTTTTGAGCAAGTGATTCTAATGCAGGTAATGTTGATGCTAATTGAGCAGCACTTGCAACATTATCTAACATTGTTTGGTCATTTCGCAAGAATCCGTTAAACGTTTCTGCAACAGTATTTGCCTCAGCAATGAGTCCTGGAAGTGAAGTATCCATTTCTCGTAGTTTTGCTACAGCTTCAGGGGCTATTTCTTCTGCTTTTGCTAGTAATTCATTGACGATAGGTAGCTTTTCTGCGATATCAAGTAAATCTTCAGTACACAGTAAACTAGCACCAGCTTGTAATTGTTCAAAGGCAGCTTTTGCTACTTCAAAACCTTCTTTAAATTCTTGGAGTTTTTCTAAACCAGCCGTGACACTTTCGCTTATTTCTGGGAATTGTTCGTTAAATTGAGTTATCAAATCACCTATAATAGGCACTTGATTTGCAATTTCACCAATTTGTCCAATTGCCTCAGTCAAAGACATTTCGCCTGAAGCTAATTTTCCTAAGGTATCTTGAATACCTGCAACTGCATTGAGTCCTTCAGTTATTTGACCAGAAATTTCTTCGACTGCCGCTATTCCATCAGTAATGGCTGTGGCTATTTCTTCAAATTGTCCAACTACTGCTGCTATCGAAGGATCTAACGATCCTATTTGAGATAATGCATCTTGAAGTGATATGGAACCATCTTGAATTCCAGAGAGAAATTCCCCTGCTTTTGATGCCTTATCAAGCAACCCTGATACAGTTGAAAGTGTATTGGTAATTAGTGAAGTATCAACATTTATTCCTGTAATTGCACTAAAACTTTCAGCTGCTGAGGATATTAATCCAGATAAACTTTCTACATCACCTAATGCTCCACCAATAGCCGAAGTTGCAGAATTTAAGAAGTCTAATGCACCTGATGCTGAAGAGTTGGAGCCATCTAGAAATGAACCTAAAGAATTTTTGAGTGTATCTAATGCTGGTATTGAAGTTAGTGCACCAGTTAACATTTCTTTCAATGCTTCAGCATCTGTAGCTAATGCTGCTAATTCTTCTAATCCTGCAAGAGCTGATGCTGGATCTTTTAAGAGTCCTTGAAGTGACGGAATTTTATCAGCCAACCCAGGAATTGAGCCAACTATTCCATCAATACTACTTCCTAATGATTCGAGTAATGCAGTTCCTTCACTAAGTAAATTTCCAGCAATTGGAAGTTGAGAAACTAAATTTCCTATTGCTCCTAATGCCCCTGTAGTTCCTCCATCACTGATTTGGAAAAGACCCAAGACGCCGTTCATAATTCCACCAAGTGAACTTGAAGCAGCTAAGTCTTTTATCATTCCACTAATCATGGTGATGAACCCACCAAAATCAGTTTTTATAGGAGAAATTTGATCTAAAAGTGCAGGAATAGTAGCTTCTAATTGCCCTAAAGTTGCGAGTACATCTGTAGCACTTGGAGTCGGTAGATTCTTTGCTTCTAAAAGTTTTTTTACAATTTCAATTACAACTGCAGCATCTTCATTAACTTTGGCTACAATAGCATTCAAATCTGAAAGAGCAGTATTTGCTTTGGTCGTAATATCAGATACTATTGCCCCCATTCCGCCAACCTTACCAGCAACTCCTCCAGCAGCATCAATAGCCTTGCTAAAGTCTATATCGCCATTAGTATAGCCAGAAAGTTTTGAATTTGCATCTTTGACAATTGACTCTAATTTTGGAATTTCTTCAACTACAGAATTGAGTATTCCAATGAGGTTTGTGACCGCTCCAGTTGCAGCTGTGACTTGAACCGTAACCGCATCAATATCTTTTTGAATAGCACTTACAATTGATAATGCTGTAGATATTTTGGCTTTATCAAGCGGTGTTGCCTGTAACGTTGTTTTAATTTGAGTCATTTTTGCTATGATTCCATCAATTAAGGTCATTGATGTTGTCGTAGCATTAATAATGACTGTTACTTCTTTTTGAACGTTTTGGAAGAGTGAAATCATTCCAGGTACAGCAGAAGCAATTGCTTTTGCTGCCTTCAATCCGTCCATTGCGATGAGTTGTGCTGACTTGAAGAATTCCGATTTTTCCTTTAAGATATTCGTTGCATCTTTAAGGAGATCAGATTTCAACAAAGCATCTTCCATTGCTTTGGCAGTATTTGGCAACATATTTTTTGCCGATACCAAAGCGGATTCCATATTAGCGATTTGAGATAAAGCTACTGTGGCTTTTTCTTCTATTGTTTTCGCTAAATCAAATTGTTGTGTACGTTCTTCTGATCTTTTTTCTGAAGCTGCTTGACGTTCTTCAGTTTGCTTTTTCTCTGCTTCTTTCTTTTCTTCAGTACGTTTTTCTGCTTCAGTCTTTTCTTCCTCAGACTTCTCTTCCTCTTCAGACTTTTCTTCTTCGGACTTCTCTTCCTCAGACTTTTCTTCCTCAGACTTTTCTTCTTCCTCAGACTTCTCTTCCTCTTCAGACTTTTCTTCTTCGGACTTCTCTTCCTCAGATTTCTCTTCCTCTTCGGATTTTTCTTCTTCGGACTTCTCTTCCTCAGACTTTTCTTCTTCCTCAGACTTCTCTTCCTCTTCAGACTTTTCTTCTTCGGACTTCTCTTCCTCAGACTTTTCTTCTTCCTCAGATTTTTCTTCCTCAGACTTTTCTTCCTCAGACTTCTCTTCCTCTTCGGATTTCTCTTCTTCAGACTTCTCTTCTTCGGACTTCTCTTCCTCAGACTTTTCTTCTTCAGACTTCTCTTCCTCAGACTTTTCTTCTTCAGACTTTTCTTCTTCAGACTTTTCTTCTTCAGACTTTTCTTCTTCAGACTTCTCTTCTTCAGACTTTTCTTCTTCAGATTTCTCTTCTTCAGACTTTTCTTCTTCAGACTTATCTTCTTCAGACTTTTCTTCTTCAGATTTCTCTTCTTCAGACTTTTCTTCTTCAGACTTTTCTTCTTCAGATTTCTCTTCTTCAGACTTTTCTTCTTCAGATTTCTCTTCTTCAGACTTCTCTTCCTCAGATTTCTCTTCTTCAGACTTTTCTTCCTCAGACTTCTCTTCCTCTTCGGATTTCTCTTCTTCAGACTTCTCTTCTTCGGACTTCTCTTCATCAGACTTTTCTTCTTCAGACTTCTCTTCCTCAGACTTTTCTTCTTCAGACTTTTCTTCCTCTTCGGACTTCTCTTCTTCAGACTTTTCTTCTTCAGATTTCTCTTCCTCAGACTTTTCTTCTTCAGACTTTTCTTCTTCAGACTTTTCTTCTTCAGACTTTTCTTCTTCAGACTTTTCTTCCTCAGACTTCTCTTCTTCAGACTTTTCTTCTTCAGATTTCTCTTCTTCAGACTTTTCTTCTTCAGACTTATCTTCGTCAGACTTTTCTTCTTCAGACTTTTCTTCTTCTGACTTTTCTTCTTCAGACTTTTCTTCTTCAGACTTTTCTTCCTCAGACTTCTCTTCGTCAGACTTCTCTTCCTCAGATTTCTCTTCATCTGTTGTTGAGGATACATTTTCGTCTTTTGATTCTTCAGAAGAAGATTCTGTTTCTGATTTTTCTTCAGTTGTTGAAGAAGATACAGCCTCAGCTTCTGTTTCTTCAGAGGGCGTTTCTTCTGATGAATCTGCAGTTGTGGAATCGCCATCAGCACCTGCTTCACCTTTTGAGACAGGTTTACCTACGGACATTCCAGATAAATCCGGGTTTTCAGATTCTTCTTCTTCTTCAGGTTGTTCTTTGGAAGATTCTTCGTTTTCAGAATCAGAAGTTTGTGAAGATTCCTTCTGAGATTGACTTTCTTCTGATTTCTCTTGACTTTCTTGATTTATCGATTCTTGCTTTGTCGAAGATGATTCTTCAGATTCAGACGATTGGTTTTCTCCCAATGAATCATTCCCCTCTTGTTGTTGAGGTTGGTCATCGGGAGTATTTGTTTTTTCGTTAGAATTTTGAGGATTATCGGGATCTGGGTTCCCTTCATTAGGATTTTTCTTCCCACCAAAAAGGTCACCCAAATTCTTTAGTATATCGTCTTCGTTAGGCATTGTTTACGAATCAAGTGTAAAAAGTAAAAATCAATTAGGGAGTAAAGGTTATGAGTAATTCTTGGTTCTCATTTTCTGTTACATTCACAGCCCAGAAATTCGATGCTTCAGCCATTTTTTCTAAAATTCTTCGAGAAAGTTCAGGAAGTATATCATAATTCAAGAAGTTATCAATTGTTCTTGCACCCGTATCTACTTGTGTACAATTTTCAGTAATTCTATTGATAATTGATACATCAAAGGTAAGTTTTGCATTGTGGTTTAACTGGAACTGATTTTGAATCTTTGTTAGTTTTAAAGCCACTATATTTCTAATTTCTTCAATACCTAAAGGATAAAAAGGTACTAATGTCATTCTTCCAAGTAATGCTGGTTTGAATATTTCAACTAACTCTGGTCGAATATTTTCAATAACTGTATCGGGATTTGGTCTATTTTCGGCTATTCGACACAAATCGATAATTGTTTCAGAACCAACGTTCGAAGTGAGGAGTATAATTGTATTTTTAAAATCAACTTCAATTCCTTCAGAATCTTCTATACGACCTTTATCAAAAATCTGATAGAAAATTTCTAAGACATCTGGGTGAGCCTTTTCAACTTCATCTAAAAGTACAACAGAATAAGGATTTCTTCGAACTGCTTCTGTCAAAACACCACCTTTTCCATACCCAACATACCCTGGAGGCGCACCTTTAAGTAAAGAGACAGTATGAGCTTCTTGATATTCACTCATATTAATCAAAATGAGATTTCGTTCACCACCAAAGAAAATATCTGTCAAGGTAATGGCTGTTTCAGTTTTCCCAACACCTGATGGTCCAACTAACAAGAATACCCCTACTGGTTTATTTGGGTCAGTCAAATCAGCTCGAGAAATATGGATACGTCGGCAAATAGACTCTAAGGCTTGTGGTTGTCCAACAATTCGTTCCGCCATTTTCACTTCTAATGACAAAACAGATGCTATTTCATCAGAAAGCATTTTACCCACTGGAATGCCCGTCCAACTTGAAACGACAGAAGCAACTAAATCTGAATCAACCCAAGCAGGAACCATTGCTTCACCTGCTTGAATGGTTTCCAAATAGTCTTTGTTGTATTCTATTTCTTTTCGTAATGCAGATAACTCTGTTTCATTGTCTGGGTCAGTTTCTGAAATTTGTTCAATTTTATTTTGAGTTTCACTTAATTTTTTGACAATTTCTAATTCTTTACTCCATTTCGTTTCAATACTATGGCGTTCTTCAGAAACTTTATCTAATTCTTCTTGTAATTCTGTAATACGGGAAGTATGACCACGAAGAGCGAGTTGTTCTTTTTCTAAAACATTCAATTCATTTTGGATTCGCTCCATTGCAGCAATTTTTTCTTCTATCTGAGGAGGAGTACTATTTTGTCCAACAGCTACTCTTGCACAAGCAGTATCTAATACTGAAATTGCTTTATCTGGAAGTTTCTTTTCTGAAATATATCGAGACGAAAGTTTTATCGCATCTTTTACAGCTTCATCCAGGATAAGTACTTTGTGATGATGGCGTAGATTTGGCACTAAACCACGTAACATTGTCGTTGCGACTTCTTCCGATGGTTCTTCTACTTTCACTACTTGAAAACGACGAGTCAATGCAGGGTCTTTTTCAAAATACTTTTTGTACTCAGACCATGTAGTCGCTGCAATAGTACGCAATTCACCACGAGCTAATGCTGGTTTTAATAAATTTGCCGCATCATTTTGACCTGATTGACCACCAGCTCCTATCATTGTGTGAGCTTCATCAATAAAAAGAATGACTGGAATTGGAGATTCTTTTACTTCATTGATGACATTTTTTAAACGATTTTCAAATTCACCTTTCATTCCTGCACCTGCTTGAAGTAATCCCAAGTCAAGAGTACGTAGTGATACATTTCTCATCGGAGGAGGGACATCACCTTTGACAATACGTTGTGCTAACCCCTCAACAACAGCAGTTTTACCGACACCTGCTTCACCAGTAAGAATAGGGTTGTTTTGTCTACGGCGAGTAAGAATATCGATGACTTGACGAATTTCAACATCTCTTCCATATATTGGATCTATAAGTCCTTGACGTGCTTGTTCAGTCAAATCTACAGTAAATTGTCCTAAAGCAGAATCCGCAGATGGTGCTGAATATGCTCTGTCTAAAGTAGCTGTTCCTCCAGCAGTTGTTGCATCTACCTTGCCACCATTCGGGTCTTCAGAAGATCCTTTGATAATATTAAGAACCTTTTGTCTCATTGTTTCACGATTCAACACTATCAACGAAGGTATAGAATGGATGATAATGTTTCTTAAATCATCATCTTCTACCATACCCATAATGACAGAACCAGATCGAATAACATTAGAATTCAACTGTAACGTGGATGTTGCCCAAGCTTTCTGAAGTACATCTTGAATTATTGGTGATAAATTTGGAGTACGATTATTTCCTCGCTTAAACCTATCAATAGATATTTTTAATTCCTTTCGAACATTTTCCATATTCACCTTGAATGCAGTGAATATATGAGCAACATCTGAATTAGGTAATTCAATGAGTTTCATTAAGAAATGCTCGACTTCAATTGTATAATTCGTACCCTGAACACATAATCCAGCAGCACCTTCTAATGCTTTTTTACAAGTAGGGTTAAGTTTTTCTATAAGTGTTTTTAATTCATATATCATGTTGATTCCTTTTCAATTACTTCCAGTAATTGTTTGTAAGTATTTTTATCACCAGAAAGAACTGTAGAAAAATCCTGCGATAATGTTTTCCCATTTGGGGATTTTAACCACGCATTCCACCCAAGACGTGAGTGGTTTTCTTTTGGAGTAACTTTTGGTTTTGACACTAATCGTGTTGGTGGTATTTGTTCAAAATTCAAATGTAGATTAAATGTAATGTCAAATTCTTCACTTGCATAAAATAGTGTTAAAGAAGTAAGAGGAATATACGCATCACCTGTTGGAAGAAAACTACAAAACTGTTTGTAATTTACGTCATAAATTTCAATTTGAAAAGCACCAACTTGATCCCATATTTTTCTTCCAAGAAGTACAGAATCTCCCAAAACATTATTTTGAGCAGGTTCTTCAAGACCAATAATTGTCAAATCATCCTCAATGACAATACGATATTTCCCAACCATTTGGTTAATCTCAAAACGTACATCAAATTGATGCGAAAGCATTTGAAGTAACCCTTGAGCAGAACGAGGTTGTTGGGAAAGAAGTCCTGTATACCCCAACAATTTTTTATCCTGCAAAGGCATTCGGTGTTGCAATGAAGGCAACCCAATACCATTAAGTGCTTTAAAATAAGTTGCTAAATTGGTCTCTTCGGGAGATTTGTTTTGTAAGGCAACACGATGATAGCGTTTGACTCTAAATAACAGCGATGTGATTCTATGATTGAAAATATCAAAAAAATCTCTCATCGAGAAATCTTTTTTCCACATTCTTTCAATAAGTAACTCAGTAATTGGATATGGAAGTGGACTTCTCGGTCCATTCAAACCAATAAAGTTCACATACATCGTCGCTGCGTCATCTTGATGTTCAGCAGGATTCAATTGATAAATTGAACTGGGAAGAAAAGCAAATGATATATGTTGTTTGAACCTAACTGTTTCCCAGTCAGACTCAACTGTATCTGCAACGTGTAGTCGTTCAGGATAGATTGATTCTAAAATTGCAACAGCTCTGTAAAAATTGAATTTCCATGGCTCAGCAAAAAGCCAATCCTCTACAGAAGTTCTTTTGCGCCAACCATAGGTTTCCATTTTTTCCAGACTCCTTCTCGTTGCGTTGTTTTAGCAATGAGTTCAGTAAATGAGTTAATTGATGAATACAATGCGAAAAATTGATTGAGAACACTTGCAAGAAGAAATGCAGAACCACCTACAAATCTTTCTTCATCAAAGGTCACTGTCACTTCAGTTCCTTGAGCAAATCCTCTCCAAGAATCTTTGCCCAAACGACGAACCACTTTACGAGTTTTTACATCGCGGATACCCATAATTTGTTGTTGTACAGCTGGTTCATCTCCATAATTATACAATCCAAGTATTTCTCGTAATGATTTTACAGAATTTTCACCTTCTGAAAGCGAAAGAAAATTCAACGATAAATGGGAAATCAATCTCCATCTTGTTGTTCCAGCTAATGGCGGATCTATTTGATTTGTTGGTTTTTGAATGCAATAGATTTTTGAAACGGGGATAGAATCTTCTGTATACAATACTGCTCCATAGGGCATTTGGTCAGCAGCATGTCGGTTCGTACAGAGAGTATGCGCAAAAATTGTCGAATCTGCAGGTAATTTTGGATTAAAATCAAGATCAACAAAAGAAAGCATCATTTCTGTTCCTTGCATATCTTTCTTTTCAACAGGTAATCTTCGTGAAATCCAGTATGCTTTGTTTGAGTCAGCTTCTTGTTGATGACTAAATGAATAGAATTGATGATAATCGACTGATTCGTTTTTACTATCAGAGGATGCAGAAATTCTGTCAATACTATGAATTTCTGTTGTATGTTCTCTTCTAATATCAGCTGTTAGATTATATTCAAGTTCAGTTTCTGTTAATCGTATAGGTTCTGATGTTTTATGAAATAAATTAATGACAGGAATGCATCCTAATTCAAAATTCTCTTTAGAAATACGCATTTGATTTTGAGGAACGTATTTTAACAAGAAGAGAATATCAAGTTGATTATCTGCAATTCTTTTGTCTAAATTTTCAATATCAAAAAACAAGAATTTTTCAGGAAATACAAAATATTCTTGAAGTAACCGATATTGGGGATGAGAATGTTTTGGATACGGTAAACATTCTTCATCAGGATTAAATCCAACTGGTTTGATTGAATTTACACCTAATTTAATTGGTGATTTCATTGAGTCAGATAACAACACAACATCGGTAGTTTGTGAAAACAACAATTCGTAAATAGTATGAACAACTGATTTATCACCATTAAGATAAAATCGAAGTTTTTTCAAATCTAACTCACTAAATGGACCTTGTTGAGACTCTAAAGATATACGTAATACAGCAATTGTTTGCGTTGAAGAATCTAAAAAGTCATATTTATCCACCGATTCAATTTGTGCTTGTTTTACTGAAATTGGATATAATGTAGCCTCAGTAGTTGTTCTAAATTTACAAATGCCATCGGTATTTGTAGGAGCAAACAACGAAGAATGTTTTGGAACAACATAACCTGATTGAATTTTACCTCTTTTGGGATCGACTTCAAACTTAGCGATCGACATCGAAGGAATCGGTTGAAGATAGTGAGGGTAGAGATTATCTAAAAAGGCAGAAGTAATTTCAGGAAATTCAGATTCAATATTATATTGAACTCTTGCAGATAAATAGGCAAAACCTTCTAACAAACGCTCAACATATGGATCTGCAGCTTGATCAGCAGTTAACTCTAATCGAGATGCAATTTTGGGATATTTTCGAGCGAACTCCAATCCCATTTTTCGTAAATATGTTAATTCTCGTTCATAAAAATAGACGAGATTGTTTTTTTCATCACCCTTCATATACTTCTATTTCTCCGAGTTTGTTTTTGACAGTTACTGCAAATGACAAAGGTTGAACGACACCTTCTACTTTGAGAACTGCATTCATAGTTACTAATAACTTTTTTGATTCTTGAACAATCGTTTCAACAGTAATGGAAACATTTTTCAGTCTTGGTTCGAAATTGACAATTGCTTCACGTAACATAGACGCCAATCGGTCTTGTTCGTGAGAACTGGCTGTATAAAGAGCAGAAAAATCAAAAACTCCATAATTGACAACGGAACGAGGAAATCTTTCTTTGACCAAATCATTGATTTGTTGTTTCATACCAATTGGTCGTTTCAAATCTTCTTTCGAATGTGGAAATGCACGAGTATTAAAAAGCCAAAGCAAATCACGCTGAATAGATGCATACAATTGTGGTAATGTATATGCTCTGAGAGGATCTTTTTCCGTTTTTTTATTCGGTTCAAAATCTATCAATCTATCTAACAAAGGAGCAGTAACTTTTTTACTCATATACTTCGTTCATTTTCACAAAAAAGGAGTTCGAATTGCAATTATACGACAATTTTAGTAAACAAAAGAATAAAATTGAAGGTGTTTGTTCAAAGTACAAACACCTATCAATTGTACTAAGCATTTCATTACGCAATTGCGTCAGTTTTCAAGTTATGAGACGCAACAGTATTTCCACCTGCAGCACCGGTATCTTCAGCTTGGTCAGTATATGTATACGTAACATCACCATATGCTAATGAGATACTTTCATACGGTACATCACCACCACTAGCAGAAATAGAAATATTAGAAATCACAACATCTTTCATTGATAATTCTAAATATTTTACTTCGCCTGTTTCTGAAGAACGATAACAAGAAAGTAATACTTCATCATGGTGAGCACCAGACCA
>Ga0164290_1000540_pt1 | contig 114959 bp, 101 predicted proteins | sample Micstemetagenome_FD_108782 | JGI IMG/M metagenome (GOLD analysis project Ga0164290, IMG submission 108782) | Contaminated culture microbial community from soil near Moab, Utah, USA - Microcoleus steenstrupii SON62 (Illumina Assembly) | ecosystem: Environmental > Terrestrial > Soil > Soil crust...
GCTCTGGTTGATCGTCAGCTTCTGGCCAAGCTGCTTGACGAAGGCGGCGTTCACATCTTGGTACAACTCCCGCGTCGGATCATAGGACACGTTCAACAGAGTGCTCGGTTGCGCCAGCGCCGGCACAGTGCCAAAAGCCACTATAAGAGACACAATTAGCCCATGGAATCGCATGACGGCTCCCCTTCTTGTATCTGCTTAAGGATCAGGCTACGGCCGCGCCTGGAACGTCGGAAAACTGCCGCTCGGCATACTCGAACAGCAATTGCGCCGCCTGGGTCGCGGCCAATTTTCCGGTGTCGATCACCAGATCCGGCCGCTGCGGTGCTTCATACGGAGCGCTGACACCGGTGAAATTAGCGATCTCACCTGCGAAAGCCCGCTTATACAGCCCTTTCGGGTCGCGGTCACGACAGGTAGCAAGATCGGCACTGACAAAAACCTCATGGAAGCTGTTGCCAACAATGGCGCGCGCCTGATCGCGATCCGATTGTGAAGGCGAAATCGCCGCCACCATCACAATCAAGCCAGCATCAGCCATCAGCTTGGCGGTTTCCGCCAGACGGCGGATATTCTCCGCCCGCGCTTCCGGCGTGAAGCCCAGATCACGATTGAGGCCATGGCGCACATTATCGCCATCCAGCACATAGACCTGGCGGCCACGGGCAAAGAGCTGTCGCATCGCCGTCATTGCCACGGTGGACTTGCCCGCCGCCGAAAGCCCGGTAAGCCAGAGCACACCGCCGCGATGACCATTGAGCTTGGCGCGCTCGGTCTGTGTGACACTGGCATCCACGCGGGTGAGGTCAGCGATCTGACCGCCCTCAGCGGATTCCACCACGAAGCCGGCAACGATATGGAAATTGCGCGCCAATACGCCACGCCCGGTGCGCGCCATGCTTTCGTAGCGATCCATTGCCAGTGGCTTGCGCGTGCGCAAAACCGCCCGGGCCACGCCATTGCGCTCCACATGATCGGCCTTGGCTGGCAGCAGCGTCTCCACGTCGATCACTTCCTCGATCGCCTCGACCAGGGCATCGGCTTCCGCCGTGCCGATCTTGAGCGTCAAACGCTGACCAACCAGCAAAGGTTCCTTATCCAGCCAGAATAGCCGCGCCAGCAGCCGCGTGGTTTCCAACGGCGCTGCATGCGGCGCAGTGGCCAGGGCGCCACGTTCAACGAACACATCCTCATCCAGCGTGAAGGCAACGCTTTCGCCCGCCTTGGCGCTGCTCGGCACTGCCTTGCCCGCCCAAGCCTCGATGCTGGCCACATTGGCCTCGCGGCCACCCGGCGTGAAGCGCAGGCGATCACCCACCTTCAGGCTGCCGCTCTCAATACGGCCAACAATGATGCGCTTGTCATCAATGCGGTAGAGATCCTGGATCGGCAGGCGCAAAGTTTGATCGCTTACGGCGGCCCGGTCCGGGAAGGCATCCAGCGCCTCGAGCAACGTCGGGCCCTGATACCATGGGGGATTGGCGCTGCGCTCCGAGATATTGTCGCCCTGCTTGGCTGAAACCGGCACAATGGACGCCGCCGCGATGCCGATGCTCTTCAGGTAATCCCGCACCGCATCAGCCACTGCCTGGAAACGCGCCACATCGAAGCCGATCAGATCAACCTTGTTCACCGCCACCGCCACCTGGCGCAAGCCGAGTAGATGCAGCAGATAGGCATGGCGGCGGGTCTGTTCGGCTAGGCCCTGGGCGGCATCCACCACCAGGATCGCAGCATCGGCCTGGGCCGCGCCGGTCACCATATTTTTCAGGAATTCCTTATGCCCCGGCGCATCAATGATCACATAGCGCCGCTCGGCGGTATGGAACCAGATCTGCGTGGTATCCACCGTGATGCCCTGATCACGTTCCACCTGCAGCGCATCAAGCAGGAAGGACCATTCGAATTCCAGGCCGCGCTTTTCCGACACGGCGCGGAGCTGCTCCACCTTGCCCGTGGGCAGGGAGCCGGTTTCATGCAGCAAACGGCCCACCAGCGTCGATTTGCCATGATCAACATGGCCGACGATGACGATGGGAAAGGCGCGGCTGCGCTGGGTCTTCGCCGCCGCTTTGATTCGGTCGGTCAGGTTCACGATGTTCATGGTTTCACATATAGCCCGCGACGCGCAACCGCTCGAATGCGTCCTCGGAATCGTGGTCCATGGCGCGGCCGGCACGTTCCGGCTCGCGGGTCACTTCCAGCTCGCTGATGATCTGTTCGATATCGCCAGCCTGGCTGTCGATCGGGAAGGTGATCCCGATCTCACCCAGCGAGCGGAAGCGCTTGCCTTCCTTGGCAAAATACAGCGGCACCACCGGAATACCCTCGCGCTGGATGTAGCGCCAGATATCCAGTTCGGTCCAATGCAGCAGGGGATGCACCCGCATATGCACGCCGGGCGGCAATTCGGCGGAGAAATGGTCCCACAGCTCCGGCGGCTGGTCGCGGAAATCCCAGGCGCCATCTTCGGCCCGTGGGCTGAACACTCGCTCCTTGGCTCGTGTCGCCTGCTCGTCGCGGCGGATACCGGCGATCACGCCCTTGAAGCCGTAATTGGCGATGGCTTCCTTCAATCCCAAGGTCTTGCGCGCCGCGATGCGGGAATTATGCGGCAGGGTGGGATCGGTGGCTTCCAGCGGCGGGCAGGCATCCTGGATCAGTTCCAGGCCCCATTCCTTGGCGTAACGGTCACGGAAGGCATAGGTCTCGGGGAATTCCAGGCCGGTATCGAGATGCGCTACCGGAAACGGCACCCTCCCCAGGAAGGCCTTCTTGGCCAGCCAGATCATCACGTTGGAATCCTTGCCCAGCGACCACAGCATCGCCAGCGGCTTGATGCGGCTATAGGCCTCGCGAAGGATGTAGATGCTCTGGGCTTCGAGCCAGTCGAGATCGTCGGTCATATTTCACACACTTTCAGCGTTTTATTCTTCACCAAATGGCGTTGCGGGTAAAGCCGTATGGATCCCGCATTCCACCTTATCCTGGCCACGCCAGCGGCCTGCGCGCGCATCTTCGCCGGGCGCCACCGGCTGAGTACAAGGCGCACAGCCGATGGAGAGATAGCCTTCGGCCACCAAAGGATGTGCCGGCAGGTCATGCCTGGCGGCATAGGCGGCCAGATCGGCGGCGCTCCAATCCGCTAGCGGATTGAATTTCAGGCGACCATCCACGGCCTCCACCAGCGGCAAAGCCGCCCGGCTGCCGGCCTGGAAGCGCTTACGGCCATTGATCCAGGCGGTGAAGGGCCGCAGCCCGCGCTCCAGCGGTTCCACCTTGCGGATGGCGCAGCAGGCATTGGCATCGCGGAACCACAGGCTGCCGCTGGCATCCTTGGCAGCCAGCAAGGCGGGGTCAGGGCGCAGCACACGCAGGTCAGTCAGGCCCAGCCGCGCCACCAGGGCGTCACGATAGGCCAGGGTCTGTTCAAACAGCTTGGCGGTGTCGATGAACAGCACCGGCGTGGCTTTATCCACGCTCGCCACCAGATGCAGCAGCACGGCAGCCTCAGCGCCGAAGGAAGAAACCAAGGCAATGCGGCTGCGGTAAAGCTCGTTGATCGCGATCTTCAGCACGGACTCGGCCGGCAGTCCGGCCAGGCGCCGGTTCAGGGCTTCAGCCTGGAATGCCAGATCATCGCCAGGCAATTCCAGGGCCGCGCTCATAATCCCGCCTTACGCGCCAGGCGCTGCTGCAGGGCCGTGGCGCGGCCATCACCCGTGGGTTGATAGAACACGGTCATTTCCGCCTGAGCGGCAGCAAAGACCTCGGCCGCATCCGGGCGATCAATCTCGAAAGCATCGAAGCCGGCGCGGTGCATGTAGAGCAGCTGGTCACGCAGCACATGGCCGGTGGCGCGCAATTCACCGCGATAGCCTAGGCGCTCGCGCAAGATGCGGGCTTGGCTATAGGCACGGCCATCGCTGAATTTCGGAAAATGCAGCGCGATCATGGCGAAGCGATGCACATCGCCGTTCAAGATTTCCGGCGCCGCCGTGTTGGGCAAGGCCAGCGCCAACGGCGCATTGCTTTGCTCAAGCTGCGCCTTCTCGGCCTGCCAGCGCGCCAGGCTTACCAGTGCCTTGCCATCCTCCGGCAGGGCCGCATCATCGGCCACTGCCACCCAGTCATTGGCAATCTCGACACCATTCTTAATGAGCGGCATAGACCTTCTCCTTGAACGGGGCGAGGCCAACGCGGCGATAGGTATCAAGGAAACGCTCGTCCTTCTGGCGCAAGGTCAGGTAGGTCTCCACCAATGTGTCGATGGCATCCACGGTATCGTCGGTATTCAGTGCCGGGCCGATCAGATCGCCAATGGCGGCATCATCCTCGGCCGAGCCACCGAGCGTGAGCTGATAGAATTCCTCACCCGCCTTATCGACACCAAGGATGCCGATATGGCCGACATGGTGATGCCCGCAGGCATTGATGCAGCCCGAAATCTTGATCTTCAGTTCGCCCACATCCTGCGCTCGCTGCCAGTTCTGAAACCGGAGCGCGATGGATTGCGCGATGGGGATCGAGCGGGTATTCGCCAGGGCGCAGTAATCCAGGCCCGGGCAGGCGATGATGTCCGAGATCAGGCCGATATTTGGCGTCGCCAAGCCTTGCGCCTTGAGCGCGCGCCAGACCAGCGGCAGATCGGCCTGCGCCACATGCGGCAGCACCAGATTCTGCTCGTGCGTCACCCGCACCTCGCCGAAGGAATACTGCTCGGCAATATCAGCAACTGCAGCCAATTGCTCGGCGGTGATGTCGCCCGGTGGCTTGCCCTCTTCTTTCAGCGAAATATTGACAATGCGATAGCCCGTCACCTTGTGCTTCACAGTGTTGCGGCGCTGCCAATGGGCAAAATCGAAATCTTGGCGCAGGGCTTCGAGCAGGGCCGGCGGCAGCGCGGCAGGCAAATCAGCATAGGCCGGCGGCGCGAATTGCCGGGTGATGCCGTCGATGATCTCGGCGGGTAGCTTCAGGTCGCCATCCTTGATGGCGGCCCATTCCGCCTCCACATCCTCGCGCACCTTCTCGATCCCGGCTTCATGCACCAGGATCTTGATCCGCGCCTTATACAGATTGTCGCGCCGGCCATAGCGGTTATAGACGCGCAAGATGGCTTCCAGATAACTCAACAGATGCTGCTTGGGCAGGAAGGAGCGGATGGTCTTGCCGATGAACGGCGTGCGGCCCAGGCCACCGCCAACGATCACCTCAAACCCTACCTCACCGGCGGCATCGCGATGCATGCGCAGGCCAATATCATGCACCCGCACGGCGGCACGGTCATTGGGCGAGCCGGTGACGGCGATCTTGAATTTGCGCGGCAGGAAAGAGAATTCCGGATGGAAGGTGGACCATTGCCGGATGATTTCGCACCAGACGCGTGGATCTTCGATCTCATCGGCGGCAACGCCAGCGTATTGATCGGTGGTGGTATTGCGGATGCAATTGCCCGACGTCTGGATCGCATGCATCTGCACTTCAGCCAGAGCGGCCAGCGCATCGGCCGCATCTTCCAGCTTGATCCAGTTGAACTGGATATTCTGCCGCGTGGTGAAATGACCCCAGCCACGATCATAACGGCTGGCCACCCGCGCCAGGCCGCGCAATTGCGGCGAGGACAGCGTGCCATAGGGAATGGCAACGCGCAGCATGTAGGCATGGAGCTGCAGATAGAGGCCGTTCTGCAGGCGCAGCGGCTTGAACTCATCTTCGCTCAGCTCGCCGCTTAAACGCCGCGCTACCTGGCCACGGAACTGCGCCATGCGCTCGTTCACCAGTTGCTGATCCAGATTGTCGTATTGGTACATGAAATTATCCTCAGGCCGCTTCCGTGGTGGGGCCAACGGCGCGAATACGCTCGCGGAACTGCACCGGCAGTGGCGGCACGCTACCTACTTCAAGCGGCACCAGATACGGCGCCACCACAATATTGCGGGCCGCCTGATCATTGGCCTCGGCCAGCATGTTGGCGGCTGATGCTTCATCGGGCGCTACGGCAGCATCAGCAATCGCGCGGCTCCAGGCGAAATCCTGCGTCAGATAGACCACATCGCCGCGCGCAAGATGATTGGCGGTAACAATCTGCGGGTTATGTTTAAGTTTGGGGGCTTTGGCCATGATGCTTTTCCTCAGGCGATCTTGCGCTGGGGAAGCGCGGTGGCTGGCGCGGTGACGCGGGCGCGGGCCGCCACAGCGCCCAGCACCAGCAGGGTCGGCCCGCTGCCATGGCGCGCGGCCAGCGCCGGCAGATCATGCAATGGCCCCTGGCTCACCACCTGGTCGGGCCGGCTGCCATTCTCGATCAATGCCACCGGTAGATCGGCGGGCACGGCTTGGCTCAAAAGCGCATCGCTGATCGCCTGCGCCTGGGTCAGCCCCATATAGACCACCAGGGTCTCGCCGGCCTTAACCCGCGTGGCCCAGCCCAAAGCCGTCTCGCCCATCTTGCCATGGCCGGTCACCAGGGTCAGCGCACTGCTCAGCTCGCGATGGGTGAGCGGAATACCAGCAGCGGCGGCACAGCCCAGGGCAGCCGTGATGCCCGGCACCACCACGGCTTCGATGCCATGGGCCGCCAGATGATCCACTTCCTCGCCGCCACGGCCAAAAATATATGGATCGCCGGCCTTCAAGCGTACAACGCGGCGGCCCTGACGGGCGCTTTCCAGCAGCAAGGCGTTGATGCCCTCTTGCGTGATGCGATGGCTGCCCTTGCGCTTGCCCACGGCCACGCGTTCGGCATCGCGGCGGGCGCGATCCAGCACGGCGGGTGCCACCAGATCGTCGTAGTAAATGATATCGGCGGCACCCAAAGCGCGCTGGGCGGCGATGGTGAGCAGATCAGGATCGCCGGGACCGGCGCCAACGATATGCACAATGCCCTCAGCTTTGCCCTGGCCGCGATTGAGGTCGCGCAGCATGGTTTCGCGCGCCGCCGAAAGGCGGCCTTCCAGGGCCTGGCTCGCCGCCGGGCCATCAAACACCCCCCGCCAGAAGCGGCGGCGGGTTTCGCCATCGGGCAATACGCGGTTCACGTTGGCGCGGAAATCGCCGGCGAGCTTGGCCAGGTCACCCAGGCGGCTCGGCAGCAGGGCTTCGATCTGGGCGCGGATGCGGCTGGCCAGCATCGGCGCGCTGCCATCGGTGGCGATGCCGATGGTGATGTCGCCCCGGCGCACGACGGCCGGTACGGTGAAATCGGAAAGATCGGCGCGGTCCACCACATTGATCAGCAAGCCACGCGCCCGCGCCGCTTCGGCCACCGCCTCATTAACGCCCTCATCGGCGCTGATGACGATGACAAAGCCGGTGAGCGCTTCCGGCGTGAAGGCCTCAGCGCGATGCTGGATAGCGCCGCTTCCCACTAAATCCGCCAGTTCCGCATTAAGCTCCAACGTCAGCACGGTGACCGTCGCCTCGCTTTGCAGCAGCAGGCGAACTTTGCGGGCCGCATTCTCCCCACCGCCAACAACCAGCACGGACCGGTGGCGCAGGGAAAGGAAAGCGGGGAAGGACGACATGGGGGGCGGGCTCCTGGCATGGCGGGTCCGTTTCTCGGGTGCCGCATGTGCCAGGGAATATTTTACACTACAGAACCATAGTCAATACTGTTTCACACATTATTACTAAGTTTTGTAATATTTTACAATATAAAAATGATAATTAAGCCTAACGTATTGATTTACCTATTTTGAAGTAGCCACAAACACCCCATCCCAGGCCGGGCCAGGCGGTTTGGCTTTGAAATGCGCGATACGCTCGGCATAGAGGGCATAGACTTCTGCCATATCGGGGCGTTTCTGGCTCAAAGCCGGCAAATAGATCTCGGCGGCCGCCCAATTCTGCCGCCGATACGCCGTCAGCATGGCGGCATGCACCCCGGCCACCGACTGGAACTCGGCGCTGGCGGCATGGCTGGCATCGCCGAGCAGGGCATAGACGCGCACAGCCTCGGTCTTGCCCTTCACCGCGATCAGGTCCAGTTCCAGCATCGCCCAGTCCGGCGCTGCCAGGCGCGTCGCCTCGCCCACCACCACGCCCACATCATAGGTCTTGGATTGGCCCTCCAGCCGCGACGCCAGGTTCACTGCATCGCCCAGCACGGAGTAATCGAACCGTTGCTCCGAGCCCATATTGCCCACCACGCATTCACCGGTATTGAGGCCGACACCGATATCGATGCGGATAAACGGCCGGTCTTCCTTCTTGGCCTCCGCCTCCAATTCGGCATTGAGCCGCTCCAGACGCTCGAACATGCGCAAGGCCGAAGCACAGGCATTGTCGGCATGGCGCGGATCATCCAGCGGCGCGTTCCAGAACGCCATGATGCAATCGCCCATGTATTTGTCGATGGTACCCTTCTGCTCCAGGATCACATTGGTCATCGGCGTGAGGAAGCGATTGATCAAGCGCGTGAGGCCCTGCGGATTGCCCTTGAACTGCTCTGATACCGCTGTGAAGCCGCGAATGTCGCAGAACAGGAAGCTCATCTCACGGGTCTCGCCGCCCAGCGTGAGCCGCGCTGGATCAGCGGCGAGCTGCTCCACCAGGGCAGGCGAGAGATATTGCGCGAAAGCCCCGCGCACCTGCTTCTTTTCTGTTTCCGTGCGCAAATACCCGGCCAGTGAGCCGGAGAGATAGACCGCGAAGCCAGCGAGGCTCGGCGAAACCGGATCGACCAGCAGGAGATGCGCACGGTAGCCATACCAGGACAGCCCGATGGCGAGCAGGATGGCCCCAGACCCAAACAACGCTGTAGCAAGGGCGCCACCGCGCGCCAGCAGTACGATCAACCCCAACCCAAGCGTAACGGTGAAAACCCATTCCAGGCCCTCGGACCAATCGGGCCGCTGCAGATAATGCTCCAATAGAATCTGCTCGATGGCCTGGGCATGAGCCTCCACACCTGGCATCACCGGATTGATCGGCGAAGGCCGGATATCGCGCAGGCCGGCCGCCGATGTGCCCACCAGCACGATATTGCCTTCCACCAGGGCGGGGTCGAATTCGCCGCTGAGCAGCCGCCAGGCCGGCAGGTAACGCTTTGCCACAGACTGACTGAAATGCATCTGCAACTCGCCCTGCGCCGTGGTCGGAACCTCGTAATTGCCGATCTTGATGGTGTTCACCCCACTTTCAGCACCAAAAGCAGTCTCGCCGCTGGCACCGGAGGATTTCACGATATAGGTGCGCGCGCCCTGCGCCACCCGCAACCCCTCGCCGGCAATGCTGGGCAGGAGCTGGTCCTTAAATCGGAAGAGCAGGGGTACGGCGCGGATCACCAGATCACGGCCAGGATAGAAATTGAACGACCCATTCCCCACAGCCGCCGCCTCGAATGACGGCAGGGTCACGATGGCGCCCTGGAAATTGCTCGCCAGGAAGCGCCGGGGGTCGTCGCCAGCCGTGGCGAAACCGGCATGGGCTTGCGGCTTCTTGCCGTTGATATCATCCACCAGCACAAAGCCGGTCACCACATTCTTGGCCTGGGCGATGATATCGGCCAGCAAAGCATCATGATCAGGCAGGTCGGCCAGGCGGCTAGAGAGGTCGGCGGCCCCGGTGAGTTTCTCCCAAACCCGCACCACCTGCTGCGGCGATGTGGCGTCCGGTTCCGCGAACACAATATCAAATACAACTGCGGCGGCTCCGGCATTGGCGAGCTGCGCCACCATGTCGGCCACCACCGGACGCGGCCAGGGCCATTGCAGGCCCATCTTCTGCAGGCTGTCGTCGTCGATATCGACAATACGCACCGGTACATCTTGATATGTGCGCGGAGCAATGCGCTGGTAGAGATCAAAAACCAGGGTGCGAAAATCGGTTAGCAATCCGGCCGGGTCGAAGCCGCGTAGAACCAGCATGGCCATGAGCACGAGCATTGGAAAGACCAACCCTGCCTGCTTTAAGCCACGCATACCGAGCCTCCCTGTTTTTGCCTGCAACCAAGCAGCCAAACTGCAGACCTTGAGTTGCACCCGTAAGCAACTGGAATGGCATCAGAATATTAACAAAAAACCCAGGCCAGCCTTCGCAACAAGCTGAAAGTTGCCTATTCTTCGGATGCTTGCAAGCTGCTGACAGAATGCAGCAACACCCAGAACAAGGAAGCCCAGACCTGACGCCGGACAAAGCTTCGACCTCTCGTCATTTCAGAGCAATCCCAGCCTTGCTGCTGGGTGCCGCGCTGACCCTAGCCATGCCGGCAAGCGCCCAACCACAAGCCGCCGAAGCGCCCCCTTCCTACGAGGCCGCCTTCAAGGCCATGATGGCCGATCCGGGCAACCTGGACAAAACCTTCGCCTATGCCGATGCGGCGATCCGCGCTGGTGACCTGGAAGGTGCCGTGGCAGCGCTGGAGCGCATGCTGTTCGTCAATCCAAACCTGCCGCGCGTGCGCCTGGAGCTCGGCACTTTGTATTTCCGCCTCGGTTCCTTCGAGACCGCGCGCAGCTATTTCCAAAGCATCAAGGAGCAGCCGGATGCCCCCGCCGCCGTCACCAGCAAGGTGGATGGCTTCCTGGCTGAAATCGACAAACGGCAATCGCTGCATAAATGGTCCGGGTCGGTTTTCAGCGGCCTGCGCTGGCAATCAAATGCCAACACCGCCTCGGCGAGTGGCGACGTGCAGATTCAGGGCATCGCAGCCGCCCTTGATTCTCAATTCACGCAGAAGAAGGATTGGAATGCCTTCGTGGCTGCCAATGCCAAGCATAGCTATGAAATTTCGCCACAAAGCAGCGACACCTGGGACAGCACCGTTACCAGCTATATCGCCCGCCAGGCGGCGCAGAAGACCGTGGATGTGAGCTATGTCGAAATCACCACCGGTCCGTCTCTGAAAATCCTGCCGGGTAACAATTACGACCTCACCCTGCGGCCGTATGGCCTGCTGACCTATGTGGCGGTGGACGATGTGCGCGACTATTTCGCGCCCGGCTATGGTGTTTCCCTGAACGCCGCCCTCAACGCGGATACCATGGTTGAGATAGCGGCGGAAATGCGCGACCGCCGCTTCCGCGACAGCTTCAAGAGCCCGAGCAAGAGCAATCGCGACGGCATTGAACAGTTGATCCGTGGCCGCCTGACCCATGCCATCAACCAGGATTGGAGCGTGAATATCGGCGGCAGCGTGACGCAACAGGATGCCAAGTCTGATCCGCAGAGCAATATGGAATACGCCGTCACGGTCGGCGCCGCCTGGAGCTACGATTCGCCGCTTGCCGCCGCCGACCCGCGCTGGGCGCTGATTACCAGCGTTACCCGCGCCTTTACCAGCTATGACCAGCCTGACTCGACCGTGAATTCCGAAATCACCCGCTTCGACCGTGATTGGCGCTTTTCGCTCACCCAGGCGATTCCACTCAGCCAAAGCTGGACCCTGGTGTTGACCTTGGCGCGCACATTGCGCGGCTCTTCACTGCCGAACAACCAATACACCAATAACAGCGCCATGTTTGGCGCCAGTTTCCGTTTCTAGTTTTGCCTGCCTCTCGAAGGAGCAAACCATGATCCGACAGTATCTTCGCCACGCCGCCATCGCCGCGCTGCCTGGCTTTGCCCTGTTCGCCCTGCTGCCGCTGCCAGCCCTCGCCAACACGATTGGTGTCGCTGCGGCGGTGAACCCCGATGCCACCGGCACGCCACCGGAAGCGCAACGGCGCATCATCGAGGTTGGCACCAATATGCTGACCAACGAAAAGGTGGTGACCGGCCCAAGCGGCCAAGCGCAATTGATCTTCAACGACGGCAGCGCCTTCTCCATCGGTCCGAATAGCGAACTGACTTTGGATAAATTTGTCTACGATCCCGAGCGCGGCAACGGCCAGATGGCCCTGTCGGTCACCAAGGGTGTCTTCCGCTTCGTGGGCGGCAAGATTTCCAAGGAGAATCCGGTGCAGATTAAGGTTGGCACCGCCACTATGGGCATTCGCGGCGGCATCGCCACGCTCACCGTGCAGCCGGGTCAGCCGGTGGTAGCCAAATTCCTGTTTGGCCGCGAGATGACTTTGTCGCAAAACGGCATCACCCAGATCACGACACGACCGGGCACGGCGATTGAAGCGCTTTCCGGGGCTGCGCCTTCTGCACCGCGTCCGGTGAGCGCCACCGAGATGCGCCAAACCATCACGCAACTGGAAGCCCGGCCCACGGCAACAGCGCTTGGAAATGCACCACCACAACCTGGCCAACCGCCGCAATCCGGCCAGGCACAAGGTAACCAGACTCAGGGCAATCAAGGCCCCGGCAGCCCGCCCCCAGGACCACCGCCGCCAACCACAGCAATCGAGAATCGCCTCGATAGCAGTGGTGTCTCGGGGCAGAATTCCGCCCAGGGGCCGGGCGTGCCGGTTATCGGCCCGCCGCCACCGCCACCGCAGCCGCCGGGACAACTGGGGCCGGACTCGCTGCTGCGCCAGCCGCCCAACCAGGACCCGACCAAGCAGCAGACGCCGATCCAACAAAACTTCGCCGGCCGCGAAGGCCGTTTCCTGTTCGGCAATAACGGCAGCGCCGATATCTTCAGCGGCGCGGTGGATACCACTACCGGCGTGGCAACGCGCAATACCGACTATGACCAGCGGCCCACTGGATTTCAGATTATAACCACCAATGGTCTTTCCACTTTGCGCAGCGCCATCAATACAACGCCGTTCTCCACCGCAACGGCGATAGAGTTACCCATTCAAACCGGCAGCTTTGCTTTTTCCAGCTTAAACACGCCCTATGGTGTACTGGACGGCAAGGCATTCGCCAGCGGGCCAAGGGACTTCTTCTTCTACAGCATGCAAGCCACGAGTGACTTTGAAACCAGATCGGTGCTGTTCGCCGGCGTGCCAACATTGGTGGCGAATTTCCCCACCAGTGGCTTGGGCATGTACAACATCGTTGGCGGCTTCGGCAATGTGCCCTATATCGGCCATGAAAATAGCGCCGGCAGCCTGGGCGCCAATACCACTCTGGCCAACCAGCTCAAGGTCTCACCGCTCTACACGATCTACAGCGCCAACATGGCGCCTAACCAGCTCACGCCATCAGGCAGCGCCGGGCATAGCCTGCAGGCAACGATTGGTATTTCCGGCCAGGGCGCAACTCAGTCATCGATACTGATGGGCATGACCGGCGTGATCAACAGTGACCCCGCCGCCAATGATGTGGCTTTGGCGGGCGGTGGACGCGGTTCCTATCGCAATGCCGGGGCGGATTACCTTATCCGCTATAATACCGGCGTCTCCAGTTCGGCCACCGGCGCCTCCGGCTCCGCCACCTTCGGGCCTAGCGGCGAATTCCTCGTCCTGAGCGCAGATCAGGCGACGTTCAATTCCGGCACCAATGCCCTGGATCGCACAACTGCCGCCGGCATCCGCATTCAGGCGAATGGCACCGCTGAAGATTATTTCTTCGTGGATCGGGCGATACGGCAGCCCAACAGCGCCATCGTGAACACACCCACGCGCACCACCCGGGTGATGCAGGGTTATTCGGCCGGTCTTGCCGAACGCAACACCGCCACCGACATCACGCTACGCAACTCAAACCCGCTGAATGTTACCATCAGCACCAACGCCACCAGCAACCGCGTAACCTCCACCTTCACGCTGGCCGGCGGCGATGCCCGTACCTACCAGCTCGAATTCGGCGACACCTCTGGTGGCATGCTCGGACATTCATCCTTCATCAATGATCAGCTTTTCGGCGCGCGCGAGGCCGCCAACCGCACCAGCCAGATCGGCGGCACGAATGTGGATATCGAGCGTAGCCTTATGGTGACGCATAATGTTGCCGACATCACCAGCAATGCCCTGCCATCTGGGGTCAGCCTATGCACCTGCGATTTCCTGCAATGGGGCTGGTGGATCAGCAGCCAGAAAGAGCCCGCTGCCGGCCCGCTGAACCGAGTCCACCTCGCCACCTGGGTAACCGGCGTTTTGCCAGCATTGATGGATGTGCCCACAACTGGTACCGCCAGCTTCAACGGCCATGCCGTCGGCAATGTGAATTTCAACGGCACGCGCTACGTTGCCTTCGGCACCTATACGCAAACCTGGAATTTCGCTACCCAGGCCGGCCAATCCACAATCAGTAATTTTGACAACATCGCCAGCATAGCCTCCGCACCCACGGGCGTGACCTCGGGCAATGCCCGCGAATTCAGCGGCAGCATTTCCGGCACCGGCAGCACATCTGGCGCCAGCACCAATGGACTGGCCGTGACCGGTAACATCAATGGTTCATTCTTCCGCGGCGGCGCCGATCCGGTAAAAGCCGCAGCCGGCAGTTTCCAGTTTACCGGCACCAACTATCAGGCGATTGGCACTTTCGCCGCGCAGAAGCCGTAAGTTAGACTTTCCCCGCCCGGCGCCAGACCGGCGGAGGAAACGACGATGAATTTACATGCCCTTTTGGCTCGCCGTCATGCGGCTGGCAAACCTTTGCGCGTTGGCCTGATCGGCGCGGGCAAATTCGGCACCATGTTCCTGGCTCAGGCCCGCCGGCTGCAGGGCCTGCATCTGCTGGGTGTTGCTGATCTCTCGCCCGAACGCGCGCGTGGAGCGCTGGCGCGTGCCGGCTGGAGCCAGGAACAAGTCGCCGCCCCTGGTTTCGATACGGCGCTGAAAGCCGGCAGCACCCATATCGTGGATGACGCCCTGGCACTAGTCAACGCACCCGGCTTGGATGTGGTGATCGATGCCACCGGTCATCCCGCCGCCGGCATCCGCCATGCGCTCGCCGCCGCCAAGGCCGGCGTGCATATCGTGATGGTGAATGTGGAGGCCGATGCCCTGGCCGGGCCGCTGTTGGCGCGCGAAGCAGAAGCCGCCGGGATCGTCTATTCGCTGGCCTATGGCGACCAACCGGCCTTGATTGCTGAGATGGTGGATTGGGCGCGCGCTGCGGGATTTGATGTGGTGGCCGCTGGCAAGGGCACTAAATACCTGCCGGTCTACCACGCCTCCACGCCACAAACAGTGTGGAAGCATTATGGCTTTTCCGATGCCCAGGTGGCCGACGGCGACTTCAACGCGCAGATGTTCAACTCCTTCCTCGATGGCACCAAATCCGGTATCGAGATGGCGGCCGTGGCCAATGCCTGCGGCCTGGCGCCGGGCCCAGATGGCTTGGCCTTTCCGGCCTGCGGCGTCGATGATTTGCCCAATATCTTGAACCCCCGCGGCGATGGTGGCTTGCTGCACCATAAGGGCCAGGTGGAGGTGATCTCCTCGCTGGAACGCGATGGCCGGCCGGTCTTCCGCGATCTGCGCTGGGGTGTGTATGTGGTGTTCGAGGCGCCGAACGAGTATGTGCGCAAATGCTTCGCCGAATATGGCCTCAAGACTGACGAGAGCGGCCGCTACAGCGCGCTCTACAAGCCCTATCATCTGATCGGCCTGGAATTATCGATCTCGGTACTCTCGGCGGGCTTGCGGCAAGAACCGACCGGCGTGCCCACCGGCTTTCGCGGCGATGTGGTGGCCACCGCCAAGCGCGATCTGGCGGCGGGCGAACGCCTGGATGGCGAGGGCGGCTACACGGTGTGGGGCAAGCTGATGCCGGCTGCCGCCTCGCTGAAACTTGGTGGCCTGCCCATCGGCCTGGCCCATGGCATCACGTTGAAGCGCACCGTGGTGGCCGGCCAGCCGGTCTGCTGGGATGATGTGAATTACGACGCTGAAGACGATGCCATCCGCTTCCGCCGCCGCATGGAGCGCGAATGCGCCTAGAGACGAGCCGCCGCCAGCTTGCTCGCCTCTAGGCGCTTTTGCAGCATCGGGGCCATCATGCCGCGCATCGGCCCAACCACCGCTTCGCCGGCACGCTCCGGTGAACCAGCATCGAAGGGCGGCGCCGGATTATATTCGATGGAAAGCTGGATGCCCTTGGACACGGTCTCGCCTAGCATTTCAGCCACCAGCTTCAGCGCGAAATCGATGCCGGCAGTAACGCCGCCGCCGGTCGCCCGGTTGCGGTCGATCACATAGCGCGCCTGCACCGGTTCGGCACCGAACATCGCCAATTGATCATGGGATGCCCAATGGGTGGTGGCTTTGTAGCCCTTGAGCAGCCCGGCGGCACCCAGCACCAGCGCCCCGGTGCAGACAGAGGTAATCCAGCGCGCATTCTTGGCCTGGGCGCGCAGGAAATTCAGCACTTCGTCATCCAGCATCAAATCGATCTGCCCCGGCCCGCCCGGCACGCAGATCACATCCAGTTGCGGCGCCTCGGCCAATATGCGGCTGGGCAGGATACGCATGCCGCGATCATCGCGCACGGGGTCCAGTGTTTTCCATAACAGATGCACCTCGGCACCGGGTGTGCGGGCAAAGACCTCGAACGGCCCGGTCAGGTCAAGCTGCGTGAGGTTGGGAAAAAGCAGCAGGCCAATCTGCATCACGACATTTCCTGAGTTGGTTGCGCTGGCCGATCAGCGAAGATGCGGCGGATAGTATCGGTTAGCGGCCGCACCTCAGCCGTCGCCAGCAAGCCACGCGCGGCCATCTCGCGATGCGCTTCAGGCAGATTATAGAATGGAATCGCCGGATAGAGGTGATGCTCAATGTGGTAATTCACATGATGCGGGAAGATCAGCCAGATCAGCCAGCCTGGCCCAGTATTGCTGCGCGCAGCACTGAGCGGCGAGGACAAATCGTTCACTGCGCCATGCTCGCAGATCGCCCGAAAGCGCAGCAGAGCCTGCAGCAAGGTGACCAGCGGTAGGATCCACAGCACTAGATATTCCAGCAGGTAGCCGCTGGCATAAGCGGCGATGGGGGCCGCGACATGAAAGCTCACCACCCACCACCGGTCGATACGGGCAGCGCGGCGCAAATCCGGCGCGGTATCATCCAGCGGCCGGTTAGCGGCGCCGGCATCATCGTTGATCGCCGGGGCACCAAAGAAATAAGCGAAGGTCTTGGGCGCGGTGGCGCCGGTGAGATCGCGCAGCAGTTTCTTCACCAAATAGGTGCGGCCACGCGGATAGCCGCCATGCAGCGGGATATCGGGGTCGCGCTGCTCATAGAGATGATTATGGTGCAGGCGATGCACCACGCGGTAGGTGCACATGGAAATACCCGCCGGGATCGCCAGGGCGCGGCCTACCAGATCGTTCAGCCAGCGGCGCTCAAACAGGCGGTAATGCGCCGCATCATGGGCCAGCACGAAACAAGCCTGCTGCCGGCTGGTGATCAACAGCAGCATCGGCAGCACGATCCAGGGTGTCCACCAGAGCAGCGACACGGCAAGCGCCGCCGCCAGCACGACAATAGTTTCCAGCACACCCAGCATCGCCGGCCAGAAAGCCAGGCGGTTCAGCCGCTTCAGCACATCCGGCGGCAAACCGGCGCTGCGACGGCTATCGCCACGGAATTCCTTGCCTGCAGCAGCATCATTCTGAGTCGTTTCCATTGCCCATCTATAACATCGTTATGGATGGGCGCAAATCCCTGTCAGACCGGGCCGATGCGCCAGCGCGGCCGCGCCAACATCACCAGATCGCCAGCAGTATCGCGCAATTCCACTTTGCCCTGCACGTCGTGGGGCGTTGTCCAATCCTGATTCTCTACCTTGCATTCAGCCGTGATGGTGCCGCGCGCCTTCTTGAGGAATTCAGTGTCCATGCCGGTGACGATCCAGCGCCCCTGCTTCGGCTGGCCAGTCGTCATCGCCAGATTGGCGGTGGTCTCGGCCAGGGTGATCAAGGCTGTGGCATGAATGGAGCGCAGATGGTTGCGCACCCGGCGACGATCCGCGATGCGCATGCGGGCATGGCCGGGCTCCAGCATCACCACATCGGGGCTGATGGAGCCGGCATAAGGCACCACGAAACTCAGGAAGCGGCCAAAGAGATAGCGGCCACCGGGCAGGCGATTGAAGCGGCGCCATTGGCGCATCAGGGGCGAGGACATATCATTTGCTCCGAAGTGACGAAGGAATGAGGGCGGCAACCGCGAGATCACCGAGATGCTGCGCCGCCTGGGCCGGGGTTTCCTTGGCCTGGCCATCGAGCCACAAACGCAGCCAGAGTTGCGCCGGGCCGATCAGCTGCGCCAGCAGGATTTCCGGCGGCAGAGCAGACAGGCTGCCGCCATCAATGGCAGCGCGGAATAGCGCGCCGACCTGGCCATGGAAAGCCCTGGTGCCGGCGCGGATATCGGCATCGGCCTTGGCCAAGGCGCCGGCGCGCCGTGCCGTGGCCAGGAATGCCGCCTCGGCGCGATGCTGCGTCGCCCAGCCAACATGGCCGGCAACACAGGCGCGGATCAGGCTGGGCGGATCGTTCCTGGCTTTGGTCAGAGCGGCCAGCAAGGCGGCGCGCGAAGCGGCCAGACAAGCGCCATAGAGCGCGGCAGCAATGCCTTCGCGGTCACCAAAGAAATGATAGATGCTGCCGGTGCTGGCGCCGGCCGCATCGCGGATCATCTCAATCGTTGTGCCCTGCAGGCCATGGCGCGAAAAGCAGTTGAGCGCCGCAGCCAGAATGCGGGCCCGCGTGATTTCGCCACGCGGCGGCTTTGGCGCAGGCCGGGCTTTCGGTGCGGGGCGCGTTAGGGCCGCCGCTCTGGTCGCGCGGGGTATGAGGGCTGTTTTCGCCATGGCGCCAATCATATACCTAATTAGAATTAAATTCTAGAATAATATTTTATTTAGTTGGATTGATACAATTGCGGCCTGGATTATGGCGTGCCCAAGGTCCAGATTGCCCTTAAGGCAACCTCCGGAGGAAAGCCCATGCTATTCGATACCCCCCTTGCCCGTCGCCTGGGCCTGGATCATCCGCTGGTGCAGGCGCCGATGGCTGGCGAAACCGGCACCATCGCCCTGAGTCTGGAAGCCAGCCGTGCCGGCGCCCTCGGCTCACTGGGCGCCCCCTACATGACGCCGGCCAAAATCCGCGAGGCGATCCATACATTGCGCGCCGGCACTGACCGGCCATTCGCGATCAATCTGTTCATGCCGCTTGCCTGGAGCATCGATCCCGCACGCGAGGCCGCTTATCGCGGGGAAATTGCCCGCGCCCATGTCGCGCTCGGCCTTGATCCACCCAGCACGCCGACACAATACGAAGAGAGTTTCGACGCCCAGATGGCGGTGGTGCTGGAGGAGGCGCCGCCGGTCTTCAGCTTCACCTTCGGCGCACCCAGCGCCGAGCTGGTTCAGGCTCTGCATGCGCGCAAGATTTACCTGATCGGCACCGCCACCACCGTGGCCGAAGCCGTGGTGCTGGCCGAACGCGGCGTGGATGCCGTGGTGGCGCAAGGCATGGAAGCCGGCGGCCATCGCGGCAGCTTCCTTAAGCCCATCGGCCAGTCGCTGATCGGCACCATGGCGCTGGTGCCGCAGATCGTAGATGCGGTGAAAGTCCCGGTGATCGCCGCCGGCGGTATCGGCGATGGCCGTGGCGTGGCCGCTGCCCTCTGCCTGGACGCGCAGGCCGCCGCGCTGGGCACCAGCTTCCTGCTCTCGCCAGAGGCGGGGACCAGCAGCAGCTATCGCGCCGCGCTTCAGGGCCCGGGACGCGACGACACCACCCTGACCAAGGCGTTTTCCGGCCGCCATGCCCGTGGCCTGCGCAACGACTTCCTGGAACGGCTGGAGGGCCGCGACGAGATGATCCCGGATTTCCCGATCCCCAATGCCTTGAGCCGGCCGATGCGCCAGGCGGCGGCAAAGCAGGGCAAAGCGGATTATCTCTCCCTCTGGGCTGGCCAAGCCGCCGCACTGGCGCAGCCTGAGCCGGTAGCGGCCATTGTCTCGCGTGTGATGGCACAGGCAAAAGCCACCCTGGCGCCAACCGGGGCGGCCAAGGCTTGATTCCCGCAGCCCATCATTGCTAGGTGCTAGCGATGGGACCGCTGGAAACATACCGCGCCAAACTCAAGGCTGGCGAATTGCAGGGCGATGGCGCCCAGGAACTCGGCGCCGAGAAGCTGGAATTGCTCAGCCGCCGTCTGGCGCATTACACGCCGGGCAGCGGCGATGAGGGCTGGCTGCAGCGCTTAAGCTTTGGCCGCAAGCGCGAGCCCGCGCCCCAGGGCGTCTATATCTACGGCGATGTCGGCCGTGGCAAATCCATGCTGATGGACATGTTCTTCGCTTCAGCGCCGGTGGCGCGCAAGCGCCGGGTACATTTCCACGCCTTCATGCAGGACGTACATGCGGCGATCTTCCGCTACCGCAACCTGCCGGCGGACTCCGCCGAGAAGCAGAAGGGTGGCGACGATCCAATCAAGCCGGTGGCCAAGGCCATCGCGGAACAGGCCTGGCTGCTGTGCTTTGATGAATTCCAGGTCAGCGATGTGGCCGATGCCATGATCCTCGGCCGATTGTTCCAGAAGCTGTTCGACCGGGGCGTGGTGATCGTGGCCACCTCCAACCGGGGACCGGACGATCTTTATCTGAATGGCCTGAACCGCCCGCTTTTCTTACCGTTCATCGCGCTGTTCAAGGAAAAGCTGGATGTGCTGCATCTGGCAGCGGCGCGGGATTACCGCCTGCAGCGGCTTTCCGGCAGCAGGGTGTGGCATAGCCCATTAGGGCCGGCTGCCGATGCGGCCCTAGCCAAGGCTTTCGCCCTGCTCACTGATGACGCAGCCGGTGAACCAGAGAGCATCGAATTGCTGGACCGCAAACTGAACGTGCCGCGCCAAGCGCGCGGCGTGGCCTGGTTCAGCTTCGCCGAATTATGCGAAAGCCCGCTGGGACCGGCCGATTTCCTCAGCCTGGCGCGGCATTATCACTCGATGATCCTGAGCGGCATCCCGATACTCAATCCCGACAAGCGCAATGAGGCCAAACGCTTCGTGACGCTGATCGACACGCTGTATGAAGCCAAGGTGAAGCTGATTGCCGCCGCCGAAGCGCCGCCGGAAACGCTTTATCCCAGCGGTGATGGCGCCTTCGAGTTTCAGCGCTGCGCCAGCCGGCTTAATGAGATGCAAAGCGATGAATATCGCGCCCTGCCGCATATTTCCGCTTAGCCGTCATGGCCGGACTTGATCCCGGCATCGCATTTCTTTGAAGAGCAAAGGGATCCTCGGTCAAGCCCAAGGATGACAGCCAATGGCTGTCAATTCGGCAGAATGAGGTCGCGGGCGCCATCAAGGCGCGCGTCATTCAACACCGCACCGGTGAGCACGGCGCCAGTGAAGCGGCCATCCGAGAGATCGGCGCCGGTCAGATTGGCCTGAGTCAGATCGGCCTCGCGCAGATCAGCCGCCACCAAGCTGACACCCGCCAGATTGGCATTGATCAGCTTGGCCAGCTTCAGCTTGGCGGCGCCGAGATTGGTGCGCGCCACGCGACCGGCACGGGCTTCATCACGGATCGCCGCCAGATTGGCTGTGGAAAGATCAGCACCATCCAGCACCGCGCGACTCAAATTGGCGCCGCGCAGATTGGCCTTGCGCAGATTGGCATTGCGTAGATCAGCGAAATTCAGCCGCGCCAGGGCCAGATTGGCATTGGCCAGCATGGCATTGGCGAAGCAGGCACGCTCAAGCAGCGCGCCCATCAGGTTCACGCCACTCAGATTCATGCCGCTGAAATCGAAATCAGACAAATCGACGCGCTCGCCATTCTTGCCCTCGCTGACCACCCAGGCTTCGTGGCGCTCCAGCAGAACAGCCAGTTCCTCGCGGCTATAGCGCGACAGCGCGGCAAACACCGCTTCAGCGAATTCCGGCAAGTGGCGCATCGCCTGGTCCAGGATCGCGCCGCGCAGATCGGCGCCGGCGAAATTGGCGCCACTCACCGTGGCGCCGGCCAGATTGGCGCCCGCGAGATTGGCGCCGCTGAAATCCGAGCCGGCCAGATTGGCATCGTTCAGCCGTGCTGAGACCAGCTGAGCCTTGCGCAGGTCGGCGCCAGCGAGATCCGCTTGGCCGAGATTGGCATCGGCGAAATCGGCGTGCAGCGCGAAAGCCTTGCCCAGATTGGCGCCCGCCAGATCGGCCCGCTGCGCGGAAGCACCCGACAAATCCAATGGCCGGCGTGATTGCGCCGAGGCATCAGTCAAGCGGCCTTCCGCGTCATAAATCGGCGCGACAGCATCGCCACCTTCGATTTCAGCGAAATTGGCGTCGTTCAGGCCTGCGGCGCGCAGGCAGGCGCCGCGCAGATCGGCCCAGCGCAGGTCGGCGCCATCCAGCGTGGCATTGCGGAAATCACTCCCTGCGCATTTTGAAAGTGACAGCTTGGTGCCATCCAGCCGGGCGCGATGCAGCCGGGCGCCGGTGAGATCAGCCTGGGCCAGATTGGCGCCAGACAAGTCGCTATCGGAGAGATCGAAATAGGCAAGCTGTGCCGGCTTGGCGTCACTGCGGCCAGCAAGATGCGCTTCATGTTCGCGGATCACATCGCGCAGACGTTCCTGGCTCATCTTCGCCAATTGTCGCGGAGCGTCTTTCAGGAGATTCGGCATACCAACATCAACTTGTGCTACGAATCCATTCTACGCCGAGGCCTTCGGCGCCGCAGCAAAAATAAACCCAAATGTGACCAAAGTAGGATTTTTATCCGGCTCGGTTGCCTTGGACGGGAAACACTACCCTTGGGCGTGCACCCCGAATCTTCAGCCCCGGCGTTCAACCATACGCTGCTTGATCTCACCAATCGCCTGGGCCGGATTGAGGCCCTTGGGGCAGGTATTGGTGCAATTCATGATCGTGTGGCAGCGATAGAGCCGGAATGGGTCTTCCAGATTGTCGAGTCGCTCACCGGTCATCTCATCACGGCTATCGGCGATCCAGCGATAGGCCTGCAGCAAAACCGCCGGGCCGAGATAGCGATCTGAGTTCCACCAATAGCTCGGGCAGGAGGTGGAGCAGCAGGCGCAGAGGATGCATTCATAGAGGCCGTCGATCTTGGTGCGGTCCTCCTTCGATTGCAGCCGCTCGCGCGCCGGTGCCGGGCTTTCCGACTGCATCCACGGCTTGATCGAGGCATATTGCGCATAGAAGTTGGTGAGGTCTGGCACCAGATCCTTCACCACCGGCATATGCGGCAGCGGATAGATTTTCACCTCGCCGGCCACATCATCACAGGCCTTGGTGCAGGCCAGCGTGTTGGAGCCGTCGATATTCATGGCGCAGGAGCCGCAGACGCCCTCGCGGCAGGAGCGGCGGAAGGTCAGCGTCGGATCAATGTCGTTCTTGATCTTGATCAGCGCATCCAGAACCATCGGGCCGCAATCATTCATGTCCACGGTGTAGGTATCGACCCGGGGATTCTGGCCGTCATCGGGATTCCAGCGATAGACCTTGAAGGTCTTGAGCTTCTGCTCATGGCTCGGCTCCGCCTTCGGCGCGGGATGGGCCTTGCCCTCGGTGAGGCGGGAATTCTTCGGCAGGGTGAAAGCGACCATGGGGGCAGACCTCAGTAAACGCGCTTCTTGGGTTCGATATACTGGACCTCATTGGTCAGCGTATAGGTATGCACCGGGCGATAATCGGTGGTCACCTTGCCGTCCTTGGCCAGCCAGCTCAGGGTATGCTTCATCCAGTTCTGGTCGTCGCGATCCGGGAAATCCTCGCGCGCATGGGCGCCGCGGCTTTCCTGGCGATTGGCGGCACCATGCATGGTCACCACCGCCTGGCCGATCAGGTTGTCCAGTTCCAGCGTCTCCACCAGATCGGAATTCCACACCAGGGTGCGATCAGTCACGTCGATATCCGCCATCTGGCGGTTCACATTATCGATCAGCCCTACGCCCTCGTTCAGCACCTCGCCGGTGCGGTAGACGGCGCAGTTATTCTGCATCGTGCGCTGCATGTTGTCGCGGATGCGCGCCGTGGGGCTGCCGCCCTTGGCATTGCGGAAGTGATCCAGCCGCGCCAGCGCATCATCGCCGGCATTCTTCAGGTCGCGATGCTTGGCATCCTTCTCCACCACCTTGGCGGCGCGGATGGCGGCGGCGCGGCCGAATACCACCAGATCGATCAGCGAATTGGAGCCCAGGCGGTTGGCGCCATGCACCGAGACGCAGGCGGCCTCGCCAATCGCCATCAGACCGGGCACCACGCTGTCGGGGTTGCCATCCTTCAGGGTCAGCACTTCGCCATGATAATTGGTCGGGATGCCGCCCATGTTGTAATGCACGGTGGGCAGCACCGGGATCGGCTGCTTGGTCACATCCACGCCGGCGAAGATGCGGGCGCTTTCAGAAATGCCAGGCAGGCGCTCTTCCAGCACCGCCGGATCAAGGTGATCCAGATGCAGGAAGATGTGATCCTTGTTCTTGCCCACGCCACGGCCTTCGCGGATTTCCATGGTCATGGCGCGGCTCACCACGTCGCGCGAGGCCAGATCCTTGGCCGAAGGCGCATAGCGCTCCATGAAGCGCTCGCCAGCGGAATTGACGACATAGCCGCCTTCGCCGCGCGCGCCTTCGGTGATCAGACAGCCGGCGCCATAGATGCCGGTGGGATGGAACTGCACGAATTCCATATCCTGCAGCGGCAGGCCGGCGCGCAAAACCATACCGCCGCCATCACCGGTGCAGGTATGCGCCGAGGTGCAGGAGAAATAAGCGCGGCCATAGCCGCCGGTGGCCAGCACCACCATCTGGGCACGGAAGCGATGGATGCTGCCGTCAGACAGGTTCCAGGCCATCACGCCACGGCAGACGCCTTCGTCATCCATGATCAGGTCGAGCGCGAAATATTCGATGAAGAACTTGGTGTCGAATTTCAGCGACTGCTGATACAGCGTGTGCAGGATGGCATGGCCGGTGCGGTCGGCGGCGGCGCAGGTGCGCTGGGCCGGTTCCTTGCCGTAATTCTTGGTCATGCCGCCAAAGGCGCGCTGATAGATCTTGCCTTCTTCGGTGCGCGAAAACGGCACGCCGAAATGCTCCAGCTCAATCACGGCCGGCACGGCCTCGCGGCACATATATTCGATGGCATCCTGATCGCCGAGCCAGTCTGACCCCTTCACGGTGTCATACATATGCCAGCGCCAGTTATCCTCACCCATATTGCCCAGCGCCGCCGAGATGCCGCCCTGCGCCGCCACCGTATGGCTGCGGGTGGGAAACACCTTGGAGATGCAGGCGGTCTTCAGGCCAGCGGCAGCCATGCCCATGGTGGCGCGCAAGCCGGCGCCGCCGGCGCCAACGACGACGACATCGTAGAAATGTTCGGTAACGTTATAGGCTGCGGCCATGGGCTCAGGCTCCGAAAAACAGCTTCAGGATCGACAGCGCACAGAGCGCGCCAACCAGGAACACGGCAAAGGTGATGGCGAGCTGCACCAGGATCTTGGTGCCCTCGACATGAACGTAATCCTCGATCACCACCTGCAGGCCGAGTTTGAGATGCCAGAAGATCGCCAGCACGCCGAGCAGCGCCACGACGGCGAGCAAGGGATGCTTGAAGGCAGCCACCACGGCGGCATGGTCGGCGGTGCCCAGCTTCAGCACCACCACCGCCAGGATCAGCAGCAGCGGGATCATGGCAACAGCCGTGACCCGCTGCATCCACCAATGCTGCACGCCTTCCTTGGCGGAGCCGAGACCGCGCACGCTCTTCAAAGGGCTGCGCATGGATTTCGAATTGTTGCTCATGGCGCGCTCCTCACTTCCAGGCGTAGGCCAGGACCCAGGCCAGGATTGTCAGCACCACCGAGGCGGCGATGACGATCCACGAGGCCCGCGACGCAGCGGCTTTCTCAAAACCAATACCGATATCCCAGACCAGATGCCGGATGCCGTTGCACAAGTGGAAGAACAACGCCCAGGTGAAACCGAGCAGGATCAGGCGGCCGAGCCAGGAGCCGAGTACGCCCTGGACATAAGCGAAGTATTCGGGGCCAGCGGCGGCGGCCACCAGCCACCAGGCCAGCAGCAGCGTGCCAAAGCCAAGGCCAACACCGGAAGCGCGATGCAGGATCGAGGTGGCCATGGTGATCGGCCACCGGTAAATCTGCAAATGCGGGGAGAGCGGTCGTTCTACATTCGCCATGATGCGCCTTCGAGCTGGGGCGGCGTGCCTGACCCGACTGCTGCTGGCAGCCCGGCCGACACCCGGAAAGCAAGAGTGGATTGTAGAACCCACCCTTGTTAAGTCAACGATTCCGGGGCTTTCTTACTCCCCACCCGGGCCAGCCGCAAGGGCAATACCCGGTATCGCCGCTCCAGCTCTATGCCCTAGCGAATATCGTAGGCCCGCTCGCCATGGGTGGTGATGTCGAGGCCGTCGAATTCCTCGTCCGCATCGACGCGCAGGCCAATCCAGGCTTTGATTCCCGCCAACAAGGCCAAACTTACCACGGCCGTCCAAACCACAGTGGCGCCAAGGCCAATCGCCTGGGCGATGAATTGCTGCGCCATAGTCACACCTGCAGCAAAACCGGCCCCGCCCAGGGGCGGCAGGGCCACCACCGGCACCAGCAGGATGCCCAGCGCGCCACCCACGCCATGCACGGCGAAGACATCGAGCGAGTCGTCCAGATGCAGGCGGTGCTTCACCCAGGCGGTGAGCGTGTAGCAGATGGCGCCGCCCGCGACACCGAGCAGCAGGCCACCAAGCGGCCCGGCCACGCCGGCCGCCGGCGTGACGGTGGCCAGGCCGGCAACCAGGCCGGTGACGATGCCGACGAGACTGGGCCGGCCATGCTTGATCCACTCGATCGCCATCCAGGTGAGCGCGCCGGCGGCAGCCGACATATGCGTGGCCGCCAGCGCCATGCCGGCAGCACCATTGGCCGCCAAAGCCGAGCCGCCATTGAAGCCATACCAGCCAACCCAGAGCATGCCGGCGCCGGCCATGGTGAGGCCCGGGCTGTGCGGCACCGGCATTTCATGCGGGAAGCCGCGGCGCTTGCCAATAATCGCGGCGCAGATCAGGGCCGCCGTGCCGGCCGTGGCATGCACCACCAGGCCGCCGGCGAAATCGATCACGCCGAGATCAAACAGCCAGCCGCCGCCCCAGATCCAGTGGCAGATCGGCACATAGACAAACAGCAGCCATAGCGCGGAGAACCATACCACGGCGCTGAATTTGGTGCGTTCAGGATAGGCGCCAACAATCAGCGCCGGGGTGATGATGGCAAAGGTCATCTGGAACAGGAAGAACACCACTTCCGGCAGGCCGTCTTTCAGCGTTTCCGCGCTCACGCCCGCCAGGAAGGCTTTGTCCAGCCCGCCAATCCAGGCGTTATGGGCGCCGCCATCGCCAAAGGCCAGGCTGTAGCCGAAAGCCAGCCAGAGCAGCGAGGCGAGGCAGGCGATCAGCATGCAATGGGCCAGCACCGAGAGCGCATTCCGCGCCCGCACCAGCCCAGCATAGAAAAGCGCCAGACCCGGCAGAGTCATGAACAGCACCAAAGCGGTGGCGGTGAGAATCCAGGCCGTGCCGGCCGGATCAAACGGCTTGGCTTCGGCGGCTAGGCCAAGGGTTGGCGAGACGGTGCAAAAGACAATAACAGCCGTGGCGCCGAAACGGCGCACCAGATTAAGCAGCATGAGACCCACCCCATGGTTATGATGACGCCCGACTAGGCGACCCCGCTCTGACGCGACTCAGAGCCGGGGCCGCATGCCCTAAGCACAGGCTGTGCCAGCGGGGGCTGCGAAATACCGCAGCAAAAACAGGGGTGAGAAAACCAAGATATGTACAATGTCTAATTTTTAGACATTGTTTCGCTGAAACTATATGCAAATGCCGGTTATTTGCGCGGCATTAATACCCAATAATCCAAATCCAGCACCACGCTCTCCAGGTATTTGCTCTCGGCATCCTTATCCGGGAAGCCATCGGTGGGCTGGTCCTTGCAGGCCACGGTGCGCACCCGCAGCGCGCCGACATCGGAGCGGCCCTCGATCTTGGCCTTGTCGAGGATTTCCGACCAGGCATAGACGGTATGGCCAGCCAGCGTGGGATTGACATGGCGGCCGCCATTGATCGCCGCCATGAAGGCGCCGTTGCCTAGGCCATTGAAGCTGAGCGCGCGGGCCAGGCTGATGATATGGCCGCCATAGATCAGGCGGCGGCCCAGGCGATCCTGGCTTTGGCGAAACTGATCGAAATGCACCTTCGCGGTGTTCTGATAAAGCCGGGTCGCCAGCATATGCTCGGCTTCCTCGATGGTCATGCCGTCCACATGGTCGATCTTTTCACCGACCGTGTAATCCTCCCAGCCGAATTTGCTGCCCGCGAGCTGCCAATCATATTGCGTGAAATCGAGGCCGGCCGGCACGCGCAATTGCTCGGGCTGCACGACCATGGCCGGCGTTGGCACGCGCTCGGCCGCCAGTGCGGCCTTCTCGTCGCGCTTTTTCACCATCACCCAGCGCACATAATCCAGCACCAGCTCATCGCCATCCTTGTAGCCCTGGCTGCGCACATAGACCACGCCGGTCTTGCGATTGGAATTCTCCTTGATGCCGATCACGCGGCTGACGGCGGTGAGCGAATCACCGGGATAGACCGGCGCCAGCCAGCGGCATTCGGCATAGCCCAAATTCGCCACGGCATTGAGCGAGATATCGGGCACGGTCTTGCCGAACACGATATGGAAGGCGAGCAGATCATCCACCGGCGCGCGCTTCAGCCCCAGCTTGCGCGCGAAACTGTCGGCCGAGGGCACCGGGAAACGGCTGCCATACAGCGCCGTGTAGAGCGCCACATCGCCCCAGCCGACGGTGCGCGGCGTGGCATGGCGGATTTCCTGATCGAGGCGGAAATCCTCAAGGAAATTGCCCGGATTGGTCTTGTTGCTCATGTCACGCCCCCAGCTTGGCAATGGCGGCGGCCAGCGCCGAGAGCTTCTTGGCCTGCTCCACATGCAGGTTCTCAATCAGCTTGCCATCCACCAGCACCACGCCCTTGCCTTCCTTGGTTGCGGCTTCGAAAGCGGCGATAATCTTTTCCGCCCGCGCCACTTCGGCAGCCGAGGGCGCGAACACCGCGTTGCAGGGCTCCACCTGCTTGGGATGGATCAGCGTCTTGCCATCGAAGCCATAATCCAGGCCTTGCTCGCAGGCCGCCTTGAAACCGACCTCATCATCAAGATCGAGATGCACGCCATCGAGAATCGCCAGGCCATAGGCGCGGGCAGCGAGCAGGCAAAGCGAGAGCGAGGCCGCCACCGGCAGGCGCAGCGGCGTGTGGCGCGCGTTCAGATCCTTCACCAGATCAGACGTGCCCATCACCAGGCAGGCAAGGCGCGGATGCGACGCCGCGATGCTTTCAGCATGAAGGATGCCCTTGGGCGTTTCCATCATCGCCCAGAGTTTGGTGCTGGCCGGCGCGCCATACTGCTCGAGCAAGTGCGCCGCGCGCTGAATCTGTTCCGCGCTCTCGATCTTGGGCAGCAGCACCGCGTCAGGACCGGCCTTGGCGGCCGCCGCGATATCATCAACGCCCCAGGGCGTATCCAGGCCATTGCCGCGGATGATCAGCTCGCGCCCGCCATAGCCGCCGGCTTTGACCGCGGCGCAAACCTGCTCGCGCGCCACCGCCTTGGCATCGGGCGCCACGGCATCTTCCAGATCGAGAATCAGGCCATCGGCCGGCAGCGTCTTCGCCTTGTCGAGCGCCCGAGCATTGGAGCCAGGCATGTAAAGCACCGAACGGCGGGGACGGATGCTGGCTTCCATGGGCAAACCTTTATGCTGCAAGTGCGAAGAGGCGATGCGCCACTATAATCGGCGGCCAACCCGTGGCAAGCTCCTGACGGGGAAGGCTTAATCTGTACACCAACAACCGGGGGAACCCGCGGCATGTCCGTGCTCGCCATCCAAAGCCAGGTGATCCACGGCCATGTGGGCAATGCAGCAGCGTGCCTGCCGTTGCAGCGCCAGGGCCTGGAAGTCTGGGCCATTCCAGCCGCCATCCTGGCCTTCCATCCCGGCAAGCTGTATCCCGGCCAGGGCGGCCCCGCCCCGGTACTCACCGATCCCAGCGCCATCGACCATTGGGCCGGGGCGCTGGCCACCCTGCCCCATTGGACCAAATTGCGCGGCGGCATCACCGGCTGGCTCGGCTCGGTGGCCATCGCCGAGGCCGCCGGCCGCGCCCTGATCCAGGCCAAGGCGGCCAATCCCGGCTTCCATTGGCTGTGCGATCCGGTGCTGGGCGATACCGATACTGGCCTCTATGTCGATCCGGCGCTGGCCGCGTATATCGGCGCGCATCTGCTGCCCCATGCCGACAGCGCCACGCCAAACCGCTTTGAACTCGAATACCTCACCGGCCTGAAAGTCACCGGCCTGCCCTCGGCCATGGCCGGCGCCGATGCTTTGCGCGCCAAGCTGGATCCGCAGGGACCCCGCATCGTGGTGGCCACCAGCCTGAACCGCCAGGATGGCGGCCAGGGCATGATCGAGGCCCTGGCGGTGAGCGATGACGGCGCCTGGCTCGCCGCCATGCCAGACCTGGGCGAGGCCACGCCGAAAGGCGCCGGCGACCTGTTTGCCGCCCTATTCCTGGCCCGCCTGCTGCGCGGCAAAAATGTAAAGAAAGCCATGGGCTTCGCCATGGCCGGCACCTATGCCGTGCTGCGCCACGCGGTGCTCAATGGCAGCCCCGACATGCTCTATGCCGCCGCCCAGGAAGAGATGCGCAACCCGGCCCGGGAAGCCAGCATCGAACGCGTGCGCTGAACGCTGTTTTCAGCCCGCCAAACTTCGCTGCATCGTCATTTCGTCTCGTTGGCGCTGCATTTTGCTTCCGCCGTGTTCGTTTCAGCTTCGCTGGTGTTCGCCAGTGTTCATTTCTGCTTCGCCAGTGTTCATTTCGGCTTCGCTGGTGCTCGCTGAGCTTCGCTACGCTTCCGAGGCTTTCGCGGCGCTGGACCAGGGACAGCTTCACTGATCCAGCCCGCAAGACAGCGAACTGAAGCATAGCACGGCAATTCGAACATTTAAAGAACGAATATATTCCTAGGGACTGTAGATGAAGTCGCCTGATTGCAGGTCTCCCAGCACCTGGCCCACCAGGGTGATGGTGAGGCCGCCGCCATAATCCAGCACCACATTGGAGCCAGACTGGCTGGCTACGGCGAGCACATCGTCGAATTCAAGCGCGCCCACCGCAGAGAGATCGATCTTATCGCCATCGCCGGTCGCGCCGCTGAAATCGGTGATCCGATCAGTGCCGCCTTCATAGACGAAGGTGTCGGCGCTGGCGCCGCCGGTCATCGTATTCGTGCCGGTGCCGCCATAGATGGTGTTGGCTCCATCATTGCCCTTGAGCACATCATCGCCGCCACCGCCCTGAATCTCGGCCGCGATGGTATCGGTTGACACCAGTGTGATCGTATCGGCGCCGCTGCCGCCAATCACGGTTTCCACATTGGTCAGCGTGACGGCATTGCTGCCTGAGGCGAGCGTGACGGTATCATCGCCATCGCCGAGATCGATGCTGGCGACGGTGGAGGAAGCCGTGAGCGTGACGCTGTCATTGCCGGTGGCGCCGATAATGGTTTCCACGCCAGTGGCGGTGAGGGTGTTATTGCCATCGGCCAGGGTGAGCGTGTCAGAACCCGTGCCGAGATTGATCGTCAGGCTGGAGACGGTGCTGCCCAGCGTGATTTCATCGGCGCCGGTGCCGCTGACGATGCTTTCCACATTGGCGATGGTGGCGATATTGCCGCCGCTGGCCAGGGTCAGCTTGTCGCTACCGCCCTTGAGGTCGATATAGCCATCGGTAACGCGCAGCGACAGCGTGAGGGTATCAACCGCCGTGCCGCCGACGATACTTTCGACATTCGTTACCGTGAGCGTGTTGGTGAAGTTGCCCAATGTCAGGGTGTCGCTGTCGCCCATCAGATCGACGCGGATATTGGTGGCGACGGTGGTGAGGGTGACGACATCAACACCGGTGCCGCCGGTGATGGTTTCCACATTGGCGACAGCCACTGTGTTGCCGCCGTCAGCCAAAGTCAGCTTATCGGCGCCGGCCAGCAGATCGAATACCTCACTGTTGGTATAGGCGGTGGATAGCGTCACCAGATCGGCCAGGGCGCCGCCCACCAGGGTCTCGACATTGCCCACAGTGACAGTATTGGCGCCGGAACTGAGGACCAGCTTATCGTCGCCTACGCCAAGATCGATATTGCTGCCATTGCTGCCCAGGCTGAGGGTGACGGTATCATTGGCCGTGCCGCCGATGATGGTTTCGACATTGCCCACGGTGAGCGTGTTGTTTTCGTCCGCCAGCACCAGCTTGTCGTTGCCGGAACCGAGATTGATGGTGACGTTGGACACGCTTTCCGAAAGCGTGACGGTATCGTTGCCGGTGCCGCCCATCACCGTTTCGATGCCTGTGGCGGTGAGCGAATTAGTGCCGTTGGCCAGGGTCAGCTTATCCGAGCCGCCGCCGAGATCGATGCTGCCATCGGTCAAGAGCGTGCCCAGCGTGATGGTATCGGCGCCGGTGCCGGCGGACAGATTCTCGACATTGGAAATCGTCAGCGTATTGGTGAAATCACCCAAGGAGAGGCCATCGTCACCGGCGCCAAGATCGATGGTCATGCCTGATGCCGAAGTCGTGAGCGTGATCACATCGTCGCCGGTGCCGCCCACGATGGTCTCGATATTCGCGGCAAGCAGAATATTACCGCCATTGGCCAGCGTCAGCTTATCGAGGCCCTGATCGAGATCGATCACTTCGTCGCCGACCAGATTCGTTGTCAGCGTGATGGTATCGCCGCCACGGCCACCGGTGATGCTCTCCACATTGGCGACCGTGACGAAATTAGCGCCGGAGATCAGAACCAGGGAATCCGTGCCATCGCCAAGATCGATGGTGACCGATGTGGAGGCCGCGCTCAATGTCACCGTATCGCCGCCAGAGCCGCCGGTGATGGTTTCAGCATTGGAAACAGTCAGGCTGTTGGTGCCATCGGCCAGGATCAGCTTGTCGCCGCCACCGGCCAGGTTGACCGAGCCGGAAGTGACGGCCGAGCCCAGCGTGACGGTATCGGAGCCGGTGCCGCCGGTCACGGTCTCGACATTGGTTGCCGTCAGGCTGTTGGTGCCATCGGCCAGGATCAGCTTATCTGAACCAGCCGCGAGATCGAAACTGCCACCGGTGACGCGGGCGCCCAGCGTGATGGTATCGGCGCCGGTGCCAGCGGTCAGCGTCTCGATATTGGATATGGTCAGCGTGTTGGTGGCGTTGGCCAGCGTGACGCTGTCATTGCCGGCGCCGAGATCGATGCGCAGATTGGACGCGGCGCCCGTGAGCGTCACGGTATCAGCGCCAGTGCCACCAATCACGGTTTCGATATTGGCCAGGGTCAGAACATTGTCGCCATTGGCCAAAGTCAGTTTGTCGCTGCCGCCACCCAGATCCACCACATCGCCATCGCCCAGCACCGTGCCCAGCACCACTGTATCGGCACCGATGGCGCCGATGATGGTCTCAACATTCGAAATGGTGAGTACGTTGGTGCCGGCGGCGAGTGTCAGCTTGTCGGAACCATCGCCAAGATCAACCTTGATGCTGGCAGCCGAGGCGCCGAGGGTGACGGTATCGGCGCCGGTACCACCGGTGAGGGTGTCCACATTGGCGACAGTAAGGCTGTTGTCGTCGTCAGCCAGAATCAGTTTATCCACCCCCAGCCCGAGATTGACCAGGATGCCGGATACCGTGGTGGCCAGTGTCACGGTATCGGCACCCGTGCCGCCAACCACCGTCTCGATATTCGTCACCGACAGGCTGTTGCCGCCATCAGCGAGCGTCAACTTATCGGCGCCAGCGCCAAGATCAACGCTGCCATCAGTGAGCTTGTTGCCCAATGTCACGGTGTCGGCACCCGTGCCGGCAACCAGCGTTTCGACATTGGAGACGGTGATGTTGTTGGTGAAATTGCCCAGCGTCAGGCTGTCATTACCAGCACCAAGATTGATGACAAGCCCGGATGCCGAAGCCCCCAGCGTCACATCATCGGCACCGGCGCCGCCGATCAAGGTCTCGACATTGGAGATGGTGAGCACATTGCCATCATCGGCGAGCGTCAGCTTATCGCTGCCGGCGCCCAGATTGATCACTTCCGTGCCGGACAGGCTGGTGGTCAGCACCACGGAATCGGCGCCCGAGGCACCGGTGATGGTTTCCACATTGGCCAGCGTGACGCTGTTGACGCCGGTGGAGAGCACCACGCTGTCGGCACCATCGCCCAGATCGAGCGTGACGCCGGTGGAGCCGGCGGTAAGCGTGATGGTATCAATATCGCTGCCGCCAATCACGGTTTCGATATTGCCCACGGTCAGGCTGTTTTCGCCATTGGCCAGGATCAGCTTGTCCTGGCCCACACCCAGATTGACCAAGCCCTGCGCCATGGTGGTTTCAAGGGTCACCACGTCATTGCCGGTGCCGCCAACGATATTCTCGATATTCGACAGCGCGATGGTGTTGCCGCCAAGCGCCAGAGTGATCTTGTCACTGCCGGCGCCGAGATCGACACTACCCGACGTGACGCGCGAACCGAGCGTCACGGTATCGGCACCGGTGCCGGCGGTCAGGGTCTCAACATTGGAGATGGTCAGCGTGTTGGTGAAGTTGCCCAGTACCAGGCTGTCATCGCCAGCGCCCAGATCAACACGATAGCCAGAAGCCGCGTTGCCAAGGGTGACGGTATCGGCGCCAGTGCCGCCGGTCACGGTTTCGATATTGGTGACGGTCAGCGTGTTGTCGTCGTTGCTCAGCGTGAGGCGATCAACGCCGGCACCCAGATCGATGGTCTCGCTGTTGGTCATCGCTGTTTTCAGCACAACAGTGTCGGTGCCGGCCGCGCCAACGATGGATTCCACATTGGTCAGGGTGACGGTGTTAATGCCGGTGCCCAGATAGATGGTATCAACACCATCGCCAAGATCGATGCCGGAAGCGGAAATCGCCGCACCCAGCGTGATGACATCATCGCCATTGCCGCCGGTGATCGTTTCTGTGTTGCCGACCGTGAGGGTATTGCCGCCATCGGCCAAGATCAGGGTATCACACCCGACACCGAGATTGATCGAAGCTACGGAAGACGTTTCCGCCAGCGTCACGCTATCCGCGCCGGTGCCGCCGGTGAGGGTTTCGATATTGGTGATGGTCAGCGTGTTGCTGGTGCCGCCGAGCGTCAGCTTGTCGGCGCCCGCGCCAAGGTCTATCGCGCCGCCGGTGATCCCCGCGCCTAGGGTAACAACATCGTCACCGCTGCCGGCCTGCAGATTCTCGACATTGGAAATGGTGAGGGTGTTGGCGAAATTACCGAGCGTCAGGCTGTCATCGCCCGCACCCAGGTCAATACGCAGATTCGTCGCCGCCGCGCCCAGGGTCACCGTGTCGGAGCCGGTGCCGCCGGTCAGGGTCTCGACATTCGACACTGTGAGGCTGTTATCGCCATTGGCCAGCACCAGCTTATCGGCGCCGGCGCCTAGATCGATCGATTCCGTGCCCTGCAGATTGGTGGTCAGCGTCACGTTATCGGTGCCGGATGTGCCGATCACGGTTTCCACATTCGCCAGCGTGACGTTATTGGCGCCGGTGCCAAGCGTCACCGTATCGGCGCCATCGCCCAGATCAAGTTTGCTGATCGCGGCCGCGCCGAGCGTGACACTATCGTCGCCGGCACCACCGGTAACGGTCTCGACATTGCTCACCGGGAGGCTGTTGCTGCCATCGGCCAACACCAGCTTGTCGGAGCCAAGAGCCAGATTGATCGATACGCCGGAAACGGTATCAACCAGGGTCACCACATCGGCGCCGGTGCCGCCGGTGATCGTCTCGATATTCGTCGCCGTGAGCGTGTTGGCGCCATTGGCCAGCGTCAGCTTGTCGTTGCCATCGCCAAGATCAATGGTGCCGCTGGTGACCAGCGAGCCGAGCGTGACGTTATCAGCCATGGCGCCGGCCGTGAGGGTCTCGACATTGGCGACCGTCAGGGTATTGGTGAAATCGCCCAGCGTCAGGCTGTCATTGCCAGCGCCCAGGTCCACACGCAGGTTGGTGGCGCCGCTGCCCAGCGTCACTTCGTCGGCGCCGGTGCCGCCCGTGAGCGTTTCGATATTGGTGGCGGTGATGATATTGCCGCCATTGGCCAGCACCAGCTTGTCGAGGCCGGCACCGAGATCCACAACTTGATCGGCCAGGGTGGTGAGGAAGGTGACGGAATCAGCGCCGGCGCCACCGATCACCGTTTCAACATTGGAAACCGTGATCGTGTTGATGCCGGATTGCAGAGTCAGCGTATCGGCGCCATCGCCGAGATTGGCGCTGACATTGGTGGAACCGACACCGAGCGTGACGTTGTCGTCGCCAGCGCCACCAACGATGGTCTCGACATTGCCGATGGTCAGCGTGTTGCCGCCATCGGCGAGCGTCAGCTTGTCGCTGCCCAAGGCCAGATTGATATTGCCGGAATCCAAGGTGGTTTCCAGCGTCACCACATCGGCGCCGGCGCCGCCAGTGATGGTTTCGATATTCGCCGCAGTAAGCGTGTTGCCGCCGGCAGCCAATGTCAGCTTGTCGTTGCCATCCGCCAGGTCGATGGTGCCGCTGGTGACGCGGGTGAACAGCGTGATGGTATCGGCGCCGGTGCCGGCGGTGAGCGTTTCGACATTGGACAGCGTGATGTTATTGGTGACATCGGCGAGCGTCACGCTGTCATTGCCGGTGCCAAGGTCGATGCGCTGGCCATTCGAGGTGCCGGCGAGGGTGACGATATCGGCGCCAGTGCCGCCGGTCAGGGTCTCGATATTGTTGATAGTGACATTGTTGCCGCCATTGGCGAGCGTCAGCTTATCAAAGCCGGCACCGAGATCGACGGCGCCATCCAGGGTGGTGCCCAGCGTGACGCTATCGGCGCCGCTGCCGGCAGTGAGCGTCTCGACATTGGTGATGGTGAGCGTGTTGGCGAAATTGCCCAGCGCGACACTGTCATTGCCATCGCCAAGGTCGATCTTGGTGTTGATGGTGGCGGCATTGATGCTGATTTCATCGTCGCCAGCACCGCCCGTCACAGTCTCGACATTGCTGACGGTGAGGCTGTTGCCGCCATCGGCCAGCACCAGTTTGTCGTTACCCGCGCCAAGATTGATACTGATATCGGCGGTAGAGGTGGACAGCGTCACCGTCTCCGCGCCGGCGCCGCCGAGCAGGGTTTCAACATCAGTCACCGTGACCGTGCTGCCGGTGCCGCCCAGCGTCACGGTATCCGCGCCGGTGCCGCCGATCAGAATTTCAACGCCGGCGGCGGTGACCTTGTTGGTGCCATCGGCCAGAATCAGGGTGTCGCTGCCCGAGCTGAGATCGATATTGGAATTGGTGCTGGTGGTGCCCAGCATCACCGTATCGGCGCCAAGGCCGCCGGTCAGGGTCTCGACGTTGAGGACAATGATATCGTTGCCGCCATTGGCCAACGTCACCTTGTCGGCGCCGGCACCAAGGTCGATGACCGTGTTGGTGCTTAAAGCGGTGAAGGTGATGGTATCGGCGCCAGTGCCGCCGGTCAGGGTCTCGATATTGGCAATGGAGATGCGGTTGGCGCCGTTGGCCAGCGTCAAGCTGTCGTCGCCGGCCTTGAGATCGATTTTGCCGCTGGCGGTCGCCGATAAGGTAACGACATCGTCGCCCGTACCGCCGTTGAGCGTGTCCAAGGTGGAGTAGGTATAGCTACCGCCGCTATCGCTCAGTGTAACAGGCATTCTGCCGCAAACCTCCGCTGCGCTGCTTTTTAGCGGCGCTGCTCAGACCGTAGATGGCGTAAATTACCCCGAATTCCCAGACTCGGCACGTTATATTTCGTGACTAGAACAAAAAACGAATATTAACTAAATTTTTACCATAAAACAAGCACTTGGCTAGCGAAGGGTATAGCGCACACCCGGCGCGAAGATCGCACACGCCTGCCTGCCACCGGCAAGCTGGCAATTCTGTGCCGCCGTCCAGGTGAAATACTCCTTTTGCCAAATGCACGCTTATAGATAATAGGGCGACCAACTCCATCGTCCAAAGGGTGTGGTGTGCCGCGTTTCCATCCATCTATTACCCCGCGCTTTCTGTCTGACAAGATGCGCGATGCCGAGCGGGTGGTATGGCATACGCTGCAACAGCTCGATGCCAGTTGGCATGTCTTCTATTCCGTCCGCGAGAACAGCGGCAGCGGCTGGGATCGCGAGATCGATTTCGTGCTCATCCGCCTGAATTGCATCTTCTACTGCGAGGTCAAGGGCGGCGTTGTGTTTGTCGATCAACGCGCTGGGCCGGGCGTGACCTGGGCACATTCAACGCGGTCGGGCAAGGCAATCGACAAACGTGTGAATCCCACACAGCTTTGGGCGGCCAAGGACGCAGTGGAGAGAACCATCCGCCAGACCGCCGGCCATTCGCCGCGCGAGCTCGGTTTCCAAGAGCACAACTTTTACATTTTTCCCTATACGCCAAGACAAGTGGCACAGGGCGCCGATCTGGAGCGCGACAATATCCACTACGCCTTCGAGGAAGATATGGCGGGCCTGCCAGCGCGGTTGCAGCAGATCGTTGCCTCCGGCAGGGGCAGGTTCATTGCGCCCGAGCATATCGAGAGCATCATCAACAGCCTGGATGCGATGGTGATCAAGGAAAATGCAGGGACGTTGCCGCAACCGCCTCAGGTCGCACCCGCGCCGACTTACGGGAAACGTACTTTCCAGCCATTCAGATTGCGCAGAGTCCGGCTGCCTCGATTATGGAAGATCGCAGGCGCCCTGATTGTGCTGCTCGCCATAGTGACTGCCTTCATGGACTTTGGCTTCAAGGATTTTACCACACCTCAGCCCAAGCAACGAAACGAGCCGGTTCGTCAAACGAACCAACCTGCCGCGTCCCCGCCGCGCCCTCCCAGTCCCGCACCGAAACCGCCCGGGACTAATCTGAACGCAGCCTTGCCCGCTTTCATTGCACCAACATCGGTTGACGAGGTTGAGCGCGCCATCACTGCCGCACAGGATGCGACAGTATATGTATCCTGGCAAAGCGGCAGCGAACATGGGCTTGTCATCCTGCGCTTGGATGACACCGACGGTTGCCGCCAATATCAGATATCGCGGCATGACGAGCCGCCGATCAAATTGGCTACGATTCGGCGCTGTTACTAGCCTTGTTCTTGGTTTGCCAGCGCCGTCATGCTTGCAGTGGAACAAAGGCATAAAAAAACCGGGCGCCCTGGGGAATGCCCTGGGCGCCCGCCGGATTCTTGAATGACTGGCTTAAGCCGCCTGCTTCTTCAGATGCCGCGCGGCCAGCACTTCGGCGATCTGCACCGCGTTCAGCGCCGCGCCCTTGCGCAGGTTGTCGGAGACCACCCACATCGACAGGCCGTTCTCCACCGTGATATCCTCGCGGATGCGCGACACGAAGGTGTTGTAATCCCCGGCGCATTCCAGCGGCGTGATGTAGCCGCCATTCTCGCGCCGATCCAGCACCTGCACGCCCGGCGCTTCCGCCAGGATCTCGCGCGCCTCTTCCGCCGAAAGCGGCGAGGCGAATTCGATATTCACAGCTTCAGAATGGCCGATGAATACCGGCACGCGCACGCAGGTGGCGGTGAGCTTGATCTTGGGGTCGAGAATCTTCTTGGTCTCGGCCATCATCTTCCACTCTTCCTTGGTAAAGCCGTCTTCCATGAAGACGTCGATATGCGGAATGACGTTGAAGGCGATCTGCTTGGTGAACTTGTTCTTCTCGATGGCGTCGTTGACGAAAATCGCCTTGGTCTGGCGCTCCAGTTCCACCACGCCGTCATTGCCAGCGCCCGAAACCGACTGATAGGTCGCCACCACCACGCGCTCGATGCGGGCGCGATCATGCAGCGGCTTCAGCGCCACGACGAGCTGGGCGGTGGAGCAATTCGGGTTGGCGATGATGCCGCGCTTGGTGTAGCCACCGATGGCATCGGCATTCACTTCCGGCACGATCAGCGGCACGTCTTCATGCATGCGCCAGAAGGAAGAATTATCGATCACCACGGCGCCGGCGGCAGCGGCCTTGTGCGCCCATTCGCCCGAGGTGGCACCACCGGCGGAGAACAGCGCGATATCGGTGCCGCGGAAGTCATACTCTTCCAGCGCCTGCACCTTGATGCGCTTGTCGCCAAAATAGACTTCCTTGCCAAGCGAGCGGCGCGAGGCGAGCGCCACGATCTCGGATACCGGGAACTTGCGTTCATGGAGGATATTGAGCATTTCGCGGCCCACCACACCGGTGGCGCCGACAACAGCTACCTTGTAGCTCATCGTTCTGGCCTTTCTGTTGCCCCGGCAGGTCGACACCCGGCGGGATTCAAACACACGGACTTTTTGCGCCCGGCAGGTCAGCACCCGGCAGGCGGGGGAGAAGTACCGCCCCCTTGTGGCTAAAGCAAGGCCGGAATTGTTAGCAGACAAAGGGCGGGACCATAACAATGGGACCCTTGGGTCAAGCCCGAGAGTGACGGCAAGATATTGAAATATATAACCATACTGTCATGTCCGGGCTTGATCCGGGCATCCCATTTTTTCATCGCCCTAGACCCGGAGCTGCTGGTGCGCGATGGCCTTGTCGGTTTCCAGTTCCGGGCTGGGCCAGGGGATCGGTGGTTCGCGGTCATGGAAGCGGATGGTGCCGGTCATGCCCGTGGTGGCGAGCGCATCATCGAAAATCCGCTGCACATCCAGCTTGAAGGCCGGGCCGAATTCCGTGAGCGAGCGCAGGATCAGGTCCAGCTTCTTATCGGCCATGTAGCCGTCGAACTGCACTGGGCCGGTGCTTTCCAGGTTGAAATCCAGGATGAAGCGCGACTGGGTCTGGTTCTTCTTCTTGTCGCGGCGGCGGCGCATGAAAATCTGCACCGGCTCCACGCGGCCCTGCACCATCATCGGCAAGGTGAGCGCCTGCCAATCGCTATCGCCGCCGCGCTGGTTCAGCTTGCCGAGATCGCGGAAATCATCATCGAGTTTTTTCAGCAGCTCGCCCCGGCCGGCATCTTTGAGCGCCTTGGCGGCTTCCGCGCCCAGCCAAGCCTGGGCCGAGCCCATGGCGGCGGCGGCCATGAATTGCAGCGCGTTTGACGCCAGCCGCGCATTGGGCTGCGGCAAGGTCTGAGCCAGCCGCGCGGCCAATTCCGGATTGACGGCGCGCAGCGCATCCAGCGTCTGTTGCAGCAGCGGCCAGCCACCTTGCAGGCGCTGCAGGATGCCGGCCGCCGGGATCGGCGCCAGTTGCGTCACGCTTGGTCCCGCCGGCCGCACCAATGCGGTGAGTTCCAGCGCCAACTGGCTGCCCGGCGCCAAAGGCTGCGGCAGATCCAGCGCCAGCATGCCCTGCGGCGTGCGCAGCAAAGTCTGCCCCAGCGGCCCCTGGCCGGTGACCACGCCGGCGAGCAGCGCAGTAGCGGCTTGCGGGGCTGCGGCACCCGGAAGCGTTGCCTGTGCCGTCAGGGCCGGCGGCAGGGTTGGCTTATTGGCGGCGGTGAGGATGGCCGGTGGCAAACTCGCGCCGGGTTCAGCCACGGCCCGCACCACCAATTGCGCCTGGCTGCCGGGCGTGAGCGGCGCTGGCGTGGCGGCATCAGCCGGCACCAGCAAAGCTGCAGTGCTTTGCCCCGCGGTGAGCGGCGCGGCGCCTTGCGCGGTGGAGGCTTGCGCTGCCGGTGGCAATACCGTGGCGGCCAAGGCCTGGCCCGGATTGGGCAGCGCCGGCGGCTGCACCTGGCCGGCCTGCGGCACCGCCAGGGCCAATTGCGTGGGCGTGGGATTCTGCAGCAAGGCGGAGAGCGGCGGCTGCAGCGAGATACCATTGGCGCTGAGCAAACTGACCGAAGGCGGGCTGCCCGGCACCACGGTGAGTTTCAGCGTGCCGCCCTGGCTGAGCACGGCGGCCAAAGTGGGATTGGCCGCCACTACCAAGGTGGTGCCGCCCTGGCTGCGCAACACGAAGGCATTGCCATCGCGCGCCACCACATTGGCTTCCAGCTGGGCGCCGGATTTCGCCGCCTGGGCCACATCGCTGGTGCGCACGGAATCGCTGGCGGGCGGCTTGGGCGAAGCTGCTTGCCCAGATGAATCGAGAATTTTGTTGGCGCCGGCGGCGGAACCGCCGCTGCCTGGCGACGGCGTGGGCGTGGCGGTGCTATCGGGCGTGGCGGCTGGTGTCGGTGCCGGAGAGCTGGCCGGCGTGCTCGCCGGCGGCGCGGGGCTGGGCGGAACGCGGCCGATCTCGCTCATGGCGGCCGCGCGCGCATCAGGGCTTAAGCGCGATGGGCGGCAACCACGCCGGTGAGGCTGGCGGCGATCGCTTCCACATCCTCGGCGGCATCGCAGGTGGGATGGCGCGCCAAAAGCGGCATCTGGTTGCGGATCGCGTCGCGCACCTTCTCGTCGCGGCGGATCACGCCGGCCAGTGGCGGTGAGAATTTCAGGAAATTCTCCGAAGCCTTGGCCAGCTTGGCATGGGTCCGTTCGCCTTCGCGCGTGGTTGGCGCGATATTCACCACCAGCCGCACATCGGCATTCTTATCCGCCATGCGCGTCAGCTTGATGAAGGCATAGGCATCGGTCAGTGCCGTCGGCTCGTCATTGGTCACCACCAGGATGACGCCAGCGGCTTGCGACAATGTACGCACCACGGCATCCACGCCGGCGCCAAGATCGATCACCACCTTGTCGTAGCTGCGCGCCAGCTGCGCCAGCTCATCGCGCAGGCCGGTGAGCGCCGCCTGGTCCAGCGTCGCCAGGCTGGCCGAACCGGATTTGCCAGCGATGATGTCAAAACCCGCTTCCGAGGGCATTACCGCATCGGCCAGGCTGAAGCGGCCGGCGATGACGCTGCCCAGATCGCGATCCGGCATCAGGCCAAGCTGGATATCCACATTCGCCAGGCCGATATCACCATCGAACAGCAGGGTGCGGATACCCTGGCGGGCGAAGCAATGGGCCAGCGAGATGGAAAGCCAGGTCTTGCCCACACCACCCTTGCCGGAGGCAACGGCGATGATATTCGCCTGCCTTAGCAGCGCCGAAGGATGGCGCAGCGGGCGCTGGGCGGAGGGCGGAATGGACGGCGTGTTGGGTTGCATGGCGATCACAGTCATTCGGCGGCCTTTGAAGTCAGATTGGCGCTAGCACCGGTCTCGGGGTCGCGCAAGAGCCAATGGGAAAGTTGCAGCGGATCGAGGCGCTCAAAACCTTTGCCGACATAGGGGCTGCAACCGGCATCGGCGAAAGCGAGGCCGGCGGCATCGGCGGCGGCAAGCAGGCTGCCCAGGCGGCGGCTGGCATCCAGCCGCGTGGGCAGGAAACGGCGGCAGCCAAGGGAAGCGAAGATGCTGGCGATTTCAGCCGCCTCGCCCGGATCGCCACCGGCCGGCAGCACCAGCAGCGGTTCGGCGCCGGCGGCCAGGATCAACTCTTTGAGCGGCGTACGCTCTTTGGCCATGAAGGGATTGAGGCCGGTGGTGTCGATGATGATCTTGGCATCACCGGTATGGGCCATCATCGCGGTCAATTCGCGCGGATCGGCGGCTTCGGTGAAGGGCACGGCCATCACGCGGCAGAGCGCGCCAAGCTGTTCGCCGGCCGCGGCGCGAGCCATGTCGCAGGAAATCACATGCACATTGCGCTGCTCGAACACCGCGCGCGCCGCCATCTTGGCCGCCGCCACCGATTTGCCGGCGCCCGGCGGGCCCACCAGCAGCAGCGGGCGGTTATCCAGCGACAGGCCGGGGAAACGGAAATGCTCGTCCAAGGCTTCAGCCAGCGCGCCCGGCATGTCATCCAGGCCAACGCGCAGGGCCGCCTGGGTGAGGCGATCCGCCAGCCGCGCCGGCACGCCATGCCAGCCCAGCGCGCCTTTCAGCAGCTCGGCGAATTCCTCGGCATAGGCATCAGGGCCGGCGCTGAAATCCTCATTGGGCACGAAGCCGCGCGCATTGGGGCCGTATTTGGCATTGTCACGCAGGGCCTGGGCTTCCGGCGTGGCGTAATCATCCGGGCTGTCACTCTCGACGGCGGCGGTGATCTCGACACGATTATCGGTGCGGCTCTGGAACGAGGAGACGATGATCGCATCCTCGCCAAGCTGGCTGCGCACCATATCCATGGCCTCTGCCATGTTCGCCGCGGAGAAGGTCTTCAATCGCATGGGTTAAGCCCTCCGCATCAGATCTGCGCCAAGGTGCGCAGCTTGGCCTTGGGATGGACCTCCTGCTGCGACATGACGATAGTGGCTGGCCGGAACCGCTCGATGATCGAGCGCACATAGGGCCGGATGCCGGGGCTGACCAGCAGCACCGGCACATAGCCTTCGCCGCCCAGCCGCTCGAAAGTCTGGCGCACGGCGGCGATGAAATCCTGCAGCCGCGAGGGCTGCATGGAAAGCTGGCGGTCCTCGCCCTGGCCGACGAGCGATTCGGCAAAGGCCTGCTCCCAGTTGGGCGACAGCGTGACCAGCGGGATGCAGCCATCCGGGCCCACATTGGCATTGGAAATCTGCCGCGCCAGGCGGGCGCGCACATGCTCGGTGATCTGCGTGATGCTCTGGGTATAGCCGGTGCCTTCCGCGATGGCTTCCAGCACGGTGGCAAGATCGCGGATCGAGACGCGCTCGGAGAGCAGGTTCTGCAGCACGCGCTGCACGCCGTTCACGTTGATGCGGTTCGGGATCACTTCCGTCACCAGCTTCTCGTTGCTCTTCTTCAATTCCTCGATCAGCTTCTGCGTCTCGGCGAACGAGAGCAGGTCCGACATATTATCCTTCACCACTTCGGTGAGATGCGTGGTGATGACGGTGCCGGGATCGACCACGGTATAGCCACGGAACATCGCTTCATCACGCAGAGAATCGTCCACCCACATGGCCGGTAGGCCGAAGGTCGGCTCGATGGTCTCCTCGCCCTGCAGCGCGATACGCTCGCCGCGCGGGTCCATCACCAGCAGCATGCTGGGGCGCACTTCGCCGCGCGCCGCTTCCACTTCCTTCACCCGCACCACATAGGAATTGCCGGGAAGCTGCATGTTATCCAGGATGCGCACACTGGGCATGATGAAGCCCATATCGATGGCGATCTGGCGGCGCAGGGCCTTGATCTGATCGGTGAGGCGATAGCCGCGGGCATCGTTGATCAGCGGCAGCAGGCTGAAACCGAGTTCGAGCCGCAAATCGTCGATGGCGAGCGCATTGGTCACCGGCTCATCCAATGGACTGACCGGCATAGGCGGTAGCGGCGGTGGCACGATGGCTGCGATCTTGCGCCGCTTCTCCTGCTCTTTTGACGCATAGGCCAAGCCACCGAAGACGATCGCCAGCAGCAGGAAGGGGAAGAACGGCATGCCGGGGATAACGGCGAAGCCCAATGCCAGCACCGCCGACATGCTGAGCGCCTTCACGCCGGAAAGCTGGGTCGCCAAGGCCTGATCGGTGGTGCCATGCGCCGAGCCCTTGGACACCATCAAACCGGCGGCCACCGAGATGACGAGGGCCGGGATCTGCGTCACCAGGCCGTCACCAACCGTGAGCACCGAATAGGTGGCCGCAGCCTGGCCGAAGCTCAAGCCCTTGTCCAGCACACCGATCAGGATGCCGCCAAGCAGGTTGATGAAGGTGATCAGGATGCCGGCGATGGCATCGCCACGCACGAATTTGGAGGCACCGTCCATGGCGCCGAAGAAGCTCGACTCGTCTTCCAGTTCCTTGCGGCGCGAACGCGCCTGATTCTCGTCGATCAGGCCGGCGGAAAGATCGGCGTCAATCGCCATCTGCTTGCCGGGCATGGCATCCAGGTTGAAGCGCGCCGCCACTTCGGCGATGCGGCCGGAACCCTTGGTGATGACCACGAAGTTCACGATGACCAGGATGGTGAAGACGATGATGCCGATGACCAGGCTGCCGCCCATGACGAACTGGCCGAAGGCCTCCACCACATGGCCGGCAGCATCGGTGCCCTCATGGCCATTGCCAAGGATCAGGCGCGTAGTGGCCAGGTTCAGTGACAGCCGCAGCATCGTGGTGATCAGCAAAACGGTGGGGAAGGCACCAAATTCCAGCGGCTTGGTGACAAACAGGCAGGTCATCAGCACCAGCACCGACGAGGTGATGGAGATGGCCAGCGCGATATCCAGCAACAGCGGCGGCAGCGGCAGGATCAGAACGCTCAAGACCAGGATCACGCCGATGGCGAGGAAGATATCGCCATGGCGGGACATACGGGACAGCCGGTCGCCTAAGGAAGGCCCCCCACCCGTATTGCCCATTGGAATCATCTCGGTCATGGCAATCCTGACTTATGACTCGCGCGCGGCATCATGCCGGCACGCGGGAACCATCATTGGCCGCCGGCACCGCAAGGCCTTCGTCGGTATATTGCTTCAGCTTGTTGCGCAATGTGCGGATCGAGATACCAAGGATCGTGGCGGCATGGGTGCGATTGCCTAAGCAATGCTTCACCGTATCGATGATCAGGTCACGCTCCACATCGGCCAGCGCGCGGCCCACCATATTGCCGCCGGCCGCAGCAGCAGCGCCGCCCTCGCCCGAGGCGGCGGCAGCCGGCGCCATGCCCACGGCTTCGGCCAGGCCGGTGCCATCAGGCAGCCGCACGGCTTCCACTTCGATTTGTTCGCCATTGGCCAGCAGCACGGCGCGCTGCATGGTATTTTCCAGCTCACGCACATTGCCGCGCCAGGGCGCCTGCTTCAGCGCCGTGAGCGTGGCCGGGGCCAGCGCCCGCACCGGCACGGCATTCACTTCGGCGTATTTCTTCACGAAATGGATAGCGAGCAATTCGATATCAGCCGGGCGCGCGCGCAACGGCGGCAGCTTCAGATTCACCACATTGAGGCGGAACAGCAAATCCTCGCGGAAGGTGCCCTTGGCCACTTCATCAGCCAGATTGCGATTCGAGGTGGCAAGCACGCGGATATCCACCTTCACCGGCTTGGCACCACCGATCCGGTCGATCTCGCGCTCCTGGATGGCGCGCAGCAGCTTGGCCTGCAGGCGAATATCCATCTCGCTGATTTCATCCAGCAGCAGGGTGCCGCCATTGGCTTCTTCAAACTTGCCGATGCGGCGGGCCACGGCGCCGGTGAAGGCGCCTTTCTCATGACCAAACAATTCCGATTCCAGCAGCTGCTCCGGGATCGCGGCGCAATTCACGCTCACGAAGGGCTTGTCGGCGCGCGGGCTCCGGTTATGGATGAAGCGCGCCATCACTTCCTTGCCGGTGCCGCTCTCGCCGGTGATCAGCACCGAGGCTGAAGACGGCGCGATCTGCTCGGCCAGCTTCACCACGCCGCCCATGGCAGGATCGCGGAACAGCATGGCGTGGCTTTCCTCGGCCACCGCCTCCAGCACCGCCGCGATCAGGTCGGCATCAGGCGGCAGCGGCAGGTATTCCTTGGCGCCGGCGCGAATCGTCGCCACGGCGGCGCGCGCATCATTGCCGATGCCGCAGGCCACCACCGGCAGATTGATGCGCTCGTTCTTCAGGCTATCCACCAGCAGCTTCACATCCAGCTGCACATCCACCATCGCCAGATCGGCGCCACGGCCGCCGCGCAGCAGAGTCAGGGCCGCCTCGATATCCTCCACCTGCGATACCTTGGCGCCACGCTGCAGCGCGATGCGCGTGGCGGCGCCAATCTGCCCATTCAGAGTGCCGATGATGATCAACCGCATCTATCTGGTCCCCGCGTCAGCCATGGGCCTCAACCCTGGCGTCCGCCCTTGATGATTTCAGTCATGGTCACGCCCAGGCGGTCTTCCACCACCACCACCTCACCGCGCGCCACCAACCGATTATTCACATAGATATCGATCGCCTCGCCCACTTTGCGGTCGAGTTCGATCACCGCGCCGCGGCCTAATTTAAGCAACTGGCTCACCTGCATGTTGGCCTTGCCCAGCACGGCCGAGACATGCACCGGGATATCAAACACCGCCTGCAGGTCGGCCGCCGTGCGCGCCGCATTGGGATCATCTTCCTCCGGCAGGGTGCCCTGGCCGATATCCTTCAGTTCAAGATCGTCGCCGGTATCCGCCATGATCCCTATCCTTCCGTAGCCGTCGCTTCGGATTGCAGGGCGGCGAGATAACGCTGCACCGCCTGCTCCACATCCATTTCCAGTTGCGCCTGGTTGCGCTCGGCCGAGCCATCGGCCCAGTCAACACGGCAATCGCTGGCAGCCAGACCATTATCGGGTATCAGCATGACCTTGCCGCCGAAACCCGATTGCGCCACCAGGGCATCGATCCGCTCATCCAGCAGCCGCACCACGCCATCATTGGCGCGCACCACCAGGCGCGGCTCATCGCGCATGTCATCCATGCAGCGCAGCACCAGGGTCTCGATCTCGCGCAGCGGCTCACGCGCCATCAGCTGCGCCGCCAGCTTGCGGGCAATCGCCGCCGCCAGCGTCACTGCCTCGGTACGTGCCTGGGCCTGCATCTGGCCGAGATTGCCGGCCAATTGCGCCAGCTGCCCCTCGATAGCGCTCAAAGCCTGCTCCACCGCAGCGGCATGCTCGGCGGCAGCCGCCTCGCGGCCCGCCTGTTCGCCGGCGGCAAAGGCCTGCGCCTTGGCCGCATCCATGTCGTCGAGGCTGAATTTCGCCGGCGGCGGCTTGGGGCGGAACATGCCAGAGCCTTCCGTTCGCGGCTTGGAGCCATCGAACGGTTGGTCGAACAGGAATTTGGCCTTACCCGCCATGAGACGCGATCATCCCCCAAACCACATGATCAATAGATCAACTCGTCATCACCCTTATTGTCGGCCAGCATGATATCGCCCTTGGCCGCCAGCTCCTTGGCCATATTGACCATGGCCATCTGCGCTTCATCCACATCCTTGAGCCGCACCGGGCCCATGCCTTCCATTTCCTCACGCAGCAGCTTGGAAGCGCGTTCAGACATATTGGAGAAGAACAGGTCGCGCAGGGTTTCCGAGGCACCCTTCAGCGCCAGGCCCAGCTTGTCCTTGTCCACCGACTTCATCAGCGTCTGCACGCCGCTTGGATCCAGCTTGATCAGATCCTCGAAGGTGAACATCAAAGCCTTGATGCGCTCGGCGGCATCGCGGCTGCGTTCTTCCAGCGCCGCCAGGAAGCGGGCTTCCGTGTTGCGGTCGAGGCTGTTGAAGATTTCCGCCATCATTTCATGGCTGTCACGGCGGTTGGTGCGCGCCAGGTTGGACATGAACTCGGTGCGCAAGGTCTGCTCCACCTTGTCGAGCACTTCCTTCTGCACCGACTCCATGCGCAGCATACGCATGACAACTTCCATCGAGAATTCTTCCGGCAGGGCCGCCAGCACGCGCGCGGCATGTTCAGGCCGGATCTTGGACAGCACCACGGCCACGGTCTGCGGATATTCGTTCTTCAGGTAATTGGCCAGCACGCTTTCATTCACGTTGGCCAGCTTGTCCCACATTGTACGACCGGCCGGACCGCGGATTTCCTCCATGATCTGGGTGACGCGATCGCCCGGCAACGCTTTCATCAGCAAGCGTTCCGTGCTGTCGAAGGTACCAGACAGTGAACCGGTGGAGGAGAAGTTGTTCACGAATTCGAGGAACAGCTTTTCCACGGTCTCGGAATTCACCGAGCCGAGATTGGCCATGTTCTGCGAGATTTCCTTGATCTCTTCATCGTCCAGCAACGGCCAGATCTTGCCCGAATGCTCTTCGCCCAGCGCCAGCATCAGGATGGCGGCCTTATCAGGGCCTTTAAGCTGGCGAAAGTCCTTTTCTGCCATGGGCTATGCTCCTGCCTTGCTTCTTGGCCTTAGCTGGTCTGATACAGCCAGTTGCGGATAATCGAAATCGCTTCTTCCGGATGCTTGTCGACGATCTCACCGATCTTCTTCAAGCTCGATGCCTTCACCTGACCCTCGATGCGAGCGATGTCGATCATCGACTCAATGCCTGGCGTGGCCATCGGCGCCATGCCGGCATCAGGGGCCGCGGGCAATTCAGCAATCGGCGCCGAACCCACCACCACCGGCACGCCCGGCAGGCTTGGCGTCAGCATGCCCGGGGGCACGTCGTCGGGATTCTGCGAGGCTTCGATGATGCGGCGCACGATCGGGCGCACCACCAGCAGCATGGCGAGCAGGGCGGCGAAGAGATAGCCGGCGATTTCGCCAATGCGGAATAGGTCACGCTTGTTCAGGCCCAGGAAGATTGGCTGCGCGTCAGGATCGATCTCTTCCGGGATATCGCCCGGCTCGGCAAAGCGCATGGAAACCACTTCCACATTGTCGCCGCGCTGCTGATCGAAGCCGATGGCGCGGCGCACCAGGGCGCCGATCTGCTGCAGTTCTTCCGGGCTGCGCGGCTGATAGCCGCGCTTGCCCTCGCCATCCACGGTGGTGATCTGATTCACCAGCACGGCGGCGGAAACCCGCTTCATCACGCCGCCTTCGCGCACCTGGGTGCGGATGGTCTTGGAGATTTCGTAGTTGATGGTCTCTTCCGTGCGCTGGCCGCGCGCGGTGGCCTGGTTGGCGCCCTGGGCCTGGGCCTCCGGCAGGTTATTGGCAACCGTGACGTTCTGCTGGCCTTCCTGGCTCTGGTTATTCTCGTTGATGGTCTGCGTCGAACGCACCACCTGCTGATCCGGGTTGAACGATTCCTCGTTGGTGGTCACACGGTCAAAATCCATATCGACCGAAACCTCGGCGCGCACATTGCCAACGCCCACCGAACGCTCGAGCAGGGCTTCGATGGACTTGCGCAGGCGGTCTTCGGCCTGGCGCCGCATTTCCACCATCTTGGTGGCGGTGGCGGCTACCGGATCGGAATCTTCATTGCTGGTGCCGGCAAGCAGGTTGCCGCGATCATCAACAATGGCGATGCGGGTCGGCTTCAGGTCCGGCACGGCGGCGGCGACGATATTCTGGATGGCGCGCACCTGCGGCTGATCGATGCGACCGCCACGGGTCTTGATCACGATGGAAGCCGAAGGTTCGCGCTGCTCGCGGCTGAACACCTCGCGGCGCGGCAACACCAAATGCACGCGCGCCGACTGCACCTGGTCGATGGCGCGGATGGTGCGGGCCAGCTCGCCTTCCAGGGCGCGCAGGTGATTCAGGTTCTGCATGAAATTGGTGGCCGACAATGCATTCGCCTTGTCGAACAGCTCATAGCCCATGGAGCCGCCGCCCGATGGGATGCCGCTCTCGGCCAGCTGCATGCGCACCCGCAGCACGCGATCCTCGGGCACCAGCACCTGGGTGCCATTGGCGCCGAGCTGATAGGGAACTTTCTGCTGCTCCAGCCTTGCCACGATGGCCGAGGAATCAGCCAAATCGAGATTGCCGTAGAGCAAACCCATCTTCGGCTGTGTCACCTTCATACCTATGAAGAAGAAAAAGCCGATCAGGGCCGCCGCTGTAATGCCAAGCATGGCCAAGCGGGCGGGCCCCATATTACGCATCATTTGCATCAGACCGTTCACGGCATCACCCCATGCGTGTCCACGCACCTGGAAATCTTCAGATTCCAGGGTAGGGAGCGGGGATGAAGAAGAGGTTAACACCCCGGCAAATTTTGCCTAGCGGTTTGTTAACCTTTGGGCCGCGCCTAAGCGCTGAATTGTAGGCCACATGATCTTAGTAGACACTGTCTACTTTTTGCATTAATCTAGTTTACACCGTCTACTTTCTGCAAAGGAAGCCTCATGGCACACAAACGAATATTGGCCCTGCCGGTTATGTGGGCCCTTGCTTCCCTGGCCAGCCCTGGCGCGCAGGCTGCTGACCTGATCGTAGCGGTGCGCGGTGTCGCCGATGCGCGCGGGGAAATCGGCTGCGCCTTGTATGGCAGCGAAAGCGGATTTCCTGCCAACCCGGCACAGGCCACGGCACAATGGCATAAGGCCCAGTCCCCGGGCGTGGATTGCCGTTTCGAGGGCGTAGCGCCAGGCGTCTATGCCGTGGCCGTGTCGCACGATTTGAACGGCAACCGCAAAACCGACACCAATTTCCTCGGTATGCCCACGGAGGCTTGGGGCGTTTCCAACAACGCGCGGCCTGGATTGCGGGCACCGTCCTTTGCGGAAGCAGCGTTTCGGCTGGATGACGGCGCGGCGCAGACCATCGAAATCCGTGTGCTGAAATGACCCCTGGGCGCATCATGCCAGCTCTGACGCGCCTTGATTTGGTTAAGCGCTATGGGCCCACAGCCCTGGTGACCGGTGCCTCCGATGGCATCGGCCAGGCCATCGCGCTGCGGCTAGCCGAGGCTGGAATCGACTTGATTCTGGTGGCACGCCGCAAAACCAGCCTTGAGCAATTGGCAACAGAAATTCAGGCCACTTTCGCTGTGCAGGTGATGGTGGTAACGGCGGATATGGCAACCGATGGCGGCGTGGAGCGCACGATCAGCGCCTGTGAAAACCAGGATATCGGCCTGCTGGTGGCGGCTGCCGGCTATGGCACGAGCGGACCATTCATCGCTGCGCGGCTTGAGGATGAATTGACGATGATCGACGTGAATTGCCGCGCGGTGGCCGCGCTGGCGCATCATTTTGGCCGCCGCTTTGCCGCCCGCCGTCGCGGCGGTCTGGTGCTGATGAGTTCGCTGGTGGCCTTCCAGGGCGTACCGCGCGCCGCCAATTATGCCGCCACCAAGGCCTATATCCAATCCCTGGCCGAAGGCTTGCGCCAGGAATTGGCGCCGCACGGCGTGGATGTACTGGCCTCGGCGCCCGGGCCAATCCATAGCGGCTTCGCGGATCGCGCCGGCATGCGCATGGGCTTTGCGCAGACGCCGGATGTTGTCGCGCTGGCCACTCTGCAGGCGCTGGGTCGACGGGGCACCGTTCGTCCGGGTTGGCTGGCGAAGGCACTTGAGGCATCCTTGGCGCTCTTGCCGCGATGGGGCCGAGTCCGAATAATGGCGCTTGTCATGAATGGCATGACGAGGCATCAGCATGACCAGAATATCGCTCAAATCGGGAAATCTGCGTGAGGATTGTGTCGCAGAAGCACTCCATATCATTGAACAATCGGGCCTGGAGGGTCTGAGTCTGCGCGAAGTGGCACGTCGCCTCGGCGTCTCGCACCAAGCCCCCTACAAGCATTATCCCAGCCGCGATCATCTTTTAGCCGAAGTGGTGGCACGCGCCTTCGCGGCTTTCGCGCAGCATCTCGACCAGCGCCCGCGTCATGCCGATCCCCATGACGATATGTCGGAAATGGGCCGCGCTTATGTCGGCTATTCACTGGCGCACCCCCTGCATTACCGGCTGATGTTCGGTACGCCGCTACCAAATCCAGAGCAGCATCCCGAGATGATGCGCCAGGCTCAACATGCTTTTGCACTGTTGCAGGATTGCCTCAGCCGGTTGCCGGGCAACGCAGATGGCCGCAACCAAACACTTGATGCACTCTTCGTGTGGTCGGTGGTGCATGGCATTTCAAGCATTCTGCAAACCAGCGCGGTGAATACGCTGGCGCTGCCGCCGGGTATCATGGCCGGTTTCGCCGCCCATGCCTTCAGCCGCCTGCGTGCGGCCCTGGACGCCCCTCAGTCTCCGTCACCGCCTCAATAATGGTCCAGCCCGTCGCGCTCCAAGATGTCGAGTGCGTTGTTCCATGTCAGCGGTAGCGTGTTTGCCGGCAGCGTCACCCGGGCGAACCGAGCTGTGACGAAAGTACCGGCGCCCTGCACCATCGCCGCGCGATGGGCTCCGGAGCCAACAAAGGCGGCGCGAGAAGCGTCATCAACCCAGGCCGTCAGGGTCCAGGCGTTGTCACCGAACAGCTCGCGCCGGATCGAATAGCCGATCAAGCCACTCTGCGCCGGTAGGTTTTGCAATACGCGATCCACCTGTTGGTCGAACAGCCGACGCTGGCCAGGATCGATGACGGCCCGCGTCACAACCACAACCACCTGCGCATCCGGCGCAACGCCAGCCCCTGCGGCGCCCCCGCCGATCATGCGGAAAGGCGTGGCGATGGTGCAGCCGCCCAGGGCAATGCCCGGCAGTGCTAGGGCAAAAAGCAAAACGCGGCGCAGCCGGCTTGCCAAAGGCGGCGGGGTTCTGACCATGCGATGCCTCATGATTGGCGCTATGTAGACACTGTCTACTTAGCGCCAGCGGCAAGGCGGTCAAGGGATTTTTCGGGGTTGATGCCCGCAGCAGAGCGATCCGGGATTTACGGCCGCGGGCCGGGCTTGGCGGCCATGGGCTTGATGGTGCCGGGGCGGTATTCCTGCAGCCGGGTGGTGCGCAGGCCGGGCAGGCCATGCTGCTCGATGGCGCGCTGCCAGGAGAGGAATTCCTCCACCGTGAGCGTGTAGCGTTCGCAGGCTTCATCCAGGGTGAGCAGGCCGCCGCGAACAGCGGCCACAACCTCGGCCTTGCGCCGGATCACCCAGCGCTTGGTGCCGGGCGCAGGCAGGGTATCGCGGGTCAGCAGCTGGCCCTCGGGTCCGATAATACTGGCGATGGGGCTCTCGCGGCTGAACATTCGCGGGTCTTGCTTCACTATTTGCGTGCGATACATGCTAGGCCTCGCCGTTTAACAAAGGACTAAACGCGCTGGTTAACATCCTGTTAACCCCGCTTACGCGCCGGCAGGCGCCTTGCGCACCGCCACCACGTCGCTGCCATCCATGCGGACGCCGTTGACGACCAGGTATTGCCCGCCATCCTCGAATTCGACGCTGTCGACCACGCCGGTGACGTAGGTCTTGGGCGAAGTCATGGCCTTGCCATTGGCATCCTTGGCCACCACCTCGAGCGTGTAATTGCCCGGCTTGGCGATGGTGCCGGCATCGGTGGTGCCATCCCAGGCAACCGTGGTGCGGCCGGCGGTGCGATCCAGATTCTGCGTCGCCACCAGCTTGCCGGTGGAATCGTAGATATTCGCCTTCACCACGGCGGCACCGGCGGGAATATCGGTCATCCAGTTGATCTCGCCATCGGTGGCGAGCGAGGCCTTGTTGCCCTCAACCACCACTTCCTTGCCGATATAGCTGATATTGGTGTTGGTGGTCTGGCCCTCATAGAGCGCGATCAGCTTTTCCAGGTTTTTGTTCTGGTTGATCTGCTGTTCCACCTGCGAGAACTGCACCAGCTGGTTGGTGAATTCCTTGGTGTCCATCGGCGAGGTGGGATCCTGGTTCTTCAGCTGCGTGGTGAGCAGCTTCAGGAAGGTGTCGAAATTCTTCGCCAGTGACACACCCGCATTACTGGCGGCAGTGGTGGTGGCGGGGGTGGTGGTGGTGTTGACTGAAGTGACCATGGCTTGGGCTCCTTCCCAGGCTTAGATGCGAATATCGAGGCCGCCGCGCGCGGCAGCCCGTTGTGCGTCAGCGGCGGCGGTCATGGCGCGGGCATCGCCCGCCAGTGTGCCGGCATCGCCGTATTCATCGCCGCCACGGCCATAGCCGCGCCGGCCATTTTCATTGCCCGCGAAACCACGGTTATCCTGGCCCTGGTCGCGCAGCTGGAAGCTCAGACTGTCGCTGGAGGTCTTCATGCCGTTGTCGCGCAGCGATTGTTCCAGCGCGGCGGCATCCTTCTGCAGCATCTGCAGGGTTTCCGGCTTGTCGGCGGCGATCACCGCCATCAGGCGGCCATCATGGCTCACTTCCAGCGTCACCTCGACCTTGCCGAGATTGCCTGGATCGAGCTTGATCGAAATCGTGTCGGCGCCTTCAGCCACCGCCTTCTTGATCTGCACCGCCACCTGTTCGCCCGGCGGCACCAGGGCGGCCGGATGGCGCGCCACTTGCGCCTGGGCCTGGGCCACAGCGGTGGCGCCCGGCTGAGCGGCATTCACAACACCGATGCCGGTAACGGTAGCCTGGCCATTGCCCTTGCCGGCGTCAGCAGCCCCATTGGCCGCGACGGTCTCGAGCGTGAAAGCAGCCTGATTGGGGATGAGCATGGCCTGGGCTTCCAGCTTGGCGGCATGCTGTTCGGCGCCGAGAATGGCCTGGCCATCAAAGGCCTCGCCATCAGCGGCACCCTGCTGCGCCAGCAGATCGGCGAACAAAGCCGCCGGATCCACCAGTGGCTTGGGCGCACCGCCGTCAACGCTGGCCTGAATTTCGATCTTGCCGGTCTTGGCATCGCCCTTGGCGTTGCCCTGACCCTGGGCGGCAATGCCGCCGGCCGCCTGCTTGGCTGCCTCGGTCAACTGCGCCTGGGCTTCGGGCGACAGCACCGAAGCCTGAATCTGCCGCAAGGCCGCATCGGCCGCGCTCTGCGCCGCCGCCTGATTGCCATCCACCGCGACACCGACTTGGGCGCCATTCTGTGTCCCATTCTGGGACGCGGCACCGGCTTGAACCACCGGCACGGCCGCCTGGGCGGCGGGGATGAACAGGTTGAGGATCAGGTTCGGATCGATGGCCGCTTCTGCAGCCTGCTTTTCCGTACCCTCGGCCTCGGCCTCGGTCTGCTCCGGCTTGCCGCCGGTCTCATCGGTCGCTTCTGCGGCCGGGCTTTCTGCCGGCGCCGCGGTGTTCGCGGCGCTGTCATCCTGGGTCTGGCTCTCGGTCGCCTGATGCGCCGGGGCCTTGTCCTTGGGGATATCCTTCAGCTTTTCCTTCGGCGCCGGTTCGGCGGCCACCTTGGTATCGGCGTCATCACGCGGTTCCGGGCGAGAATCGGTGCGCGGCTCGGCACGAATCTCAACCTTGGCTTCCACGGGACGCGGACGCTCGGCCGGGCTGGCGGTGGTGGTTTCCGGGGCCTTTAGTTCCGGGCGGGCTTTCGCCGGGCCGGAAAAGGCATTGGCCAGCACATTGGCAAAGGCGGTGGCGGCCTTGAAATCGTCGGCAGCGGCGCCGGTCTCGGTCTGGCCGGCGGCGAGGGCGGAGGAAGAGGTGTTAACCGAACCGATCTGCATAGCGAAAACCCCTGACTGGCATTGGGCGTGGTAGCTTTGCGCCAGTTAGTAGCAAAGCCGATGCCAACTCGAATTTTCGACCTAACTATTTGATTTATATGAGATGAAACAAGCCAGTCTGGCCCGGCAGGAAATCCCGACCGGCAGCTTTTGCCGAGCCTGGGCGGCTGATTCAGCCCAGCCGGAGCGATTATCCAGGGCTGGGGAAAACGCCCTTAAGCCGCGTCCTTGCGGCCCGAAGCAGCCTTGGCCGCGGCCTTGGGCGTGGCCGTCTTGGCCGCCGCCGTGGTCTTTTCCTCGGCCTGGGTGAGCAATTTGAGCAGATGATGCTCGATCTGCCTCAAACGGGTGACGTCATCGATCTTCTGCCCGGTCAGATCCTGCACATAGAAGACGTCCACCGCCCGCTCGCCATAGGTGGCGATATGAGCCGAACGGATCGAAAGATTGAGGTCATAGAGGCCACGGGTGACTTCATAGAGGAAGCCCGGCCGGTCACGGCCATTCACTTCCACTACCGTGTGGCGGTTGGAGGCGTTGTTGTCGATCAGCACCACCGGGGCCACCTTGAACACCCGCGTGCGGCTCGGCAGGTTGGGCTTGTCACCGCCCAGCACCAGGCGCGGGCGCAAATCGCCGGCCAGCGTGCGCTGGATGGCGGTGGAAAGCCGCGCCAGCTTGTCGGGCCGATCAAAGGCCTTGTCTTCCATATCCTGCACGAAGAAGGTGTCCAGCGCCATGCCGTCGGTGGTGGTGAAGACCTTGGCGTCCACGATATTGCCGCCGGTGGAAGCGATGGCGCCGGCCACGCGGGCGAACAGGCCGGGATGGTCTGGCGCGTAGAGCGTGATCTCGGTGACATCGCGGAAGCCATCGACGCGGGTTTCCAAAGTCAGGCCGCGCTTCTCCTTGTCGGCCACGCGCATCAGCCGGGCATGGCGCAGGATGGTCTCGGCGTCATTGGAGAACCAGTAATTCTCGTAATGCCGCTTGAGCAAGGCCTCCTGCTCCTTGGCTGGCCAATCCGGCAGACGCTCGCGCACACTGGCTTTGGTCTCACTGATGCGCTGCTCGCGACCGCGCGTGGCGAAACCGCCAGAGAGATATTCCTCGGCACGATAATACAGCTCGCGCAGCAATTGGCCTTTCCAGCCATTCCATACATTGGGGCCCACGGCGCGGATATCGGCCACCGTGAGCACCAGCAGCAGCCGCAGCCGCTCCGGGCTCTGGATATGCTTGGCGAAATCCACCACGGTTTTCGGATCGGAAATGTCGCGCTTGAAAGCCGTGGCCGACATGGCCAGATGCCAGCGCACCAGCCAGGCCACGGTCTCGGTCTCGGCCGGGCTGAGGCCAAAGCGCGGCCCGAGCTTGAAGCCCACCTTCTCACCCAGCACGGAATGATCGCCGCCACGGCCCTTGGCGATGTCATGCAGCAGCAAGGCGACATACAGCGCGCGGCGCGACACGATCTGCTGAATCACCTGCACCGCCAGCGGATGCTCCTCGGCCAGGGCGCCATTCTCGATGCGCGACAGCAGGCCAATGGCGCGGATGGTATGCTCGTCCACGGTATAGACGTGATACATATCGTGCTGCATCTGCGCCACCACGCGGCCGAAATCCGGCACGAAACGGCCCAGCACGCCGGCCTCGTTCAGCCGCCGCAACGTGGTCTCGGGATCGTTCTTCGAGGTCAGCATGTCAAGGAATAGCTGATTGGCTTCGGGATTGTTGCGCAGCCCGGTGCCGATCAGCTTCAAATTCTGCCGCCCCAGGCGCAAGGCATCGGGATGAATATCCAGCCCATGCTCCTGCGCCAGATGGAACAGACGCAGCATTTTCACCGGCTCGCGCGTGAACAGCGCCGGGTCATGCAGATTGAGGCGCCCACCCTCATGCTCGAAGCCATCGAGCTGCTTTGGCCGGCGGATTTTCGATTTCAGCAAAGCCAGCGGCTTTTTCTTCTTATGCCGCTCTTCCAGGGCGGCGGCGAAGACCCGCGTCAGGTCGCCCACTTCCTTGGCCGCCAGGTAGTAGCGCTTCATGAAGCGCTCCACATCCTTGCGGCCCGGGCGATCAGCATAGCCCATGGCCTTGGCGATCTCGGTCTGCATGTCGAAGGTCAGCCGCTCTTCGGGCCGGCCGGTGAGATAATGCAGATGGCAGCGCGTGGTCCAGAGGAATTCATTGGCCTGGGCATAGCGCTTGAATTCATCAGCGGAAATCAGGCCGCGCTCGATCAGGCCATCCAGATCATCCACGCCATAAACGTATTTGGCGATCCACAGCAAGGTGTGCAGATCGCGCAGGCCACCCTTGCCCTCCTTGATATTGGGCTCAACCAGATAACGCGAGTCGCCCATGCGCTGGTGGCGGGCGTTGCGCTCGGCCAGCTTCTTCTCGATGAAATCCGGGCCGCTCTTGGCCACCACCTCGGCCAGGAACCGCTTGCGCAGGGTCTGCGCCAGATCCTGCTCGCCCCAGATCCAGCGCTGCTCCAGCAGCGCCGTGCGGATGGTGAGGTCTGCCTGTGACAGGCGCAGACATTCCTCCACCGAGCGCGTGGAATGGCCCACCTTCAAACCCATATCCCAGAAAAGATAGAGCATGTATTCCACCACCTGCTCGCCCCAGGGGGTCTGCTTGTAGGGGAACAGGAACAGCAGATCGACATCGGAATACGGCGCCATCTCGCCGCGCCCATAGCCACCCACCGCCACGATGGAGAGTTTCTCCGAAGTGGTGGGGTTGGGCAGGCGATAGACCTTCTGGGTGGTGAAGTCGAAGGTCAGGCGGATGATCTGGTCGGTGAGGAAGGCGATCGCCCGGCGCGTCACCATGGCGGTGGCGCCGGCCTCGAAACGGGCGCGGATGGCATCGCGGCCCTGGTTCAGCGCCGCCTTGAGCATGGCCAGCGCCTGGGCGCGCAATTCCACCGCCCCGGCCTTGCCCTCGGCCTGCAGGGCTTCAAACTGCAGGGTCAGGCTCTTGCGGTCGATAATGGCGCGGCGGTCGGGAATCGCGTTCAGCATGGCCTGTAATATATAGGGTTGGGCCTGAGTTTACACACTCTGCATGTTGATCATGCCGCCGCCGTCGATGACGATGGTTTGCCCGGTGGTGAAGCTGCCAGCCCGGGAGGCCAGGAACACCGCCGCGCCGGCGATTTCATCCGGGTCGCCCACCCTTTTCAGGGCATAACCCTGGGTCGCCTTCTTGGCGATATCGGGATTCTCCCACAGGGCACGAGCGAAATCGGTCTTGATCAGGCCCGGCGCGATGCAGTTGGCCCGGATCGCCTTGCCCCCCCATTCCACCGCCAGATTACGCGCCAGTGCCATGTCGGCGGCCTTGGAAATGCCATAAGCGCCGAGCAGGCTGGAGCCGATCAGGCCGCCGATGGAAGAGATGATGACAATGGCCCCGCCCTCGCCGCGCGCCGCCATGCCTGGCGCCACCATGTTGCAGAGCCAGTGATTGCTCTTGATGTTGCATTGCATGATCTTGTCGAAGGCATCATCGGGGATATCCAGCGACGGGCCGAAATACGGATTCACCGCCGCGTTGCAGACCAGGATGTCGATGCGGCCAAATGCCTTGTTGGTGGCATCGACCAAGGCCTGCAATTGTGCCTTGTCAGAGATATTGCAGGGCACCACCAGGGCCTCGCCGCCGGCAGCGCGAATCTCGGCCGCCACCTTCTCGCAGGCATCCGCCTTGCGGCTGGACACCACCACCCTGGCGCCATGCTGCGCCAGGCGCAACGCGATGGCGCGGCCGATGCCACGGCTGGAACCGGTGATCAACGCCACCTTGCCGGAAAGATCGAACAGGTTGTCCAGGGTTTTTTGCCTCCCCCTCAACGTCTTGTTATGGCACCAGCTTAGACGCCAGCCCCGCACCCGCCTATAGTGATGCGATGATGAAAAACCTGAGCTTTCTGGCCGCCCTGCTGTGGCTCGCCGCCTGCGCCGCGCCACCACCGCCACCGCTCACCGCCACGGCGCAGATCGAGACCGGGCGGTTGGGCATCCGCGTCAGCGCGCCGGCACCCTTGGATAATGTCGAACTCACCGCGCCCGATGGCCGCGCCTTTCCCGCCCGCCGCATCCAGGCGCCGGGCGTGGCGGTGCGCACAGAGGAAGTGGTGGGCCGGCCCAGTGTGCTGATCGGCGGGTCCGGCGGTTCGTCCTCCGGGCTGGATGCCGGCATTGGCCTCAGCATTCCGTTCAAGAATCCCTTCGGCGGGGCTGAACGCCCGCGCGCCTATGTCAGCCAGGCGGATTTTGATCTGCCGGCGGAAGCGCTGGAAAATTATCGCAACAGCCATGGCCGGGGCTGGACGCTGTTCATCCAATACGGCAATTCCAGCCGCAGCCTGGCTGCACCACCCCCGGCGCTATAGGAATAATCTGCCGGGTTAACCATTCTGGTTTACTGGAAATCGGCCAAAAATCATCTGGCACGCGGCCTGCATTTACCTTCTCGACACCATCGAAGGAGGATGACCATGGCTATTGCCCTGCTCTCGCTGCGCCAGGCGCAGAAGGCCGAGCCGCGGCTGAAGGCGGCTTTGAATATCGAAGGCGAAAGGCTGGAACCGGCCACCGCCCGCGAACGCATGGAAAAGCGCGACGGCACCACCGGCGCGCCGCTGACCGCGCGGCAATATGTGCAGAAACTGAATGCCAGCCTGCGCGCGCAAAGCCGCGAGCAGATGGCCTGGGCATTGGGCCGCGTGGAAAGCGAAGAGCTGGACACGCTGGTGCGCCAGATGGCCAAACTTAAAGGCCGCTACGCCACGCTGCTGTTGGAATACGCCCAGGGCGACCGCCCGATGCGCCCTACGGCCGTGGCCGAATTGCGCGGTCTGCGCGAGCAGATCGCCGAACTGGAACATGGCTTCGAGATGCTAAAGGACGCGATCCTGGAAGGCACCGCCGAAGTGATCGGTGTGCGTGCCGCTGACTAGCGGCACATCGATAGCCTGGGCCGCTGACTAGCGGCGGATATCGAGGGCGAGGCGCAATGCCAGGCCGGCCATGATGGCCGCCATGGCGCGCTGCTGCCAGTGGATTACCCGCGGATGGCGTGACAGCCATTCGCCGATACGGCCGGCAGCCTGCACCAGAAGGAGCAGGATGCCGGCCGCGATCGCGCTGTAAATCGTTGCCAATATTAAAATCTGCGCCACCACATGGCCGCGCTCAGGCGCGATGAATTGCGGCAGCAGCGCCAGGAAGAACAAGGCGGTTTTCGGATTGGTGAGGTTGGTGATCAGCGCATCGAAACCGATGCGCCACAGATTGCTGCCGCCCTGGCGCGCCGGATCCAGCGCGAAGGCGCCGTTGCCGCGCCAAGCCTGAACCGCCAGCCAGAGCAGATAGGCGGCGCCGATGCCGCGCACCACATCATAGCTCCAGGGTATTTCGCGCACCAAGGTGGCAAGGCCGATGGCGGTGGCCATGGCATGGGCATACCAGCCAACAATCAAGCCGAGCACCGAGGCAACGCCGGCGCGGCGCCCCTGGCCCACGGCGCGCGACAGCACGAACAGGATATTCGGCCCCGGCGTGACGGCGAAAACCGCGACGGCGGCGGCGAAGGTGAGCAGCGTGGCGAGGCTGATCATCTAGCGCCGCGCATCCAATGCCAGGCGCAGGGCGAAGCCCGCAAAAACTAGAGCCAGCAGGCGATTCTGCCATTTCAGGAAACCCGGCCGGCGCGCCAGCCATTCGCCGAAGCGACCAGCAAGCAAGGCCACCGGCACCAGCACCAGCGCACCTGCCACGTTCAGCACACTGGCCAGCGTGATCGCCTGCAGTAAAGCGGTCTCGGGATTGGGCTCCATGAATTGCGGAAACAGCGCCAGGAAGAACAAGGCCACTTTCGGGTTCAACACATTGCACAGGAAGCCTTGGCGCAACACCGCCCAGAGCGAGAGACTCGGGGCGGCCTCATTCGCCGGGAGTTGCAGGCCACCATTACCGCGCAAGGCCTGCCAGCCCAGCCACAGCAGATAGGCGGCGCCAAGCCAGCGGATGACCTCGAAGGCATAAGGCGCCAGGATCAGCACGCCACTCAAGCTCAAGCCGGCGATGACGGCATGCACATAACAGCCAAGGCAGATGCCGAGCGTTGAAATCAGACCGGCAAAACGCCCCTGCGCCACCGAGCGGGTGAGCACCATGAGCATGTCCGGCCCTGGCGTGACGGCGAGTGCCAGAGCAGCGGCGGCAAAGGTGAGAAGCGTTGTGCTTTCCATCACCGAACTCTGTCGGCGGCGGAAAGCGCGGTCAACTAGCCACCGAGCACGAAATTGTACTGGCCCAATTGCCCCGCCGGGGCTTGGCGCAGGCTAAGGAGCAGACGCTGATCATAGAATTCATCGCGCGCATTGCCTGGCTCGTTGGGGAAATAGAGCTGCGTGGTGAGCGGCCGGGCCGTGGGCGTGGCATAGACCTTTACATGCAGATGCCGGGTGCGGCCGGGATAGAGGCCGGGGCGAACTGTGTCCACGCGCCACACGCCATCGGCATTGGCCATGACATGGCCGCGCAGGCGAAAGCCGGCATTATCATAGGCACCATCGGCATCGGCCTGCCAGATTTCCACCTTGGCGCCGGCCAGCGGGCGGCAGCGTGGATCAAGCACGCTGCCTTCGAGGCGCAGTGTTTCGCCAGCCATTCCAGGCTCGCGCAGATCGCGTTTCAGCGGCGACCTGGGGGTGAAATATGGGCCCTCGGTCTGGCGCGGCGTGGCGGCGCCACAAGGCGGCGTGGCCTGAGCCTCGGCCAGACGGCCAGCGCTGGCGAGTACCAGGCCGGTCAATGGCAGTCCGGCGGCGGCTAACAGGAATTGGCGGCGGATCATGGCTTCCCCTCTGGCGTGACATTCATCACACGGCGGTGTTTTCAGAATCCTGTGCTTGACAATAAGAACGACCGTTCGTATCTTATAGCCATGAGCAAGGGCGCACGCACCAAGGAAACCATTGTCGCTGAGGCCATGAAGGCCGCCAGCGTCGAGGGCTTCAATGGCCTCTCGATCGGCAACCTGGCCACCCGGCTGGGCATGTCGAAAAGCGGCCTGTTCGCGCATTTCGGCTCCAAGGAAGAATTGCAGAAGGCGGTGATGGATGCCTCCTCAGACCGCTTTCTGGAAGCCGTGTGGAAGCCGGCCCGCGCCGAGCCGCGCGGCCTGCCGCGCCTGCGCCGCATGTTTGCCCTGTGGCTCGACTGGATGAATGCCAACCCGGATCTGCCCGGCGGCTGCATCCTGACGGCGGCGGCCACCGAGATGGACGACAAGCCCGGTCCGGTGCGCGACAAGCTGGTGACCATGCAGAATGAATGGATGGCAACGCTGGCCCGTTCCGCTGAACTGGCCGTGAGTGAAGGCCATTTCCGCACCGATCTGGATTGCCAGCAATTCGCTTTCGAGGTGAGTGGCATCGTGTTCAGCCTCTCCTTCTACACCCGCCTGCTGCACGACCCGAAAGCCCGGGACCGCGCCCAGGCCGCGTTCGACGACCTAGTGAGCCGCGCCGCGCCCAATGCCGGCAAAGCCGCCAACGACACCTGATTACCCCCAGCCCGTAGAGTTCCACCCAAGGAGCCAGTCATGACCTACCAGCCCACCCAGTCCCAGATTGCCCGCTTAAAAAAGCACGAACGGTCGATTTTAAGCCGTCCGGCCTCTCAGCCCGACTTGGCTTATCTGGCCGGCGCCGACCTGCCCGCCAGCATTCTGGCAGGCCTGAACCGGCCAATATGGCAGTTGCTGCCCGCCGCCCTGTTCGCGCAACTGAGCCTGTGGCGCGAGCGCGCCCAGGCGCGGCAACGGCTTGCAGCGCTGAGCCGTTACGCGCTGGCCGATCTCGGCATCGATCCCGCCCAGGCGGCTTTCGAGGCGGAGAAGCCGTTTTGGCAGCCGCATGAATTGCGCCGCGCCGACCGACTCGGCTGAATTCAATTCATCTGAACCCGTCCGGGCTATGTTGGCGGCCCGGGCGGCGGTGTTATGCTCCCCGGCAAGCAAGTAAAAAATGCCGGGGGAATTTGGATTATGGCCGATAGCGCCACCACATCGGGACAGCCGCAGAAAGAGCCGACGCCCGACGAGCGCATGGTGGAAGACCTGCTCCATCGGCGGCATCAGCCGCTGGTGCGTGGCCTGTTTTGCCTGCTGACGATCCTGACCATCCTGCTGGTGCTGAATCAGCAATTTAACCTCGCCTTGCTCAGCGGCGTGGTGTTCATCGACAATCTCTACCTGTTCCTGCTCGCCACCTTCACCCTGCCGCTGGTCTTCATGGCCTATCCGGCGCGCCGCGGCGTGGAACGGCGCGGCCTGCTGCTCGGCGTGCCGGCCTATGATTGGCTGCTGGCCGCCATCGCTTTCGGCGGCCTGATCTGGTTCGCCTTCAAGTCCCACGCCATTCTGGGCGAAGGCTGGGAATTCGCAGCGCCGATGCCAGCCAAGATTCTGGGCTTCGTGCTCTGGGCGCTGATCCTGGAATCCCTGCGCCGCACCGGCGGCACCGCCATCACCATCATCGTCTTCGCCATCTCGCTCTATCCGGTGGTGGCCGGCAGCATGCCGGGCCCGATCAAAGGCATCGACCAGAGCTTCGCCGATACCATGGCCTATCATATCGTATCGGCGGAAAGCGCCTTTGGCATTCCGATGCGGGCCTTTGGCGAGGTGGTGATCGGCTTCATCGTCTTCGGCGTGGCACTGAACCACACCGGCGGCGGCAAGTTCTTCAACGATGTGGCTTTCGCCCTGGTGGGCCGCTGGCGGGGTGGCGCGGCGCAAGTCGGCGTGATCTCCTCGGCCTTGCAGGGCTCGATCTCCGGCAGCGTGATCTCCAACGTGATTTCCTCCGGTGTGGTTACCATTCCGGCGATGAAACGCACCGGTTTCCGTGCCGATTATGCCGGTGGCGTGGAGGCCGTGGCCTCCACCGGCGCCGTGCTGATGCCGCCGGTGATGGGTTCCACCGCCTTCGTGATGGCAAGCTTCTTAGGCATTGCCTATACCGAAATCGCGCTCGCCGCCGCCATACCGGCCTTGCTGTTCTATTTCGGCCTGATGGTGCAGGTCGATGCCTATGCCGCGAGGCTGGGCCTGCGCGGCATGCGGCCCGATGAATTGCCCCGCTTGAGCGAAACGTTGAAACAAGGCTGGCTCTATATCTTCGTGTTCATCGTGCTGGTGTTCCTGATGGTGAAAGAACAGCGCGAGGCCACGGCGCCCTTTGCCGCCACCGCCCTGCTGCTGGTGATCAACCAACTGATACCGCGCAACCGCCTGACCTGGGCATCCCTGGTGGAACTGGTGGCGGCCACCGGCCGCGCCTTGGCCGAACTGGTGGCGATCCTGGCCGGCGTCGGTTTCATCATTGGTGCCTTCTCGGTCACGGGTCTGGCCGGCACGCTGGCCAATGACCTGGTCTATCTCGCCGGTGACAACGCACTGATCCTGCTGCTGATGGGGGCGCTTACCAGCTTCATCTTCGGCATGGGGATGACGGTGACCGCCTGCTACATCTTCCTCGCCATCGTGCTGGCGCCCCCCTTGGTGAAGGCCGGGCTCGATCCGCTGGCAGTGCATCTGTTCATCATGTATTGGGGCATGATCTCGTTCATCACGCCGCCCGTGGCCCTGGCTGCCTTCGCCGCCGCGCCCCTGGCCCGTACCTCGCCCTTCGCCATTGGCTTCCAGGCGGTGCGGCTGGGCGCGGTGATCTATATCGTGCCGTTCTTCTTCGTGCTCAATCCAGCGCTGATCCTGAGGGGTACGCCCGGCGAGGTGATCGAGGTGCTGGTGACCGCCTTCCCCGGCGTGGCGCTGATCGCCTCGAGCCTGCAGGGCTATATCCTATGGGGCGGCAAGCTGGATGGCAGTTCGCCGCGCTGGACGGCACGGCTGCTGCTGCTGATCGGCGGCGTGGCGCTGGCAGCACCCGGCGGCCGGCTGATCCCCATCGACAACATGCTGCTGGCGGCCATCGGCATCGCCTGTGCCGGCACCGCATTTTTGTTGCTGAAATTGGCTGGCGGCGACAAACTGGCACTCAAGGCTTAATAACAAGAACACCACCCAAGGAGGAACGACGATGCGTACTTCATTCAAGACCCAGGTTTCATTCAAGGCACTGGCTGCTGGTGCAGCCTTGGCCGTGCTGGCAAGCACGGCCCATGCCCAGGGCAAGCTGCCCGACCAGTTGACCTGGACCGCCTATGACGTTGGCTCCGGCGGCTACAATCAGGCGGTCGCCATCGGCAACGCGCTGAAGAACAAGATGAACGTGACCTTGCGCGTACTGCCCGGCAAGAACGATGTGTCGCGCACCGTACCGCTGCGCGAAGGCAAGGTGCCCTTCTCCGCCAATGGCGTGGGCGGCACCTACATGACCCAGGAAGCCGTGTATGAATTCGGCGCCAAGGAGTGGGGCCCGCAGCCGGTGCGCTCGCTGCTGCTGAACAATTCCGACGCGCTGCTGACCATCGCCGCCGCCAAGGATACCGGCGTGAAGACCATGGCCGACTTGAAGGGCAAGCGCGTGGCCTGGGTGGTGGGCGCGCCATCGCTGAACCAGAACATCACGGCGTTGCTGGCCTATGCCAATCTCACCTGGGCCGATGTGACCAAGGTGGAATTCGGCGGCTTCGGGCCGGCGATGCAGGGCATCATCAACAACCAGGTGGATGCCGCCTTCACCTCCACCATCTCGGGCCAGGCCTATCAGATCGCCTCCAGCCCGCGCGGCATCGTCTATCCCACCGTGCCGCATGGCGACAAGGCTGCCTGGGCGCGGCTGAAGGCCAAGGCGCCATTCTATGTGCCCTTCATGGGCACCGAGGGCGCCGAACTGAGCGCCACCAACAAGGTGGAAGGCGCCACCTATCCCTATCCGGTGCTGATGACCTATGCCAGCGCTGACAAGGGCATGGTCTATGCCATGACCAAGGCGATGGTGGAATTGTTCAACGATTATAAGGATGCCGCGCCGGGCAATGTGGGCTGGGACATCAAGCGCCAGGTCTTCGACTGGGTGGTGCCGGTGCATGAGGGCGCCGTGCAGTATTTCAAGGAGATCGGCGTCTGGAAGCCGGAATATGACAAGAGCAACGCTGCCTTGGTAGACCGCCAGAAGGTGCTGATGGATACCTGGACCACTTACACCAAGAGTGCGCCGGCCGACGAGGCGGCCTTCGCCAAGGGTTGGATGAAGGCACGCGCCGATGCGCTGGGGGCAAAGAAGATGGATGTGTTCCTGGCCGAATGGTAAGCCACATCCACTTGGCTTAAGCTGCGGCCCGCCGAACCCTCGGCGGGCCGTTTGCTTGAGTGGGATGCCTGATGACCGACCGCGCCATTCCGATGCTGCCCTCCAGCGACCTGGACGCCACCGAGGATTTCTATGCCGCCCTGGGCTTCGAGGCGGCCGCGCGCCATCCCGATTACCTGATCCTGCTGCATGGCGAACTGGAATTGCATTTCGCCTGGCTGGGCGACGATCCCGAGCTGGTGCTGGACCCGCGCAGCAATTTCGCCGGCGCCTATCTGCGGGTACGGAATGCCGATGCGCTGCATGATGCCTGGGCGCAGACAGCGGCCGCCGAACGCATGGACGAAATCGAGGACAAGCCCTGGGGCCTGCGCGAATTCCATCTGGTCGACCCCGATGGCAACCTGCTGCGCATCGGCCACATCATCAGCAATCAGGGCAATGTAGCCTGACAATTCCGCCTGCCCGGCTGGCCGGCAAGCGCCTATAATGGGGCAAAGCCGGAGACCGCCCCATGTCACTACTGCTTGATCAAGTCCGCCACTTTGCCCGCTATAACCAATGGGCCAATCGCCGGCTTTATGCTGCCGTAGGCGCGCTGGCACCCGAGGCGTATCACGCCGCACGGCCGAGCTTCTTTGGCAGCCTGCATGCCACCCTGAACCACATCCTGGTGGGCGATGGCATGTGGTGCGGCCGCTTTATCCGTGAGCCGACGCCGCACCTCACCCAGCTGAACCAGATTCTGCACAGCGATTTAGTCGCATTATGGGCCGCGCGCCAAGCGCTGGACGCCCGTATCATTGCCTTTACCGATGCGCTTGAGGAAGCGGCGCTCACCGCCAAGGTGGATTACACCAACACACGCGGCGAGCGCTTCCAGCACCCGCTTTCGCCGTTGCTGGCGCATTTCTTCAATCACCAGACGCATCATCGCGGCCAGGCGCATCAACTGCTCAGCATGGCCAATCCCAACCTAGAGCCGCCATCGCTTGACCTGATGTATTATCTGCGCGAGGCGGTGCTATGAAATATCTGCTGACAATTCTGTTTGGCCTGCTGGCCACCAGCGCAACGGCGCAGCCGCGCAGCGAGGGCAGCGCCGGTGTGTTCGAATTCGAAGCACCCACCTATGCCACCATGGGCGGGCTGCGCCAGGGCAATGCCAAGCTGGAAAAAGCCTCGGTCACGCTGTGGCTGCCGCCCGGTGAGGGCAAGGTGGCGGCGGTGATGCTGGGCCATACCATCGGCGGCTGGCGCGAGAACGGCGAAGGCAAATATGTGAAGCCCCTGCTTGATGCCGGCTATGCCGTGCTGGGCCTGGATCATTTCACGCCGCGCGGCATCACCCGCGCCGCCGACGTGCCCGGCGCCATCAGCCCGATCACGCCGGCTTCCGATGCCTTGCTGGCACTGAAGCGGATGGCGGACCATCCGCGCCTGGATGCCAAGCGCATCGGCCTTGCCGGTTTTTCCATGGGGGGCGTCACCACTGAGCTTGCGGCCTATGAATTCGTGCGCGGCCGGGTGCTGGGTGGCGATCTGAAATTCGCCGCCCATGTCTCCTTCTATGCGCCCTGCCAGTATTTCATGAGCAATGGCAACGGGAAGCTGACCACCGGGGCGCCGCTGTTGCGCATGCAGGGCGATAGGGATGAAACCGCGCCAGCGGCGAAATGCGCGCTGATTGAAAGCCTAGTCAAGCAGGCCGAGCCGAACACCGAGCGCCGCAGCATCATCTATCCGGGCGCCTATCACGCCTGGGATCAATCGTTTTTCAGCAGCCCGAAATTTCACCCTAATCATGTGAATGCGCGCAATTGCCCCGTGGTGGATTTTGGCGCGGCGATGCGCTTCGTTGATCCCAATGGCAAGACCCGGGCTTTTGATGGCGCGGAGCTTGCCGCCTGCCTTAAGGCCAGCGCCGGCTACAGCATGGGCTATGATGCCAATGTCACCAAGCAAGCCACCGCCGAGATGCTGGCCTTCTTCGCCCAGCATCTGAAGCCCTAGCTCCAATGTGGCGTCAGCTTTTGCCGAGCTTGCCCAGAAGATCGCGCAGATGCGCCGGGTCGAAGACCTGCGGCCGGGCCGGAGAGGCAACTTTGGCAGGCCTGGCCGGCACGTCATCCTCAAATATCGCATAGGGTGCGACCGGCGCGTTGGCCGGATAGAGCTGCGCCGCCAGGATGCGCGCAACCACACCGCCCTCGTCCACCAGCGGCAGCAGCAGATAGGTAACCGGATAGAAACGCCTCTGCAGTCGCCGTTGCAGCGTGGCGTAAATCGGCTGGCGCTGTTCGATGGCGGCATCGCAGGCCATCACCGCCTGCTCGGCGAATAAGGCTTCGTCATGCTGGTGCAGCCAGGTGCCGGTGCGATCACGGCCGCGACGGGCGACGATTGCAGTGCCAATCAGGCGATAGCGATATCGCCGCTGGCCATGGTGATCGCGCACCACTTCCATCACCAGCAGCGAGCCAAGCAGATAGCGCAGGCATAATGGATCAATGAATGCCAGCCCCGGCAGGCTATCCTGGGCCGCGCCCAACCAGTCGCCATGCAACCGGGCGAGCAATGGCTCGGCGAGCTGCTCTTCGGGCGCCACGGGGCGGAAGCGGATATCCTTGCTGGTCATGCACGCAACCTAATCGCTGCGCGCATAACGGCACGTTACTTTCCGTTTACGTCACCCGGCATAAGCGGAAATTCACAACCGTCACAATTCGGCAGGATTACAGGCTGGCATAATCGATAGCGCCATGGCGATCCAATGGCTGGCCGCCATCGGCCATGGGGTATTTCAAGCCGGCGGCGCAGTTGAACAAGACCACGCGGTCGCTCTTGGCGATGCGGCCCTGGGCCAGGGCCTGCTTATAGGCGGCATAGGTGGCAGCACCTTCCGGGCAGAGCAGGAAGCCCTCGCGCTTGGCCACTTCATCAAGCGCCTGGGTAATGGCGTCATCCTCAACCGCGATGGCAAAGCCGTTGGAATTGCGCACCGCATCCAGGATCAGGAAGTCACCAATCGCCGCCGGCACGCGGATGCCGGCCGCCACAGTATGGGCATTCTCCCACAGCTTGGCATGGCGCTCATTGCCTTCCCAGGCGCGCACGATGGGGGCGCAGCCCGAAGCCTGCACCGCGATCATCTTCGGCCGCTTGGAACCAATGAAGCCGATAGCTTCCAGTTCGTCGAAAGCTTTCCACATGCCGATCAGGCCGGTACCGCCGCCGGTGGGATAGAAGATCGCATCGGGCAATTCCCAGCCGAGCTGTTCGGCCAGTTCCAGTCCCATCGTTTTCTTGCCTTCGATGCGGTAGGGCTCCTTCAGCGTGGAGGTATCAAACCAGCCGTCCGCTTCCTTGCCGGCGCCCACCAGCTTGCCGCAATCATTGATCAGGCCGTTCACCTTGTAGAGCCGCGCGCCCTGCAGCGCGATCTCGTTCATGTTCACCGCCGGCGTATCATCGGGGCAGAACACCACCGTCTCAATCCCGGCCCGGCTGGCATAGGCGGCAAGCGCGGCACCGGCATTGCCATTGGTGGGCATCGCCATCTTCTTGATGCCGAATTCCTTGGCCATGCAAACCGCCATGGCCAGGCCGCGCGCCTTGAACGAGCCGGTGGGCAGGCGGCCTTCATCCTTCACCAGCAATTCGCCGCTGGCGCCAAGCTCTCGCGCCAGGGTTGGCAGCGGGATGAGCGGTGTCACCACTTCGCCCAGCGACACGATGTTCTCTGCCTTGCGCACCGGCAGCATCTCGCGGTAGCGCCACCAATCCCAGCCGCGCCCTTTCAGCTTTTCCTTGGTGAAGGCCTGCTTGATGCCTGCTAGGTCATAGCGCACCAGGATGGGGAAGCCCTTGGGCGAGAGGTTATGCACCACTTCCGCCGACAGGCGCTCGCCGGTCATGCCGCATTCGAGATGGGTGACGAAAGTCGGCAGATCGGGGAATTGCATAGGCTTCAGTCCTTCAACCTTCAAAATCGATGATGGCGGCGGCGCCGTCTTCGGCGCCAATGGCAAGATAGCGGCCATCCGCGCTCCAGCCCATGCAGGCGATGGCGGCAGGGCTGATTTTTTCCAGCGGGATGCTGCGCTCATCGGAAATGCGGCCCAAAGTCAGCCCGCCCTCGGCATCGCCGGAGGCCAGGATGTTGAGCTTGGGGTGGAAGGCCACGGCCATGACCAGGGCGCCGCGATTCATTTCCAGCGGCATCGAGCCCATCGGGCCCTTGCCGGCGCAATGCCAGCAGATCACCGATTCAGCACCGCTGGTGGCCAGCCATTTGCCATCGGCGGACCAGCTCAAAGAGCGCGGCTTGGCCGGATAGCCGCTCATGCGCATGTCGGCGAAATCGTCCGTGCGCCAGCCATGCAGTTCATTTTCCTGCGTCGCCGTGATGAGGAAGCGCCCATTGGGGCTCCAGCTCAAGGCCACATGGCTGCCGCGCCAGGTCAGCCGCTTCGGCGTCTGCGCCGCCGCTTTGGCCCACCACAAGGACGTGCCGTTGTAATGCGCCACCGCCAGGCGTTTGCCCTTCGGGTTGAAGGCCAGGCCGGCCACCGTGCTGGGATGATCGGAAAGCGAGCCCTGCGCCTTGCCGGCCAGATCCACCAGCGCGGCTTCCTTGCCGGCGCCGAAGGCGATCAGCCCCCCTTCCGGCGCCACGGCAATCTGCTCGATCCATTTGCGCGGCCGCTCGGCCAAGAGGCGCGGCGCGGCATCCAGCGGTGTATGCATCAGGCGGCCATCATCGCCGCCCGAGATGAAGCCCTTGCCATCAGGCGCTTCGGCAATGCTGAGCAGCGCGGTGGCATGGGGCCGGCGGCGCTCGGTCTGCGGCTTATCGGGTTGGCTCAAATCGCGTAGGCCGATGCTGCCATCGCCCAGGCCGAAGCCGGCGACGCCATCCAGCACCACGGCGCCGATCACCGGCGCATCGAAATTCCACAGATAGGCTTTATAGCCGAGCTTGGGCTGCGGCGCGGTTTCTGCTTCAGGCAAGGCAGGCCTCGAAACCGGCCTTGAGCTTGGCGGCATCCAGCTTGCGGCCGATGAACACCACGCGGCTGATGCGCTTCTCATCCGCCTTCCAGGGGCGTTGGAAATCACCATCGCGGATCATATGCACGGCCTGGAACACGAAGCGTTCCTTCTCGCCCTTAAAATCCAGGATGCCCTTGGCGCGCAGGATATCGGTGCCCTGGTTGGCTAGCAGGTCGCTGATCCAGGCATCGAATTTCTTGGTGTCGAGCGGCTTATCCAGCGTGAAGGAATGGCTGATCACGCTGTCGTCGTGGCTATGGTCATGGTCGTGATGCCCATGATCATGGTGATCGTGGCCGCAATGCTCGTCATGCACATGGTTCGGATCATGGTCGTGATCATGCCCATGATCATGGGCACCGAGATCTTTTTTAAGGAAATCCGGCTCCACCGACAGGATGCGCTGCAAATCAAAAGCACCGCGATCCAGCACCTTGTCCAAAGCAATGGCGCATTTCTCAGTGCGGTGGATCGGCGCCAACGTATTGATCGAGCGGATGCGGCGCTCGACGATGGCGAGTTCGCCCGGCGTCACCAGATCGGTCTTGTTCAGCAGGATCACATCGGCAAAAGCGATCTGCTCCTGGGCCTCGCGGCTATCGGCCAGGCGCAGCAGCAGGTGGCGGGCATCAGCCACGGTGACGATGGAATCGAGCTTGGTGCGGCGTGACACGCCGTCATCGACAAAGAAGGTCTGCGCCACCGGCCCAGGATCGGCCAGGCCCGTGGTCTCCACGATGATGCCGTCAAACCGGTCCTTGCGCTTCCACAGGCCTTCGATGATGCGGATCAGGTCGCCGCGCACGGTGCAGCAGATGCAGCCGTTATTCATCTCGAACACTTCCTCGTCGGCATCCACCACCAGCTCGTTGTCGATGCCAACCTCGCCGAACTCATTGATGATCACGGCGTATTTCTTGCCATGCGGCTCGGTAAGGATGCGGTTGAGCAAGGTGGTCTTGCCGGCGCCGAGATAGCCGGTGAGTACGGTGACAGGGGTCAGGGTATCGGACATGGGCGTAAGGCCTCTGGAAACGGGTGGCCCCTATATAAGCCCCTGCCCCACGGGAGAAAAGCCGCCTTGCCCGAGGATCGGGCCGGGCCTAGGATAAACAGCCTAAAATCTATCTTCCGGGGGCCTGGAATGCGGGTGGCGAAATGGGGCAATAGCCTGGCCGTGCGGCTGCCCGCCTCCATCGTGGAGGCGCTGGACCTTAAGGCCGGCGACGAGATCAATATCCGCGCCACCAGCCGCACCGATTTCGACGTGGCGCGCAAAATGAGCCGCGAGGAAGCCCTGGAGATCATGCGCAAGCTGGCCAAGCCGTTGCCGTCCGGGTTCAAATTCAGCCGCGACGAGGCCAATGAGCGCTGAGCGCGCCTTCCTCGACACCAGCCTCCTGATCTACGCCTTCGCCACAAACGATCTGCGTAATCTGGAGGCGCGGCGCCATCTGAGCGCCGGCGGCGTGATCAGCGTGCAGGTGCTGAACGAATTCTGCGCCGTGGCGCGGCGGCAAATGCAGCTGACTTGGCCAGCCCTGGAGGATGCGCTCAGCCTGGTGCGCGAGCTTTGCGGCGCGCCGGTGCCGCTGACCCAGGAGACCCATGACCTGGCCCGCTCGCTGGCGCGGCAGCATGACCTGCAGGTGTTTGACGCCACCATCGTGGCCGCCGCGCTGCTGGCCCGCTGTGAGCTGCTTTACACCGAAGACCTGCAGCATGGCCGGCGCTTCGAGGGCCTGACCGTGCGCAATCCCTTCGCCACGGCCCGTTGAAACCAGGCAACCGGATTTATCCACTGGATTTTTTCCTATTTGCTGGCCAGAATCGGGACCATGAGCATGTCGATTCGCCGAACGGTGACGCAATCACCCTTCGGCCCGCTGACCCTGACCGAGCGAGACGAGGCCATCGTGGCCCTGGATTGGGGCCGGCTGCCGGAAAGCGACGCCCCGACCACCCGGCTGCGCGCTGCCGCCGAGCAGTTGGACGAATATTTCGACGGCCGGCTGAAGCGCTTCGATCTGGAAGTGATGCCGCGCGGCACCGATTTCCAGATCCGCGTGTGGCGCGCGCTGCAAGCCATTCCCTATGGCGAGACCATGACCTATGGCGAGATCGCGCAAGCCTTGAAAAGCTCGGCCCGCGCCGTGGGCGTGGCCTGTGGCGCCAATCCGTTGCCGATCATCGTGCCCTGCCACCGCGTGGTGGCGGAAAACGGCCTGGGCGGCTTTTCCGGTCTGGGCGGCATCGCCACCAAGCGGCGCCTGCTGGCGCTGGAATGCGACGGCGCGATGCCCCGGCGCCAGCCATCGCTGTTCGATCTGCCGCTGTTTTCCTATTCCAGCGCGGCCGTGCTGTAGTTTCGCATCCCTTGCCGCGCGCAACCCCGGCATTATAAAGTCCCTTGCAATCGCAATGAACGCGCAACGGGAGGGACACCATGCCGCGCATGATCAGCATCGCCGCGAAAGACGGCGGTAATTTCAACGCCTATCTGGCCGAGCCGGCCAGCCGCAAGGGCCCGGGCGTGCTGGTGATCCAGGAAATCTTCGGCATCAACACCGTGATGCGCGGCATCTGCGACGACCTCGCCCGCCAGGGCTATTACGCGCTCTGCCCGGACCTGTTCTGGCGCATCGAGCCGGGCCTGATGCTGGATGACCGTATCGAACCCGACCTGCAGCGCGCCTTCCAGCTTTTTGGTGAGTTCAATCTCGACAAGGGCATCGACGATCTGAAGGCCGCCCTGCCTGTGCTGCGCGGTCTGCCCGGCGCCACCGGCAAGGTAGGCAGCGTGGGTTACTGCCTGGGCGGCCGGCTGGCCTATCTGATGGCGACGCGCAGCGACGTGGATGCCAGCACCGGTTTCTACGGCGTGTATATCCAGAACCATCTGGATGAAGCCAAGAATATCAAGAAGCCGCTGCTGCTGCATTGCGCCACCGAAGACAAGTTCGTGCCCAAGGATGCCCAGGCGCAGATCGCCGAGGGCCTGAAGGGCCATGCCCTGGTGACGCGCCATGATTACCAGGGCCAGGATCATGCCTTCGCCCGCGTCGGCGGCGAGCATTACGACAAGGCTGCCGCCGATCTGGCCAACCAGCGTACCTCGGCTTTCTTCAAGCAGCATCTGGGCTGACGCTCATCTAGTCCAACGCTGTCCGGCGCCCTAGCTGGGAGCCAGACGCTTTTTTTCCCCTCATTTCAAGGAGCCAGGCATGGCCAAAGTTATCCGCATCCACAAAACCGGTGGCCCCGAAGTGATGCAGTGGGAGGATGCGGATGTGGGCGCGCCCGGCCCCGGCCAGGTGCGGCTGAAAGCCACCGCCGTTGGCCTGAATTACATCGACACCTATCACCGCTCCGGCCTCTATCCGCTCCCCCTCCCCGCCGGCATCGGCATGGAAGGCGCCGGCGAGGTGACCGCGCTTGGTGAAGGCGTCAATGACCTCAAGCTCGGTGACCATGTTGCCTATGGCTCGATCATGGGCGCCTATGCCGAGGAGCGCTTGGTGCCGGCCGAGAAGCTGGTGAAGCTGCCTTCAGGCGTGAGTGACAAGGTGGCCGCCGCGATCATGCTGAAGGGCATGACGGCGGAATACCTGCTGCGCCGCACTTACGCGGTGAAGCCGGGCGATACCATCCTGTGGCATGCGGCCGCCGGCGGCGTGGGCCTGATCGCCTGCCAATGGGCCAAGCATCTCGGCGCCACGGTGATCGGCACCGTGGGCAGTGACGACAAGGCGAAACTCGCCAAGGCCCATGGCTGTGACCATGTGATCAATTATTCCACGGAAAACTTCGTTGAGCGGGTGAAGGAAATCACCGGCGGCAAGGGCGTGCCGGTGGTCTATGACTCGGTGGGCAAGAGCACCTGGCCGGCTTCGCTGGATTGCCTGCAGCCGCTCGGCATGATGGTGAGCTTCGGCAATGCCTCGGGCCCGATTCCGCCGGTGGAAGCCGGCATGCTCTCGGCCAAGGGCAGCCTGTTCTTCACCCGGCCAACTTTGATGACCTATACCGGCCGCCGCGACTGGCTGCTGGCCTCGGCCAATGCTTTGTTCGATGTGGTGGCCAAGGGCATCGTGAAGGTGGAGATCAACCAGACCTATGCGCTGAAAGACGTGATCCAGGCGCATATTGACCTGGAAGCGCGCAAGACCACCGGCTCGACCGTGCTGTTGCCCTAAACTTAGTCATTACATGCCATCGGAAAAGGGGGCTCGCGCCCCCTTTTCTTTTTCCAGTTGACGGTAAAAGGATACGCCTTTCCCGCACACGACCCATGGCTTAGATCACCGCGCCATGAGCGACCTCCTGAATTTAGCCGCGAGCAACCTGCTCTCCCCCATGATCCTCTGCTTCGCGCTGGGGGTCGTCGCCGCCCTGGTCCGTTCGGATCTGGAAATTCCCGAAGGCGCGGCCCGGGCCCTGGCGATCTATCTAATGTTCGCCATCGGCTTCAAAGGCGGTGTGGCCATGCATGGCGGCGGCGGACCCGGCATCGTGCCGGCGCTGCTGGCGGCGATAGCATTGAGTTTCGCGCAGCCGGTACTGGCCTTTGGCCTGCTGCGCGGCCTATGGCGTGTTGATCGGCTGAATGCCGGCGCCATCGCCGCGCATTATGGCTCGGTGAGCGTTGTCACCTTTGTCACCGCCGCCGAATTCCTGCGCGCCCGCGATGTTGCTTTTGAGGGTTACCTGATTGCCATGATGGCGGCGATGGAAACGCCGGCGATCATCGCCGGTTTGCTGCTGGCAGGCTCCGCGCATCAGACTGCCGCCACGCAACAGCATGAACGCGGCACACTGATGCGCGAGGTGCTGGTGAATAGTTCGGTGATGCTGCTGCTGGGCGGCTTTGCCATTGGCTGGATCACCGGCGATGGCGGCATGACCAAGATCAAGCCTTTTGTGCAAGACCTGTTCAACGGCGCGCTCTGCCTGTTCCTGCTCGATATGGGCCTAGTGGCGGTGCGCCAGGGCCGCGCGGCGCGGGGCCTCAAACCCAGCCTGCTGCTGTTTGGCCTGGTCATGCCGCCGTTGGGCGCGCTGATCGGTCTGACGACAGCCTGGCTGCTCGGCCTCAGCGTGGGCGGCGCCACCATGCTGGCTGTCCTGGCGGCATCGGCTTCCTATATCGCCGTGCCGGCAGCCATGCGCCTGGCCTTGCCTGCGGCCAGCCCGGCTTTGTCGGTGACGCTCTCGCTGGCGGTGACATTTCCCTTTAATGTGGCGCTGGGCCTGCCGCTCTACCTGAGTGCGGCAAGGCTGCTATACGGGGTTTGAGATGACGGCAAGCATCCATCGGCGCAAGAAGATTGAAGTGGTGATCGAGGCGCCGCTGACCCGCGCCGTGATCGACTGGCTTGGCGGCCAGGGCGTGAAGGGCTATAGCCTGATCCCGCGCGTCTCCGGCGGCGGGCATCACGGCGAACGGCAGAATGACGATGTTACGCGCGTATTCGAGAATGTGCTGATCATTGCGGTGGCACCGGAAGCCGTGGCGCGCAAAGTGCTGGAGCAGTTTCACAGCCGCTTTCCCAATGTGACTGGAATCATCTATCTTTCCGATGTGGACGTGGCCCGCTCGGAGCATTTCTAGCGCATGAATTCGCAACCATCTGCCGATCTCACACCGGCTGAGCAAGCCCGCGCCGTTGCCCGCGCCTGCCGCAAGGCGGTGCTGGCCACCACGCTGGCGGGTGACACGCCCGCGCCCTATGGCTCGCTGGTGCTGGTGGCTTTTGATCATGACGCAACGCCGCTGCTGTTGATCTCGCAGCTGGCCGAGCATACCCGCAACATCGCGGCTTCCGCTCAGGTGAGCCTGCTCTGCGACGGCACCGATGGCTATGCCGAACCGTTGACCGGACCGCGCGTCACGCTGCTGGCCACCGCCGCGATCACCACCGAACCGCGCCACCGCGCGCGCTTCCTGGCGCGGCATCCGGGTGCGGCGATGTATGCCGATTTCAAGGATTTCGCTTTCTACAAGCTGAATGTGGGCCGCGCCCATATCGTGGCCGGCTTCGGCCGCATCCATTGGTTTGATGATTTCCGCTATGGCGGTGACTGGGCCGCATTGGCCGAGGCCGAGGCCGGCATCGTGGAGCATATGAACAGTGACCATGCCGATGCCGTGCAGCTTTATGCCACCAGGCTGCTGGGCCTGGAGGGTGGCGACTGGCGCTTGAGCGGCATTGATCCTGAAGGCGCCGACCTGATCCGCGAGGGCAATCTTGCCCGCCTGCCCTTCGACAAACCGGTGCGGGATGCCGAAGGCGCGCGGGTGGAACTGGTGCGCCTGGTGAAGCGGGCGCGGCAAGCGGGCTGATCTCTAGCGCCGCTTTGCCGCGCCACCCGATCAGCGGTCGAAGGGCAGGAAGGCCAGGCTGAGCACGCTGGGGCTCATATGCCAATCCGGCGGCAGGGCCAGTGGATCGACCAGCGACGCGCCACTCTCTTCTTCCGGCGCACCGGGACGGCGCTCGGATTGCTGCCGTGCCTGGGCGAGCAATTCGGCTGCCGCGCGTTCGGCTTCAGCCGGGCGGCGGAACAGCTTGTTCTCGATGGCGGCAAACAGGCCATGGGCGGCGAAGAAGCGGAAGCCGCCGCGCTCGCGCAAGACCAGGCCGGCTTCCACCGGGCTGCGGAAAGGATCATTGGCTTCGATCAGATAGGCTTCACTCATGACGGACCTCTTGGAAAATGTTGGCTGTGGCGATGACGGATTGGGTCAGGCGCGACAACAACAGAGGCCGGTGCGGCGGGCAGTGAACGGGTTCATGGCAATAACTCCATCTCGCATGACGGGGACCACGACCCGGTAGTTGCCGGCGTGACGCTTTAGCGGAATAGACGCGGCGCAAGCTGCCCCTCAAATTCCCGCAGGCTGCAAACCCTTCGGTCTGAAAACCTCCCGGGCGATGCCATGGCGCAAGGCCGTTTCACCGCTCGATGTCTAATACCTATTTCACGCAGAATGGATGAATAGTCAACCGCATCTATAATATTGAATGTTATTTAATTTATTTAACTATAGTTGTATGTTTAATTCAAGCCAAGGAAAGCCGCCAAGTTATTGGCGGCGCAGAAAAACCGGGGCGATGCCGCCCCACGACATCGCCCCGGACCTCGTCGCCCAGACCAGCAGCTCGGCGACGCAATCTCTATAAGCCAGACTATATTGCGAGTGATTTGCAAAAGCAAGAGTGATTTTGGGCCTGGGTGATTTTTCCTGCCCGCTTCAGCCGATGGTCATAAGGCTGGCATTGCCGCCGGCAGCGGCCGTGTTGGTGCTCACGACACGTTCGCTGACCAGCCATTCCAGGGCGTAGTCTTCGCCGCCAGCAATGAAGTCGCTGGGCAGGCTATGGATCGGCAGAATGGCGCCAGATTGATCGGCTAGTAGTCGCGCCAGCCTGCTCAGCGCATCGCCATCGCCCTCAAATAGCACCGCGGCAATATCCGCATTCAGCTCTCCCACCATAACCATGGCCCGCAGCACAGGCGGCAGGGTTGTGATTAGACCAGCGCCGGGTGTGTTAGGCGCCACTAAGACACGGTTGCCGGTGGCGAAAGCCGCGGCCAATTGCACCAGCAGGCCGGTCTCGCTCTGCGCCACGCAATACAGGATGCCTCTTGGCAGCAAGGCGTAAAGATTGCGCTCGCCAACCGGCCCGGGCATTTCCTGGGTGAAGCCCAGCGGGCTGCGCGCGGTATAGGCTTGGCAGCGCGCGGCGGCCATGCCGTGGCCCTGCGCCACCAGCCAGGCCCGATAGGTTTCGGCCAAAGCATTGGTGCTTTGTGCCGGGATCATCGGCGCAAGCGGCGAGGATGACAGCAACCGCTTGAGATACAGCGGCCCACCGGCCTTGGGGCCGGTGCCCGAAAGACCATGGCCACCGAAGGGCTGCACGCCCACCACCGCACCAACAATATTGCGATTCACATAGAGATTGCCGGCTGCTATCCGCTGTGTGACATGGGCAATGATCTCATCGATGCGGCTATGCAGGCCGAAGGTAAGGCCATAACCGGCGGCATTGATTTCATCGATCAACGCATCCAGCGCATCGCGCCGATAGCGCACCACATGCAGCACCGGGCCAAACACTTCACGCGTCAGATCAGAAACCCGCTTCAGTTCAATCAGGGTTGGCGGCACGAAACTGCCATGGTGCGCCGGCGCCGGCAGCACGGCCTGCTCGATGCGGCAACCCTTGGCACGCAGCTGCTCGATATGCCGCAGGATCGATTGCTGCGCCTTGGCCGTGATGACCGGCCCGATATCGACTGAAAGCCGGTCGGGGGCGCCGATGGCCAGCTCCGCCATGGCGCCCTTCAGCATTTTCAGCACCGAATCAGCCACTTCCTCCTGCAGGCAGAGGATGCGCAAAGCGGAACAGCGCTGGCCGGCGGAATCAAAAGCCGAAGACAGCACATCACCCACCACCTGCTCCGGCAGGGCGGAAGAATCGACAATCATGGCATTAAGGCCGCCGGTCTCGGCGATGAAGGGAACCGGCTTACCATCGGGATTGAGCCGTTGCGCCAGCTGTTTCTGGATCAGGCGCGCCACCTCGGTGGAGCCGGTGAACAACACGCCACGGATGCGCGCATCGGCGACAAGAGCAGCGCCAACCTCGCCCGCGCCCGGCAGCAATTGCACGGCACCGGCCGGGATGCCGGCCTCCCACAAAATCTGCACCGCCTGGGCGGCAATCAGCGCGGTTTCCTCTGCCGGCTTGGCCAGCACCACATTGCCAGCCGCCAGAGCCGCCGCGACCTGGCCGGTGAAAATCGCCAGCGGAAAATTCCACGGGCTGATGCAGACCACGGGCCCAAGCGGGCGATGGGTATCGCTGGAAAACTCAGTGATGATCTGGCCGGCATAATAACGCAGGAAATCGATGGCCTCGCGCAGTTCCGCAATCGCGTTGGGCAGGGACTTGCCGGCCTCGCGCACGATCAGCCCAAGCAACTGCGGCATGCGCGTCTCAAGCAGATCGGCGGCACGCAACAGGCATTGCGCCCGCTCCTCGGCCGGCGTGGCCTGCCAGATCTGCGCGGTGGAAACCGCATGATCCACGGCCAGAGTCACCACGTCACGCGTGGCATGCACCACAGAGCCAACCACATCGGCATGATGAGCCGGATTGCGCACGAACCGCGCCGTACCATCCACCAGGCCATGTGCGAGCATCGGCGCGGCCCGGTAGGCGGTATCGCTACTGGCCAGGAGGGCGGCCGAAAGTGATGCCAGACGCTGTTCATTGGATAGATCGATGCCGGCCGAGTTCAGCCGCTTGCCCAGCATGTCGCGCGGCAGGGCGATCTTGGGATGTGGCGCGCCCAATGGCTGGATGATACGGGCGGCCTCCGCCGGATCGGCGATCAGGTCATCAATCGCAATATCTGGATTGGCGATCTGATTGACGAAAGACGTATTGGCGCCATTCTCCAGCAGCCGTCGCACCAGATAAGCCAACAGCGTCTTATGCGTGCCGACCGGCGTATAAACGCGGCAAGGACGGCCCAGTTTCTCAGGCCCCACCACTTCCTCATAAAGCGGCTCGCCCATGCCATGCAGGCATTGGAATTCATACTGACCGGCATAGTAGTTCTCACCCGCCATGGCATGGATGGTGGCCAGGGTCTGCGCGTTATGCGTGGCGAATTGCGGGTAGACCGCATCGGGTGCCGCCAACAGCTTGCGCGCGCAGGCCAGATACGAAACATCAGTATGAACTTTGCGCGTGAAAACCGGGAAGCCTTCCAGTCCATCCACCTGGGCGCGCTTGATCTCAGTATCCCAATAGGCGCCCTTGACCAAGCGCACCATCAGGCGATGATTGCTGCGGCGTGCCAGATCGATCAGATAATCCAGCACATAGGGTGCGCGTTTCTGATAGGCCTGTACCACGAAGCCGATGCCGTTCCAGCCGGCAAGTTCCGGCTCAAAACACAGGCTCTCCAGCAGATCGAGGGAAATCTCCAGGCGATCCGCTTCCTCGGCATCTATGTTGAGGCCGATATCATAGCGGCGCGCCAACAGGGTGAGCGCCTTCAGGCGCGGCAGCAGCTCAGCTTTCACGCGCTCGAAATGGGCGCGGCCATAGCGCGGATGCAACGCCGACAGCTTCACTGAGATGCCCGGCCCCTCATAGATGCCGCGCTTTGCCGCCGCCTTGCCGATGGCATGGATGGCCTGCTCGTATTCGGCATAATAGCGCTGCGCATCGGCTGCCGTGGTCGCCGCCTCGCCCAGCATGTCGTAGGAATAACGAAAACCCTTGGCTTCAAAGCGGCGGCTATTGGCCAGCGCCTCGGCAATCGTCTGGCCGGTGACGAATTGCTCACCCATCATGCGCATCGCTATATCCACGCCTTTGCGGATCAATGGCTCGCCACCCTTGGCGATCAGCTTGGTCAGCGCCGTCGACAAGCCGTGACCGCTATTGGTGGCGGTGAGGCGGCCGGTCACCAGCAGGCCCCAGGTGGCGGCATTCACGAACAGCGACGGGCTATGGCCGAGATGCGCTTCCCAATCACCCTCGCCGATCTTGTCGCGGATCAAGGCATCGCGGGTGGCGCGATCAGGGATACGCAACAAGGCCTCGGCCAGGCACATCAGCGCCACGCCTTCATGACTGGAAAGCGAATATTCGTGGATCAGCGCTTCCACACCGCCGCCTTGGCTCTTGGCCCGCAACGCCTCCACCAGGCGCCGCGCCAGCTGCCGAGCTGTGGCTAGCATCGGCTTGGGCAATGAGGCATCGGCGATCAGCAGCGGCAGACATTCCGGCTCGGGCCGGCGATAGGCAGCGGTGATCTTGGCGCGCAGCACGCTCTGCGGCTGCACCGTCTGGGCAAATTCCAGGAAGGGCGGCTGTAGTATATCCGCTGTTGCGTCGGCTTCCTGCACATCGATGCTGGCCTTGCCGTCGCCGAAGAGATCGTCCAGCGCAGCGCCGCGCTCGAGCTTTTCCAGCACCGAGAAAATCGCCTGCTTGATCAGCCAATGCGGCGAGCGGCCGACCCCTTCCGCCGCGCGTTTCAGGCGCGCCTTCAGGTCTTCATCAATCTTCACGCCGATGGTGGTGACTGGCATGTGTCGCGCTCCGCCGAAACAATCGCAGGCCCGTCCCGGAGCCTCGGTCCGGACAATCCCGCAAAGGCGCAACCCGGTCAACCCAAAAAGCGCAACCCAATGAATTTGACTATATATTTGTTTTTATTATATAAAATACTGAGTAGCTAATTATCCCGATCCTCCACCGCCCTATCTCGACCGGAAGAAACCCGGGGAATCCAGAGCCGGCGCAACCGCCTGCACCCTGGCTTCAGGCCTGGTTAGAAAATACTGGCGCCGGCCTCGGCGGCCCCAACATTGTTACGGAACAGGCCAAAAAGCTCCCGCCCGGTGCCCCGGATGCTGCGGGCCACCGCCGGCATCGCCACGGCTTGTCGGGCCATCAGGTCGGCCTCACTGAGCCTGACCATGAGCAGCCCGGCTTCCGCATCCAAGCGGATGATGTCGCCGTCGCGCAATCTGGCCAGCATGCCGCCGGCTTCGGCTTCCGGCGTCACATGAATGGCGGCAGGCAGCTTGCCCGAGGCGCCGGACATGCGGCCATCGGTGACCAGGGCAACCCGGAAACCGCGATCCTGCAGCACGCCCAAAGCCGGGGTCAGCTTATGCAATTCCGGCATGCCATTGGCGCGCGGGCCCTGAAAACGCACCACGGCAACGAAATCGCGGTTCAACTCGCCGGCTGCGAAAGCGGCCAGCATCTCGGCCTGATCAGCGAAGATGCGCGCAGGCGCTTCCACAATACGATGCTGCGGCTTCACCGCCGAGGTCTTGATCACGGCGCGGCCCAGATTGCCTTCCAGCAATTTCAAGCCGCCATCGGCGGCGAAAGGCTTGGCCACCGGCCGCAGCACATCCAGATTGGCGCTTTCGCCTGATGCGGTTTGCCAGATGAGTTCGCCATCGCGCAACACCGGCACCTGGCGATAGCGGTCCAACCCTGGCCCGGCCACAGTCATCACATCGCCGTGCAGCAGGCCGGCGTCCAGCAGGCTGCCGATCAATACCGCCATGCCGCCAGCGGCCTGGAAGGCGTTCACATCAGCCGTGCCATTGGGATAGATCCGCGTCAATGACGGAATCACCGCCGAAAGCTCGCTGAAATCCTGCCAAGTCAACTGCACGCCGGCTGCCGCTGCCATCGCCAGCAGATGCAGCGTGTGATTGGTGGAACCGCCGGTGGCCAGCAAACCGATAATGCCATTCACATAGGCGCGCTCATCCAGCACCTGGGCTAGCGGCGTCGGCTCATTGCCTGTGGCGGTGAGTGCCACCAAGCGCTTCGTGGCCGCCACGGTCAACGCGTCACGCAAGGGATCATCCGGATTGACGAAGCTGGCGCCGGGCAGATGCAGGCCCATGATCTCCATCAGCATCTGGTTGGAATTCGCCGTGCCATAGAAGGTGCAGGTGCCCGGCGCATGATAGGCGCGCGATTCCGCTTCCAGCAAGCCGGCGCGGTCGAGCTTGCCTTCCGCAGCCAGCTGGCGCAGGCGGGATTTCTCGGTGTTGGACAGGCCCGACGGCATTGGCCCGCCAGGCACCAGGATCACCGGCAGATGGCCGAAATGGCTGGCGCCGATCACCAAGCCTGGCACGATCTTGTCGCAAACGCCCAGGCATAAGGCGGCGTCGAAGGTGTTATGCGACAGGGCCACGGCGGTGGCGAGCGCGATCACATCGCGGCTGAACAGCGACAATTCCATACCGGCTTCGCCCTGTGTGATGCCATCACACATCGCCGGCACCCCGCCCGCCACCTGCGCCACCGCCCCAGCCGCGCTTGCCGCCTGACGGATGATGGCGGGAAACCGCTCGAAAGGCTGATGCGCCGAGAGCATATCGTTATAGGCCGTGACGATGGCGATGCTCGCCGCAGCCTCGCCGCGCAGCTTCTCCTTATCGGCCGTGGCGCAAGCGGCGAAGGCATGCGCAAGGTTGGCGCAGCCGAGCTTGTGGCGCGGCGCGCCCTGGCCGGCTGCCTCATGCATGGCCGCAAGATAGGCCGCGCGGCTGGACCGGCTGCGCGCACAGATGCGCTCCGTCACGGCACGAATCACCGGATGCAGGGCTGTGGTCATCGCCTGAACCTTTTCTTTAGCAAGATGCAGCCAGCACCGGGCTAGCGGCCGATATCCATGAGGATGCGAAACACCACGATATCGCTAACCATGATCAGCAGGAGCAGAATGAAAAGAATAGCATAGCGATTGATATCGGCGCCCACCTTGCCCTTGATCCGCAAAGCGATACGGGCATAGCTGGAGAAACCTTCCGCCAGCTTGTCGAGTTTGCGCGCCTCATCGTATTGCCACATCTGCAGCATGCCGAGCACGATGATCGAGGCCACGCCGGCAAAAAGCAGGAAATAGGCGATGAAATGCGTCACATCCTTGGCCACCGTGGTGAGGCCGCAGATGGCCACCAGGGCGAAACTCAACAGCGTGAAATATTCCACCACGCGCCATTGCTGTCGCTTGCTGAAGCGGATGTTCTGGCTGGCCTCGTCGTAAAGCAGGCGGTATTCCGCGTGGGTCAGATCATCGAGTTCACTCGGGTGATCCGGTTCGGCTTCAGGAGCTTCAGTGGCGGCCGGTTTCGCCGGACGGGCGGATGGTGCCGGGGGATGGCGTGGTGCATTGGGCATAGCCATGACCGATCTCCTTCAAGTATCGCCGAGGTGGCATCTAACGCCAGGATGAGGCGAGAGGGGCGGCGACTGGACGCATCCAAGCGCCACCGGATGATACCATATCACCGGCTGGTTAATGCCGGGTAATGCCATGGAGCTTAATAAAGCTCGGCGCGGCCACGGCCGGCAGCCTTGGCAAAATACAAAGCCCGGTCAGCCCGGTCATAGACCTCGGCGCTGGCAATATCGGTGTTACGGAAATCCGTCAGCCCCAAACTGGCGCTGAGCGGCACCAGCGCGCCATTCTGGCCGAAAACGCTCTGTCCCGCGATGGCGCCGCAGATACGCTCCGCCACCTGCAAAGCCGGCCCGGCCGAGGTTTCGGGTAGCAGCACCACGAATTCATCGCCGCCAGAACGGTAGATGGCATCCACAGCCCGCAGCACGGACTGCACGGTCTGCACCAGCAGGCGCAAGGCGTTGTCGCCCGTGGTGTGGCCATGGCCATCATTGATGGTCTTGAAGTTGTCGAGGTCGATCAGCACCAGGGAACAGGGCCGCCCATAGCGCTTGAACTGGCGGAAAGCGCGATCCAGCGCGTGGTCGAAACTGCGGCGATTGCGCGCCCCGGTCAGGGTATCGATGCGTGCCTCGCGCTGCACCGTCTTGAGCATGGCGGTGAGCGACTTACCCAAGCCTTCAGTAACCAGAGCGATCATCAGCACTGGAATCACCAAGAACAGAATCTGGGTGGCAACTGATTCCGCGATGGCCAGCATGGTGAGATCCACCGACAGGGCTCGCAAGATACCCCGCGCCAGAAACAAGCCACCAGTGAGCAGCACCAGCAGGCGCAGCACCGGCAAGGCGCGGCCCCGGAAATGCTCCGGCGCATGGCCAAGCTCGCGGGCGGCATGCACCAGCAACACGCCACCGCATAAGCCGGCGGCTGTCACCCGGCGCGCCTCGTCGAACACGCCGGTCAGGATGCCCGTGATGGCGACCGTGAGCCAGATCGCCAAAGCCATGGCGTAGAGCGGCGCGGGGAAACGGCGCGAGGTGAAAATGGCTGTGCCATAGCCGAATATCGCGATACCGACAGCGATACAGATATGGCTGAAGATCAAGCCGATCAGCGACGGCGCCACCAGATTGACCACAAAGCCAATCAAGGCGGCCGCGATAGCGATGCCGCCAAAGCCCCACCAGGCCACGCCCGGCGCATGGGTGGCGAAATGCGCCACAATCACCACGCAGAGAAACAGGCAGAGCGTCGAAAGGCTGGTGCCCAGCAGCAGGGTCGGCAGGTGAATGCTCATCATCTTCGATCGCGCCCGCCAGATGCCAAAGCCGCCATAAATCAGGGAACGACGCCGCCGCCACTATCCCATCGCTGCCGCCTGGGTGCAACAATAGTTGCCGGCGCGGCCGGCCATGCTAGCATCGAGCCGCTATCGTATGTTGCGCAGCCGGAGGCAGTGGAGCCGCATGAAGGTCATCATCCTGGGCAGTGGCGTGATCGGCACCGCCAGCGCTTATTATCTGGCCCGCGCCGGCCATGAAGTGACCGTCTTCGACCGCCAGGCCGGCCCCGGCTTGGAAACCAGCTTCGCCAATGCCGGCGAGGTCTCACCTGGCTATTCCGCACCCTGGGCCAGCCCCGGCCTGATCTGGAAGGCGGTGAAATGGCTAGCGATGACCTATCGCCCGCTGGTGCTGCGCCATCGCATCGATCCTGCCATGGTGCGCTGGGGCTTGCAGTTGTTGGGCAATTGCACGCCAGCGCATTACGCGCGCAACAAGGGCCGCATGCTGCGCTTGGCGGAATATAGCCGCGATTGCCTGAGCGACCTGCGTCAAGCCACCGGCATCCAGTACGATCAGCGCATGCAGGGCACGTTACAGCTCTTCCGCAAGCAATCGCAGTTGGATGGCGCCGCCACCGACATGCGCGTGCTGGATGCTTTCCAGGTCGGCTATGACCTGCTCGACCGCGCCGGCTGCATCGCCGCCGAACCAGCGCTTGGCGCGGTCGCCGAGAAATTCGTCGGCGGCCTGCGCCTGCCAGGCGATGAGACCGGCGACTGCTTCAAGTTCACCAATGCGCTCGCGGAACAAGCGCGCGCGCTCGGAGTGACCTTCCGCTTCAACAGCCAGATCACGGTGATCGAGCGAGAAGGTGATCGCATCAGCGGCGTGCTGATCAATGGCCAGCGCCACCGCGCCGATGCCTATCTGCTGGCCCTGGGCAGCTTCTCCCCGATCCTGGCGCGGCCACTGGGCCTGCGCCTGCCGGTCTATCCGGTGAAGGGCTATTCCATCACGCTGCCGATCACTGATGCCACGGGCGCACCGGAATCCACCGTGATGGACGAAACCTACAAAGTGGCGGTGACGCGGCTGGGCGACCGCATCCGCGTCGGCGGCACGGCGGAATTGGGCGGCTACGACACCACGCTGTATCCAGCGCGCCGCCGACCGTTGGATTTCGTGGTCTCCGACCTGTTCCCACGCGGCGGCGATTTGAGCCGCGCCAGTTATTGGACCGGGCTGCGGCCGATGACGCCCGATGGCACGCCGATCATCGGCAAGACGCGCTTTGGCAATCTGTTTCTCAATACCGGCCATGGCACGCTCGGCTGGACCATGGCGGCCGGTTCAGGCCAGGTATTGGCGGATCTGATCTCAGGCCGGCAAGCGGCCATTGATACCAGCGATCTGGGCCTCGATCGCTACCGCGCGTGATTATATTTCCATCGGGGTCTTGGCCACGATATGGCGCTTCTGCGCCGCGATGCGGAAAGGCGCATTGGCGGCGCCATAGCCGGCATAGCCACGCCGCTCGATGATCTCGAAGAAGAAGCCAGCGCCGAAATTCGGGCTATAGAGCTGGAAATACTCGCCGGCCTCGTCGCGATCATAGAGGACATTCGCCTCCCGCAACTGCGCCACGAAATCTTCCTCCAGGCCGAAGCGGGCTTCAATATCGTCATAATAATTCGGCGACAGGCTGAGCGGCTTGAAGCCATTCCACTTCAAGGCCTGGGCGGTATGGAAAATGTCACGACTGGCGAAGGCCAGATGCTGCACCGCCGAGCCAAAGCGCTCGGCAATGAAATGACCGGCCAGCGTGCGGTCATTCTCGGCGCCATTCAGGGTCAGACGCAAGCTGCCATCGGCATTCTCGATCACCTGGCTGCGCACCAGGCCGGCGGGATCAACGATATCCACCGGCGGGGTTTTGCGCGTGGCGAAGATCGACGTGTAGAACAGGATCCAGGTGAGCATCTCCTCATGCGGCATGGTCTGCGCCACATGGTCGATGCGGGTAAGGCCGGCATCCATGGCCGGCTCAGGATCGGCCAGGGCGGTGAATTCGATATCCCACACACGCGCCAACTCGCTCTTACCATCGATGAAATGCAGTACGCCGCCGCCCAAGCCACGGATCGCCGGTATAGCCAATTCACCGGGTCCGGCGGCTTGCGTGAAGATATCGGCGCCCAGCAGCTTGGCGCGCGTCACCGTGGCCGCCGCATCCTCCACGCGCAGGCCGATATCGCAGACCGCCGTACCATGCAGTAGATAGGAGGCATGGGCGAAGCCATCATGCCCGGTGTTGATCACCAGATTGATGCCGCCCTGGCGCCACAGCGTCACCTCTTTTGATTTATGCTTGGCTGTCTGGCGGAAGCCAAGGCTGCGGAACAGGCCGCCTAAGGTTTCGGCTTCGGTTTCGCTGGCCGCGAATTCGATGAATTCCACGCCCTCCACCGCGATGCGATCCGGCATCGGCGGCACGGCAATGGCGATCTGCGGTTCCTGGCGGCGCACCTGATCCATCAGCGCGAGCAGCGAGCGCCGGCCATCCATGGCGATGGTGCGCGGCGAGCCGCCGCGGAACTGGTCATTGAAGATTTCCAACGACAGCACGCCGTCATAACCCGTGGCGGCCACGGCGCGCATGAAATCCAGCACCGGCAGATCGCCCTGGCCGGGCATGTTGCGGAAATGCCGGCTCCAATAGAGCAGGTCCATGTCGATCAGCGGTGCATCGGCCAACTGCACGATGAAAATCTTGTCCTTGGGGATGGCGCGGATCGAATTGACATCCACCTTGCGCGCCAGGGTATGGAAGGAATCCAGGATCAGGCCGATATTGGGGTGATCGGCGCGGCGCACGATCTCCCAGGCATCGCGGTGGTCATTGATATGCCGGCCCCAGGCCAAGGCTTCGTAACCCACACGCAGGCCGCGCCTGGCGGCACGCTCGCCCAGTTCGCGGAAATCAGCGGCCGCGCGGTCGATGCCGCCCAGGCTGAGCGGCGAGACATTGGAGCAGACCAGCATCAGGTCGGTGCCCAATTCCTGCATCACATCGAATTTGCGTTCGGCGCGGTCAAAGGCGCGGGCACGCTGCGGCTCGGGCAGGCCCTCGAAATCGCGGAAGGGTTGGAACAGCGTGATCTGCAGCCCGGCATCGCGCACCATGCGGCCCACCTCGCGCGCCGAGCCATCGAAGGCGAGGAAATCATTCTCGAAAATCTCCACGCCCTGGAAGCCGGCGGCCGCGATGGCCTGCAGTTTCTCGGTCAGCGTGCCGCTGATCGATACCGTGGCGATGGAGGTTTTCATGGTCCCGGCCTCTTTTGCACAATGTACGAACTAGTACGTTCATACCATGGCGGCGACGGGGCGGCTTCGTCAAGCGGTCAATTCAACGGGGTCAGCTGTCGCGGCTGGTCTTCAGCACGTTGCGCAAAACCATCTCGGTGGTGTGTTCGCGCAAGGCCGCCAGGGCCTTCTTTGCGCCCAGATCGACGCGGAAAATCTTGGAAAACGTGGCGCGGTTGGAGACATTGAAAAAGCACAAGGCACTGATCTGCCAATGCAGGTCGATGGCCGTGAGGCCCTTGCGGAACAGGCCTTCCTTCACGCCGCGCTTGTAAATCTTCTCCACCTCGCCGATGGCCGAGATGTTCAATTCCTGGATCGCCTCGGACCGCGACAGATATTCGCCATGGTGGATATTCTCAATCATCACCAGGCGGATGAAATCCTCATTGGCATTGTGGTGGTCGAAGGTGAACTCCACCAACCGGCGCAGCGCCTCCAGCGGCGGCAGATGCTCCAAATCCAGTGTCGCCTCGGTGGTGCGCACCTTGCGATAGGCCTCTTCCAGCACGCTGATATAGAGGCCTTCCTTGTCCTTGAAGTAGTAATAGATCATGCGCTTGGACGAGCCGGTCTTGGCCGCGATCTCGTCCACCCGGGCGCCGGACAGGCCGTTCATGGCGAATTCCTCGGTGGCCACATCGATGATGTTCTGGCGCGTCGCCTCCGGATTCGGGCTGCGCACCGGCGCCTTACCCGCAGATTTGCCCATACCAGCCTTTTTCGCCGCCATAACCCGACCAACTCCCCCATTGCGCGAACGAACTAGTTCGTACATAGTCGCCGCACTGCGTAAAATGCTGCTATCAGATACCCCGATTTGCGGCAAAACAACAGGGTCCACTCCAGGACCCGGCCAGGGAGGCCAGTGGTGAACGCGCTTGAGGCGATGGTGAAACCGATGCCAGCCAGGGACCAGGCTTCGATGCTGGTCGGGCTGATCGGGCGCGGCATCCAGGCCTCGCTGACACCGCGCATGCATGAGGCGGAAGGCCGCCGCCTGGGCATGAACTACACCTACAAGCTGATCGATGTGGACTTGCTGCCCCCGGCCGAAGCCGCGCTGCCTGATCTGATCGCTGCCGCCGAAGCCATGGGTTTCTGCGGCCTCAATATCACGCATCCCTTCAAGGAACAGGTGATCGCCCATCTTGATCACCTGTCGCCCGATGCCGCCGCCATCGGCGCGGTGAATACCGTGGTATTCGGGCCCGAGGGCCGGGTGGGCCACAACACCGATTGCTGGGGTTTTGCCGAAAGCTTCCGCCGCTTCATGCCCGCTGTGGCCAAAAACCGCGTGCTGCTGCTGGGCGCTGGCGGCGCCGGCCTGGCGGTGGGCCGCGCCCTGCTGGAACTCGGCGTGGCGCGCATTCTGGTCTGCGATGTGAATGCCGCCAAGGCCACCGCCCTGGTGGCCCAGCTTGGGCCTGATCACGCCGAACTGGCAGCGGATGCGGCCGCAGCCCTGCGCGATGCCGATGGCATGGTGAATGCCACCCCGGTGGGCATGGCCAATTATCCCGGCAGCCCGGTGCCGCTGGAGAATCTGCGGCGCGCCCTCTGGGTTGCTGATATCATCTATTTCCCCGCTGAAACCGCGCTGCTGCGGGCGGCAAAGGCCCAGGGCTGCATCACCCTGCCGGGTGCCGGCATGGCGGTGTTTCAAGCGGTGAAGGCCTTCGAGTTATTCAGCGGCATCGCGCCGGATGCTGAAGCCATGACCCGACATTTTCAGGCGGGCCGGCAACAGGAGATTTGACTGAACTAACCATGCCGTACATAGTAGATTACAACCTGCAAACGACCCGGTGACCGGGCAAACCCTTGGGAGGGACAAGAGATGGGATACGGACTTCTTCGTCGTACATTGTTGGCGGGCGGTGCTCTGGCGCTGGCTGCCGGTTTGGTGCTGCCAGCCCAGGCCCAGCAGAAGCCGAAACTGCGTTTCTCGGCGGTATTCTCGGAACAGGATATCCGCGCCGAGATGATGAAAAAATTCGCCGACGGCGTGAGCGGCGACTTCGTCTTCGAAGGCTATTACGGCGGCAACCTGTTCAAGCAGTGTACCGAGCTGGTGGCTTTGCAGCGCGGTAACCTGGAAATGGGCAATATCTCGCCGCAGGATATTTCCAAGCAGATTCCGGCCTGGTCGATCCTCACCGCGGCCTATCTGTTCCGTGACGCCAACCACCTGGCCAAGTTCTTTGCCAGCCCGGCCGGCGCCGAAATGAAAAAGATGACCGAGGACAAGCTCGGCGTGCGCATCCTGGGGCCGACCTATTTCGGCGCGCGTCAGGTGGGCCTGAAGCCGAACAAGAAGATCAACACCCCGGCCGATCTCGCCGGCATCAAGCTGCGCATGCCGCCGGGCGAGGCCTGGCAGTTCCTCGGCGAGTCGCTGGGCGCCAACCCGACCGCCATGGCCTATGCCGAGGTTTATACCGGGCTGCAGACCGGCGCCATCGACGCGCAGGATAACCCGCTGCCCAATGTTGAGAACATGAAGTTCTACGAAGTGATGTCGCAGGTCGTTCTGACCTCGCATCTGGTTGGCTTCGACCTGCTCACCGTGTCGTCCAAGATGTGGAGCGGCATGAACGCGGCGCAGCAGAAGAACTTCCAGGCTGCCGCCGATGCCGCCATCGACTTCTCGACCAAGAAGCACCAGGCGCGTGAGAAGGAACTGGTGGACTTCCTCAAGAGTAAGGGCCTGCAGGTCTATGAGCCGGATCAGGCTGCCTTCCGCAAGCATGCGCAGCAGAAATATCTGGCGTCTGATCTAGCCAAGGATTGGCCGAAGGGTATGCTGGAACGCATCAACGCGCTCTAAGCACCAACTCGCTCAGTCAGGTGGCCCGGGCATTCGGGGGGATGCCTGGGCCGCTTCCAGCGTTTTACTGAAGGGCGGGACCATGAACGGCAATCTGAGGCGCTGGGGCAGCTTCCTGCATCGCCGCGCCGAGAATCTGCTGGCGGCCATGTTAGGCGTCATGTTCGTGCTGTTCATCCTGCAGATCGTGTTCCGCTACCTGCTGAGTATGAAGACCGGCTGGACCAACGAGGTCTGCGCCATCCTGTGGCTATGGCTGGTATTGTGGGGCGCCGCCTTTGTGCTGCGCGAGGATGAGGAAATCCGTTTTGACCTATTCACCAGCGCCGCCGGGCCACGCACGCGCCGCGCCATGCTGCTGCTTTCCGGCGTGTCGCTGCTGGCACTCTACGGCCTGTCGCTGCCGGCCAGCGCCGATTATGTGCTGTTCATGAAGGTGGAAAAATCCGCCTATCTCAAGATCCGCTTCGACTGGCTGTTCTCGATCTACATTCTCTTCGTTGTTGCCGTATTAGCGCGCTATCTCTGGCTTTGCAGCCAAGCGGTGTGGGGCCGCGCACCAGATGCCATCGACCCCACCAAGATGGTTTCCGGCGTATGAACCTTACCAGCCCCTTCTCGCTTTCTATCGTTGCGATGACGCTGCTGGCCTTCCTCGGCCTGCCGATTGGGCACGCCATGATCGCAGGATCGATCTTCTATCTCTTGCTCGCCGGCCTGGATATCGGCACCGCCGCCGAGCAGCTGCTCAACGGCATGTATAGCAACTACATCATCCTGGCGGTGCCGCTGTTCATTCTCGCCGCCGAACTGATGAATATTGGCTCGATGACCGAGCGGCTGCTGCGCTTCTGCGACGCCATTGTCGGCCGCTTCCGTGGCGGCCTTGCCCAGGTGAATGTGCTGCAGAGCATTATCTTCGCCGGCATGTCTGGTTCAGCCATCGCCGATGCCGCCGGCACTGGCAAGATGATGCAGCAGATGATGACCGCGAATAACAAATACCGCGCCTCTTACGCCGCAGCCCTCACGGCAGCCACCGCCGTGGTCGGGCCGATCATCCCGCCCTCAATCCCGATGATCCTCTATGCCCTGGTCTCGGATGCCTCCATCGGCTTCCTGTTCCTTGGCGGTGTGGTCCCCGGCCTGCTGATGGCCGGCGCGCAGATGGTCATCGTTGGCATCCAGGCGCGGCGCCAGAATTTTCCCGTAGAACCGCCCACGCCGCTGCGCGATTTGCCGCGCATCACTTGGCAGGCTTTGCCCACCATCATGATGCCGGTGGTGCTGTTGGGCGGCATCTATAGCGGCATCACCACGCCCACCGAGGCGGCGGCAGTGGCTGCGGCCTATGCGCTGATGATTTCAGCGGTGCTGTATCGCAGCGTTTCCTGGCGGGATTTCTACGGCTCGGTGCTGGCCAGTGCCCGCACCTCCGCCTCCATCGGCATGCTGATCGCCGGCGCGCTGGTATTCAATTATGTGGTCACGGTGGAGAATATTCCCCAAAGCATCAAGGTGCTGCTGAATGGCTGGGACCTGTCGCCGACCGCCTATCTGATCCTGGTCAATATCCTGCTGCTGATCCTCGGCTGCCTGCTGGAAGGCACCACGATCCTGCTTGTCGTCGTACCAGTGCTGATCCCCACCGCGCAGGCGCTGGGCATTGATCTGGTGCATTTTGGCGTCATCGTGGTGGTGAATATCATGCTCGGCCTGATCACGCCGCCTTATGGTCTGCTGCTTTTCGTCATGGGCCGCATCGCCGAAGTGCCGATCCGCGACATCGTGCGCGACACCATGCCCTTCCTGTTCGCCATGGTGGTGGCGCTCGGGATCATCACCTTCGTACCTGAAACCGTGCTCTGGCTGCCGAAGCTGATGGGCTACCAGGGCTGAGGCGGAAACCATGGCAAAGCGCATCACCATCCTGAACGGCCCCAACCTGAACCTGCTGGGTGTGCGCGAGCCGCATATCTATGGTTCCACCACGCTGGCGGCGGTGGAGAAAAGCTGCCGCGAACTGGCAGCTGCCTTCAGCATCGACCTCACCTTCCAGCAAACCAATTACGAAGGCCAGATGGTGGACTGGATCCAGGCCTGCCGCGAGGAAGCTGATGCCCTGATCATCAATCCGGCGGGCTTGAGCTTCCGCTCCGTCGCCGTGCTCGATGCCCTGAAGCTTTATGACGGGCCGATCATCGAGCTGCATATTTCCAACATTCATGCCCGCGACGAGCATCACCGCCATTCGATCATGTCGGGCGCCGCCAAGGCGGTGATCTGCGGCCTGGGCACCTATGGCTATTGCGTGGCGTTGCAAAGCGCGGCCCAGCTGCTGGATGCCCTGCCCAAAAGCCTGCCCAAGCCCTTGCGGGTGGGGCCGGTTTAGGGCTTCAAAAAATCGCCTCTTGACGAAATGGCGGCAGGTCCATATGTTATTCGTCGAAGGACGAATGAACCATGCCGAAGCTGAAATCGCCACCCAAAAGCAAAACCACCGCCTGCGCACCGGCGGCCAATCCGCTTGAGCTGGCCGAGCCGCTGCGCCCGGAGGATGATGAACTGGCGCAATTGGCCAAGGCCATCGGCCATCCGGTGCGGATTCTGATCCTGCGCAACCTGCTGCGCATCGGCACCTGCTATTTCGGTAAGCTGGCCGATTTACTGCCGGTGGCCGCCTCCACAGCCTCGCAGCATCTCACCATCCTGAAAGAAGCCGGCCTGGTGACAGGCGACGTGGAAGGCGAGCGCCCCTGCTATTGCGTGGACCTGAACAAGCTGCGCCGCCTGCGCCACCTGGTGGGTGATCTGTAAAAAAATTTGCCAATCGTAACGTTATTCGACGAACAACGAAGGATCAAGACCATGAATGCCCATGTTGCTACCCAGTCGCTGCTGCCCGTTGCTGTGATCGGCGCAGGCCCGGTTGGCCTGGCTGCCGCAGCCCATCTCATCACACGCGGCATTCCGGTGCGCGTCTATGAAGCCGGCGGCGCCATCGCCGACCATGTCCGCGACTGGGGCCATGTGCGGCTTTTCTCGCCCTGGTCCTACAATATCGACCGCGCCGCCCGTGCCTTGCTGGAGCAGAACGGCTGGCAGGCGCCGAAGCGCAGCCGCCATCCCACTGGCGCCGAGTTGATCGCGGAGTATGTACAGCCGCTGGCTGATCTGCCGGCAATGCGCGAGGCCATTGAAACAGCGGCCAAGGTGGTGGCGGTGAGCCGCCTGGGCCATGACAAGATGAAGACCCTGGGCCGCGAGGCCGCGCCCTTCACCCTGACCATCCGCAAGCCAGATGGCAGCGAGCGCCAGGATCTCGCTCGTGCCGTGATCGATTGCAGCGGCACCTGGGCGCAGCCCAACCCGCTGGGCAGCAACGGCGTGGCCGTGCCCGGCGAGGTGCAGGCCGCCAGCCGCATCACCTATGGCATCCCCGATGTGCTGGGCGTCGCGCGGGCCAGCTATGCCGGCAAGCGTGTGCTGGTGGTGGGCGCCGGGCATTCCGCCGCCAATGCGCTGCTCGATCTCGGCCGGCTGACGCAGCAGGCACCGGATACCGAAGTGATCTGGGCGGTGCGCGGCAACAGCCTGGCGCGGTTATTTGGCGGCGGCGCCAACGACAAGCTGGCGGCGCGCGGCGCGCTGGGCAATGACCTGGAACGGCTGGTGCAGAATGGCGGTGTGACGCTGCATCTGGGTAGCGAAGTAGCCACGGTGCAGGCCGAGGGCAATGCCTTGCGCGTCAATCTGCGGCAGCGCGATGGCAGCCTGGCCGAGGTTACCGTTGACCGCGTCATCGTGGCCACCGGGCAGCGGCCCGATCTGGGGATGCTGCGGGAAATCCGCCTTGATCTTGATACCGCCACCGAGAGCCCGCGCGCGCTGGCGCCGCTGATTGACCCGAATGTGCATTCCTGCGGCACCGTGCGGCCGCATGGCCATCGCGAATTGGCACAGCCGGAGGCCGGCTTCTACATCGCAGGCATCAAGAGCTATGGCCGCGCGCCCACTTTCCTGCTCGCCACTGGCTATGAGCAGGTGCGCTCCATCGTCGCCGCCCTGGCTGGCGACATGCGGGCGGCTGATGATGTGCAACTCGATCTGCCAGAAACCGGTGTGTGCAGCAGCAATCTGCCGGTGGCCGATGGCGAAGGCTGTGCCATCCCCACAGCACCGGCGGTGGCCGGCGGCTGCTGCGGCGCGAAGCCGCGGGTGCGGGTGAAGGCCAGTGCCGCCTTGGGCTGATCAGGCCGCGACGGTGCGGCGGTCCTCAGCCAGCCGCCGCATCGCCGCGTCATATTCGCGCCCGAGCCGCGCCACCAGATCAGCGGCACCAACGATATCCTTCACAGCGCCAATGCCCTGGCCGCAGCCCCAGATATCCTTCCAGGCCTTGGTGGAGGAACCGCCGAAATTCATCTTGCTCGGATCGGATTCAGGCAGCTTGTCCGGGTCCAGGCCGGCGGCGGCGATGGAGGGCTTGAGGTAATTGCCATGCACGCCGGTGAACAGGTTGGAATAGACGATGTCGTCAGATGTCGATGACACGATCATCTGCTTGTAGCCCTCGGCCGCGCGCGCCTCATGGGTGGCGATGAAGGCCGAGCCGATATAGGCGAAATCAGCGCCCATGGCGCGGGCGGCGGCAATGGCATTGCCATTGGCGATGGAGCCGCTGAGCGCCAGCGGGCCATCGAACCATTCGCGGATTTCCTGCACCAGGGCGAAGGGGCTTTTCACGCCGGCATGGCCACCGGCACCAGCCGCCACGGCGATCAGGCCATCGGCGCCCTTCTCAATCGCCTTGCGGGCAAAGCGGTTATCGATGATGTCATGCAGCACCACGCCGCCATAGGAGTGGATCGCGTCATTCACATCGGTGCGGGCACCCAGCGAGGTGATGATCACCGGCACCTTGTACTTCACCGCCATTTCCATGTCGTAGTCGAGGCGGTCGTTGCTCTTGTGCACGATCTGGTTCAGCGCAAACGGCGCCGCCGGGCGATCCGGGTTATCGCGGTTATGCGCTGCCAGGGTTTCCGTAATCTCGGCCAGCCATTCATCCAGCTGGGCCGCAGGGCGCGCATTCAGCGCCGGCATCGAACCGATCACGCCGGCCTTGCATTGCGCGATCACCAGCTTGGGGTTGGAGATGATGAAAAGCGGCGCGGCGATAACGGGAAGGCGGGTCTGGGTGAGGGCGGCGGGCAGGTTGGACACGGCGGGCGCTCATCTGTTGCGGATCGGGAAGTGCGATGGTGCCGAGCCGAAAGCCATCGCGCTAGGCCCAGAAGCGCTCTATTTGAACACCCTGACCGGACCTGGCACTTAAGTGTTTGACGACGCTTAGACAGGCGCGCTGATAGGCTTGGCTTTGTGGCTTGATGCTGATCGCCAACGCCACGGCGACCTGGGTAAACTGGCGCCCTAGCCGCGCAGCTTCTCGAACCGCTTGATCACGCGGTCACGCTTCAGGCGCGAAAGCCGCTGAATCCAGAAGATGCCATCCAGTTGATCGATCTCATGCTGATGGCAGACCGCCAATAGGCCATCGGCGGCTTCCTCATGCGCGGCGCCATCAAGGTCCTGATAGCTGACGCGCACCCGCGTCGGCCGCTCCACCTCCTCCACCACGCCCGGCATCGCGACGCTGCCCTCGGCCTGACGACGGGTTTCCTCCGATGCCCAGACAATGAGCGGATTGACATAGACCCGCGCCGCCTGATCCTCAGCCAACTGGAGCACGACCACGCGCTGCAGCACGCCGATATGCGGCGCGGTGATACCGATGCCCGGCGCGGCCAGCATGGTCTCCAGCGGATCGGCAGCCAGCGCGCGCAGGTCGGCGCCGAACACGGCCACCGGCGCGGCCACCAGGCGCAGCCGCGGATCGGGGAAGCTGATGAGGGGGCGAATCGCCACGGCTGCTCTCCTTATGCCGCGCCACTAGATGCCGCGCCACTAGAGCAATATTTGGCCAAGCCGTCTGCGGCGGCGCCGAAAAGCCATGTGTTTTCCTGTTGCACGCCACAATAGCATGCTGTTATAGAGTGAAAATGCATACACTTTTTCTGGCTGGATTCTTCAATAAATCAGCCTGAACACGCGGGGGCTCCATGGCGACGACCACAATGCAGCGCGAAAGCACCCAGTCAGATGCGGCTATCGTCGAGGCTTATCTCGAAGCCTCGATGGCACCCGATCCTGATCGCGCCGCCACCTACATGCTGCCCGGCACCAGGATCACCTTCACCGGCGGGCGTGTCTTCGATCACCCGCGCGGGCCCACCGGCTTCAATGCCGGCCGCTATCGCTGGGTGAAAAAGCGCATGGATCGTTTCGATGTCTGCCCGGCCGATGGCGAGACCATCGTGTACAGCGTCGGCACACTCTATGGCGAATGGCCCGACGGCACTGCCTTTGAAGGCAATCGCTATGTTGATCGCTTCGTGGTGCGCAATGGCAAGATCGTTGCCATGGATGTGTGGAATGACAGCGCCGAACGCATCCTGCTCCAGCGCGGCATCGAAGCCTGATCGGCTTTCAAGCTACGGCCTTGCGCGCGCCGCTGCGTTGCGCTGCCTGGGGAGCCGCTTCTTCGCTGGCATAAGGCTGCAGAATATCCACCAGATCTTTTGCCTTCGGTTTGGCTGGCGCCACCAGCGCCCGCGTTGCCACGGCATCCAGATGGTGATGCATCAGCGCCATGACCGCGTCTGCCTTGCCTTTTGCCAACGCATCGATGATGGCGCGATGCTCGCTGATGCCGCATTCCGATGAATGCGGCCGGCTGAAAGTGGATAGCGTGAGGCAGCAGCGATAAGCCACTTCGCTGACATAGCGAATCAGGATCGGGCTGTTGGTCATCTTGGCCAGCAGGATGTGGAATTCAGTGGCCAGCCGGATCGACACCGCATCAGGGCCGTTGCGCGCCGCCTCTTCCTGCTCCACATGCGCCTGTAATTCCGCCAGCTGCGCCTTGCTCAGCTGGCCGGCGAGCTGGCGCACTACCAAGCGCTCCAGTTCCAGCCGCACATCAAAGGTATCGCGCGCTTCCTGCCAGCTTGGTGTGGCTACAACGGCAATGCGGTTGCGGCGCAGTTCCACCAAGCCCTCGGCGGCCAATTGCCCGAGCGCCTGGCGTGCGATGGTGCGGCTGACGCCAAAGCGTTCGCCCAGGGCATCCTCGGGCAGCTTGGTGCCCGGCGCGATGGCCTGCTCGATGATGGCGCGCTGCAAGGCCCGGCAGATGATGCCAACGCGGTCGCCGCTGGGCCGCCGTCTTTCGCCCTTACTCTTCTGTGCTGCCTGCATTGCGTTTCTTCACACCACCAGATCGCCGGTTTTAGCCCCGAGGTCGCCTAAATTGTATGCACTTCAATCTGCTATCTGCATAGTAAAACACCGACTCCAATGGCCGGAAGCTTAGGCCGGGCCGCTGAAACGGTCAATAAGGCTTCCGATCCGTTGGCATTGGTATTGCATACACTTTGGCCATGAGCCGAATGCAAAGCGCCCTCACCGCCCCCAACACGGCCATCCTGTCGCCGCAACAGGACAGCCTGCCCGCACGCCCCGAGGCCCTGCGTGCCATCGAGCTTTCGCGCGCTTCCGTCACCTTCGGCCGCGGCGATGGCGCCGTGCCGGCGCTTGCGGAAACCACGCTTCGCATCGCTGATGGCGAATTCGTTGCTCTGGTCGGCCCCTCTGGCTGCGGCAAATCCACCATCCTGCGGCTGGTCAGCGGTCTGGTGCAGCCCAGCAGCGGCGCCGTGATCGTTGGCGGCCGCGAGGTTGCCGCCCGCGCCTTGCGCATCGGCATGGCCTTTCAGAATCCGACCATGCTGCCCTGGATGACCATCGAGCAGAATATCATGCTGCCGCTGAAGATCGTCGAGCCCTTCCGCTCGCAATACCGCAAGCAGCGCCGCTCGGCTTTCCGCGACCGCGCCCATGCCCTGCTTGATCAGGTTGGCCTCAAGGGTTTCAGCGCGCGCTACCCCTGGCAGCTTTCCGGCGGCATGCTGCAACGCGCCAACCTGTGCCGCGCGCTGATCCATGAGCCGCGCATGCTGTTGCTGGACGAGCCCTTCGGCGCGCTGGACCAGTTCACCCGCGAGGAACTCTGGTCGATCCTGCAGGATCTCTGGCTGGCGCATAAGCCCACCGTGCTGCTGGTGACCCATGATCTGCGCGAGGCCGCCTTCCTGGCCGGTCGCATCTGCGTGATGAGCGCGCGGCCCGGCCGCATCATTGACGACAGCCTGGTGGCCTTCAGCCGCCCGCGCAACATCGCCATGACCTTCGAGCCCGATTTCGTGGCGCTGAACCAGCGCCTGCGCGAACTGATCGTGGATGCGCGCTCTTCGGCCATTTCGCAGGAGGCCATCTGACCATGCCGAGCAAGCTGCGCCAGAAAATCTGGTCCTTCGCCCTGATCGTGCTGTTCTTCGCTGGCTGGGAAGTCTTCTGCCTGGCCAGCGGCATGTCAGACCTGATCCTGCCACGCCCCTCGCAGGTGATGGATACGCTGATCGCCCGCTTCCCGGTGCTGATCCCGCATATCCTGCGCACGCTCACCACCACGCTCACCGGCTTCGCGCTCGGCGTCATGCTCGGCGTGCTGCTCGGCACGGTGATCGGCGTGTCGCGCGTGGCCTACGACACCGCCTATCCTTTGCTGATCGGTTTTTCCTCGATCCCGAAAGTCGCCGTGGTGCCGATCTTCGTGTTGTGGTTCGGCTCCGGCGAAGTGCCGGCGATCCTCACCTCCATCGCCATCTGCTTCTTCCCCATCGTGGTGAATATCGCCACCGGGCTCGCCACCACCGAGCCGGAGCTGGAAGATGTGCTCAAGGCGCTGGGCGCCAGCAAGCTCGACATCCTGTGGAATGTTGGCTTGCCGCGCACCATGCCGTTCTTCTTCGCCTCGCTGAAGGTTGCCATCACCTATGCCTTCGTCGGCACCGTGCTGTCGGAGACAGTGGCCTCCAACCGCGGCATCGGCAACGTGATGATGAATGCTTCATCCAATTTCGATGTGCCGCTGGTTTTCGCCGGCCTGTTCATTCTCGCCGCCCTGGGCGTGATTCTCTATGTGATCTTCTCGCTGGTGGAAAGCCGCGTCACCGGCTGGGCCACGCGCAAGAATGACCTGATCGCCACCTGATTTGTTGTCCCGACCTTAAACGCTTGTCCAATCCAGGAGGATCGAATGTTTGCCAAACTCACCGCAACAATCATCGGCGGCGTCCTGCTTGCCGGCTCGGCCTTGGCCCAGGAAACCACCATCAAGTTCACGCTCGGCTGGAAGACCCAGGGCAGCGATGCCGCCTTCTTCTATGCCCGCGACAAGGGCTTCTACAAGGAAGAAGGCCTCAACGTGGTGATCGACCAGGGCGAAGGTTCGGGCGCCACGGTCACGCGCGTCATGTCCGGCGCCTATGATGCCGGCTTTGGCGATGTGAACGCGATCATCCAGAATGCCTCCACGCGGCCCACCGAGGCGCCGGTGATGGTCTATATGATGTGGAACCAGCCGCCCTTCACCATCGCCACCAAGGCGACCAGCGGCATCAACTCGCCCAAGGATCTCGAAGGCAAGGGGCTGGGCGGCGCGCCGGGCACGCCCACCACCCGGATGCTGCCGATCTTCATCCGCAAGAACGGCCTCGATCCGGCCAAGATCAAGACCTCGGCCATGGCGCCGAACCTGCAGGAGCCGATGCTGCTGAAAGGCGATGTGGATGCCATCCTGGTGTTCAACATCACCAGCTACTTCAACCTGGTGCTCAACCGCCAGGACCCGGACAAGGACTTCAAGTGGTTCTCCTTCGGTGATCTGGGCCTGGATCTCTATTCCAACGGCCTGATGGTCTCGCGCAAGATGATCGAGAGCAATCCCAAGGCCGTTGCTGGCCTGGTGCGCGCCACCAACAAGGCGATGATCGCCATCGCCAAGGACCAGAATGCCGCCATGGCCACGGTGGTGAATTTCGACAACCTGATCAATGTGCCGGTGGAAAAGCGCCGCCTGCAATATTCCTTCGACAAGCTGATCGTCTCGCCCGAGATGAAGGAAATCGGCGTTGGCGACATCAAGGATGACCGCATGACCCGCGCCATCGGCATGGTGGTGGAAGGCTATCAGCTGGAACGCGCCCCGGCCGTCACGGAAGTGTTCTCCCGCGCCTTCCTGCCGCCGCGCAAGGATCGTGAACTGGTCTATACCGCCAACTGATCAGAATCGTTCTGGGGCCGCTCGATGGGCAAGATTTCCTGCACTAGCCTGTATAGCGGCCCCAGCCACGGCCTGCTCCATAACGCCACACTAAGCTACGATGCCAGTGGCATCATCGAGTTGAGCAGCAATGGCGCAACGCCCGGCCCGCGCCGCCTGATCCTGCCCGCCCTGGTCAATGCCCATGACCATGCGCGGCCCACCGCCTCTTCTTTCGGCGCCATGAACATGCCGCTGGAAAGCTGGATCCTGCGTTCGGCATTGGGCACGCCGCCCGAACCCTATCTGGCTGCCGTGGTGCCGCTGGCCCGCGCCGCGCGCGCCGGCTGCGCCGCCATGATGGTGCATTACACCCGCCCCAGTGGCACCATGGCGATCATCGACGAAGCGCGCGAGATCGCCCGCGCCGCCCGCGATATCGGCATCCGCATCGCCTTCGCGCTGGCGGTACGCGACCAGAATCCGATTGTTTATGGCGATGCCTCAGCTTTGTTGGCCGCTCTGCCCGAAGCCGGGCGTCAGGCGGTTGAAGCCACCTTCCCGCATCGCCCCATGGCGCCGCGCGATTATGTGGCATTGATCGAGGATATCGCCAGCGCCATCGGCGGCCCAATGGTGGATGTGCAATTCGGCCCCGCCGGCGTGCAATGGTGCTCGCCCGCCATGCTGGAGGCCATCGCGGAAAGCTCTGCCGCCAGCGGCCGCCGCATCCACATGCATCTGCTGGAAACCGTCTATCAGCGCGACTGGGCGGATAAGGCCTTTCCCGGCGGCGTGGTGCGCTATCTGAAGGAGATCGGCTTCCTGTCAGACCGCGTGACCTTGGCCCATTGCATCCATGCCCGGCCTGATGAGCTGGACATGATCGCCGAAAGCGGTGCGCGGATCGTGACCAATTTCAGTTCCAACCTGCACCTGCATTCCGGCTTTGCGCCGATTGCCGAAGCGCATCGCCGCGGCTGCGCCATCGCCGTGGGCGTGGATGGTGTGGCCTTGGACGAAGACGACGATGCCCTGCGCGAAATGCGCCTGGTGCAAATGGCCCATGATGGCTTGGGCTTTGCGCGCAACTGGGGCCGCCGGGAATTCTTAAGCCTGGCGATCCGCAATGGCCGCGATGCCACCGGGGCGCCGGGCAGTGGTGACTTGGTTGCCGGGGCACCGGCCGATTTCATCAGCATCGATCTCGATCGCCTGGATCGCGACGCCATCATGGAAGTCGATCCCATCGAGCTGCTTTTCGCGCGCGGCAACACATCCCATATCCGCGATGTGGTGGTGGCGGGCCGCAACATTGCCCATGATGGCGTGGTGGCGGGCGTGGACCTGCCCAGCCTGGAGCAGGAATTGCGCGCCAAGCTGCGCGCCGCCCTGCCCAATTATGCCGGGCTGCTTTCGGCCTGGAAGCCGCTGGAAGGCGCGGTGGGGCAATGGTATCGCGATTGTGGTTGTGCGTGATTTAGCTGCGCTGCCGCAGCCATTTCAGCATTCCTTCGGCCACGAGTCCGAGTGACAGCAGCGGAAATTCAACCCGCCCGGAAGATCAGCACGGCGCCGGCCAGGATGAGCGCAAAGCCCGCGACATGCGCCCAGCCGAGCGGCTCCTTCAGGTAGAGGACGGAGAACGCGGCGAAGGCCAGCAGGGTTAGCACCTCCTGGATGGTCTTGAGTTCGGCCGCGGAGTAGACGGCGTGGCCCATACGGTTGGCTGGCACGGCGAAGCAATATTCCACGAAGGCCAGCCCCCAGCCGATCAGCACCACCGTCCAAAGCGGTGCCTGCGGGAACTTGAGGTGCCCGTACCAGGCCGCTGTCATGAAAACATTCGACACCGCGAGCAGCGCGACGGGCAACAGATAGGCGATGGTCGCCGGCAATGTCATGACACGCCCCGTGTCGCGGCTGCGGTACTGATCGTGACCGGCAAGACGCCGCGTGTTTCGGGGACAGCCAAGATGAAAACCGCGCCGCCGGCCGCCGCCGCTGCTGCCAGGAAGATGAAAGCCGCGTCGTAGCCGGCGATGCCCGCGATCAGCCCGGCGAGGGCATGGCTCAGCGCCGCCGCCCCGCCCCAGACCGTGCTCGATGCCCCCAGCGCCAGATTGACGTGGCCAGTGCCGCGCGTCAGGTCGGCGACCATGACGGGAAAAAGTACACCGAACAAGCCGGCACCGATGCCATCCAGCGACTGGATCGCGAGCAGCCATATCGGATCCTCGGTCAGGGTATAGAGCAAACCGCGCACCGGAAGCACGGCAAAGGCGATGAGGAAAAGCGGGCGCCGACCGACGCGATCAATGCTTCGCCCCGCCAGGGCTGCGACACCCACCATTACGACTTGGGCCACGATGATGCAGGCCGACATGTAGGTGAAGGCGTCATCGTCGCCGCGCAACGACGCCAGTTTCTGGCCGACCATGGGTAGCATTGCGGCATTGCCGAGATGGAAAAGCGCCACAGCAATGGTGAGCATCAGGAGGCTGCGAACTTGGAATAAGACGCCGAGGCCCGACGATCGCACGTCGCCTTCTCCTTCTCCTTCTCCCCTCGCTCGCCCGCGCGCGACCTCATGGTTGATCGCCTTGCCGTCCAGGGCGAGCGCCGAGACCGCGCTCAACACGCCCATGCAAGCCAGCAACCAGAAGATGGCCTCCGCCGAGAAGGCATAGGCCAGCAAGCCCGCGAGCAATGCCGCCGTCGCGTTGCCGGCATGGTTGAAGGCTTCGTTGCGGCCGACGCGCGCGCCATACGCAGCCGGTCCTGTGAGGCCGAGCGTGACAGCGGCCAGCGCGGGCGCAAAAACCGCCGCTGCGGTTCCCATGGCGATTTGACTGCCGAAAACGATGGCGAAGCTCGGCACCGCGCCCATGGCGAGCGCGGCTATCGCCACGATGGCGACACTGCCGACGATGGCGCCACGCTTCCAGCGCACCGTGTCGACCAGCGCGCCGGCCGGCGTCTGGAAGACAAGGGTCGCGATGCCTGCAACCGACATCACGGCGCCGATTGAGCCGGCATCCCACTCATGGGCCACCAGCAGCCAGATGGCGAGATAGGGCCCGAGCCCGTCACGCACGTCGGCTAGGAAGAAGTTCAGGCCGTCAAGGGCGAGGCGGTTGCGGCGGGAGGGTGTCGTCACGGGGATCATAAGAGAAGCAGCTTTCGTTGCAGGCACTGGAAGATAAGCGCGTCGCGCGCCTCAGGATGCGCGCGACGCGCCGTTTCAGCGGTAGACAGGCTGGAGTTGCGCCGGGCTGGGGCCGATCGCTTCGGCTTCCAGCGCCCGACCATAAACGGTCGTGCTACCACGGCCTGACGCGGCGAAGGTGGCGCCAACCGGGTAGCGCTCCGCCTGCGCGTAGAAGACATGCGGCGGGAAGCGCACCACATCGCCGCCCTTCAGCAGCACGCCGTTGATCTCGCCACGACGGCCATGGAGATAGCGCTCGACGATGCCGGTAAGGTCCATCGACTCTAGCATGGCATAGCTGATATGCTTGGGAATCTTCGGCAAGAAACGGTCCGGCGGTGTGTCAACAACCTCCTGGCCGGTCGCCAAGTTACGGATTGTGTAAGCCTTGAGATCACGGCCATTGGCCTCGAGCCGTCCCGTTGCCGCGATGCGGTCTCCGGGCCTCGTTACGGCCACGAGCTGGTCGTCGAGATGCGGCGGAAAGCGGACCAGCGCACCATTATCGAGCAGCAAGGCATCGATCTCGCCATGCGGGTTGGGCAGCCAGCGCACGACCTGCCCCTCGAGCGACATAGCCGAGATGCCATAGGGCTGCGGCGCGGCATGCGCCGGGCCGGGCCGGAGTTGGGGCGCCGGCTGGGCCATGGCGGATGCCGCAGCAAATAGAAGCAGGGCGGTGCTTGAGGATAGGGCGATGGTGCGGATGAAGCGGGTAGTCATGGCAGGCATTCCTTCTCGAGTTGCGATGCCGCCTTCTAAGCAAGGCCGATGCCAAAATTTATTTCTTTTAATTTCAATATTTTATTTGGCATCCAGGCATGCCTTCCGTCGACTTTTCCGACACGGAATGTCACTCCAGCCGACAGTTTGAAAGTCGGCCGGTTGGAGGCCGTGCCGAAGGCGCGGACGCTGTGTATATTGAGACAATGCCTACGCCCAAGCGCAGTATCCGAACCCACCTCCCCTTCGTCTGGGTCGTTTTCTTCGTCACGGCAGCCGCAGTGGCTGCCCTGATGTTCGCTATCTCGCGACAAGGCAGCGAAGTGCAGCTCGCGCGCACGGAAGCCGACCTCCGCAACGCCTGTTCCACAATCACGCAGCGCCTCGCCGCTTTCCGGGCACAGCATCCGGACATCGGCACGCCAACCGCGCGCGACCTCGGCCTTCTCACGCAACTCAGCCTCTACAGCCATCCCGGAGTGGAAGGCAGCTTCTGGAGTCCAGACGCCAATTTCTTGGGCTACGCTTTCCCGACCTACGAAGGCGGCGGCGTGAAGCGCGATGTGCCGGCGGCGGAGGCGCCCAGGCTCGCCGCGCTGGCGGGCCGGGCATTGGCGTATGGCCAAAAGCTGGTCGATCACCGCAAAGGCCTACGCGAGGATGTCGTCACCGTAGCTTGCGTCACCGCACCGCCGGACCGGCTGGCCGTCTGGACAATGACGCGCCTGCCGCTGCAAACAGCCGATGCGCTGAACGAATTGCTGGTGGGCGTGGCTCTCTTGTTGGGCTTCGTCGTGCTATCCGGCCTTTGGTTGCTGCGTTTGTCGATACGCTGGTCGCGGCTTTTCGCCACGACTGAGCAAGGCCTTGAGGGACTAGGATCGGGCCGTGCGGCGCCACTCGCAGCCACTGGCCTCACCGAGATGGACCGGCTGATCGAGGCGCTCAACCGCCACAGCGCGCGACTTGCGGCGGCGCAGCAGGAGCAGGGCCGGCTGGCGCAGGTGGCGGCGCAGAACGAGCGGCTCACCGCCCTTGGCCGAATGGCCGCCGGTATCGCCCACGAAGTCCGGAACCCGCTGGGTGCCATGCGGCTGCGCGCCGAGAATGCGATTGCCGCCGCATCATCGGGTAGCCCCGCGTCGGGCCGACCTAGTGACGCATTGCCGGCGATCCTGGCGCAGATCGACCGCCTCGAACGGTTGCTCGCCGACCTGCTGGCCTATGCCCAACCAGTGCTGACCGATGAGCAGCCGGTAAACATTGCAGCGTTCCTGGCGGAGCGGGTGGAGGAATGGCAGGAACGTGCCACGGCTGGCGGCATAGGTATCAGCGCGTCCTGCAGCGATGCCGGCCTGATCTGCCGACTTGATCGGGCGCAGGTGATCCGCTTGATCGACAACCTGATCGGCAATGCGCTGCGCCACACGCCACGGGGCGGCCGTATCGCCCTCGCGGCAGAACACAGCGGCGGCGACCTATGGATCAACGTGGCCGATAGCGGGCCAGGTGTCGCCCCCGCCCTCATAGCCACCTTGTTTGATCCGTTCGTGACGGGCCACCCGGACGGAGTGGGACTCGGCCTCGCGATCGCTCGCGAGATCGCGGCGGCGCATCGCGGGACGCTCACCCTGGTGCCTGACACGACCGGCGCGCATTTCAGATTGATGGTGCCATGTCCCGCCTGTTGATCATCGACGACGACGTGGGCTTCCGCGAGTCGCTCGCCGAGACTTTGCGCGATCTTGGCCACGCCACTGTCGAGGCTGGAACGGCGCGGCAAGGCCTGCAGCGCCTGCGCGATGGCGGCATTGATGCCACCTTCCTCGACTTCCGCATGCCCGACCGTGACGGCCTAGCGCTGCTCCGGGAAATCCGCGCCGACCCAGAACTCGCAGATATTCCGGTCGCGATGCTTACAGGCTTCGGCACCCCGGCCAACACGATCGAGGCGATGCAGCTCGGCGCCGTCGACCATCTCACCAAGCCAGTGAAGCGTGATGACATCGTGGCATTGCTGCCGCGTATGCTCGGCCGCTCGACGGCGGGATCGACTACTGCCGCCGAAAGCAGAGAAAGCGGGCATCTGCTGATCGGTACCTGCGCGGCGATGCGCGAGGTGCAGAAGAGCGTCGGCATCGCGGCCATGTCAGACCACACCGTCCTGGTACGCGGTGAGACCGGCACGGGCAAGGAAGTGGTCGCGCGCACCCTTCACGCCTACAGCGCGCGGGCGAACCGCCCATTCATCGCGCTTAACTGCGCCGCCGTGCCCTCCTCGTTGATCGAAAGCGAGCTGTTCGGTCACTTGCGCGGCTCGTTTACCGGCGCAATCGCCGACCGGATCGGCGCGTTCCGCGAGGCGTCAGGCGGCACGCTGTTCCTCGACGAGATCGGCGACATGGAACCGGCTATGCAGTCGAAGCTGCTGCGCGTCATCGAGGAACGCAAAGTAACGCCGGTCGGTAGCAATCGCGCCATAACCATCGACATCAGGCTGATCGCGGCTACCCATCGCGACCTCGCGCGCCGCGCCGCTGATGGCCTGTTCCGCGAGGACCTGCTCTACCGCATCAATGTCGTGACCATTAATTTGCCGCCTCTGCGTGAACGCGGCGAAGACATTCTGGCTCTTGCGCGGCATTTCATGCATAGCGCCGCCAGCCGCCCATATGGCCTGACCGCGGCGGCGCAGCGACGCCTGATGTCCCATCCATGGCCCGGCAACGTGCGCGAGTTGAAACATGCGCTCGACCGCGCCAGCCTGATGGCGCGCGACCGGGATATCGACCGCAGCGATCTCGATTTCCTCGACGATGCAGCTAAGGCCGTTTCAGTAGAGAGCGACCTGGCGGAGATGAGTTTGCCCGAGGCGGTGCGCACGCTGGAGGAACGCCTGATCCGCAGCGCCCTGGCCCGCAGTGGCAATAACAAGGCCGATGCCGCGCGCAGGCTCGGGATCAGCCGCCAACAACTGTACGAGAAATTAGCCCGGCTGAAGCGGCATGGAGCATGACCTGCCCGATTTCATCCTGCGCTTCCTTCTTGGATCAGACTCCAATCCAAATCGAGAGCAGAGACGGAGCATGGTCAAGGCGCGCCGCCCTGCCCAATTATGCCGGTCTGCTTTCGGCCTGGAAGCCGCTGGAAGGCGCGATTGGGCAATGGTATCGCGAATGCGGCTGCGCCTGATTTAGCTGCGCTGCCGCAGCCACGCCACCACGCCCTGACCGGCAACCACACCCGTGGCCATACAGCCCTGCAGCAGATAGCCGCCGGTGGGCGCTTCCCAATCCAGCATCTCGCCAGCCGCGAACACGCCGGGGCGGCGCTTCAGCATCAGCCGCACATCAAGGTCTGAAAGCGCGATGCCGCCGGCGGTGGAGATGGCGCGCTCCAGGCCAAAGGGCGCTTGCAGCCGCACCGGTACGCCTTTGATCAGTTCAGCCAGCGGCCGCGTATCGCCGGCATGGAGCGCTTCCTGCACCAGGCCGATGCCGACCGGCGCCAGCGCGATCTTCTTGCGCAGGAAATTTGCCAGCGAGGCACCTCGCCTTGGTCCATCCAGTTCCTTGGTGAGCGCGGCCAGGGTCTGATCCGGCCGCAGATCGACATGCAGCAGCGCCGTGCCATCGCGGGCAATCGCCTCGCGCGCCACGGCGGATAAAGCATATACCGCGCCGCCCTCGATGCCCTTGGCGGTCACCACGGCTTCGCCGCGTATGCTCTGGGCGCCACATCTGAGCGCGATGCGCTCGATGCCCTTGGCGGTCACCACGGCTTCGCCGCGTATGCTCTGGGCGCCACATCTGAGCGCGATGCGCTTCAGCGGCGCGCCGGCATGGCGGCTGAGGAAAGGCGCCGACCATGCAACACTGAAACCACAATTGGCCGGCTGCAGCCTGGTGATGGCGATATCGGGCAACAGCGACACCCAGCCACCATCGGCGCCGAGGCGCGGCCAGGAAGCGCCGCCCAAAGCCAGCAAGGTGGCATCGGCGGCAACGCTGCTGCCATCGGCGAAATGCAAGCTGCCATCGGCATTCCAGCCGCTCCATTCGGCGCGCGGCACCAGGCGCACACCGAGATCATTCAGGCGCGAATGCCAGGCACGCAATAGCGGACTAGCCTTCATCGCCTTGGGAAACACCCTGCCACTGCTGCCGATAAAGGTGTGCTGGCCCAAAGCTTCGCACCAGGCGATCAAGGCCGATGGCGGAAAGGCGCTGAGCGCGGCCGCCATCCAGGGGCTGGCCGCGCCATAGCGCTGCGAGAACCGCTCCAGCGGTTCGGAATGGGTGATGTTCAGCCCGCCACGCCCGGCCATCAGAAGCTTGCGGCCCAGACTCGGCATGCGATCAAAAACCGTGACAGCTAAGCCCGCGCGCGCCATCACCTCGGCCGCCATCAGGCCGGCAGGGCCGCCGCCGATAACAGCAACGCGATGCGGGTTTGGCGCGGTTGGGTTTGTCATGCCATCGCCTTGGGTCAGCAATCCTGCGCCATGGTTACCACCACGCTGCCGGTCTTGCGGCCGGAATCCACGCGCGCATGGGCATCCTGTAGCTGAGCAAAATCATATACCCCGTCGATCACCGGCTTGAAGCTGCCGGATTCAGCCAAGGCCGCCAGTTGCACCACATCCTCGCGCCGCTCTGGCGCGGGACCGGCAATGGAGCGCTTGGTACCAGACGGCCGCGCCATCATGCCGGCCAGATCGGCCGCCACCGCCAGATAGCGGCCCTGTTCATTCAGCACCGGCAGGCAGCGCGCGAATGAACTGGCACCCACCGTATCGGCGATGATGTCGTAGCTGATGCCGGCGGTGGTGAAATCCTGCTGCGCATAGTCGATCACCGATTCGGCGCCCAGCGCGCGCACCAGCGCGGCATTGCGGGCGCTGGTTACGGCGGTGACGCGGGCGCCCGCATGCCGGGCCAATTGCACCATCGCGCTGCCCACGGCACCCGATGCGCCGATGACCAGCAGTTTTTCTCCTGCCGCAAGCTTCGCCCGGCGCAGGAAATGCAAAGCGGTGGTGCCACCAAAAGCGAGGGAGGCTGCTTGCGCGAAGGAAAGATTGGCCGGCTTCGGCACCAGGGCCTTGGCGACATTGATCACCACATATTGCGCATGACAGCCCATGGCCACGCCCGTGAAGGCAATTACTGAATCGCCGGGCTTGTAGGCCGTGACCAGGCGGCCAACGGCTTCAATCACACCGGCGCATTCACTGCCCAGAATCGGCTGCCGCGGACGGCGCAGGCCAAAAATCAGCCGCCCGAGCATACCGAATCCGCGCGGCAATATCTGACTGCGAAGCCGCCCATCGCCTGAGGTTACCGTGGTGGCGCGGATGCGGATCAGCACTTCATGATCTTTCGGCTGCGGCTTGGGCCGCTCGGCAAGAGCTAGTCTGTCCGGCCCGCCATAACCCTGGCAGATCCAGGCTTGCATGGTGGTCGCTTGCGAAGCGTCTATGGTCATGTCTGTCGCGCGCCTGTGAATTGATCGAGGCACAATGCCCGCACGGCGCCACAAACACAAACGCCGCCTGGTTTGATCCAGGCGGCGTTTAAGGTTGGTTGCGGGAGTAGGATTTGAACCTACGACCTTCAGGTTATGAGCCTGACGAGCTACCGGGCTGCTCCATCCCGCGGCAAAGCATAAGGGGTGCGCGATCTGTAAGATCAGGCACCCCTTGAATTGTTGTCTCGTGAAGTTCGCATTTCGATTGGGCCGGTCTTGGCAGGCCTGGCAGCGACCTACTCTTCCGCGTCTTAAGACGAAGTACCATTGGCGCTGAGCATTTTCACGGCCGAGTTCGGGATGGGATCGGGTGTTGCACGCTCGCTAAGGCCACCAGGCCAGCTAAGACCGGCGGAACCGAAATGCGTCTATCCTGACCGGATCACTGAACCACGCGAGGGGTTCAAGATCCAAATGTTTGCGCCTGCGCTTGATTTGCCTGGCAGCTTTTGATCGCTGCACATGACAGGCTTTACTGAAATCAAGCCGATCGAGTGATTAGTACTGGTTAGCTCAATGCGTTGCCGCACTTACACACCCAGCCTATCAACGTGGTGGTCTTCCACGACTCTCAGGGATACCTTGTTTTGAGGGAGGCTTCCCGCTTAGATGCTTTCAGCGGTTATCCCGTCCGTACATAGCTACCCGGCAATGCGACTGGCGTCACAACCGGCACACCAGAGGTACGTCCACCCCGGTCCTCTCGTACTAAGGGCAGCTCCTCTCAAGTATCCTACACCCACGGCAGATAGGGACCGAACTGTCTCACGACGTTCTGAACCCAGCTCACGTACCACTTTAATCGGCGAACAGCCGAACCCTTGGGACCTGCTCCAGCCCCAGGATGTGATGAGCCGA